>Ga0209393_1000039_pt1 | contig 64012 bp, 57 predicted proteins | sample SSWtaG_2_FD_184117 | JGI IMG/M metagenome (GOLD analysis project Ga0209393, IMG submission 184117) | Hot spring microbial communities from Sandy's Spring West, USA to study Microbial Dark Matter (Phase II) - SSWsed_130316 (SPAdes)... | ecosystem: Environmental > Aquatic > Thermal springs > Hot...
TTCCATCCGGTAAACGTAGGAAAGCTTGTCATCGGCGAGCCCTGTTTTATACCTTGCACTCCATACGGTATCTTGATTTTGCTTTCTAAGACTGGTGTTCCTGTTGAGGGAGCGGATGTTGTGGTTATAGGAAGGAGTAACATCGTTGGGAAGCCCATTGCCAACCTCCTTATGCAAAAGAGAAAACCCGTTGGCAACGCAACGGTTACAGTTTGTCATACTGGGACTAAAGATATAGCTTCTCACACAAGAAGGGCTGATATCTTGATTGTGGCTGCTGGCGTGCCTAAGTTTGTGACCGCTGACATGGTAAAGGAAGGAGCGGTAGTGATAGACGTAGGCGTAAACCGTATCGGGACAACGCCCGAAGGTAAAGCAAAGCTTTGCGGCGATGTGGATTTTGACGCCGTCAAAGAAAAGGCAAGCTTCATCACCCCTGTTCCAGGTGGTGTTGGTCCCATGACCATAACCATGCTGATGAAGAACACCCTGGAATCAGCAAAAGCCTGGGCTGGCCTTCCCTCGGAGATAGGATAAAATTGTGAAGAAATTCACTATACTTAGATTTTTTTTAACATTAAATCTATTTTAACAAAAAAAGCAAGAGGGCAAGCCATGATAGATGAAAGGGCAAGGTTTGGAGAGGTAAAGAGTGGGAAAAAACCTGGGGTTCAGTCTAAAGTTGCAGAGGAACTCTATCAATCTCTGAAGGAGGATGTTCTTACTGCACCAAAGAGGGTTGAGCGTAGGGGGACATTGCCTTGTGCCTTTGGTAAAGGGGGGACCTGCTGCAGAGTTTGCAACATGGGACCCTGTCAGGTAGTTGAGGGTGTTGAAGAGTTAAGGGGTGTTTGCGGAGCCTCTGCGGCTACGGTTGTTGCCAGAAACTTTGCGAGGATGGTTGCTGCCGGAACTTCCGCCCATTCAGACCACGGAAGGCATGTAGCAAAGCTCTTTTATGAGGCGGTCCATGGAGAGGTTCCCTTTGAGGTAAGGGATAAAAGGAAGCTAAGAGTTGTAGCTCAAGCTCTTGGCGTTGACCCAAGCTTGCCTGAGGATGAGATGCTAAAGAGGATGGCAGACTCTGCCTTGCAGATCTTTTCTCAACAGGAAGGCGAGATAGTTCTAACTCATCGTGCACCAAAGCCCCTTCTTGAAAAATGGAGAAAATACGGAGTGGTTCCAAGGGGTGTTGATAGGGAAGTTGTCGAGCTTATCCACCGGACAACCATCGGAGTTGACCAAGACTATGTAAACATCCTCATGGGTGCGGCAAGGTGTTCCTTGGCAGATGGCTGGGGCGGAAGCATGCTGGCTACCGAGCTTCAGGACCTTTTACTTGGCAATCCCCAGCCCATCAGGGCTAAGGTCAACATTGGGCTTGGAGTTTTAAAGCCGGACCATGTGAACGTTGCGGTTCATGGGCATGACCCATTGCTTGCCGATGCCTTGGTAATGGCAAGTTACGACCCGGAGATTATTGCTCTCGCTAAAAAGGTTGGAGCAAAGGGAGTGAACTTGTCTGGAATTTGTTGCACTGGGAACGAGGTCCTCATGCGGAAAGGTATCCCGGTTGTAGGGTCTTTTATCCAGCAGGAGGTTGCTATAGCTACGGGAGCCCTTGAGGCGGTGGTGGTTGATGTTCAATGTATTATGCAGAATGTGGTTGAAATAGCAAAGAATTTCCACACCGCGGTAATCACGACAAGCCCTATAGCCAAGATGGAAGGGGCGGTTCATATTCCCTTTGATGAGAAGAGAGCGATTGAGGTAGCAAAAGAAATCTTAAAGGTAGCCATTGAAAGGTATCCGCAAAGGGACCAAGCTAAGGTGAGAATCCCAGATAGCAGTGTAGATGTAGTAGTTGGGTTCAGCCATGAGGCGATAATGTATATTCTTGGTGGTAGGTTTAGGGCAAGCTATAAGCCTTTGAACGAGAACATCATTAACGGAAAAATTCGTGGTATTGCCGCCATTGTAGGGTGCGATAATTACCGGATTGCTGATCCGATTCAAGTTGAGCTGGCAAAGGAACTGATAGCTAACAACGTGCTCGTATTAGCCACAGGCTGCTCGGCAACTCAGCTTGCCATGGCTGGGCTTTTGTCCCCAGAGGCTGCAGAGCTTGCTGGTCCTGGGTTAAGGGAGGTGCTTGAAGCGGTTGGTTGCCCTCCAGTTCTTCACATGGGTGCCTGTGTTGATAACTCCCGAATTTTGATTGCAGCCACAGAAATCGTTCACACTGGGGGACTCGGTGAAGATATTTACCAGATTCCGGCTGTGGGATGTGCTCCTCAGTGGATGAGTGAAAAGGCTGTCGCTATTGGTATGTACTTTGTGACAAGCGGGGTTCAGGTAGTGTTCGGACCAGACTTCCCAACCCTTGGAAGCAAGGTAGTTACTGACTTTCTCTTCTACGAGATAGAAAAATACTTTGGAGGTTCTTGGCGAGTTGCAAGGACGGCAAATGAGTTTGCCAACATCATGATCGATAGGATTGATTTTGGAAGAAGAAACCTCGGTATCGATAAGCCAAAGCCAAGGGTCCTCTTTGACATGGCGATGAGAAGAGCCTTAGATGCTGCAAGGTATGCACCGCCTTTCCATAGGCTTGGATGTTTTGGACCGCATGTGGTAAGAGTTGAGGAGAAACAAAAAAGTTAAGGAGGGAGAGGGGTGGAAACTAAGGAGCCAAAGGGAAAGGTGTTGGTTGTTGGTGGGGGTATTGCTGGTATACAGGCGGCGTTAGACCTTTCTGAGCTTGGTTACTACGTCTATCTTGTGGAGAAGAAGGCATCGATCGGTGGGGTGATGGCTCAGCTTGATAAGACCTTCCCCACCAACGACTGTAGCATCTGAATACTTGCCCCAAAGATGGTGGAGGCCGGTCGGTCTCCCAACATAGAGATTTTGACTTTAACGGAGGTGTTAAAGGTTGAGGGTTCTGCCCCAAATTTCAAAGTGACCCTCAAGATTAAGCCAAGGTACATCGATCCTGCAAAGTGTACAGCCTGCGGAGAGTGCATGAAATACTGCCCAAGGCTTGCCATAGATACCTACAATGCAAATCTTACCTTTACTCGGGCAGCAAGGATAGATTTTCCTCAAGCAGTTCCTACTGCTTACTACATCGATGAAAGCGCATGCTTAAGGTTAAACCACGAGACCTGTCAGCTTTGCAGCAATGTTTGTGGACCAAAGGCAATAGATTTTACTCAGAAACCTGAAATTCGTGAGGTTGAGGTAGGGGCGGTGCTTCTTGCCCCTGGCTTTAGTATGCCGCCTCGGATTGCCCTTGAAAAGTTTGGCTACGGAAGATGGAGCGATGTCCTACACAGCATAGAGGTTGAAAGGCTAACTTGTGTTTCTGGTCCATCGGAGGGTGAGGTCATAAGACCCTCTGACTTTCAGCATCCAAAGAAAATTGCCTACATTCAGTGCGTGGGTTCAAGGGATATCACCTGCGGAAGACCCTATTGTTCCTCCGTTTGTTGTATGTATGCGGTAAAGCAGGCATCAGTCATTAAAGAGCACGAGCCAGAGGCTGAGATTACCCTCTTTTTCATGGATGTGAGGACCCAGGGTAAGGGGTTTGATGAGTCCTTTGAGAACGCAGTAAAGAAGTATGGCTTTAGGATTGTTAGGGCAAGGCCAGGAAAGGTAGATAGAGTAGGGAAAAAGCTTGCCATAAGCTATGTGGATGAGGACGGAACACCGAAGAGGGAATACTACGACATGGTCGTTCTTTCTGTTGGGCTTTCCCCTCCTGAAGATGCAGAAAAGATCTCTCAAGTCTTTGGGATAGAGTTAAATGAATTTTCTTTTGCCAAGACCTCTTACTTTAAGCCTGTTGAGACTAATGTGCCTGGAATCTATGTGATAGGGGCTTTTCAGGGACCGAAGGACATTCCTGAAAGCGTAATGCAGGCTTCCTCAGCAAGTGCTTATGTTTCTGAGCTTTTAAGTTCGGCAAGGTTTAAGGATACGGTAGTTAAAGAGTATCCGCCTGAGGATGTGGAGCTTTTGAGTGAAGAGCCAAGGATTGGGGTTTTTGTCTGCCACTGCGGCGTAAACATCGCTGGCGTTGTTGATGTAAAGGCGGTGCGTGATTATGCTAAGACCCTTCCTAATGTGGTGCTTGCTGAAAACATCCTTTATGCCTGCGCTCAAGATTCTCTTGAAAGCTTAAAGGAAAAGATAAAGAAGTATCGTTTGAATAGGATTGTAGTTTCTGCTTGCACACCAAGGACACACGAGCCTCTCTTTCAGGATACCTTGAGGGAGGCGGGGCTTAATCTTGCCCTTATAGAGATGGCGAACATAAGGGACCAGTGCGCCTGGGTCCATCCTGATAATCCCGAGAAGGCAACGGAAAAAGCTAAAGACCTTGTGAGGATGGCTGTTCTTAAGGCAAGGAGACTTAAACCTCTTGAGCTTCAGAGGGTAAAGGTTACCCCTTCAGCCTTAGTTATTGGGGGCGGAGTTGCGGGTATGGTTTCAGCCCTCTCCATCGCCGAACAGGGCTATGAAGTGCACCTTGTTGAGAAGGAAGATAGGCTTGGGGGGATAGCAAAGAGGCTTAAGAGGACGATAACCGGAGATGACCCGCAGGGCTTTCTTGAAGAGCTGATTAAGAAGGTTACAACGCATCCGAAGATAAAGGTCCATCTTTCAACGACTGTTGACAATATTTCAGGCTACATCGGGAACTATACGACGACCTTGAGGAAGGGAGATTCTTCAGAGATAGTGAACCATGGAGTAGTGGTTGTGGCAACTGGTGGGGGAGAGTATAGACCAGAACATTATCCCTTAAACGGCAAGAATGTTCTCACTCAACTTGAGCTTGAGGAGAGGTTAAGCGAAGACAATTTTAAAAAGATAAAATCTGTGGTTATGGTGCAGTGTGCAGGGGCAAGAGGAGATGGTGTTGATTACTGCGGGAAGGTCTGCTGTCAGCAGGCTTTGAAGAACGCAATCTGGGTAAAGGAGGTCTCTCCCGAGACGGATGTCTACATCCTTTATCAGGATATGAGAAGCTATGGTTTTTATGAAAAATACTATCTTCAAGCAAGGAAGCTTGGGGTAAGGTTTATAAGGTATTCTGGGAGCGAGAGACCAAAGGTTAGTGTTGAGAAAGGGAAGCCTGTGGTTAGGGTGAAGGATACTCTTCTTAACGAGGAGCTTGAGCTTAGACCGAGCCTTGTGGTTTTATCTGTTCCGCCTAAGGCAAGCGAGGACAAAACCATAGCTAACATTCTTAAACTTCCCACAACGGATTCTGGCTTTTTCCTTGAAGCTCATGTGAAGTTGAAACCTGTCGAGACGGCAACGGATGGAGTATATTTGGCAGGGCTTGCCCATAGCCCTCAGCCTTTGTCTGAGGTCATTGCCCAGGCAAAGGCAGCTTCTGCCAAGGCATGCATACCTTTGGCTAAAGGGTTTGTGGAGGTGTCACCCATTACCGCTGAGGTTGATGTTAAAAAGTGCATCGGTTGTGCAATCTGCGCTGAGGTATGCCCCTTCAAAGCTATTGAGATGGTAAAGGAAGATAAAAGAAGAAAGGCTCGGGTTATTAAAGCATCCTGTAAGGGTTGCGGTATCTGTGCTAGCCACTGCCCAGTATTTGCTGTAGATGTTGGTGGCTTTACCCTTGATGCCATCCTTGAACAGCTAAGGGGCTTTAAAGGAGAGGAGAAGGCAGAAGAAGCAGAAGAAAAAATGGCGTCGGTGGGAGGTAGTTAGCCTATGAGCTATGAGCCAAGGGTATTAAGTTTTATGTGTCACTGGTGATGCTACGCGGCAGCTGACGCGGCCGGTGTGGCTCGCCAGAACTATCCACCCTTTCACAGAGTAATAAGGGTAATGTGCAGCGGAAGGGTAGACCCCTTGTTTGTTATATCTGCCTTTAGGGCAGGGGCAGATGGAGTAATGGTTGGGGGATGCAAACTTGGGGAGTGCAAGTATGTAGAAGGAAACTTTCAAGCTTTGGTCATGGCTGAGCTTGTGAAGATTCTTCTTACGCTTATGGGGATAGATGTGAGAAGGTTTAAGCTTGAGTGGGTATCTTCTGCTGAGCCAGCAAAGCTTGTAGAAGACCTAAAGAAGTTCTACGAGGAGATAAAGGCTTTAGGGCAGCTTGGGAGCTCGGAAGGGATAGGGAGAGAGGACCTTGATTTCAGGTTAGCTTGCGCTGAAGAAACCTTGAAGAACATGCAGGTTAGGACTGCTTTTGGAAACGTGGCAAAGGAGCTAAAGAAGCTTTCTGATTTTTCAGTGGAGACGATAAAACAAAAGGTTAGCGAAAAGCTTGAGAATTTAGTGAAGAGCAAATTTTATGAGTTTGAGGTTAAGGAGCTTTTGAAGGATGGACCAAAGAGCCTTGATTATTTGGTTGAGAAGACGGGAGTTGAAAGAAGCTTCCTTGAAGGAATACTTGCCAAGGTAGTGAAGGCTTAAGAGGGGGAAGGATGGAGGTAAGGGAATTTGTTGGGAGCTTAAATGAGGGCTTTGATCAGTGTTTTAGGTGTGGTGCCTGCTCAGGGGTTTGTCCTGTAAAAAGGCTTGAAAAGAGATTTGACCCAAGGCTTATCGTTCATCTTTTGCTTAATGGTTTTTACGAGAGGGTTTTGACGGACCTGCTTTGGTCTTGTTCTCAGTGTGGAAGTTGTGTGCCGGTATGCCCCATGGATGTGAAGCCAAGGGATGTGATCTCTGGGTTGAGAAAATACATGCTTGATCAGGGTCTTATCTCTGAGGAGCGGCTCTTTGAGATAGGTGCCTTTGCCAAAGTTAAACCGGAAAAATGCATCGTCTGTTTAACCTGTGTGAGAGTTTGTCCCTTCTCTGCTCCTATCATCGCTGACAAAGGATATGCAGTTATACAAATTGATAAATGCAGAGCCTGTGGTATATGTGTTAAGGAATGCCCGGCTCAGGCGATTGAATTGAAAGGTAAGACCTCGTCTGAGCTTAGTTTGACCTAAGAATAGGATAGCCTTTGGGGGATGCGGGTAATGGGTGAGGGTATAAAGTTAGCCATTCTTTGTTGCAACTATACCAATTTAGCTGAGCGGGAGGATTTATACGAAGTTCCGGCAAGGTTGGAGATAAAGAGGTTCCCTTGCGGTGGACACATCGAGATTACAGATATTCTAAGAGCCTTTAGGGAGGGTGCAGAGGGGGTATGCGTCTGTGCCTGCGAGCAGGGGACTTGTCATAATGGAAAGGGAAATGAAAGGGCAGAAAAAAAGGTGGTGGGTGCTAAGGCTATCCTTCAGGAGATAGGTATATCTCCTGAACTTGTAAGTTTTTTTTATGTGCCAAGGCTTGATGCCGAGGCTTTTGTTGAGGATGTAAAAGCCTTTTTTAACAAGGTCTTAAGGGAAAAGTTTGAGGGGAGTAGAAAATGATCATAGCCGAGAGGAAACCAATTCCTGAGATACTTGCAAACATTGCCCCTTACAGAAGGGTTCTTGTTCTTGGGTGTAGGGGATGCGTTGCTGTTTGTTCTGCGGGAGGAGATAGAGAGGTTGCCATAATGGCTGAGGCTATAAGGCTTGCAAGGGAAAGGGAGGGAAGTCCCATTGAAGTCTTAGAAAGGACTTTTATTAGGCAGTGCGACCCTGAATATTTAGAGCCATTGAATGAGCTTTTACCTCAGGTTGAGGCTGTTGTTAGCCTTGCCTGCGGGGTTGGGGTGAACTTGATTGCTGACCTTTATCCCTCTGCAAAGGTTTATCCGGGAGTTGATACGAGCTTTTACGGAGCAAACGTGGAGCTTGGTAAGTGGGTTGAGAAGTGCCGTGGCTGTGGGGATTGCATCATTGATAAGACGGCTGGTCTTTGCCCGATAGCAAGGTGTGCAAAGAACCTTCTTAACGGACCTTGCGGGGGTTCACAAGGTGGAAGGTGCGAGGTAAGGAAGGATATGCCCTGTGTATGGCACTTGATTATAGAAAGGTTAAAAGAGAGAGGTGAGCTTGAGCGGCTCCTTGAGATTACGCCACCAAAGGATTGGCGCCCGGCAGGTGGAGACGGTCTTAGAGTAAGGGTAAGACCAGACCTTGCTTAATAATTCTGGGATAGGAGGAGGGCATTGGAAGCTAAAAGCCATTTACATAAAGTTTTGAGTTCAGGGCAGTTTGCGGTGACAGCTGAGATTGGTCCACCAAGAAACGCTGACCCTGAGGTTATTCGGAAAAAGGCAAGGTTGCTTAAGGGTTATGTTGATGCGGTAAACATTACCGACTGTCAGACGGCTATCGTTAGGGTGTCAAGCATCGCTTCGGCAATTTTGGTTATGGCAGAGGGGCTTGAACCTGTTGCTCAGATGACCTGTAGGGACAGGAATAGGATTGGTATTCAGGCTGACCTTCTTGGGGCAAGTGCCCTCGGCATAAGGAACCTCCTCTGTTTAACTGGAGACCATCCAAAGTTTGGTAATCATCCCACGGCAAAACCTGTGTTTGACCTTGATTCTATCCAGCTTTTGAAGCTTGTTTCAGACCTTGAGGAAGGAAGGTTTGCAAGCGGTGAAGAGATAAAGGGAAAGAGACCGGTCTTTTTTAGAGGGGCAGCAGAGAACCCTTTTGCTGAACCATACGATTTTAGAGCCTATAGGTTAGCAAAGAAGATAAAGGCTGGGGCTCAGTTTATCCAGACTCAGATAATCTATAACGTGGAGCGGTTTCGTAAGTTTATGGAGGAGTGCGAAAGGCTTGGTCTTTTGGATAAGGTCTACATTCTTGCAGGTGTCACTCCGCCAAAGTCTCTTGGGATGGCAAAGTACATGAAGCATCATGTCCCAGGGCTTGAGGTCCCTGATGAGATAATAAAGAGGCTTGAGTCGGCGAAGGATGTGAGGGAGGAGGGCATAAACATTGCGGTTGACATTATTCAGCAGGTAAGAGAAATCCCCGGGGTTCGGGGTGTTCACATTATGGCTATCGAGTGGGAGGAGGCTGTTCCGGAAATTGTAAAGAGGGCTGGGCTTTATCCAAGACCTGCTTTTGAGGAGGTTAGCTATCCCTTTGTGGTAGAAAAGGTGGTTGAAAAGGTGGTGGAGAAGCCAGTTGAAGTAGTGGTTGAAAAGGTTGTTGAGAAGGTGGTAGAAAAGCCAGTTGAGGTAGTAGTTGAGGCAATATCTGAATTGGAGGAAGGTATGGCAAGGGGTGAGATACCATTTGAGACCTTGGTTGAGATTTTGGCAAGCCTTAAGGCTGGATTGAAGCAGATAAAGTCCGGTATGGAATCTGTTGAAGAGACGATGAAGCTTCTTGAAGAGGAGTTTATCAAGAAGCCAAAGCCGAGCCCGGTAACTCCAATAACAAAGAAAGAAGAGATAAAGAAGGAGGAGCCAAAGCCTGCAAAAGCCATTGAAGAAAAAGCGGAAGAGGTTTCGGCACCATCCATTGAGGTTAAAGAGGTAAAGCCTGAAGAAAAGTTAGAAGTGAAAGCAGAGTCAAAGGTTGAGGTAAAAGTAGAGGAAAAGGTAGAGGAAAAGGTAGAAGAAAAGGTTGAGGTAAAACCTGAAGAAAAACCTGAGGTAAAGGTTGAAGAGGAAAAGCCTGCCCCTTCGGTTGAAGTAAAGGCAGAGGAAAGGGTTGAGGTAAAGGTTGGTAGTTTTAAAGGAGTTTATCGTCCGATTTCTGAGAGGGCAAAGCTTGTTCCTGCTGATTCTTATCTTGAGAAGGCAACAGGTGAGATAAAGGAGGTGGTGATTGGGAGGAATGGTAAGTCCATAAAGGTTGGTGGGGCAAAGGGTTTAAACTTTCACTACTTTGAGGGAGAGTTTAAAAACCCAGTGAGGATAGCTTTTGAGGTTCTTGATGTAAAGCCTGAGGATTGGCCAGAAAGCTTAGCCAAATATTACAGCGACGTCTGGCATGACCCAGCCCTTTGGGCAAAGAAGTGCGTTGAAGAGTATTCTGCAGAGGCAGTTTGCATCTATCTTCAGGGGACGGACCCGAACGGTTTGAACTTGCCTGCAAGTCATGCTGTAGAGGTTGTTAAGAAGGTAAAAGAGGCTGTAGATGTGCCGCTAATTGTTTGGGGTTCGGGGAATGCGGAGAAGGATGTAGAGGTTTTGCGTGAGGTTGCTGAGGTGGTAGGCGATAGAGGCGCGGTTATTGGCCCGGTTGTTGAAGCCAATCATAGAACGCTTGGGGCAACGGCTATGGGTTATGGTTTGCCGGTCATTGCCTCAAGCCCAATTGACGTAAACCTTGCAAAACAGCTAAACATACTCCTTGAAAACATCGGGGTTAGCCTTGATAAGATACTTATGGACCCGTCGATCGGTGCCTTGGGATATGGTATTGAGTATACCTATTCGGTGATGGAAAGGATAAGGCTTGCCGCTCTTTTTGGGCAGGATACAAAGCTTGCCTGTCCTTTTATCTGTAGCATTGGAAAGGAGGTTTGGAAGACAAAGGAAGCTTCTATGCCAACGGATGAGGTGTTTGGTGAGCAGGAAGAAAGAGGGGTTCTGATGGAGGCTATAACAGGGGTTGCTTTGGCTATTGCTGGGGGCGACCTTCTCATCATGAGGCATCCTGTGGCTGTTAAGCTATGTTATACATTGTTTGATGCCTTAAAAGAGGGATAAAAGTAAGGAGGGGGTGAAGGAAAGATGTCTAAGATAATTGCTACAGCGGCAATAAGAGGTGCCCATAAGATAGTGGAGAGGGCATTTGAAAAGTATGAAGAGGCGGTAAAGAAGTTTGGGAAGGAGGCTGAGATAGGCTTTCCAAACACCGCTTACTATCTTCCTATCATTTATGCCATGCTTGGCTATCCGGTGAAGAGGCTTGGTGATTGTGAGGAGGTGCTTCAAGAGGCAAAGAGGCTTCTTCCTGAAATTCCAAGCGAGAAGACCTGGGTCCCTTATCTTGGACCAGCCCTTGACGCAGGAATGGCAACCTTCTTTGCTGAAGAAATCATTGAGGCTATTCGGTATTTAGAGAACCCCAATTTCTACGTCAAGGGCGAGGATGTAATGGAGAATAACATCTGGCTTGGTGCGGCAGATGATGTCATCTTTCGTAAGAGGGGAGTTGAGTTTGTTGACGGGACGGCTCCAGGCTTTGCTGCCATTCTGGGGTCTCCTCCCGATAAGGAGACAGCGGTCCGCATCGCTCAAGAGCTTTTAGAGAAAAACCTCTATGTGTTTATGCATGACCAAACAAACGGTCTTTACATGCCCTATCTCCTTAAAGAGGCAGGGGTTCAGCTTGGCTGGCCAACAAGGCTTATCCCCTTTGGACCTGAATACACATCCGTTGTTTTTTCAATTGGGTTTGCCTGCAGGGTAGCTATGTCCTTTGGTGGAATAAAGCCTGGTGATTACTTAGGGAACCTTCTTTACAACAAGGATAGAACTTTTGCTTTTGTTATTACTTTTGGTCCGGTGTCTGACGAGTGGTATGCCAACGGAGCTGGAGCCATAAACTGGGGCTTCCCGGTTATTTCCGACTGGGATATCCCTGAGATCAAACCATACGGAGTATGCACTTACGAACATGTGGTATCGAGGGTTCCTCATGAGGAGATAGTTGATAGGGCAGTTGAGGTTCGTGGTTTAAAAGTTACTACGATTAAGCTTGACATACCCGTTGCCTATGCCCCAGCTTTTGAGGGAGAGAGAGTAAGAAAGGATGACCTCTATCTTGAGTGTGGGGGTGGAAGGTCTCCTGCGGTAGAGCTTCTAATATCTGCCCCTCTTGAGGAGGTTGAGGACGGAAAAATTGAGGTCATTGGACCTGAGATAAGCGATGTGGAAAAACTTGGCATCAAAGGACCGCCTTATGTCCTTCCCTTTGCCGTTGTTGTGAAGGTAGCAGGGGTAAACATGCAACCAGATTTTGAAGCCATTCTCGAGAGGCAGTTCCATCATTTTGTGAACTATGCTCAAGGTATCATGCATGTTGGACAGAGGAACATAGTGTGGCTTAGGATTAGTAAACAGGCAGTAGAAAAGGGCTTTCAGTTTAAGCATATCGGAAAGATCCTTTATGCTAAGCTTAGGCAAGAGTACTCTGCCATCGTCGATAAGTGCGAGGTAACCATCTACACGGTTGAGGACAAGGTTAAGGAAGTTCTTGAGATGGCAAAGAAGATCTATGCTGAACGTGATGCAAGGCTTGCTGGATTAACTGATGATTCCGTTGATGTTTTCTACTCCTGCACCCTTTGTCAGAGCTTTGCGCCAAACCATGTTTGCGTGATAACACCAGAGAGGGTTGGAGCCTGCGGTGCTTACAACTGGCTTGACGGCAAGGCTTGCTATTCTATCAACCCTGCTGGACCAAATCAGCCTATTCCTAAGGGTGAGCTAATAGACCCTGTGTTAGGGCAGTACACCGGGGTAAACGAGTATGTAAAGCAGGCTTCTCGTGGAAAAGTTGAGCGAGTAAGCCTTTACAGCATTCTTACCGACCCGATGACTGTTTGCGGATGCATGGAGTGCATTGCAGCCTTTTTGCCCTCCATAAATGGCATCATGATTGTGAACAGGGATTATCTTGGGATGACCCCAACGGGGATGAAGTTTTCAACCCTTGCGGGTATGGTTGGTGGTGGACAGGTTACACCGGGCTTTATGGGGGTTTCCAAACATTACATCACCTCGAAAAAGTTTCTTTCGGCGGAGGGTGGTTTGTTAAGGGTGGTGTGGATGCCAAAGATGCTAAAAGAAGAGCTTAAGGATAGATTGATGGAGAGGGCAAAGGAGCTTGGAGTGCCAGACTTAATCGACAAGATTGCTGATGAGACAGTGGCAACGAGTGAGGAAGAGGTTGCCGAATACATAAAGAAGGTTGGGCATCCAGTGCTTAATTTACCGCCGCTTATGTAAAGATGAGATTTTAAGCTTAGGGGGCGAGTATGGGACTTACGGGAATTCAGATACTTGGGAAGCTACCGAAGAAGAACTGTAAGGAGTGTGGATTTCCTACCTGTATGGCTTTTGCTATGAAGGTTGCAGCTGGACAAGCCGAGATTACAGCTTGTCCCTATGTTGACCCAAAGGTTGTTGAGGAGATCGCTGAAGCTACAGCTCCACCTATAAGGACAGTCAAACTTGGAGGTGGAGATGCGGTCTATTCCCTCGGTGGAGAGACAGTCCTTTTTAGGCACGAAAGGAGGTTTGAGAACCCTCCTCTTATAGGAACGATAATCTCGTCTTCCATGAAGGGTGAGGAGGTTGATAGGAGGATAAACCTTTACAAAAAGCTCAGCTGGGATAGGGTAGGGATACTTTTAAGACCGGATGTGGTGTATGTAGAGGGAGCAAACGCACCTCTTGTTAAACGGATAAGAGAGGAGCTTCCCTGGTGTGCTCTTGTTTTGGCTGGAGATAGGCCAAACCTTGAGGAGTGTTTGAAGGTTTGCGGCGATTTTAAGCCTTTACTTTATCCAGCAAAAGGGGAGACTGAATCCCTCTTTGAGGTGGCAAAGGGGAAGGCTATTCCGCTTGTTATCTCTGGGGAGAGCCTTGATGAGGTTGTGACTTTAGCCCAGAAGGCTTTAGATGCTGGGCTTAAAGACCTTGTGCTTGACCCGGGTTCAAAGGGTGTTCGTGAGCTTTTTGAAGACCTGATGATTATTAGGCGTTCAGCCATTAAGACCAAGTTTAAGCCTCTTGGTTTTCCCATTATAACTTTCCCATACCGATACACCGATGATTATTTGCTTGAGGTTAGTTTGGCAAGCCTTCTCATTCCGAGGTATGCAAGCATCATTATTCTATCTCAGCTTTCTGCGGGTGCTGTGTTTAACCTTCTTGTAGAGAGGATGAACATCTACACTGACCCACAGAAGCCTCTTGTTGTGGAGGAGGGGATCTATCCGGTCAACGGTCCAAACGAGCTTTCACCTGTTGTTATCACCTGCAACTTTGCCCTAACCTACTTTTTAGTAAACGGCGAGATAGAGGGAAGCAGGGTCCCAACCTGGCTTCTTATCAAGGATACGGATGGGCTTTCGGTCTTGACTGCCTGGGCTGCGGGGAAGTTTGGGGCAGATACTATCGCAGAATTTGTGAAAAAAAGCGGAATAGCTGAGAAAGTAAAGCATAGGAAGCTTGTTATTCCTGGGCTTTTGGCAAGCATAAAGGGTGAGCTTGAGGAGGAGCTTCCTGACTGGGAGATCATCGTGGGACCGAGGGAGGCAAGCGGACTACCAGTCTTTTTGAGGCAGCTTCAAGAGGAGATAAAAGCCAAGGCAGCTTAAAAAAAACTTAAAGGAGGTTTGAAGGATGGCTAATACTGTGGTTTGCATAGCTGAGAGTATAAACATCATGTCAAAGCGGATTGGAGCGGCAATGAAGGAAAGGAACCCTGAGCCTATACAGAAGATGGCAAAAGAAGAAACAGAGCTTGGGGCTGATTATCTTGATTTGAACATCGGTCCAGCCAAAAAGGAGGGTCCAGAGCTTGCAAGCTGGATTGTAAAGGTGGTGGAGGAGGTAGTTGATACTCCTATTTCCCTTGATACGACAAACCCGGAAGCGATGATCGCAGGGCTTAAAGCCTCAAAGAATCCACAGAAGGCTTTGATGAATTCTATAACCATCCAGCCTGAAAGGTTGGAGAAGCTTGGCCCTTTTGCGGCTGAGGTTGGGTGTGAGGTTGTAGCTCTCCTTTGGGGTCCTGACGGTTTGCCGAGGGATGCAAACGAGAGGGCATCCTTAGCGGTTGACTTGGTGATGAAGCTTAACGAATACGGTATCCCCAATGAGAAGATTTGGGTTGACCCTATCATTACCCCCATCACCCTTGGTGCGGACCAGCTTAACGAAGCCTTGATGTTCCTTTCCATGCTACAAGACATCGCACCTGGAGCCAAAAGCATCGTCGGATTGTCTAATGTATCAAACGGAGTGGCAACCCATCTTAGACCCTACCTAAACAGAGCCCTCCTTATGATGCTAATGAAGTATGATGTCTATTCTGCAATCCTTGATGTCTACGACACAGAGCTTGTGGAGATAGCTAAAGGGAAACATCCTGATTGGGTAGCCTTAGTTCACAGGATGATGGATGGAGATGAGCCAGACCCAAAGAGCCTCTCACCAAAGGAGCTTGAGATCTATAAGACCGTTCGAGTTTTGATGGGTAAAACTATATTCTCTGAATCCTGGTTGCAGATTTAAAAAAGAATCAACCTTTTAGAAAGGGGTAAACATGGTCAGGTTTTTGGTAAACGAAAGGGAGGTCCTTGCCAACCCTTCGGAGACAATCCTTTCAGCCTGCAGGAGAGCAGGAATTCATATCCCCTCTCTTTGTTATCTTCCAGAGCATCCGCAACCTACGAACCCTTGCGGTCTCTGTGTGGTAGAGGTTGAAGGTTTAGGCATTGTTAGGGCCTGTGAGATGGAGGCAAAAGAGGGGCTTAAGGTCTTTACTGACACCCAAAAGGTAAAGGAGATAAGAAAACACATCCTGAAGGGACTTGTGAGCAATCATTACGGTGATTGCAAGGCACCATGTCATACTCCCTGTCCTGGAGGATTAAACATTCAAGGTTATGTGGGGCTTATCGCAAAGGGGGATTTTAAGGCAGCTCTTGCCCTGATAAAGGAGAGGCTTCCCCTTCCGGCAACGGTAGGAAGGGTTTGTCCGAGGTTCTGTGAGCCTGTATGCAGAAGGGCACTTGTTGACAGTCCTGTAGCTATAAACAACCTAAAGAGGTTTGTTGCAGACTATGCCTTTGAACACGGTGAGATACCCCCTGAGATAAAGCCAGCAAAGGGCAAAAAAGTAGCCATTATTGGTTCAGGACCTGCGGGTTTAAGCTGTGCCTATTTTTTGAGGCTTGAAGGCTATGATGTGACCATCTTTGATCGGGAAGAGAAACCTGGTGGAATGCTCCGGTATGGTATACCTTCTTTTAAGCTACCTAAGGATGTCCTTGACAAAGAGATTACAAATCTTCTGAATCTCGGCATTGAGTTTCGGGGGGGACAAGCTTGGGGCAAAGATTTTTCTTTGGCAGACCTTTTTGCTCAAGGATTTCAAGCGGTATTCCTTGCCATAGGAGCAAGGAAAGAACGCTTTTATGGGTTCCCTGGTGAAGAGCTTTCTGAAAGCGGGTTGAATTTTCTTTTTCGTTTTAATAAAGGTGATGGAGTAGAGAAAGCCACATTTGAGGGGAAGAGGGTTGCTATCTTAGGGTGTAGCTACACGGCTGTTGAGTTGGCAAGGGTTTTAGTTAGGCTTTCAGCCAAGGTTGATGTTTATTATCAACGGTCAAGGATAGAAGCCCCCATCCCTCAACGGGAAATTTCTTATGCTGAAAAGGAAGGAGTGCATTTTGTGTTTGCAACAGCTCCTCTTGAGCTGAGAAAAGCTTCAAATTCCTATGAGCTTAGGCTTGCAAGGACGATAAAGACGGAAAAGAAGGAAGTCAAAGTCCTTGAGGAGACTGCTTTTAGTGAGGTTTATGATTTTGTTTTTAGGGCTTGGGGCGAAGAGCCTGGGGTAGACTTTTTAAACTATGGGGAGCTTGAGGCAAAGCTTGAGCTTAATCCCGATGGGACGCTGAAGGTTGACCCTCCCACCCTTGCAACCTCTGTGCCTGGGGTGTTTGTGGGTGGAGACATGCTGACCGGTACAAGGACAGTCATCCAGGCTGTGGCAAGCGGAAGAAAAGCAGCCCATTCCATATCTTCCTACTTAGAAAATAGACCTAAGGAACGCCCAATAATCACGGTGAAGTTTGATTTTACTCGTGGAAAAAGAGCTGAAGATATAGATTCTAACTTTCTTGACCAATTTACTCCCCAGAGCAGGGCTCAGCTTAAAGAGAGACCTCCTGAGGAAAGGGTAAAGGACTTTGAAGAGGTTTTAATAGGATTGACACCTGAAGAGGCAGTCAAGGAGGCTCAGCGGTGTCTTAAGTGCGGTTGTCTTGGTTTGTCAAAATGCGAGCTAAGAAGGTTCATGATAGCGGAAAATGTCCCAGCAGCAACCTCCCGAAAAAGGATGAAGTACCCTATCATAAGGTCCCATCCTTTGATCGAAGTGGATTCTAATAAGTGCATTGCCTGCGAGCGTTGCGTTCGAATTTGTCCATATTCAGCCATCTTCCTAAGGGTTGTAGACAAAGGAAAACCCACCGAATACATCACCTTTAGATTTACGGAGGCTTGCGTCAGCTGCGGTATGTGCGTTGATTCTTGCCCAACGGGGGCTCTCATCAAGAAAAACCAACCTGTCCCTTATGAAAGGGAGCGAGCAAAGGAGGTTAAGAGCGTTTGCGGCTACTGTGGAGTGGGCTGTAATCTTACCGTAGTAGTAAAAAACGGAACCATCCTTGAGGTAAAGGGAAGGGATTTACCTCCGAATTACGGGTTTACCTGCCTAAAGGGTAGGTTTGGTTTTGAGTACTATAGAAGTCCTGAAAGATTGACTAAACCTTTGATCCGAAAGTCCCTGAAGGACGACTTTAAGGAAGTAGATTGGGATACAGCCTTAGAGTTTGTGGCTAAAAACCTCATGTTTCTTAAAGAGAAATATGGACCGCGCGCACTCGGTTTCCTCTGCTCGGCGAGGGCAAGCAACGAAGAGAACTATCTTCTTCAAAAGATAGCCCGAGGGATTTTTAAGACGAATAATGTAGATTGTCCGGCGCGAGTCTGACATGCGCCATCGGTCGCAGGTCTTGCGGCCACAGTAGGAACCGGAGCAGCCTGTGTAAACTTTGACGAGATAGAAAACGCTGAGCTGATTTTTATCCTTGGGAGTAACTCCTCTGAGGCTCATCCTATCGTTGCCCAGAAGATAGACAGGGCTTTAAAAAGAGGAACAAAGCTCATCGTTGCTGACCCAAGAAGGATTCCCTTTGCTGACAAAGCGAACATCTTCCTTCAGCTAAGACCGGGAAGCAATGTGCCACTCTTAAACGGCATGGCTTATGTTATCCTTCGGGATGAGCTATACAACAAAGATTTTGTAGAAAAGTATGTTGAAAATTTTGAAGGATTTCGTCATTACATCCTTAGCGAATGGGACCTTGGAAGGGTTCAGAGGTATACTGGAATCCCGGGTTTCTTGATTGAGCAAGCTGCCTACATGTATGCAAAAGCCAAATCAGCCTTAATTCTTTGGGGGCTTGGGGTTTCGGAGCACCGTTCTGGGTCATATGCGGCTATGGCAGCGGCAAACCTTGCCACCCTATGTGGTTTTTGGGGGAAGCCTGGTTGCGGAGCTATGCCTTTGCGGGGTCAAAACAATGTTCAAGGTGCTTGTGACATGGGAGGTCTTCCCTATGTATTGCCTGGTTATCAAAGCTATCTTTCACCTGAGGTGAAAGAGAAATTTGAGAAGGTTTGGGGTTTAGAGCTTCCAAAAGATGAGGGACTAACACTTCCAAAGATGCTTGAATCAGCCCTTAAAGGAACTCTCAAAGGCATGTATCTTATGGGTTATGATGTGGCCGCAAGTCACGGGGACATAGGAACTGTATTTGAAGCTTTGGAAAGGTTAGAATTTTTAGTCTGTCAAGACATCTTTATTCCTCTCTCAGCAAAGTGGGCTCATGCGGTTTTACCAGCAGCCTGTGTCTTTGAAAAGTGCGGGACCTTTACGAACGGAGAAAGGAGGGTTCAGCTTTTTGAAAAGGCAGTTGAGCCACCGGGTTTAGCTTTAGCTGATTGGCAAATTCTTACAAGGCTTGCTCAAAAGCTTGGCTACGATTGGGGTTATACCTCACCGGAAGACATTGCTAAGGAAATAGGCGATGTTTGGTCAGCTTGGAAGGGGATTAACTATAAGCGTTTGAGGCTAATTGGGTTGCAGTGGCCCTGCCCGGATGAAGAGCATCAAGGAACAACCATCCTTTTCACAAATGGCTTTCCTAAGGGGAAAGTTCATCTTGCCATCGCAAGGCACATCGAGCCCTTTGAATCTTCAAAGCCAGATAAACCCTTCATTTTGGTTACTATCCGAAGGCTTGAACATTACAACGTCGGTAGCATGACAAGGCGGTGTCCATCGTTGATTAAGCTTTCCTCTGAACCTATCGTAGATATTAATCCTAAGGATGCTCAAGAATACGGAATCCTTGACGGTTCAACTGTTAAGCTCAAAAACGAGAGAGGAGAGGTTATCTTTAAAGCAAGGATAAATCCAAGGGTTCCGCAGGGGTATCTGTATACAGATTTTCACTTTGACACCGCTTTGACAAACATCTTAGTAAGCCCAGGGCTTGATGAGCTTATGGATACACCGGAGTATAAGGTCTCCGCTGTTTCCATAGAGGTGTTAAAATAAGAGCATGCCACTTCTCTTTGGTCCTGTTCTCTCCCGTAGGCTTGGCAGGTCCCTTGGGATTGACCTCGTTCCTCGGAAACTCTGTAATATGGATTGCCTTTACTGTGAAGTTGGACGAACAACTCACTACACCTCAGAAAGAAAGCCCTACATTCCATTAGAAAAGATAAGAGAAGCCCTTGAGCAGGCAAAAGCAGTTGCAGATACTTATGATGTTTTAACCATCACCGGCTCAGGCGAGCCAACTCTAAACATACACTTTGAGGAGACAGTTTCCCTTGCCAAGGCTATGATAGATAAGCCAGTAGCTCTTCTCACCAATTCTACCTTTGTTTATGATAGGTCAGTGAGAGAAGCCTTAGCCAAAGTTGATTTTGTCCTTGCCTCTTTAGATTCTGCAAGGGAAAGAAGCTTTCGCTTAGTGAACCGACCAGTGGCAGATGTAAAGCTTGATTTGATCATAGAGGGACTTAAGGCTTTACGAGAAGAGATGAAAGGCGAGCTTTGGCTTGAGATACTTTTTGTTAAAGGTCTAAACGATACCCCTGATGACATCTCCGCTTTAAAATCAGCCATAGAGTATATTAAGCCCCATCGCGTTCAGCTAAACACAGTGGTTCGTCCTCCCGCCTATCCTATGGCAAGACCTTTAAGCCTTGAAGAATTGGAAGCTATAAAACAAAGGCTTTCAGGTAAAGCAGAGGTAATCTCACCGGAAAAGAGGGATGCCATAGCGGTTAAACCTTTAACATTTGCCGAGCTATCTGAGTGGTTGATCAACTATCTTTCAAGGAGACCTTCTGACCTTGAAGAGTTGGTTTTAGTTTTTGGGGAAGCAAAAGAAAAGATCCTTTCAGTGCTTCATAAACTGGAAGAGGAAGGAAAGGTTGAGAAGGTTTATCATGAAGGAAAGGTCTACTTCAGAGCTTAACTTCTTTAAAAAGGTGATAGAGGCTCTCCTTTTCGTCTCTGGACGAGTTTTAACTTTGAAGGAGTTAGCAAAAGTTTGCGATGGTTTATCTTTGAGCGAAGTTGAAGTTATCCTCCAAGAGCTGATAAAAGATTATGAGGGAAGAGGCGTAGTTATCCGAGAGGTTGCTCAGGGTTACCGCGTTGAAACCATTCCAGAGGTTTCAGAATACATCAAAAAGGTCGTTAAACCAAAGAACCAACGATTAACTCGGTCTCAGCTTGAAACCTTAGCCATCGTAGCCTACTTTCAACCTATCACCCGGGCAGAGGTTTCAGCCAAAAGGGGCGGGGTTGATGCTGGTCCTGCCTTGAAGCATCTCCTTGAAAGAGGTCTTATTAAAGTTGTTGGAAGAAAACAAGTTCCTGGAAGACCCCCTCTTTACGGCACAACCCCTTTTTTTCTTGAATACTTTGGATTAAAATCCCTGGATGAGCTTCCACCACTTGAAGAGCTAAAGAAGATGGCAGGAATTGAGGACTACTCATGATCGGGATCGTTGATTACAGGGCAGGAAATTTAACGAGCGTTGGAAGAGCCTTAGCCTACCTTGGAATACCCTATGTTATCTCCGGAGACCCAGAAGTATTAAAAAAATGCGACCGTATTATCTTTCCTGGAGTAGGTGCGGCAAGGTCTGCTATGGAAAATCTAAAAGCTCAGGGTCTTGAGGATTTTTTGAAGCAAGCTTTTTCTCAAGGAATACCAATCCTTGGTATTTGCCTTGGTATGCAGGTCGTCATGGAGTATAGCGAAGAGGATGGCGGTACAGAAACCCTTGGTCTTATCCCCGGGGTGGTTAAACGTTTTCCTATGCCTTTGGTGTATGGAGATGAGGTTTTGAAGGTTCCTCATATGGGTTGGAACTCCGTTGAATGGTTAAAGGAACATCCTGTTTTCTCTGGGCTTGACCCTGACTATGAATACTACTTTGTTCACAGTTACTTTGTTGAGCCTAATGATGACGGAATAATCTATGGGGTTACCCTTCATGGTATAAACTTTCCATCAGCTATAGCTTACAAAAACCTTGTGGCAGTGCAGTTCCACCCAGAGAAGAGCGGGAATCCCGGGTTAAGGATTTTGCAGAACTTTTCGCGCTGGGTTCCCTAATAAGCAAGCCTTATTTTAAAGGGGCAATCATAGCAGTCATCATCTTTCCTTCAAGCTTTGGCGGTGCCTCAACCACTCCTTTACCTTCAATGGCTTGAAATATGGCTGAAAAGATTCTATCCGCAAGCTCAGGATGAGTTATTTCTCGTCCCTTAAAGACCACGCAAACCTTTACCTTGTTCTTATCCTCAAGAAATCTCAAGATATGCCTAATTTTAACTTCCAGGTCATGCTTATCAGTTTTTGGACTAAGCTTAATAGTCTTTACCTCGACAACAGCCTGTTTTTTCTTTGCTTCCTTAGCTTTTTTAGCTTCTTGGTAGAGAAATTCTCCAAAATCCATGATCTTGCAGACTGGCGGGTTGGCAGTTGGTGCAACTTCAACCAGGTCAAGCCCGTAGCTTTCAGCAATGCGCAAGGCTTCTTGGATAGGAACAATCCCTATTTGTTTCCCATCAGGTCCGATAAGTCTAACCTCTTTTGCTTTGATACGCTCGTTCACTCGGTATTTGTGCTTCAAGTCCTGCTGCATACCCTCAAGCTTCCTCCTTTTTTGATAATTTTAACTTCTCCCGGCACAAGAAACTTTTTTTCGTTGCCCTAAAGTAAGACAAAAAAATTGTCAACCCAAGCCACTTTTTTGTCCTCCGAGCCATTTTTTTGTCACCCCGAGTGTGAGCAAGGGGTCTCCGCATCCTTGATGCGAGGGGAAAGGAAAACGGCAAACCTATACTCAAGGGATTTAGTTTGAGCGACTGTCTTTGCAAAATTTCTTTGGGGGAAAGAAAATGGAGATTGGTCATGAACCTTCGGGAAGAGGTTTAGCCTCAGATAGAAACCGCAAGATAGCCTCATCCAAGGTGATGTTGTTTAGGTTTTCACCCCTTCTGGAACGAAGGCTAACGGTCCCTGTTTCCATTTCCTTCTCGCCAAGGATGATCATGTAGGGAACCTTCTCAAGCTGAGCTTGCCTAATCTTATAGTTTAGCTTTTCGGGACGAAAGTCATCCTCAACTCTAAAGCCAAGGCTCTTAAGCCTTGAAGATACGGTTTCGGCATAGGGAATAACGCTGTCTTTAATGGTTAAAACCTTTATCTGAACGGGAGCTAACCAGAAAGGAAAGGCTCCTGCATAATGTTCAATAAGCACCCCAAGAAACCTTTCAAGGGAGCCAAGCAGAGCCCGGTGTATCATGATAGGACGATGAAACTGATTATCCTCCCCAACATAGACAAGGTCAAACCTCTCAGGCAGGTTAAAGTCCACCTGCACGGTTGAACACTGCCAGTAGCGACCAAGCGCATCCCTTATCTTAAGGTCAATCTTAGGACCATAAAAAACACCCTCGCCCGGGTCTATCTCATAGGGTAATCCAAGGGCTTGCAGGGCAGATTGCAATGAACTCTCAGCAAGGTCCCACCGCCTCTCATCCCCTACATACTTCTCTGGTCTTGTAGAGAGATAGACCTTATACTCCTCAAACCCAAAAAGTTTTAGAATATAGATTACTAACTCAAGAACCTTGACCAATTCTTCCTGAAGCTGGTCCTCCCGGCAAAAGATATGGGCATCATCTTGAGTAAAACCTCTTACCCTTAGCAGACCATGCAAGACCCCGCTCCTTTCAAACCGATAGACCGTCCCAAGTTCACAGAACCTAAGGGGGAGCTCTCGGTAGCTTCTCCTTTTCTGGTTGTAAACATAAATGTGGAAAGGACAGTTCATCGGTTTTAGCTGATAGGCTCTATTTTCAAGCTCCATCGGAGGAAACATGTTTTCCCTATAAAAATCAAGATGCCCTGAGGTTTTCCAAAGGTCAAGAAGGGCAACATGAGGAGTGTAGAGGAGCTGATACCCTCGTTTTAAGTGTTCATCCTTCCAAAAGTCCTCAATTATCCTACGGACTATAGCTCCTTTTGGGAGCCAGATAACTAAACCCGGACCAATGTCTTCTTCTATGGTAAAGAGCTCAAGCTCCTTTCCAAGCCTCCTATGGTCCCTTCTCTTTACCTCTTCTAAAAAGTTGAGATAAGCTGAAAGGTCTTCATCCTTAAAGAAGGCTGTCCCATAGATTCGCCAGAGCATCGGATTTTTTTCGTCACCTTTCCAGTAAGCACCAGACACAGAAAGAAGTTTTATTGCCTTAATCTCTCCAGTTGAAAGCACATGCGGTCCACGGCAGAGGTCAACAAAATTTCCCTGCCTGTATACAGAAACCCTGTCTTCCGGTATCTCTTCTATGAGCTCAAGCTTGAAATCTTCATTAAGGCTCCGAAAGAGGGCTTTTGCCTCTTCCTTTGAGAGCTCTTCCCGTTTTAGCTCTAAGTTCTTTTTTATGATTTCTTTTACCTTTTCTTCAATCTTTGCTAAGTCTTCTTCACTAAAAGGTCTCTCATAGCTGATGTCGTAGTAGAAGCCTTCATCGGTTGCCGGTCCTATGCCAAGCTTTGCCTTGGGGTAAAGTTCTTTCACCGCTTGGGCAAGTACATGAGAAGCCGTATGCCTTAAAACAAAGAGGGCTTCTTTGTCTCTAGGATAAAGAGGTTTAAGAGAAAGGGAAGTTGCTCTTGAATTGAGCGGTGTGTGCCAGTCTACTATTTCACCTGATGGGGTAAGAAAGGCTACGGGTAAACTCCTTTTTGGGTTTGCTTCTTTGATTTTTTCAAGGAGAAAAATAAGAGGAGAATTATCTGAGAGCTCGAACTCACCTATGCCTTCTAAGGATATTTTCAAGGGGGCTATCTTTCTCCTATCCTTTCAAAGGTTTTTTGATGGTAGGCGCGGGCGGGATCGAACCGCCGACCTCTTGCGCGTCAAGCAAGCGCTCTCCCACTGAGCTACGCGCCTTCGTTTAATCATAAACATAACCAAAAATTAAAACCTGTCAAGACGGTTTGAGAGGTTGTTCGAAAAATCCTTTTCTCCCCCTAAATTTTGCGAAAAGCGAAGGATCTCCCCTTTTTTGTCGCCCCAGAGCCAAAGCCCTGAGCGTAAGCCCCAAGGGTCTGCGAAGGGTCCCTCTTTTCTGTCACCCTGAGGCCTTTCTTTCTTGTCACCCTGAGGCCGAAAGGCCGAAGGGTCCCTGAGATCCTTCGCTTCGCTCAGGATGACCCCCCACCCCGTGGTCTTCCTGAAGCCGATATGTTTGCAAGATTTTTCGAACAGCCTCTTGCAAAGAGTTGGAAAAATAAAAAAAGTTAGTATAATCTTAAAGTCAAACTACTTTTAGGAGGGGGAAAATGGCTTGCAAGGTTACTGACCAGGACTTTGAAAAGGAGGTTCTTCAATCACCCATACCAGTTCTCGTTGACTTTTGGGCAGCTTGGTGTGGACCCTGTAGGGCGATAGCGCCTGTAATCGATGAGCTTGCAGAGGAGCTTTCTGGAAAAGTAAAGGTCTGCAAGATGAACGTTGACGAAAACCCAATCACACCTGCTAAATACGGAATTAGAGCCATTCCTACCTTGATTATTTTTAAAGATGGACAACCCGTTGAGACCATAGTTGGTGCTGTCTCCAAAGCTACCATTTTGAACGCTTTAAATAAAGTTATGTAGCAACACCTATAATGACAGAACGGGTCTATGACCTCATAGTGGTAGGTGGGGGTCCGGCTGGGCTCACTGCCTATCTGTATGCAAAGAGAGCCCTTCTTGATGTCCTTTTAATTGAAAAGGGTCCTATAGGTGGTCAGGTCCTTCTTACCGACTGGATTGAGAACTATCCAGGCTTCCCTGACGGCATATCGGGGTTTGATTTGATTGAGCTTTTTAAAAAACAGGTGGAAAAGCTTGGTCTTGAGGTAAAGTATGACGAGGCTATTGACCTAACCGTTGATGGTAACCTTAAGGTTCTCCATTTAGCAAGTGGGGAGAAGCTAAAAGCTTACTCTATAATCCTTGCCTTAGGAGCAGCGCCAAAAAAGCTTGGTATCCCGGGTGAGGATGCTCTTACTGGGAAAGGAGTTTCCTATTGCGCCGTCTGCGATGGACCTTTCTTTAAAGATGAAGTTGTTGCCGTGGTAGGGGGTGGAGATACCGCCCTTCAAGAGTCCCTTTATCTAACCAGGTTTGTAAAAAAGGTTTACCTTGTCCATCGCCGGGATTCCTTTCGAGCCATTCCCATTTTGCAAAAAAGAGTCCGAGAAAACCCTAAAATTGAGCTTGTCCTTAACTCAGTAGTAAGGGAAATTCATGGAAAAGAAAGGGTGGAAGAAATTTTGCTTGAAAACCTGCAAACAGGGGAAAATTTTAAACTTCAAGTGTCTGGGGTTTTTATCTTTATCGGTCTTAGACCTCAGACGGAATGGCTTAAAGGAAAGCTTGACCTGGATGATAATGGTTTTATCATTACGGATAAAAAAATGGAAACGAGCCTAACTGGAGTTTTTGCTTGTGGAGATTGCGTGTCTAAAAAATTCCGCCAAATTGTGATAGCCTGCGGTGAAGGAGGAGTAGCAAGTCTTTCAGCCGAAGAATACATCCAAAGGCTTAAAGATGCTTAAAGCCCTTCTCCTGCTTATCCTTTCTACACTATTTTTTAGCTGCGCAAAAGTTCCTGAACCCCTTAGGTTCTTGAAGAAAGAGGTACTCCCGGCTGAAAAAGAAAAGCCTCTTGCCGAGCTTTTTGCCATGGCTGAGAGAAACTTCCAAAAGGGTTACTACGAACTTGCCTATCAAGCCTACGAAGAGATTAAAAATAAGTATCCCGGGACCCCTGAAGCAGTCCTTGCTGAGCTTAGGCTTGCAGATGTTAAGTTTTGGTCCGGTGATTACCTTGAAGCCATCTCCCTTTATGAAGAGTTTGAAAAGTTTTACCCGACAAACGAAGCTATTCCATACGTGATCTTTCAGATAGGCACCTGTTATTATAAGCTTAGACAAAGCATCGACAGAGACCCCACCTTTGCTAAAAAGGCGATAAGCCACTATGAAAGGCTCTTGCAGAACTATCCACAGAGCCCCTACACCCTGGAGGCAAAAAAACGCATCCAAGAATTAAGAGAACTCCTTGCTCAGCATGAGCTCTACGTGGCTAAATTTTACTACAAGATTAAATATTACCGCGGAGCCTACAATCGTCTGCTTTACCTTTTAGAAAACTATCCTGACACTCAAGCAGCTGCCATGGCAAAGTTTTTAGTAGACCATTACTATTCCTTAGCTTTAAAGGAGACAGAAGAACTGAAAGAAGGGAAAAAAAGAGACTTTTTTGGCTCACCTGTGCCGTAAAAAACTAAGTTATTTCCTTAATTCCTTGCTTAAGTCTTAAAAACTAAATTCAATCTCCCTCTTCTGAGGTTTTTCTTCTTTGTTTTCTTCTTTTACTTCTTCTTCATAAAAAGGGGGCTTTTGAAAATCTTCAAGGAAGAGAAAGGGCTCCTTGGCAGGTTGAGGGAAATACCCAAGCTTTTCAAGCTCTGCCCCTACATCAGCTCCACATCTTGGACATGTTCTTAGCTCCTCTGAAAAGATGTAGCTACAGCTGGGACACCTCATGCCTTACCTCCTCGGTGGAATCTAATGCTTCCCTACCGCAGCATTTCTTGTACTTCTTCCCGCTTCCGCAGGGGCAGGGGTCATTCCTTCCTACCTTTTCCGTCCTGATGGGTTGTTTTTTCCTTTCTTCCTCGGCAAACACATCTTTTTTGGTAAACTCAAGCTTACTTTCGTCTATCTCACCTTCCTCTAAGACCATCTCTTGGACCTTTTCAGCCTCTTCTCTTAGCTCAATCCTGAATAAATAGGAAAGGGTGGTTTCTCTAATCCTTTTCATAAGAGATACGAACAGATGATAGGCTTCTTTTTTGTACTCCTGAAGGGGGTTCTTTTGTCCGTAGCCTCTTAGACCGACGCTTTCCTTTACATGGTCAAGCATGAGAAGATGTTCTTTCCAGAGGTTGTCGATGGTGGTAAGGAGGAAATACTTTTCCAAATTCCTCATTAGGTCTGGTCCAATGCTTCTTTCCCTCTCTTCGTACATCTGTTTAGTAAAGTTTTGAAGATAAGTAATAATCTCAGCCTTAGTTTTTAAATCTTCAGGAAGCTTTAAGGGAAGGGCAAAGACCTCTTGATATCTCCTTACCAGGGCTTCGACCTCTTCAGGCTGCGGGTTTCTTTCGTTGATTATAGTTTCCTCAACGAGCTCTTCGCAGGTCTCGTCTATTAAAGAAAGTATCCAGTCTTTGATGGATTCACTCTTTAGGATCTCCTTTCTCTGAGAGTAGATGACTTCTCTTTGCATGTTCATCACGTCATCATACTCAAGGAGGTGTTTTCTAATGTCAAAGTGGTAGGCTTCCACCTTTTTTTGGGCTTGTTCAATAGCCTTAGAGAGCCAAGGATGTTCAAGGGGTTCACCTTCTGGGAGACCAAGCTTATCGATGAAGGCCTTTATCTTATCTGAACCGAAGAGACGAAGTAGGTCATCTTCAAGGGAGAGGAAAAACCTTGAAGCTCCTGGGTCACCTTGTCTTCCTGCCCTACCTCTAAGCTGATTATCAACCCTTCTTGATTCGTGTCTTTCCGTGCCGATGATGTAAAGCCCACCGAGAGCCCGCACCTTCTCGGCATCCCTTTGACATTCAAGAACCTTCTCATAGAGAATTTTAGCCCACCGCTCTGGATACTTCGTAGTTGGGTCCTTTCCTTCTTTAGCCATGTTTAGGGCATCATACCAATCCCTTTCAGGGATTTGGCTTAAGTCATAGCCCTCGTTTTCAAGTTGCATCTTTGCTAAGCCCTCCGGGTTTCCGCCAAGAAGAATATCTACTCCTCTTCCTGCCATGTTTGTGGCAATGGTTACTGCGTGGGAACGCCCAGCTTGAGCGATTATCTGAGCCTCCTTTTCATGATGCTTAGCGTTTAGCACCTGATGGGGAATCTTCTTCTTTTTTAGCATCCTTGAGAGGATCTCGCTCTTTTCAATGGAGGTTGTCCCAACAAGGACAGGTCTTCCCTTCCGGTAATTTTCTTCTATCTCTTGAACAACCCTCTCAAACTTTTCCTTCATCGTGCGGAAGACAAGGTCGGGTAAGTCCTCCCTTATCATAGGCTTGTGGGTTGGGATGACCACGACGTCAAGGTTATAGATCTCCTTAAACTCAGCCGCCTCAGTCTCAGCCGTTCCCGTCATTCCGGCAAGCTTTTCATACATACGAAAGTAGTTTTGAATGGTGATCATAGCCAAGGTCTGATTTTCAGCCTCAATACGAAGGCGCTCCTTAGCTTCTATCGCCTGATGAAGCCCATCGCTCCAACGCCTTCCTGGCATAAGCCTTCCTGTAAACTCGTCAACGATGATGACCTTCCCATCCTTTACCACATAGTCCACATCTCGCTTGAAAAGATGATGAGCCCTAAGGGCTTGATGAATATGATGAACAAGCCTCACATACCGAGGATGATAGAGGTTCTTTATCCCAAGTAGCCTTTCGCACTCCGCAATACCCTCCTCGGTTAGATGGGCAGACTTTGTCTTCTCATCCACCGAAAAATGGACATCCTTTTTAAGCTTCCTTACGATTTCATCCACATAGTAATAGAGGTCTGTGCTTTCCTCAGAGGGTCCTGAGATGATAAGCGGTGTCCTTGCCTCATCTATAAGGATAGAATCTACCTCGTCGATGATGGCATAATAATGTCCGCGCTGAACCATATCCTCAAGGGAATACTTCATGTTGTCCCGTAGATAGTCAAATCCAAATTCAGAGTTTGTTCCGTAGGTAATGTCGCAAAGATAAGCCTTTTTCCTCTCTTCGTTGTCCATGCCAGAAGTGATGTAGCCTACAGTTAAGCCTAAGAAACGATAGATGGGCCCCATCCATTCGGCATCTCTTTTAGCAAGGTAGTCGTTAACGGTTACAATGTGGACACCCTTTCCAGTTAAGGCATTAAGATAGGCTGGAAGGGTAGCAACCAAGGTCTTACCTTCTCCGGTTTTCATCTCGGCGATCTTTCCCTGGTGAAGGACGATACCGCCCATTAGCTGAACATCAAAATGCCGCATCCCAAGAATTCGCCTTGCCGTTTCCCGGACAACGGCAAAGGCTTCAGGCAACAGAGAATCTAAACTCTCCCCCTTTTCTAACCTCTCTTTAAACTCTACCGTCTTTCTCTGAAGCTCAGCATCACTAAGCTTTTGAATAGAGGGCTCTAAAGCGTTTATCCTTTCCACGATGGGTCTAAGTTTCTTTAACTCCCTTTCGTTCTTCGTTCCAACTACCTTTTGCAAAATTTTGGTTAACATTTAGCTTTCCCCCTTTCCTTAATAAAACCCCTTAAAATTTAATTCTTTTTTAGCTTTTTTGAAGCCTTTTGATAAACCGTTCCTTTTCGCTGAAGATGCACCCGCAATACTTTTGTCGATAGATTTTAGCTTCAACGGCTAATCTCTTTCCTTCATAGTAAAAGGAACGAAAATCTTGGTAGTAAAAGGAAAGACCCTCCTTTTTAGCCACCTCCTCTCCTATGTCTTTAATCAGCTCATGGAACTGAAAGGGGCTGAAAAGAAGGGTGGTAGATAGGGCAGAAAATCCAAGCTCTTTTGCCTTTTTTGCTGTCCTTGAAAGCCTAAGGTAATAGCAAACTTCGCATCTTTTTGGACGGTGAGGCTCAAAGATTACCTGAGAGAGAAAGCCTTCAAGGTCGTACATATCATCAAAAATGACCTCAAAATCTAAAAGGTCTGCCACTTGCCTCAAGGCTTCTCTTCTTGCAAGATACTCTTGAAGGGGATGGATGTTTGGATTGTAAAAGTAGCCTTTAAAATCTATTCCATTGGCTTTTAGGTGTTTGACAGGGATAAAGCAACAAGGACCACAGCAGATGTGAAGAAGGAGCATGATGTTAAGCAGAAAGTTTTAGACCTATCTCAGCAAGCCTTTTACCGAAGGCTCGAAGGATAGCCCTTTCTTCCGGGTCAATCTCTCGCTGGTTGTCAGGACCGGCTACATGAGAAGGTCCGTATGGACTTCCTCCACCTTTAGTAAAAAAGAGTTCCTTTACCGAGTAGGGGACTCCAACAAAAACCATCCCTAAATGTAGGATAGCAGGTAAAAGGGAAAATATGGTCATTTCCTGCCCGCCGTGAAGAGTGGCCGTAGAAACGAAGATGCCAGCTGGCTTCCCTTCTAAAGCACTCTCTTGCCAAAGGGGAGTCAGCCTATCGATTTGATTCTTTAGCTGGGCTGAGACTACACCAAACCTCGTCGGAGTGCCAAAAGCGATAGCTATGGCTTCGCGAAAATCATCAAGAGTGACTAACGGGACATCCTTTTGAAGTTCTTTCCCTCTCTTCATATCCTCTCGGGAATCGATTATTTCCTGCGGGATAAGCTCAGGAACAGTTCGAATTACAGGCTCACAGCCTGCCCCTCTTACTCCCTCAGCCAATTCAAGTGCCATCTTGTATGTATTTCCGTAGAGGCTGTAGTAAACAATTAAGACTTTCTTCATTAAATTGAATTATAAGCCTAAAAATGAGTATTTCAAGTTCTTTTGAGGCTGTTAGAAAAATCCTTTTCTCCCCCAATTTTGCGCAAAGCGAAGGATCTCCCTTTTTTATCGCCCTTCGCCGAAGCCCTGAGCGTTGCGAAGGGGCGGTAAAGGGCTTCATTAGACCCTTCGGGGCTTACGCCCTCAGGGCTTTGGCTCTGGGGCGACGTGATGGGGGACATCCTGAATAAAGTAAGGGATCTCTTCTTCAGATGCCTTGCTACGACCAGAAAGACAGGGTTTGAGCTTTTTTGAAACAGCATCCTCTCAAGGGCTTGATATTCTTAAGCTGAAAATACCCTCTTGACTTTTTAAAAACCCCCTTTTATGCTTAGTGGAAGAAAGTGGAAAAAAGTGGAAGATAATGTTTAGAGGAAAATTTATACATAGCGTAGATGAGAAGGGCAGGATAAGCTTGCCCTCTCGTTTCCGGGAGGTGTTAAGAACAAGATATGGCTCGGAAACCCTTATTATCACAAACTTGCCCGAGTGTTTAGTAGCCTATCCTTTTGAAGAGTGGAGGAAGCTTGAGGAGAGGCTTTTAAGCCTTCCCTGGAGCATGAGGGAAGGGCGGGAGTTTCTTCGCTACTTTTTGGGGTCAGCAGAGGAATGTCAACCTGATAAGCAGGGAAGACTGCTTTTACCTCAGGCTTTGCGCGAAGAATACGACCTTGATAAAGAGGTTTGCCTGCTTGGGATGCTAAACTATTTTGAGATTTGGCATCCAGAAAGGTTGAGAGAAAGGTTCCAAAATATTAAAGAAAACTTTTATCAGATCCTTGAGACGGTAAATACTTACATTGCCGACGGAAAAACAGGCTCATCATGAGCCGGTTTTACTTGAAGAAGTTTTAGAGGGACTTGGCGTTAAAGAGGGTGGTGTCTATGTTGACGGGACGGTTGGTCTTGCGGGGCACAGCCTTGCCATCCTTGATAGATCCTCTCCTACAGGGTTTCTTTATGGTTTTGAGTGGAACGAAGAATCCTTTGACATTGCCCTTGAAAGGCTAAAACCCTATGAAGGCAGGTTTAAGCTCTATAAAGAAAACTTTGCCAAAATACCTGAAATTCTAAGCAAGGAGGGGGTTTTAGCTGACGGTGTGCTTCTCGACCTTGGCGTCTCTTCCTTTTTGCTTGAAGGCGTGGAGCGAGGCTTCAGTTTCAAAAGGGACGAGCCTCTTGATATGAGGATGAGCAAAACCTTGGAGATAACCGCTTACGATGTATTGAATAGGTTTAGTTTGCCTGAGTTAGCTAAGGTTTTTGAAGAGGGGGAAGTGCCAAAGGCTTTTTCCTTTGCCAAGTTTATCTGCGAGCAAAGGAGGCGTAGCCCTTTACGAAGCACTGTAGATTTAGTTCAAGCCGTTAAAGCCTTCTACAGAGGGAGACGAGATTTAAACGACCTTTTGGCTATTGTTTTTCAAAGCATAAGGATAAAGGTAAATCAGGAGCTTGAGAACTTAGAATTAGCTCTTAAGGGGATACCTACTATCTTGAAGAAAGGGGGGAGGTTTGCAGTCATCTCTTTTCATTCTCTTGAAGACAGGCTCGTTAAGCTTTCTTTCAGGAATGACCCAAGGCTTAAGGTCTTGACAAGGAAGCCAATTACTCCAAGCCCTGAGGAGGTAAGTCACAACCCTCGGGCAAGAAGTGCAAAACTCCGTATAGCAGAGAGGGTATAGCCATGGCAGGAAAGGTATACACGGTAAAACCGAGTGGCTCTTTTATTAAAGAAACTTCGCGCTCCTCCCGAGGCGGGGTAGAGACGCTTAAACCAACCGTCTCGAAACCAAAGGCACGCATAGAAGAAGAGAGGGAAGAAAGTTTAGGAGAGATCCTGATTGATTATGTAGAAAAGGGCTTACTTCTTGTTTTTACTGTCCTTTTTTTGGTTATTTCTGTCTTCTTTGCTCATAAGCTCTATCAATACTTCATGGTAATAGGGGAAAAGAAAAGGCTTTCTCAAGAGAATGCCTTTCTAACCTCAGAACTAACAAGATTAACCTCTAAGGAGATGCTTGAAGAAAAGGCAAAAAAGCTTGGTCTTAGACCTCCAAGAGAAAAGGATATCATAAGGGTGCCTTGATGAAAAACGGACGAAGGCTACTTCCTTGGGTGTGCCTTTTTTGCTGTTTTATTTTTATAATTTTATACATAACAACGGTAAAGAGTAGCCCCATCGAGAGAACTATAACTAAAAGAGGATACATCCTTGACCGCGAAGGAAATCCCTTAGTTATCTCCCAGGACCATTACCGAGCCTATCTTCTCATTAAGGGAAAGGCGAGGATAGGGGATGACCTATCTCCTCTTGTGCGAAAGTATCTTGCCCAAGGGATAAACCTCCCTACGAAGGGGGTTTTCCTTCTTTCCGATTCCTTAACTAAAGAGGAAGCAGAACTCCTAAAAAAAGAAGATAATGTCTTCGTGGAATGGGGCTTTGAGAGAAAGGTCGTCTATTCAGGTTTAGAAGCTCTTGTTGGTAAGGTGAGCAATGAAGATGGGGTAACAGGCTTGGAAAAGGCTTTTGATGATAGCCTCAAGCAGGGGAAGCCCCTTCAGGTCTCCCTTTCACTTGATACAATAAAAAGAATATCAAACTTAAGGGAAAAGACAAAGGACTTAGAAGAAATTCTTGTTGCTAAAAGAAACGGTGAGTTGCTTGGTTTCTATTCCCTTTTTACTACCCCCTTTTTTGAGAAAACTTTCCTACTTCCACCTTCTCTTCTCCCCTCTTATGAGTTTTCAACCCTTGAATGGGAACTTGGAAGACAAGAAGTTAAAAGGGATGGAAAACATCTTAAAATAACTCCTCTTCATTTGGTTCAGGCTGAGCTAAGGAGAATGAACGGTGAGAACACAAGGTTAACGGTTTTACCAAGGTTTGGGGCTGAGGAAGGAACCTCAAAATCTTCATATTCTTCCCCTGTAGAAGCTAAGGAAGAAATCTTAATCCTTCCTTCGCAAGAAAAATCTATCCATCTCCTTTCTGGAAGGGAGAGGGTTATCTTGGTTGTTAGGAATGGAATAGAGCCTCGCAAGCTTTTGACCCTTTTTAAAGATAGTGGGATCTTGAGATGAAACGATTAAAAGACCTTTTATTCTTAGATGAAGTTTTAGATGAGTATAAGGTGAACTGGGATGAGGAGGTATTTGGGATCTCTGATCATTCGCAGAGCATTAAAGAAGGATACATCTTTGTTGCAAGGCGTGGAACAAGGCTAAATGGAAAGGACTTCATACCTGATGCCCTTAAAAGAGGGGCAAGGATTATCATCAAGGAAGATAGCATTGACCCAAGCCTTGATGTCCCTCAGATTAGGCTCAAAGATTTCAAGGGAACCTTAGGAAAACTCCTTTCCCGCTTTTACGACCATCCTGAAAGCTTGGTCACTCTGGTTGGGATAACTGGCACTAACGGAAAGACCTCTTCTACCTTCTTTGTAAGGGCTTTAAGTTCCGCCCTTGGTTTAAAAAGTGGCTACATTGGGAGCATCTACTATGATGTAGGAGAGGTTTTGCCTTCACGGGAGACAACACCTTCAAGCTTTGTTCTTTTTCCCCTCTTAAAAAAAGCAAAAGACTCTGGGATAAAGCTTCTTGCCCTTGAGGTTTCTTCTCATGCCTTAGACCAAGAGAGGATCTTTGGGCTAACCTTCTCAGCCTGCGGGTTTACAAACCTTTCAAGGGACCATCTTGACTACCACGGAGACATGGAAAGCTACTTTCAGGCAAAGAAAAAGCTCTTTACACGGTATCTTAAGGAAGATGGAGCTTCCGTTATCTCCTTTGAGACAGAATATGGAAGAAGGCTCTTTGAAGAGCTAAGGGCTTCTCGACCAAGCCTAAGGCTTGTCTCTGTTAACGATGACTTTTTCCGAGTAGCCTTTATCCAAAGAACCCCCTTCCTTGAGCTCTCTATTATAGTTGCTGGAAAGACTTATAATGTAAAGACAAGGCTTGTGGGTGATTTTCAAGCCAAAAACCTGGGAGTTGCCTTAGGTATTCTCTATTCCCTTGGTTTTTCAGTAGATGACCTTGTTAAAGCCTTGCCAACCCTTACCAACCCACCTGGTAGGCTTGAGCTTGTTGGAGAAAAGGGTGGATCCTACGTGTTCGTTGATTATGCTCATACGCCGGATGCTTTAAAGTCTGCTTTGGAGAGCTTAGTTCCTCTTAAAAAGGGGAGGCTCATTGTGCTTTTTGGTTGTGGGGGAAATCGGGATGCTGGGAAAAGACCACTTATGGGTAGGGTTGCTGAAGAACTTTCTGACCTTGTAATCCTAACCTCAGACAACCCAAGGTTTGAAGACCCGGAGAGCATCATCGAGGACATCAAAAAAGGACTAACGGGGATAAAGCCCTGTTATGTCTGGGTCGATAGAGAGGTGGCAATCAAGTCAGCTCTTGAGATGCTTCGGAAAGGGGATGTGCTCCTTATAGCAGGAAAGGGTCATGAGGATTATCAAGAGGTGCAGGGGGAAAGATATCCCTTTTCTGACCGAGAGGTGGTAAAAAGGCTTTTATCGGAGATTAAAGACTGAGAGGGAGAAAATGATTGCAAGGAGAGTTCTATCTACTGAGGATATAGTTCGGGCAACGAAAGGTATCCTCTTAAATGGAGATATGGGCATTACCTTTTCTGGGGTAACCACTGATTCAAGGACGGTGGAACCAGGCTTTCTTTTCTTTGCTTTGAAAGGGAAGAGATTTGATGGGCACGAGTTCATAAAAGAAGCCATAGCAAGAGGAGCCAAAGGTGCGGTTGTTGAGCGCATGCCTGATTATCTAAGATGGGATGACCTGCCAAGGGATGTTTCTGTTATTCTGGTTAAGGATACCCTTTTTGCCCTGGGTGAACTTGGGAAGTATGTTCGTAACCTTGATGGTTACAAAGTCTGTGCCATAACTGGCTCCTGCGGAAAAACGACGACTAAGGAGATGACCTATCAGGTCCTTTCCAAGTTTTACAACTGTGGGAAGAACGAGGCAAACTTCAACAACCTAATCGGGGTTCCGATGAGCATCCTTGCCCAGGGGAAGGATAAGGATTGGGTAATCCTTGAGATAGCAACTAATGCACCCGGTGAAATAGCAAGACTTACGGAGATTGCAAATCCAGACCTTGGAGCTATAACCTGTGTTTATGCTGCACATCTTGAAGGATTAAAAAGCCTTGAGGGGGTCCTGGAAGAGAAAACTTCTCTATTTGCTAAGATGAGAGAGGACGGAGTAATTGTTTATTTTTACGACCAGGAAAACCTTCGCAAAAAGGCTAAGACCTTCCCGCATACTAAGATTAGCTTTGGTTTTGAAAGGGGGGCAGACCTTTGGATAGAGAATTATGAAGAAGTTGAAGAGGGAGCAAAGATAGGTTTAGTTTGGTCTGGAAAAAAGAAAGAGGTTTTTGCTAAGATTAAGGGTAGGCATCAGGTCTTAAACCTTTCGGCAAGCATAGCCATTGCACTTGGGACGGGCTTAGATTTTGAAGAGGTCTGCGAGAAACTTTCTGAAATAGAAACCTTTTACAGCAGGTTGAAAGTTATAAGGAGAGAAAATTTAATCATCCTTGATGATACCTACAACGCAAACCCTGGGTCTATGGTTGTAGCCCTTGAGTATCTTGAAAATTTTCCAAAGGGTGATTTTAGAAAGGTTGCCATACTTGGCGACATGAAGGAGCTTGGAAGCTTTGCCGAGTCAGCCCATCAAAGTATCGGAGAGCTTGCAGGAAAGGTTGTGGATTTTGCCATCTTTGTAGGGGAACATGCAAAGGACTATAAAACTGGATTTGGGAGGGACGATTGTTTAACCTTTGAGACTACCGAAGCCTTGTTAGAAGCCCTAAAGCAAGGGAAGATAGCCCTTTCTCGGTGCGTGATTTTAGTAAAGGGTTCGAGGGCTATGGAAATGGAAAGGGTCGTTTCAGTTTTGCTTGAGGGAGGAAGTTAAAGTATGTTTTACCATCTTCTTTATCCCCTTTCTGAATGGATAAGCCTGTTCAATGTTTTTAAATACATCACTTTCCGTATGATCTATGGTTCAATCTTTGCCTTTTTACTTGTTTATTTACTTATGCCAAGGTTTATAAGATTTATGACGGAAAAGCAGTTTGGTCAAATAGTAAGAGAGGAAGGTCCTTCCCATCATAAGGTTAAGACTGGGACCCCTACGATGGGAGGAGTTGTGATCATCCTTTCGGTAGTTATTTCTTCTCTCCTTTGGTGCAACCTTACCAATCCTTTTGTATGGCTTGCCCTTTTTGTGTTGGTCTTTTTTGGGCTTATCGGATTTGTGGACGATTACCTAAAGATTAAGAGAGGTAAAAACCTTGGTCTCACTGGGAAACAAAAGCTTCTGCTTCAAGCACTTGGGGTTTTGATCTTCTATCTTCTTCTCTTTGAAGCTTTAGGGTTTAGTACAAGCCTTAACCTGCCCTTCTTTAAAAGGGTTGTTTTAGACCTTGGGGTTTTTTACCTTATATTTTCGCTCCTTGTTATGCTTGGGAGTTCTAATGCAGTAAATTTAACGGATGGACTTGATGGGTTAGCAATTGTGCCTTTCTGTGTGGTGGCAGGGGTGTATCTTGTTTTTGCTTATGTTTCTGGGCATGTTAAATTTGCCCAGTATTTATTCTTACCTTACATTCCCTATGCCGGAGAATTAGCCATACTTTGTGCCATTCTTGGTGGGGCAGGTCTTGGGTTCTTGTGGTATAACGCTCATCCAGCAGAGATATTTATGGGAGACGTTGGGGCTTTAGGGCTTGGAGGGGTGATGGGGGCTATAGCCATCATGGTGAAGCAGGAGTTTATGCTTCTTCTTGCTGGGGGTATTTTTGTTGCTGAGGCCCTCTCTGTCATCCTTCAAGTAGGATACTTTAAGCTTACAGGAGGGAAAAGGATATTTAAGATGGCGCCCCTTCATCATCACTTTGAACTGCTTGGCTGGAAGGAAAACAAAGTTGTGGTTAGATTTTGGATAATTTCGATAATTTGCGGGCTTTTAGCCCTTAGCACCTTGAAGATAAGGTAGGATGAGCCATGGATGTTAGAGGGAAAAAAGTAGTGGTTGTAGGTTTTGGAAAGAGCGGACAATCTGCCGTTAGGCTCCTTTTGGTGAAAGGGGCAAATGTGGTTGTGAGCGAGTCTAAACCAAAAGAAGAGCTTCCGCCATCTATGGTTTCTTCCTTTGAGGTTCAAGGAGTAGTTTTTGAGGCTGGAGCCCATCGGGAAGATACGTTAAAGAAAGCTGACCTTGTGGTTGTAAGTCCAGGCGTTCCACAGGAAGTCTATCTTCCAGCTTTAAGGGCTTGCGTCCCCGTCATCTCTGAGCTTGAATTAGCCTGGTCCTATCTTTCAGAGAATGAAAAAAGGAGAACCATTGCCATAACCGGAACAAACGGGAAGACAACGACCACAGCCATGGTCTCAGACCTTTTTAAGTTTGCTGGAGAAAGGGTTTTTACCGGTGGAAACTACGGTATACCTCTTTCAGACTATGTGCTATCTAATGTCAAGGTTGATAGGATTGTGCTTGAGGTGTCAAGCTTTCAACTTGAAAGGATAGAGACTTTTGCCCCAAAATTTGGCATCCTTCTAAACATTACTCCAGACCACCTCGAAAGATATCGGGATTTGAAGGAGTATGCTTACTACAAATACAGGCTTTTTGAAAATCAAACTTCGGATGACTTTGCCATCTTAGCAAAAGCGTTGCCATACTTTGAAGATTTTAAAGGGATGGTCAAGGGGGAGAAGTATTTCTTTGCAGAAAGGCAAGAGGAAGGGGCCTCTGCTTACCTAAGGAATGGTTATGCCGTCTTAGACATCTTTGGCGAAGAGGAGGTTTATTCCCTACATAAATTTAAGCTTCTTGGGGTGCATAACCGTTTAAACCTTCTTTCAGCCCTCCTTGTGGGGAGGGTCTGCGGGGTTAGCAAAGAGGTATGCCAAAGGCTTATAGACAACTTTATCGGCTTCCCTCATCGGATTGAGTTTATTGGGACCTTCGGTGGTGTCCATTTTATCAACGATTCTAAGGCTACGAATGTTGATGCAACTCTCCAGGCTCTAAAGGGCTTGCCTTCACCCATCCTTCTTATACTCGGTGGAAGGCATAAGGGTGGGTCCTACTCACCGCTCATTCCTCTGATCAAAGAAAAGGTAAGAGTTCTCATCCTTATGGGTGAGGCAAGATGGATAATAGCTGAAGAGCTTTCCAATCTTGTTGAAACCTATGTAGTAGAGGATCTTCCTTCTGCGTTAGCCATAGCCTTTAAGACAGCAAAGCCAGGTGATACGGTACTTCTTTCTCCTGCCTGCTCAAGCTTTGATCAGTTTAGGGATTATGCCGAAAGGGGAGAGGTCTTTAGACAGCTTGTTTTGGAGTATGCTCCCAAGTATCTTGGAAAAAAAGAAGAAGGAGTGGTGTATCATTGAGATGGATGATTGTTGCCGGAGGAACTGGAGGCCACATCATGCCTGGGCTTGCCTTGTCTGAAGCCCTTCTTGAAAAGGGGAGAGAAGTGTTTTTTGTAGCGGGCTCCCGCCCCATAGAGAAAAGAATCCTTGAAGATAAGCCCTTCCCTGTTTATCATCTTGAGGTTGAAGGCTTTGTGGGGAGGTCTTTGCTAAGAAAATTAATAGCCCTCTTTAAACTTGGTCTTGCTTTATTGCGCTCCTTAAAGCTTTTAAGGAGCATTAACCCTCAAATTATCTTTGCAGAAGGGGGATATGTATCTATACCGGTCGTTTTAGCTGGGAAGCTACTTGGTATAAGACTTGGGCTTCATGAGCAGAATGTTATTCCTGGCATGGCAAATAAGGTACTTTCCCATCTTGTTGATAGGGTCTTCATCTCCTTTCCTGAGAGCAAAGATTATTTCCCTAAGGATAAAGTAGTCTTTAGCGGGAACTTTGTTCGGAAGTCCCTTTTTACAAAAAAAGAGGGTAAGAAAGAGGGTATCTGTCTTCTCATCCTTGGGGGGAGCCTTGGGGCAAGGTTCATAAACGAGCTTGCCTTAGAAGTTTTGCCAAGGCTCCTTGAGGAGTTCCCGAACTTAAGAGTTATCTGGCAAACTGGGTTTGATGATTATGAAAGGGTAAAGCAAAAGTTAGATGAAGATGCCTTCGGCGGAAGGGTTAAGATTCTACCCTTTATCGATGATATGGGTTCAGCTTACAGCGAGGCAGATTTTGTGTTAAGCCGAGCTGGAGCAAGCACTATTGCTGAGCTTTGTGCCTTTGGTGTGCCTGCCCTTTTTATTCCCTTCCCTTACGCCACCCACAACCATCAAGAGAAAAACGCAAAGGCGTTGGTTGAGGCTTGCGGTGCCTTTATGCTAAGGCAAAGAGAAGCTACAGCAGATAAGGTTTTAAGTCTTTTGAGGTCTGCCCTTTCTCAAGAAGAACTTAGGGTTAAAATGGGAAGAGCTATGAGAAAGTTTTTTGACCCCCAGGGTGTAGAGCGGGCAATTGCTGAGATGGAAGCTTTGGTTTAAAAGGATTAAGCCATGCTTGAGAAGAAGAGAAAAATTCATTTTGTGGGCATTGGTGGCGTAGGTATGAGTGGTTTAGCCCTCATTCTGCATAAGATGGGGCATGAGGTTTCAGGGTGCGACCTTTCGGAAAGTAAGTACCTGGAAAAGGTTCGGGAAGCCGGGATACCTGTTTTCCTTGGACATCATCCATCTCATCTTGAAGGAGTTGAAATAGTGGTTTATTCTTCAGCCGTCTTTCTTGAACATCCTGAGCTTAAGCAGGCTCGTGATCTTGGATTATGGGTTATACCTCGGGCTAAAATGTTGGCTGAAGTGATGAGTGTTCATCCAAAGAGCATCGTTGTTGCTGGCTCCCATGGAAAGACTACTACAACTTCCATGCTGGCTGAGCTTCTCTGCAAGCTTGAATTAAAGCCTACGGTAGTTGTAGGCGGGATCGTTAATAACCTGCAAAGCCACTCTTTACTTGGAGAAGGAACATATCTTGTGGCAGAGGCTGACGAGAGCGATGGCTCCTTCCTCTACTATAACCCTTACATTACTATCATCACTAACATCGACCGGGAACACCTTGATTTTTACGCCGATTTTACTGCTATAAAGAAGGCCTTCCAAAACTTCATCCTAAGGACAAGCCCTGAAGGTAGGGTTATCCTCTGTGGAGATGACCCTGGTATCAGGGAAACGGTGTCTCAACTTTCTTTACCCTTTGTCTTCTACGGTTTAAGCGAGGGTAACGAAGTAAGCGGAAAAGTTTTAAGTGACACCGCTCATCCTGAGGTTGCAGTATACCATGGGAAGGAATTTCTTGGAGTTCTTAAGCTTCAAGTTCCGGGGCTTCACAACGTTCAAAATGCCTTAGGAGTCATCGCCTGCGCCATAGTTTTAGGTTTACCAATCCCAAAGGTTTTGTCCGTCCTTTCCCAGTTTAAAGGGGTAAAGAGAAGGCTTGAGCTTAAAGGTATGGCTAAAGGTGCCTTAATCTACGATGACTATGCTCATCATCCAAGGGAGGTCGAGGTTAGCTTAAAAGCCTTAAAGAAAAAACATCCTGATAAACGGCTGATAGTTCTATTTCAGCCTCATAGATACACTCGAACTAAAGCCCTTTGGGAAGACTTCCTCTTGGTGTTAAAGGTGCCTGACATTTTGATACTTACGGATATCTATCCGGCAAGCGAAAAGCCTATCCCAGGTGTCTCTGGGGAAGCTTTATACCAAGCTGTAAAGGAAATTCGTAAGGAAAAGCCTACTTTCTATGCTGAAAAAAGTAAAGCCTTAGAGGTGGTTAAAGCGCTTCTCTCACCTGGCGACCTCTTTGTAACTATGGGTGCAGGAGATGTGTATAAAATTGGAGAAGCCCTTTTGACCGTCATAGAAGGAAGGGATGAAAAGGTCCTTTCAGCTTGAGATTTTTGAAAAATTTTTAAAAGAAAAGGGCATAGCCTACAAGGAGGATGAGCCCTTAGCTAAGCATACTTCAATAAAAATAGGCGGACCAGCAAGTCTTATGGTTTTTCCAACAAAAGAGGAAGAGCTTATGGAAATAGCTAAAAATGCCACAGAGCTTGATATCCCTTGGTATGTAATAGGAGGGGGTAGCAATCTTCTTTGTGCTGATGAAGGATACCCTGGGGTGGTTATTAACCTTAGAAGTATGAAGGGGATAGCTGAAGGGTCCTTTGCTCAGGGTGCAACTTTGTCCCTTGAGGTTTTATCAGGGACTATGGTGGGGGAGGTTTTAAGTTTTGCAAGGAGAAAGGGCTACTCTGGGCTTGAGTTTTTAGCAGGAGTTCCTGCAACGGTTGGCGGTGCAGTGAGGATGAACGCAGGGGCCTATGGAAGAAGCTTTTCCATGCTTGTAAGGAGGGTAAAACTACTAAAGGAAGGAAAAATAGAGGATTATGAACCTAAGGATGGCGATTGGACCTACCGCTCCTTTCGCAAAGAGGGCATCGTTGTCTCTGTAACCCTTGAGTTGGCTAAGGCTAATCCAGAAGAAATAGAAAAGAATTTAAAAGATATATACTTTAAGAGGAAGGCAAGCCAGCCCTTAGCTGAGAAAACCTTTGGGTCAGCCTTTAAGAATCCGCCCTGTTGTTACGCAGGAAAGTTGATTGAGGATTGTGGACTTAAGGGCTACAGGATTGGTGGGGCAAAGGTTTCGGAAAGGCACGCAAACTTTATCGTCAACCTTGGCACAGCAACGGCAAAGGATGTTTTAGCTTTGCTTAGGGAGGTACAAAAGAAGGTTTGGGATAGGTTCGGCATAATGCTTGAGCCAGAGGTAAAGTTTTTGGGATGCAGTCTGTAAAGGAGCTATGGCAAACAAAAGGAGACTCTTCTTAGGAATTACTTTTAGCCTGCTTGTGATACTTCTTGCTGGACTAATGGTGTATGCCCTATATTTTACTAAGCTTTTTGTGCTTAAAGAGATAAAAGTTTATGGAAACGCTAAGGTTAGCAAGGAAGAGGTTTTAAGGTTGCTTGATTTAAAGGGTGGTGAGATACTTTATCGTTTGGATTTAGATGAATTGAGGGAAAGGCTAAAAAAGCATCATCTTATTGAAGACACTATACTAAGAAGGCAACTACCTTCGACCCTTGAGGTGCAGATTAAAGAGAGGTCTCCCCTTGCCATATTAGTTCAGAACAATAAAGGTTATCTTATAGACCGTAACGGTGTTATATTATCTGAAGCGAACCCAAACGATATCTTATACTATCCCTATGTGTTCATTGAGGATGAAAAGGATAAAGATGTTTTTCTAAAATTTTTAGAATGGCTAAAACAGAATAAGAAGTATTTACCTGTGTATGAAAATCTGCAAAAGATCTTTTTGACAAAGGATAAGATTGTTTTAAACACTAAAAGTAATATAACTATCTTTTTACCACTTACAACTACTAATGATCTGTTTACGCTTTATTCTTATCTTGACAGGATTATGACTTACATATATGATAACCATTTAGAAGATCGTGTAGAATTGATTAGACTTGATTATCCATTTGGTCGAGCTTTAGTAAAATACAGAAATACTTAGGGGTGGTTTTAATGAGTGGTGGAACCTATTTAGTTGTTGATGTTGGGACAACTAAGGTCTGTGCCCTTGTAGGGGAGCTTAAAGGGAGTGAGCAGTGGGTAACAGGAATAGGGGTTGTGCCTTCAAGCGGTTTGAAAAAGGGGACAATCGTAAACCTTGAAGAGGCAACCTCAAGCATTAAACAGGCAATAGAAAAGGCTTTATCCCAGGCTAAACAGACACCGCAGGTAGTGCTCGCGAGCATTGCCGGCAGTCATGTGAAAACCTGGGCTGGTATGGGGGTTGTAGTCCTTAAAAATCGCGAGGTTACTCCCGAGGACGTTGACGAGGTTATTCAAGCAGCTCAATCCATTGACCTTCCTCAAGACCAGATGATACTCCATGTGATCCCTCAGGAGTTTGTGGTTGATAATTTGCGGGGGATACAGCAGCCTATCGGGATGTCCGGGGTAAGGCTTGAGGCTCATGTGCAGTTGATTACTGCCCAGCGTTCCCAGGTGCAAAACCTCCTTCGTTGTTTCGAAAACTTAGGGATCGAGGTTTCGGCTGTCCTCTATCAAGGGTTAGCCTCTGCGGAAGCTGTCTTAACGCCAGAAGAGAAAGACTTGGGGGTTCTTATCATAGACCTTGGCGGTGGGACTACAGACTTTGCAGTGATCCAGGAAGATGTTCTAAAGTATGTAGGCACAATCCCGGTAGGTGGGGAAAACTTAACAAACGATTTAGCTATTGGGCTTCGGACAACAAAAACTGAAGCGGAACGAATTAAGATAGAGAAGGGGGTTTGCCTTAGAGAGTTAGTTGAGGAACAGGAAGAGGTTGAGGTCCCAGGGGTTGGGGCAAGACCTTCAAGAAGGATAAGCAGAAGGGTTCTTGCTGAGATATTAGAATTGAGGATGAGGGAAATACTCGAGCTGATAGACCAAAACGTTTCCAAAAATGTAGATAAAAGCCTTTTGACAGGTGGTGCGGTTTTAACTGGTGGGTCAGCCCTTTTACCCGGGTTAATCTATCTAACGGACCAGATTTTAGACCTTCCAACGAGGATTGGCTATCCTGTTAAGCTCAAAGGGCTTGGAGAGGAGATAAATCATCCGCAATTTGCTACAGCGGTTGGGATGCTTGTCTATGCCTTCCAAAACTATCCAATTGAAGAGACCAAAAAATCCAAGGGTAAGGGGTTTTTACAGAAGCTTAAGGACTTTATTAAAGGTTTTTAAAATTCTTAAGGGGGAAGGAAGATGAGCTTAGCCTTTGAGATGGTAGAGGATGAAATAAGGCTTCAACCGATCATTAAGGTTATAGGCGTTGGTGGTGCTGGTGGGAACGCAGTTGCCCATATGATTAAAAAGGGAATAAGTGGAGTTGAGTTTATTTCAGCGAACACAGATTACAAAGTTCTTTCTCTTAACCCAGCACCCATAAAGATCCAACTTGGGAAGAACTTAACCCGAGGACTTGGAGCTGGAGGAAAGCCTGAGATTGGAAGAAGGGCTTGCGAAGAAAGCGAAAGGGAGATCAGGGATTGTTTGAGGGATGCGGACATGGTTTTTATTGCTGCAGGAATGGGAGGCGGAACAGGAACAGGGGCTGCTCCAGTTATAGCAAGGATCTGCAAGGAGATGGATATCCTTACGGTGGCAGTGGTCACCAAACCCTTTACCTTTGAGGGTAAGGTTCGACAAAGGATAGCAGAGGAAGGGCTTGAAGAGTTGAAGAAGTTTGTGGATACTTTAATTGTCATCCCTAACGATAAGCTCTTGACTCTTGGCTCACCTCAAGAAAAACTTTATGAGATGTTCAAGAGGGCAGATGATGTATTATATTATGCAGTGAAGGGTATTTCAGACTTAGTTCTTTCGCCAGGTTATATTAATCTTGACTTTGCCGATGTGAAAGCGGTTATGACAGAAAGCGGAGGAGTAGCTCTGATGGGCATGGGAGAGGCAAGAGGTGAGGATAGGGCTGAGCTGGCGGTAAACATGGCCATTTCAAGTCCTCTACTTGAGGATATATCCTTAGCTGGGGCAAGGGGTGTGCTTCTCAATGTTACTGTTCATCCCGAAACCTTTACCCTCCATGAGACCCAGATTATAACCTCAACCATCCTTAAGGAGGTCCATTCTGAAGCCAAGGTCTTTTACGGCATTGTTTACGATGAGTCTATGGAAGACCTTCTTAGGGTTACAGTAATCGGGACTGGTATCGAGAAGGTGGGAGAAAAGATGAAGGATGGTAAAATTATGCCTATTGATGAAGGGTTAAAAAGAAGGGAGGAAAGGCTTAGAAGGGTCATAAGTGATGAGCCGATAGAAGACATACTTGACATTCCTACCTTTTTAAGAAGGAGCGCTGATTGAGCTGAAGGAGGTAGGATATGAAGGAGATAGCCGTCTTTGAAGACCCGGTAAAAAAACAACCTTTAAAGCTTGCCCTTTTTCGGCTTGAGGAAATAGAGGTTCCACCCTTCCAAAGGGACATCTCAGAAAGCTTGAGGAAACAGCTTGAACTTGCCATAGATAAGCTTGGTTTCTTGACCCCCATCGTGGTCGTTCCCAAAGGTGGTAAGTATTATGTTGTTGATGGAAGGCATAGGCTTGAGGCTATGCGGGGCCTTGGGGCAAGAGAAATTTTAGCCATCGTTGTTGATGAGAAGATGTATCATTACATCCTTGAGTTTAACACCGAGAAACCACCGAACGTTAAAGAAAAGGCTAAGCAAGCCTATCGGCTCTACATGGATTTTTATCGAGAAGACCCAAACCTCATCGAGGACGAGCTTTATACCTACCTAAAAGAGCCAATGCTTATTACCTTCGGGTTTGCCATTGAGGAGTTTGATAAAAGGTTTCCGGCAAGCTTTTACGAGAGTTTTGTTGAAAAGGTGGATGATTTCCTCAGGGTGCCCCTAAGCGAGGGGGTAGTTGAGAGAAGAAATCGGGCAAAAGCTTTGATTGAGCTGAACGACATCGTTAATCAAAAGTTCGCAGAGTTCGCTTGGGAAAACGCCCTTCTTAAAGGTGAGATCGTCCGAAAGGCAGTCCAAAAGGCTTACGGAGTAAGGGTAAGGACGATAGAGGACGATTTTTATTCTGCTGTAGAGCGAGTAAAGCAGACTTGCCAAGAACTAACATCTGAAGATTTTGGAGACGTAAGCGATCGATGATGCCCCCAGATTTTAAACCTATACTTAGGCAAGTCGACGCAATTCCTGGGACGATAGAGGGGAAACCTTTCCTTTTCTTAAGGGACCCTGTGGGCTTTGTTGATGAGGTCTTGCCCATTCCTCAAGAAGCGGTTTTTCTCCTCCGCTACATGGATGGCAACCACGACCTGCGGGATTTACAAGCCTTGGCAACTAAGAGGTTTGGTCAGATTGTGCCCCTTGAAGAGATAGTTAAGTTTGTGCAAACCCTTGACGAAAAGGGGTTTCTCTGGAGCCCAACCTTTGAAAAGTTTAAAGAAAAGGTTTATGAAGCGTGGTTTGCTTTGCCAGCAAGACCAATGGCTCACGCTAACATCAGCTACCCTTTAGACCCTGAAGAAGCAAAGGCTTTTATTGAAGAGATACTGAAGCTTGAACCTGTGGATGGAGCAAAGCCCCCACGAATTCTTATAGCCCCTCACATAGACCTTCGGGTTGGTGCTAAGTGCTATGCTGTGTCCTACAAAAGGTTTAAGCTTCCGCCTGGCTCAAGGGTAATCATCTTAGGAGTTGGACACTATCTTGATTATCCCTTCTCAGTTTTAACAAAGGACATACACACTCCTTTTGGTCTTTTGCGCTTTGACAGGGGGGGCTTTTTCTATTTAGCCAATTCAAAAAGGCTTGAACTCTTTCCGAACCATATTGTCCATCGGAGAGAGCATTCCATTGAGTTTCAAGCCCTTTTCTTACGCTATCTTGAGGAAGATTCTATCGTTTCCCTCCCAATACTTGTTGGGTCGCATCAATTGTTAGAGGCAGGAGGAGAGCTTACAGATAAGCTTGTTGAGGGTATAGCAGACCTAATAGATGATACGACTTACATTGTCCTGGGTATAGACTTCTGTCATCTTGGCTTAAGGTATGGGGACCCATTTCCGGCAGGGGAGGAGATTGCAGGCATAGCCATGAGGTTTGACAAGAAGGTGATTGAGCTTGCTTTCCAGGGGGAAACGCAAGCCTTGAAGGAAGAGCTCACCAAAAATGAGCCTTTGAAATGTTGCGGGTCAGGCTGTTTGTATTTACTTGCCAAGCTTATCGCAACCCTTAAGACTAAGGCAACAGGGGAGATTTATAGGCAAGAAGCCTTGCCTTTTGGTGAAGGCTCCATCGTTACCGTAGCGAGCGCAGGGGCAAACCTTTAGTTTTTTCCAAATTCCCCTAAAATCCACCCTTGACAAAATTTTTTTTTGGTTGTTATAGTTTAGTAACTGTGTTTAAATTTATTTAAAAGCAAAGTTTAAAAGATGAAAAATTGGATAAGAAAGTTTTTAGACTTTGTTTTTAATTTAAGCTTATTTTGGAAGGTTGGGTTTATCATTGGGGCTTGTGTGTTGATCAACTTTGCTCTAACTTTTTACTTTTACTTTATCCTGCGTGAAATCCTGGAGAACCCATCTTTAGCCACTCAAATTGAGCTTCGTCTATACTTTGAAAGGTCTCTTCTTTATTTAGTTATTGTAGTATTAACATTTCTAATATTTGGAGCCATTGCCTTTTACACCATGGTCAAGAGACCTCTTGATAGGTTAAAACAAAAGATCTCAGACCTTATAACAAATCCCAATGTTTCAATGGTGGAGATGGAAGACCTTCCTTGCCTTAGGTTTAGAGATGAGATAGGTAGCCTTGCCTGCACGGTTGAGAACTTAATTCAACAGTTCAAAAGTTTAGAGCTTTATAGACATCTTATTGAAAATGACGAAGATCTAATGGATATATACACAAGGCTTGGTAAAACCTTAGAAAAACTTGGACTTGGAGCTATTGTGATTTATGAAGTGTCAAACTCGGCAAACACCATGTCCGTTGTGTATAAAACTGACGAGGACCTCGAGGTGAATCCTGAACCGCTTTTTAATGCCGACAAATGTCGAGCAAAAAGGACAGGAGATATTGTAGATTCTATCAACACTCCAGAGCCCTGTAAATATTATGAATACCCAGGAGCAACACACCATGTTTGCATCCCTATGACCGCTGGTGGTAAGGTTTTAGCCGTCGTTGAAATCCATCTTCCAGGAACCGTTACCACCTTAAAATCTAAAAAAATTATGGAAAAACTATCCATGGTAAGAAGATACCTTGAAGAAACCGCTCCAGTTTTAGAATCCAAACGCTATGCCCTTGCCTTGAAGGAGCAGAGTTTAAAGGACCCATTAACAGGCCTTTATAATCGTAGGTTCCTTGAGGGGATACTTGAGAACCTGACAGCTCAAATTCTTCGTCGAGGAACAGCCCTTGGTGTGCTGATGTGCGACCTTGATTACTTTAAATCAATAAATGATAAATACGGTCACGATATCGGGGACTTGGTCTTAAAAGAGCTTGCCAACCTTCTTGTATCTTCTGTTCGGAAATCCGACTTGGTTGTAAGGTTTGGTGGCGAGGAATTTTTAGTTCTTCTAATTGACATGAAGGAGGGAGAGTCGGAAATAATAGCTGAAAAGATAAGAAGAAAGGTTGAAGCGCATGAATTTAAAACCCCAAAGGGCATAATAAGGCGGACTATTTCCATTGGCTGTTCTGAATTTCCGGTTGACACTACTCACATCTGGGAAGCTATTAAGTTTGCCGATGTTGCCTTGTATAAGGCTAAAGAACTTGGTAGAAACAAAGTAGTCAGGTTTCAAAGGGAGTTCTGGACAAGTGAAGAATACTAAGGTAAAATTTGCCAAGCCCTATGTCGGAGACATTAATTCTTCTCAAAAAATTTTTCCTCTATCTTTTCTACCCTTCTACTTTGATCTTTCTTTTTCTTCTCTTGGTAACGATTTATGTAATCCTTGAAAAAAGAAGAGGAAGAAGAAGGCTTCTCCTTTTTGTTGCCGTTTTTCTATATTATCTTTCTACCACTCCACTCCTTCCTTATCTTCTTCTTAAATCTTTGGAAAGGGGAATAAAGCAACCTAACATAGAATTAACCAAAGAAGTGAAATACATAGTCCTCTTGACTGGGGGTATAAACTTAGGTGAAAACTTAAGCTTAGAGGAAAAAATAACGAGCGAAGGAATGAGAAGGCTTTTAGGCACGCTAAAAATTCTAAGAGAAAACCCAAAAGCAAAGCTTATCATCTTAGGTGGTTCCTATGAAGAAGGGCGAGAGGCTGAATACTACCGTAAGGTATTAGAAAATCTTGGGGTAAACGCCTTAGCCATTGATACCCCGCTTGACACCTTGAGTTCAGCAAAAGACTTGAAAAACATTATCCCTCAAGGAGAGCCCTTTCTTCTTTTAAGCTCAGCCTACCATCTTCCAAGGGCAACCCTTCTCTTTAAAAAGGAAGGCTTAAACCCCATACCTTATCCAACCCATTATGCCCATCATCTTTGCCTACCTCGTTTAACCCTAAGGAACCTCTTTCCTAAACCTTTATACTTAGACTTAACGAACATCGCCATGCATGAATACCTTGGTTTAACTTACTATAAGCTGAAATTTATGATCCTTAAATAAAGAAACTGTTGTGGGTGACATTGAACGAAGTGAGGAGCCTTTGATGGGATGCCTCGCTATCAATTGGCAGGACACAAAGTGCTAAGATTTGCGACGGTATCTCTCTTTGTAGCTTAGGGATGATAAGATAAAGATGAAAGCTAACTCAATTAGGAGGCTTGAGATGTCCTTAGATAAATCCCTTTTAACCAAAATTTTAGAAGAGCATAGACAGGCTATAGAGGAGTTTATCCGTAGAGAAGGGGAGAAGATTTTGCAGGTTGTAAAGCTTTGTGCTGAAGCCTTTCGTCAAGGAAGGAAGCTTCTTATCTTTGGTAATGGCGGGAGTGCTGCTGATGCTCAACACTTGGCGGGAGAGCTTGTAAACAGGTTCAAGCTTGAAAGAAAGCCTCTTCCAGCCATTGCCTTGACCACAGACACTTCAGTCCTCACAGCTATAGCCAACGACTACGATTTTTCCTTGGTCTTTGTTAAGCAGGTTGAAGCCTTGGGGAAGGAAGGAGACGTTGCCTTAGGGATAAGCACAAGCGGAAACTCTCCCAATGTAATCCTTGCCCTAATGCGGGCAAAGGAGCTTGGTTTAACTACTGTAGGTTTGAGTGGGGGAAAAGGCGGAAAGATGCAGGAAGTTTGTGATATCCTTATCCTTGTCCCTTCATCAAACACACCAAGGATTCAGGAGGGACATCTTCTTTTCCTACACATCTTTTCTGAGCTTCTTGAGAAAGTTCTTTTTACTTAGGTAAACTTAGGCGATGCTTCTTGCCATTGAGACAAGCTGTGACGAAACTGGTGTTGCTTTGTTTAACCTTGAAGGAAGGCTTGTTCATTCTCTTCTTTACTCGCAGGTTGCTTTGCATTCGCCCTTTGGCGGAATTGTTCCCGAGCTTGCAAGCAGAAAGCAGCTTGAAGTCTTGCATCCTTTGGTTAAAAAGCTCTTAGCTGAAGCAGAGGCTACTCCCAAGGACCTAAAAGTCATCTCGGCAACTCTTGGACCAGGGCTTATAGGGTCATTGCTCGTTGGCGTGACTTACGCAAAAACCCTTTCCCTAACCCTTGGAATACCATTTATTGGGGTTGACCATTTGTCAGCCCATGTCTTTAGCATATTTCTTGAGAAGAAGGTTAAGTTTCCCTTTCTTGGGCTTCTTGTTTCTGGCGGGCATACTGCACTATTCTTGGTTTACGATTTTGACCGTTTAGAGCTTCTTGGTCACACAAGGGATGATGCCGCAGGTGAGGCTTTTGACAAGGTGGCAAAGCTTCTTGGATTGCCTTATCCAGGAGGTCCAGCTATAAGTAAGCTTGCCGAAAAGGGAGACCCAGATTATTACGAGCTTCCTCGTCCTTTGCTTACCAGTCAAGACTTTGACTTTAGCTTCTCTGGGCTTAAAACCTTCGTCCTTCATCTTGTGAAAAGGGAGGGAGGGGGGTTAAAGGTTGAGGATCTTTGTGCTGGATTTGAAAGGGCTGTCTGCGAGGTGCTTGTGGAAAAGACAGTGAAGGCGGTTAAAAAGCTTGGTATTCCGAGGGTTGTCGTTGCGGGTGGCGTTGCGGCAAACAAAAGGTTGAGGGAGCTTTTTCAGAAGCGAGCCGCAGAAGAAGGTTTTACCGTCTATTTTCCCTCACCTGAGCTTTGTACAGACAATGCTGTCATGGTTGGATTTCTTGCCTTTAAAAAATGGGAAAGAAAGGAATTTACCCCCCTTTCGGCAGAGTGTTATGCCAGGGCAAAGTATAGGCTTAGGGCTTCAAACCGAGCTCCTTGATCTTTTTTTGAAGATAAGCCCTTTCAATACCTATTTCTCTTGCTGTCTGAGAGACATTCCAATCGTTCTCTTCAAGCCTTCTTCGCAGAAATTCCCGTTCAAACTGTCTCCTGGCAAGCCTAAAGTCCTTAAGGTTGAACCAAGGCTCAAGCTTGTCTTTCTTTTGAAGTTTAAGCCTCCCTTCAAGCTGAGAGATGAGGTCTGGGGGGAGGTCGGAGAGGGTTATTTCTTCTCTGTCTCCAGCATAGATTACCAATCTTTCAACGGTGTTTTTAAGTTCCCGAACATTGCCAGGCCAACTGTAGTTTAAGAATAGGTCTAACACCTCTTGCGCTAACCTTTTTACCTTATGGTGAACCTTTAAGGCAAACTCAGCGAGGAACTCCTCAACAAGAAGGGGTATGTCTTCTTTTCTTTCTCTGAGAGGCGGGACCTTGATGGGAAACACATTTAAGCGGTAGTATAGGTCTTCCCGAAATTTCCCCTGGGCAATTAGCTCTTCTAAATTTTTATTCGTTGCTGCGATAACCCTTACGTCAACCGTGATAGGTTGAGAACCACCAAGCCTTTCTATCTTTTTTTCTTGAAGAACTCTAAGGAGCTTAGCTTGAGCAGGAAGGGACATATCCCCTATCTCATCAAGAAAGATCGTACCCCCATGGGCAAGCTCAAACTTACCTTTCTTAGCCGACCTTGCATCCGTGAAGGCTCCTTTCTCATAGCCAAAAAGTTCAGCTTCAAGGAGGGTCTCAGGGATGGCAGCGCTATTTACTTCAATAAAGGGTTTATCTCTCCGGTTTGAGTTAAGATGAATGAGCCTTGCTACAACTTCTTTGCCAACCCCAGATTCTCCGTGTATAAGCACTGTAGTGTCAAGCTTTGCCACACGACTTATAAGCTTTTTTAACTCTTCAACGGCTTTGGACTTGCCCGTAAGCTTTACCTCACCTAAGAGAGCAGAACGAAGCCTTCGGTTTTCTTCCTCAAGGTTTGCAAACTTTAAAGCCTGCTCCAAGGTCAAAAGGACCCTCTCGTAGGAAAGGGGCTTTTCGATGAAATCGAAGGCACCAAGCTTTATGGCTTTAACCGCACTCTCCACCGTCCCATGCCCAGAGATGATGATGACAGGTATTTCTGGATACTCCCTTTTTAAAAGGGTTAAGACTTCCATGCCGTCAGCATCCTTTAGCCAAAGGTCAAGAAAGACTGCTTTGGGTCTTTGCTCTTTTAGAGCCTTAAGAAAATCCTTAGCTAAAATAAAGCTCCTTGCAGAATAGCCCTCATCCTGAAGAATGCTTACCAAAATGTCGCAGATTGGCTTTTCGTCGTCTAAAACCCAAACCTCATTCTTCATACAATCATTATTATATTGCTATTCCGATTAAAATTAAAGTAACCTATTCTTATACCAAAGCTTAGGCATTAGTTAGCTTTTTTTTACAACGATAGGGAAAACTTTAAAAGAGCTCTCCCTTTCATTCTAACCAACTAAAAAGGGTGGTTAGCCTCCCTCTACTTTGCTCCGTTGCTTTTTAATGCTTATAATAAATCTTAATGTCTGAAGCCGTTGGTCTCTATCTTCATGTGCCCTTTTGTCTAAGGAAATGCCCTTATTGCGATTTCTATTCCCTGGCTAAAAAGCCTGATGAAAGGGAATTTTTAGCTATAATCAAAGAGGACCTAAAAAGGAAAAAAGACTTTCTTAAAGAGCGGTTTTCCCTGCAGGAAATAAGGATAATTACCTTCTATGCTGGGGGTGGGACGCCAAGTCTACTTTCTCCTGCCTTTTATGAAAGCCTGTTTACCGAGCTTTCACATCTTTTTATCTTTGAACCGGTTGAGCTAACAATCGAGGCAAACCCAGAGGGCTTAACGCTGAAGAAGCTTTCAGGCTATAAGGAGGTTGGGTTTAATCGTTTAAGCCTTGGGGTTCAGGCTTTAACAAGCCGAGGACTGAGTTTTCTCTCAAGGCTTCATGACCTCAAAACTGCCCTTAAAGCCTTAGAGATGGGGGCTAAGGTCTTTGAAAACATCTCTGTTGACCTGATTTACGGCTATCTTGGTCAAGGTGTAAAGACCCTTTTAAAGGAGTTGAGCCTCCTTTTAAATTTCCCGGTAAAGCACATCTCCCTATATGAGCTTACTCCTTATGAGGGGACTCTTTTTGCTGAAAGATTTGGGGAAAGGCAACGACAAAAGAACCTCCGTCTTGGGAGGAAGCTTTTTCTTATTGCTCATGAATTTTTAGAAGAAAAAGGCTTTTTCCACTACGAAATATCTAACTATGCAAAGCCCTCTTATTTTTGTCAACATAACCTCCTATATTGGGAGTTTAAGCCCTATCTTGGTATTGGACCGGGAGCTGTGTCCCGAATAAATAACCTTCGGTGGAAGGATGAGGAAATTTTAGAGGAGCTAACGCCTCTTGACATGGCAAAAGAGGTTATCTTTATGGGGCTTCGCTTAAGGAAAGGGTTTTCTAATCTTCGTATCGAAAGACTTTTAGGCTTCCCAATTCCTAAGGAGGCTTTAGTGCCCCTGCTTAAAGAAGGTTTGATCGTTCTTGATGGTGACCAAGTATGTCCAACCCTTGAAGGGTTTTTAAGGCATAGCTTAGTGGTAAAATACCTCTGGCAGGTCCTTGAGGCTTTACCTAAAGAGGCAGAAAGATGAGGGCTTATTTTATTGGTATCGGCGGGATAGGAATGTCAGGGGTTGCTGCTCTTGCTAAAAGGCTTGGGTATGAGGTTTCAGGCTCGGATAAACTACCACTTTATCCTCCGGCAAGCGAAATCTTAGAAAGAGAGGGAATTCCTATTTTTGAGCCAAAGGAAGAGAACATCGATTTTTTTTTTAATCCAGAACTGGTAATAGTAGGGAACGCCGTAAAAATAGACCATCCTGAAGTAAAAGCAAGCTTTGATAGGGGTAAATCGCTTCTTTCTTTTCCTCAGTTTCTTTCTGAGCATGTTTTTTCTGGAAAGAGGGTCCTTGTTTGCGCAGGAACTCACGGAAAAAACAACAACGACCGCCCTTTTAGCGCATGCCTTATCAGCTCTTTCACAAGACCCTACCTACTTGGTAGGTGGAGTTTTAAGAGAAACAGCCCTTAACTTCCACCTCGGTAGGGGAAATTGGGCGATTGTGAAAGGAGATGAATACCCTTCAGCCTTTTTTGACTCATCTCCAAAGTTCAAGCACTACAAGCCCTTTGGTCTAATCTTAACAAGCCTTGAGTACGACCACGCAGATGCTTATCCTAATTTTGATTCCTTGGTAAAAGTTTTTAAAGAGCTTGTATCGGAGGTCCCTCAGGAAGGGCTTATAGTAATAAACAGGGATTATGAAATCTTAAGAAAGCTTGTAAAAGATGCCAAGGCAAGGGTTGTTAGCTACGGTAAGGACCCGAAAGCCGAGTTTCGTCTTTTAAAAGCAACTACCATCTTTGAACACGGTCGCTTTAAGACAAGAGTTATCCTTAGGCATGGGAAAAGAAGAATTGAGGTAGGAAAAAGAGAAAACATACCTTTACCGGGTGAGTATAACGCCCTGAATTTGATCGCCGTCTATGCGCTTCTCTACCATCTTGGTTTTTCGGAAGATAAGATTATCGACGCTTTAGAAAACTTTGCCGGAGTAAAAAGAAGGCAAGAAGTAATATATGTTACGGAAAATATTATAGTTATTGACGACTTTGCCCATCATCCAACGGCCGTAAAAGAAACCTTTCTTGGGCTAAAGGAGACAATAAACTTTGAAAGAACCATCTTAATCTTTGAGCCACATACTAATACAAGCAGAAGAAAGGTCTTTCAGAGGGATTACGAAGAGGTCTTAAGCTTAGCTGATGAGGTTTTTATAAAAAAGTCGCTTCTTCTTGAGAAGGTACCCCCTCAAGAAAGGCTTGACTTGGAAAGCCTAATCCAAGGGATAAGAAGAAGAGGCAAAAAGGCGAAGCTTTTAGAAAATGGGTTTCCTGACTTAAACTTAAATTTAAATGGAGAAAAAACTCTCATCGTGTTCATGTCCTCTCAGTTTATGTGGGAAGAAATTCACAACCTTTTAGCCCTCCTTAAAAGTTATGTTTAATCTATAGGCGTGAAAGAAGGAGATTTTCTCTTCAAACTGGAGGGTTTTTCCTCATATCCATATCCCTTAGCCTTAACCTTTTTATCAGAGGAGGGGCATACTATCCTAAAAGTAAATCAGGCTTTTCTTACAACTTTTGGGCTTAAGAGCGAGCCTGTTTCTCAAACCTTAGAAAGGGTTTTGGGCTACTTTTCCTTTTCCCCTGGGTTAAGCCTTTTTCCATACGAAGGTGCCTTTTATTACTCTATTACCTTGAGTTTAGATGAAGGAAGGCATCTTCATATCCTGATTCGCGATAGGGAGCTTTTTAAGTTTCATCAGTGGTATCATACGGATAGGTTGATGAGCCTTGGGAAGCTTGCCGGTGAAATTTCTCATGAATTAAAAAATCCCCTTTCAGGGATTCTTCTTTATGCAGAGATGTTGAAGGATGAGATCCCAAGCGGAAGTAAAGCCCGAGAGTTTGTGGATAAGATTATAGAGCTTGCCAGGCGCTGTCGAATAATTTCTAAGACCCTTCTTGATTTTGGGAAGCCTGATGCTGAAAAGAAGGAATGGATTGACCTTAACCAGGTTATACTAAAGGTATACAATTTTTTAGTTGATTATCATATATTCCGAGAGATTAAGTTTGAGATGAAGCTTGACCCAAAGCTTCCTCCTTTTTACGCAAGCCAAACCCAGATGGAGCAGGTGATGCTTAACCTTTTTATCAACGCTGCCGAAGCTATGAAGGGAAAAGGGAAGATATACGTTGAGACTCAAGCAAAACCTGATAGAATAATCATCGTGGTTGAAGATACAGGTCCTGGCATTCCCCCTGAAGTTTTGCCCTTCATCTTTGATCCCTTTTTTACTACTAAGGAAGGGAAAGAGGGGTCTGGGCTTGGTTTAGCCATCTGTGCTAACATCATCAAACATCATGGTGGAACTATAACCGCTTATAACTCCCCGAAGGGAGGAGCTGGTTTTCAGATAAAATTAACATTACCAACTAGGGAGGCGTTGAGAAGCGATGTCTTTTAAAGCTAAAATCTTAGTTGTTGATGATGAGTTTCCCATAAGAGAAAGCCTAAGTCATACCTTTCTAAAGGAAGGTTATTCTGTAGATGTAGCAGGTAGCGCTGCTGAAGCAAAAAAACTTTATTCTCAATACGAATATGATGTCGTCTTCTTAGACCTTAAGCTCCCTGATGGAAGCGGTTTAGACCTTTTGCAAGAGTTTTTAGAACAGAGCTTTGACACTCAGTTTATCGTCATTTCAGCTTACGGCAATATTGAGACTGCTGTTAAGGCTTTGAAGATGGGAGCCTTTGATTTTTTGGAAAAGCCCTTCGACCTCTTCACCGCAAAGCACACTCTTGAGCAAGCGTTAGAAAAGAAAAAGCTCCTTTTAGAAAACCTTTACTTGAAGCTCAGCCTAACGGAAAAAGATGAAAGGATCCCTTTTATCGGAAAGAGCCATGCCATCAAACAGATTTTAGAGAAGGTTAGAATGATTGCCCAAACAGACACTACCGTTTTAATCACGGGAGAATCTGGAACTGGCAAAGGGCTTCTTGCTAAAAAGCTACATGAGCTTGACTCCATCTACAAAGGTCCTTTTGTTTGCGTTGATTGTAGCTGTATCGTGCCTACTCTTTTTGAGAGCGAACTTTTTGGGCATGTAAAAGGAGCTTTTACTGGAGCCTTTACCTCAAAGGTTGGGAAGATAGAGCTTGCTCAAGGGGGAATGCTTTTCCTTGATGAAATAGGGAACATTCCCTTAGACCTACAGGCAAAGCTCCTAAAAGTTGTGGAGGAAAAAGAATTTTCTCCTGTTGGGAGCCTAAAGATCGTTAAGGCTAAGGTCAGGATAGTTGCAGCAACAAACAAGGATTTAAAAGAGGAGGTCAAAAAAGGGACCTTTAGGGAAGACCTTTTCTATCGTCTTAATGTGGTCCACCTTCATCTACCCCCTCTAAGGGAGAGAAAGGAGGATATTCCCCTTCTTGCCCAGTATTTTCTTAATTACTATAGCAAGAAGCATCAAAAACCTCTCAAAGGCTTTTCCCAAAGGGTTATGGAGCTTTTCTTTAACTACGATTGGCCTGGTAATGTAAGGGAGCTAAAGCATCTTGTGGAGAGGCTTGTGATCTTTAGCAAAGACAGGGAAATTACCGAGAAGGACCTTTATTTTGCTGGGTTTGAGCTAAGCAAAAGGGATGGAACGTTAGAAGAAATTTCTGTTCCCTTCCCTATACCCAAAGATAAAACGAAAATCTTGCCTCTTGAAGAGGTAGAAAGGATCTACATTCTTAAAGTGTTAGACCTCCTTAAATGGAATAAGAGTCTAACTGCTCAAGTCTTAGGTATTGACAGAAAGACCTTGAGGGATAAGCTAAAAAAATGGAATTTATCTTAGAGGTATTTAATCATGAAAACTCTTCTAATCTATCCTCGGTATCCTGATACTTTTTGGAGTTTTCGTCATGCCCTTAAATTTTTGAATAAATCTGCAACCCATCCCCCTCTTGGCCTACTCACCATCGCAGGGCTTCTTCCAAAGGATTGGGAGCTAAAGCTTGTTGACCTAAACGTTGCCCCTTTGAGGGATGAGGATTTAGCCTGGGCTGACCTTGTTCTTATCAGTGCCATGGCTGTTCAACGAGAATCAGCAAAAGAGGTAATAAAAAGGGCTAAAAAATTTTCAAAGAAGGTTGTTGCTGGTGGTCCTCTTTTTACCGTTTTCTATCAAGAATTTTGGGAGGACGTGGATCACTTTGTGTTAAACGAAGGGGAGATTACTTTGCCTCAATTTCTCTCCGACCTTGCTCAAGGCAGCCCTAAAAAGATTTATACCACCCAGGAGAAGGTAGACCTCAAAAAAAGTCCTATCCCAAGGTATGACTTGATTGCCCTTAAAAGCTATACCTCTATGTGCATTCAGTTTTCCCGAGGGTGCCCTTTTAACTGCGAGTTCTGCGACGTCACAAATCTATTTGGGCATGCGGTGCGAACCAAGTCTAAAGAACAGATCATTAACGAACTTGAAAACCTATATCAGCTTGGTTGGAGAGGTTCAGTCTTTTTTGTTGACGACAACTTTATTGGTCCAAAAAGGGTAACGAAAGAGGAGATACTCCCCGCAATCATTGAATGGCAACAAAGAAGAAACTACCCGTTTTATTTTTACACCCAGGTGTCCATTAATTTAGCTGACGACGATGAGCTTATAAGGCTTATGACTAAGGCCGGTTTTACCTCAGTTTTTATAGGAATTGAGACGCCGAACGAAGAGAGTTTAAAGGAGGCAAACAAGCGTCAAAACATGAACCGAGACCTTGTTGCCTCCATAAGAAAGGTCCAAAAGTCTGGTCTTGAGGTAATGGGGGGATTTATTCTTGGCTTTGACAACGATCCGCCAACCATCTTTGATACCTTGGTTCGCTTCATCGAGGATACCCGGATTATTATCGCTATGGTCGGCCTTCTGAATGCTCCCCCGGGCACAAGGTTCTACAATAGGCTTCATGAGGAGGGAAGGATCCTCCCTCGGTTCATTGGCAATAACACAGACCTTTCTACAAACATTATCCCCAAAATAGGGTTAGAAACCTTAATCGAAGGTTATAAGAGAGTAATACGGGAGCTCTATTCGGTAAAGAACTACTATAAAAGAATTTCAAATTTTCTCGACGATTATTCTCCCAAAGTTAAATTTAGCTTATCTCTTCCTTATTTAAAGTGTAATTCCGGTTATTTAATGAGTGTTCCTAAGATACTTTTTCATTTTGGGCTAAAAGAAGAGGGTAGGGGCGACTTTTGGAAGCTCCTTTGGAAGACCCTTGCTAAAAAACCAAAGGCCCTTTCTACCATCCTTGCCCAAGTGGTAAGCGGATATCATTTTAGACAGATCTTCAAGGAAGCCTTTTAGTCAAATGTTAAATTTTTCACTAAACATCCAAAGAATAATAGCGTGATGATTAAATGTTATAGGGTTGCATATGGAGATACTAATCAACCGTGCCATTTTAGAAGAGGGTTTAAAGGACCTTTTAGATTACAGCGAGGTAGATGTGCTTATTGCTGGTGCAGGACCGTCGGGACTTACTGCCGCTAAATACCTTGCTGAGAAAGGTTTTAAGGTTGTGGTTTATGAAAGGAGGCTCTCTTTTGGAGGCGGTATAGGTGGGGGTGGGAACCTCATCCCAAAGATCGCCGTCCAGAAGGAGGTTCAGCCTATTCTTGATGACTTTGGCATCCGCTATAAAAAATACAACGAGGAAGTTTTTACCCTTGACCCAGCTGAGCTCATTGCCAAGCTTTCAGCCAAGGCTCTTGATGCTGGGGCTAAGATTATCCTCGGGGCAAATGTAGACGATGTCATCGTTAGGGATGATCCACCGAGGGTTGTTGGCGTGCTCTGGCACTGGACAGCTATTTCCCTCTCTGGACTTCATGTTGACCCAATCTACACGGCAAGCAAGGCTTTGGTTGATGCTACGGGCCATGATGCGGAGATTGTTGCCGTTGCCGCAAGAAAAAACCCTGAGCTTGGTATTGACTTTGTGGGTGAAAAGTCAAATTGGACCGAGGTTGCAGAAAGGCTTGTAGTTGAGCATACTGGGAAGGTTGCCGAAGGGTTGTATGTAGCCGGGATTGCCGTTTGTGCAGTCTATGGACTCCCAAGGATGGGTCCAATCTTTGGCGGGATGCTCATGAGTGGAAAAAGGCTTGCCGAAATCATCGAGAGGGATTTAAAGAATGCCTCAGGAGCTAAAAAGGGAAAAAAGAAGGCTCGTTAAGTGCTCTTGGTGCGGTAAAGTAATAGCAGGTGAGCCTATTTCGGTAAAAACCTGCTGTGTCAACAAGCCTTGGTATTTCTGCAGTGAAGGTTGTTATAGGAGCTTCGTCCAAAAATGGACAGCCAACCAAGATGCCCTAAGTAAAGGTAAAAGTTCCTTGAGAAAGGGTGGATACTAAAAGGGTGCGAAGGCTACGCTTTTTTGATGACCTCAAGAAGCTCAGTAAGCGAAAAGGGCTTTATGAGCACCTCTTTGAATCCTTACTACCTTCTCCCATGAACCTGTAAAAGTAACCAAAACTTTATTTTTCTGATATTTCAACCTTTATTTGACACCAACGCATCACCCTGAGGCCATTTTCATTCTTGTCGCCCTGAGGCCAAAAGGCCGAAGGGCCCTTTCTGAGGTCCTTCGGGGCTAACGCCCCTCAGGACGACCCACAAGGGGTCACCCTGACCCCCCTTTTTTGTCGCTCTGAGGCCCTTTTCTTTCTGTCGTCCTGAGGCCGTAAGGCCGAAGGACCTCTGAGATCCTTCGCTTCGCTCAGAAAGACTGGGAGGGGTCACCCTAAGCTCCCTTTTCTTGTCGCCCTGAGCTCCCTTTTCTTGTCGCCCTGAGCGTTAGCGAAGGGTCTCCCCTGCGGTTTCTTGGCTACGCCTCAGGGCAACGTCCTACCTGTCACCCTGAAGCCGAAAACCCAAAAGCTCTCCCCCTATGTCCAAAGGACCATCAAACATCTTTACTGAGCTTTGTCAAAATGTTGACAAGAAACAAATCTTTGCTTGCTATGTTTTAGCCAAGTGCTTTCCCTTAAACACTTGATGAAAAATTTTCCCTTTCTTGAGACCGGGAAATTTTTTCCGCTAAAACCAGGCTAAGTAAGAAAACTCCTACAAACTCCTTCCACATACAGTTTGGGCACGATTTTTGAATAATATTTGTAGGATTTGTAGGAGGCTTGGGATGGCAAGCATTAGGATTAATCCTCAGGTTGGTTTGCTTGAAGCTTTAGAGGCAGCTCAACTTCTTGACAGGCGCTTGACTGCTACGGCAAACAACTTAGCAAACGTTGACACACCTGGTTATAAGGCAGACGGTCTTGCTTTCCATGAAGTATTGATGAGAAAGATTGGACCAAGGTATCGCAAAGCCTTCAAAGAGACAGTGCCTTTCTTGCGGGAGACTCAAGGGGTTCTTGAGCACACAGGCTCTCCCCTTCATTTTGCCATTGTAGGCGAGGGCTTTTTTAAGGTGGAGACCCCCCAGGGCATTGCTTACACCAGGGCAGGGAACTTTACCATTGATAGTCAGAGACGGCTTGTTACACCCCAGGGCTATCCTGTGCTTGCTAACGGAGCTCCTGTTATTCTTGACCCGGGGATGGCTGTCGGTGGGCTTGTTACTATGGAAGACTTAAAACTTCAAGTCTCTCCCGATGGGTTGCTTTCCATAGATGGCACAGAAATTGCTCGTCTTGATGTGGTAACCTTTGATGACCTAACCAAGCTTAAAAAGGTTGGAGAAAACCTCTATGTGAGCGAAGGAGCCCAGGAGATGATGGCGATAAACTATGAAATTAAGCAGGGATTTGTAGAGAAGGCAAACGTTGAGGTCATACGGGAGATGGTTTCTCTCATTGAGATCCATAGGGCTTTTGAAGCTGTGCAAAGGAGCATAAGAGCTTATGATGAGGCTACCGAAAGACTAAATACCGCTACAGGGAGGTAGAGTATGATCCGTTCTCTTTGGAGTGCTGCAACAGGAATGCAGGGGCAACAGCTTCAGCTTGACACTATTGCCAACAACCTGTCAAACGTCACTACTCCTGGCTTTAAAAAAAGCCGAACGGAGTTTGAGGACCTTTTCTATCAAAACTTAAAGCTGGCTGGTGCCTTGACTGCAGATGGGGTTCAGGTCCCGGTTGGCATGCAGGTAGGGCTTGGGGTAAGACCGGTAGCCATAACAAAGCTCTTCACCCAAGGAGAGTATCAACTGACAAACCAGGAGCTTGACTTTGCTATCGAAGGGAGGGGTTTTTTTAAGGTGCTCATGGGGGGAGAGGAGTACTACACACGAGCTGGGAATTTTAAGCTTGACCGGGATGGCTACATCGTAACACCAGACGGTGCTCGGCTTCAGCCAGAGTTTGCAGTTCCAACAGGAACCGCAAGGATTGAAGTAACGCCTGACGGAGTGATCACTGCCCTATCCGGAACTGGTGAGGTCTTAGCTCAGGCTCAGCTTTTACTCTACGATTTTCCTAATCCGGCAGGACTTTATGCTGTGGGAAGGAACCTCTTTAAAGCCACGCCAGCAGCTGGAGATGTCATTGAAGGAAACCCCGGTCAGAACGGGTTTGGTACCATTGCCCAAGGCTACCTTGAGATGTCAAACGTTGATGTAGTAGAGGAAATGGTAAAGATGATCATCACTCAGAGGGCTTACGAGTCTAACTCTAAGGCAGTAATCACAGCAGACCAGCTCCTTGAAATAGCAAACGGGCTAAAGAGGTAAGGCATGGTAAGACTTAGGCTTACAGCGTTGATCCTTTGCTTTGGTTTGGTTAGCCTTTCTTTAATGGTTAGCCTAAATCTTGGCTATGCGACCCTAATTTCAGAAGAAGAGCTTAAAGGTATTTTTCTCAAGGAGTTTAAGGTAAGGCTTGGTTTAAAAGATGATGAAGTGCGGCTTAAAACCTTCCGGGTTGAACCAAGGACTTATGAGCTAAAGCGCAACCAGCCCTATCGCCTTGACTGGATTACCGCTCCTCGTCCAGGCTCAAACACAGCCATCTTGACCTACACAGGAGCAAACGGCAATTCCCAAAGTATAAGGCTTTGGGGCTTTGTAGAAGTCTTAAAAAAGGTCCCGATCGTTGTTAAGCCCCTTCAAGCGGGTGAGATGTTGAGGGAGGACCATGTGAGCCTTGAGTTTACTGAGCTTTCTCGGCTTCCTCACGACGTAGTCTTTGATATAAGTTCAGCCCTTGGGAAGGAGGTTAGAGTAAGCCTAAGACCGGGCATGGTTCTTAGGAGGTCTCATCTTCAGCTTCCATTGCTTGTTAAAAGAAACGAAGAGGTTGAGCTTATCGCTCAGGGGAAAAACTTTATCGTGAAAGCAAAGGGCATTGCCTTAGAGAACGGACGCCTTGGAGAAGTCATAAGAGTTAGGAATAAGGAGAGCAAGAAGGTTGTTTTTGCTAAGGTTTCTGGAGAAAGGCTTGTGGAGGTAAGCTACTGATGAAAAGAATAGCCATGCTTTGTCTTTTTGGGCTTTTACTTTCCTCTTGCTGGGAGTTTGACCC
>Ga0209393_1000040_pt1 | contig 63435 bp, 56 predicted proteins | sample SSWtaG_2_FD_184117 | JGI IMG/M metagenome (GOLD analysis project Ga0209393, IMG submission 184117) | Hot spring microbial communities from Sandy's Spring West, USA to study Microbial Dark Matter (Phase II) - SSWsed_130316 (SPAdes)... | ecosystem: Environmental > Aquatic > Thermal springs > Hot...
CCTTGGCGATTGAGCGGGTTCGCTCAGTCATTCGCCGTGTCGGAGATAAAAGTCGCCTGCCGTGACGGGACTCGGAAACAACGGAGTTGGTGACGATGAGCGAGAAGTTGCCGAGATGGGCACAAAGATGGCAATTTCGCTCCTTGCGCCCGACCGAACGACTTTCGTCTTCGCCCCGCCAGGACCGAGTTACGAGCGATTGCACACTTGCATTCGGACAGCGAAGGTGGCGGGTTCGCCCACCATCGCTGTCGTCGTGGAAGGCGATGACCAAATCGCCCGCGACGCCGACGGTGTGATTGTCGTGCCGAAAGTGGACGAACTGATGCCACCCATCCCTGGCACGGTCGTCGGTCAATTGTTCGGCTACTATTTGGGCACAGACCAACTCAGCCACGCCAAAGCGTGGTTAACAGCGTTCCCGTTGGGGACGCATTGAGGGGTTGTGACAGCGAAATTTCTCTCGCTTCACCTCTCGCCATCGCTTCGCTTTTGACTTTTGCCGATGGCATAATTTTGTGCGGGCAACATCGGGGCGTAGCGCAGTTTGGTTAGCGCGTCGGCTTTGGGAGCCGAAGGTCCCCGGTTCAAATCCGGGCGCCCCGATTGCGCGACCCGTATTGAGGGGATTGAAATTGCGCGCGCACCAATTTGCGCATTGACCCGCTTTTGAGGGGATGAAAGTAAAGGCGTTCACTCATGGCAAGCCGTTGTTTGCTTAGGCGGTAAGCGGGCGTAGCTCAGAGGCAGAGCATCGGCCTTCCGAGCCGAGGGTCGCGGGTTCAAATCCCGTCGCCCGCTCCACTTTTTCGCACCTCCCTTTTTGCCCTTCGTCTAAAGGCGTGGAACTTCCAGAAAGGTTCAGGGGTGCGGACGAAGATGGTTGGGTTCTGGCGGCAGACAAAAGCCATCGCCACCTTAGAATGGGGCGACGGGGAATTGCGCCTTTCCCTTCCCGCAAAGGGCGATCGGATGACAGCGACTTTCCCGCTGACTGCCCCGCCCGAAGAACAAGGCTTTGAGGTGAGCCGGCGGCTGCGGGAGTTGGCGCAACGGGGCGTCTTCCATGCCCCCCTTTGTGTCGTCATCCCGTCCTCCGCTTGCACCTACAAATTGCTGAAGGTGTCAATGGGCAACGGTGAGACGGTGGAAGGGGCATGGAAGGCGGAAGCCCTCAGTCAATTGGGTTTGCCCGCCGAAGAGGTGGAGTTGGCGGGCGTTGAGCAACCCGATGGGCTTTTCGTCGTCGCTTGCCGAAAAGGTTTCCTGCACGCTTACTTGACGCCTATCCTTCAAGCGGGGCTGACCATCCGTTGGGTTTTGCCGTCCATCGTCGGGCTTTGGGCTTTCGCCGCCGAAAAGGTTTCTGAAAGTTGGGCGCTGATAGAGTTGCGGGGAAATCGGGACGGCTTGACGGCAGCGACGATAGCGATGGGCAAGGGAGAAAGTTTGCGCCTCGTTTTGCCCATCCCGTTGAACGGTCAAGGGAGCGCTGAAAAAGTTTTGGCGGAGGAAGCCCAGCGCGCTTTCGCCCTTTATCATCGCCTCTTTGGCGAACCCGTTCAGCGGCTTTTTGTCGTCGGGGACGGACAACGGTGGGAATTGTCGCTAACGCCTCTCTTTCAGTTGACAGGGCTGATGGGCGACGAATTGCCTTTGCCTGCCGATGGGACGACCGTCGCCGAGCGGATGCTGACTTCTATCGCCGAAGCCCTGCGCCGACACCTTGCCCGCAAGACCTTTTCCTTGCCCACTTTCGCCCCACCGCAACCCGAATCCAACTTGAAATGGCGTCGTTTGGAAGAGCGATTGATTGGGGCGACGGCAGCCTTAATCTTTGTCGGATTAGTCGCCGCCATCTTGTTCACCTCTCGTGCCCGTCACTTGCAAACTTTGGTGAGCCAAAAGCAGGCGGAAGTCACTCAATTGCGGCAGACCCTGACGCAGGTGACGAAGGGCGATTACGCTTCCAAATTGCAAGGGATGGAGCAACTTTGGCGGCAAGTGAACGACGCCCGCAACGACCCGCTGGAAGCCCTCTATGCCATCAGCAAAACTTTCCCCGCCAGCGCATGGGTGACGGAGTGGGTGTTTTTGCGGGATGGGCAAGTCGTTTTGCGGGGCAATGCCCTGTCGCATGGCGCCGTCGCCGATGTTGCCCGCGCCCTGACACAAGCCACCGTCGGCAATGGACAACCGCTGTTTACGGAAGTGCAAACCAATTTCGCCAACGCCCGCACGGAAGGCGAAAGAACTGTCGTGGACTTTCAAATCACGGGTTGGCTGCGGGAACGCTCCGTCAGTGCCCGACGGCAGGTGTGGCGCCCATGAGGGACGGACATCGGATTTTGTTACTGGGACTTGTCGTCATCGCTCTGCTTTGTTGGGGTTGGGCGGCGTCGGCGTTCTGGCAGGCTCGCTCCCTCTCCCGCCAGATCGCTGAATTGGACGAACAGCGCCTCGCCCTCAGCCGCCGCATCGCAGAAACTCAACGCCAAAAGGAACGCTACGAAGCGATGGTGCGAGAATTGGGCGAACCCTTAAAGCGGTTCAACCCCGGCGAATTGACGGCTCGTTTGATGGAGCAGGTGGAAGGGGCTTTAACACAGAGCCGCTTGAAAGTGGAGACGCTGCAACCCTTTTCGTGGCAAGTCAACGCCGAAGGGCGGTGGGTGCGGTTGCCCGTGCAGGTCACCGCCGTCACGACCCAACCCAATCTCAACGATGCCCTCCAAGGCATCACCGAATTGCTCCAACGCCTTCGCCGCCTCCATCCGCCCTTAGTGACGGAGCGATGGAGCATGCAAGTGGTCAGCCAACCTAAGCCCGCCTTTCGGGTGCAGGCGGTGCTCGTTTGGTTGGTGCCTGTGGACGAGGCTGTCGTGAAAACCCTTTCGCCCAGCCGTCCCCTTCGGGGCAGCGTTGCCCCAACCCTTCGGAGGTGAGCAAAAATGCGTCGGGAAGTGACGCCGCGAGACTTTGCCATCTTGGGCGCGTTCGCTTTTCTGTTGGCTGTCGGCAGTTACGCTTACATCCGCTATGCGACGGCGCCGCCATCGCCGCAAGGGCAAAAGCCTTCCGCCATCGCCCGTCCATTGGAACGGAGGGATGAAACCGTCCCTGCCCAGACGCCGAGCAGGGATGTCGCTACTGCCCCCATCAAGCAGGAAGCCAGTAGCCCTGCGACCTTGCCTGAGCGGGATTACCGCTTCATCGCCGAACGCAACATCTTTCAACCCGCCAGCGAGAAGCCTGAAACGCCTTCAGCACAGCCAAGCCCCGCCCCTTCCTCTGGTCGCTCCCGCTCAACTTCGCCGCCACCGTCCCCACGCGGGTTGAGCGCGCCCCCGCCATTGCCGCCTGCCCCTCCGCCCCTGCCAGCGACTAACCCTGCGCCGACGACTTTGGCATCCCGCCCCGCTAACTTGACAGCGACGAGCATCGCCCGACTGGGTGGTGACACCTATGTTTTGCTGGAGAACCCGCAGACGCGGGACACGGCGTGGGTGCGGGTCGGCGAAAGCGCTTTCGGCTATCAAGTCGCCAATGCGGGCGACAACTATGTGGAAGTGCGCCAAGGCGATGTCGCTTATCGCATCACTTTGGGTGAGGGGAAACAGGAGCGGAAAATTTTGGCGATGGGCACCTCTTCGGGCGCGCCTGCCCCGCGCTCAGGTACGCCCACACCGCCGAGCGGTCCTCCTTCAGCCACTCCAACGATAGAGTTCAGGGGTCGGGGTGGGGGCGAAGGAGAATCTCGCCGCTCCTCTACCGAATGGATGACCCGCGTCATGGAGCGGTGGAACCAATTGCCCGATTTTGTGCGCAACCGCATCTTGGAGCGCATTCGGGAAAACTGGAATCAACTGACGCCCGAACAGCAACAGCAAATCCGTCAAGCCGCTCAAAACTTCGGCATCACCTTGCCTTGACCTTTTGTCAATGGGTCGCTGAAAAGAGGTGATCGGCGATGAAGCGCCACCGATACCGATGGCTTTGTTGGCTGACGGTCTTCGCTTTAGCGGGCTGGACGGCTTTACCGCCTTTCTCTTTCAACCCACATTCTCTCGCCGTCGCCCAACCGTCCGAACAACCCCAGCCGCCCGAACAACCGCCGCAGCAACCCCAACAACCCGAGCAACCGCAATCACCCGAACAACCCCAACCGCCTCAGCAGCAACAACAGCCGCCTCAACAACCAGCCCAACCCGCCCAGCCGCCACAACCGTCACCGCCGACCCCGCCAACGCCCCTTGCGCCCGCAGGTCCGTCCCGCACCGAAGGGCGCATCTTTCGGGAAGCAAGGGGCGTGATGGTGGAGTTGAATTTTGTGCGGGCGGAAATTTCAGCGGTCTTGGAGTTTTACAGCAAGGCAACGGGCAAAATCTTCGTCCCTCACCCCAACTTGGAAGGGACGCTGACCATCATTGCCCCCTTCCGCATGAGCATTGACGAAGCGATACAAGTGCTTGCCGCCGCCTTAGAAGTGCGGGGCTTCACTTTGATGCCTGAAGGCGACCGACTGGTCAAGATTGTCCCCATCGCCGAAGCCCGCCAGAAAGCCGTAGAGACCCGCTTTGGCGATGTCAAAAAACCTGCCGTCCCCCCCAGCCAACTCGTCACCCAAGTCTTTGAGTTGCGCTACTTGAACGCCCGCCAGATGCAAGCGGAGTTGCAACCGCTCCTTTCCGCCCAAAATGCCCTCATCGCCAGCACCAGCATCGGCAACCTCCTGATCGTCGTGGACACGCAAGCGAACATTGACCGAATCAGCCAACTCCTCCGCTTGATGGACATTGACCTCTCGGCGAAAGTGGCAATTGAGATTGTGCCGATGCAGTATGCCGATGCCCAGCAAGTCGCCCAAACTTTGGGGCAACTCCTTGCGCCGATGGGTGTCGTCGTGGGAGCAGCCCCTCGGGGTCCGACGACGCCTGCCGCCCCTGGTGCGCCCGCTCCGCCCGCCCCCGCGCCGACAGGCGGCGTGACGACGGCGTCCATTCAACTCGTCCCCTTCCCCCATTCCAACGCCCTGCTGATTTGGGCGCCCAAAGAGCGGATGGAGTGGATCAAAGAGTTCGTCAAGAAACTGGATGTGCCCGCCGTGGAAGCCTTGCAAGTGGAAATCTTTCGGCTGCAGTATGCCGACGCGGTGGACATGGAGCGTATCCTTTCGGAATTGTTTGAGCAGCGGGCAATCCAAGCACAGCCAGGGCAGATGCCGTTCCCTCAACCCCAACCGACACCGCAGCCGACAGGGACTGAAACGCGCCGCCGCGCCGTCCCGACGGAACCCCAAGCCGTCATCACTGCCGACCCCCGCACCAATTCCGTCATCGTCGCCGCCACACGGGAACGCTTGGAAGCCATCCGCCAACTCATTCAGCAATTGGATGTGGATGCCCGCCCCAATTTGCAATTCAAAATCATCCCCCTCCAACGCGCCTATGCTCCTGACACTGCCCAAATCTTGCAGACGCTGTTGGTGGAAGGAGCGGCGGCAGCCCAGCGGCAACCGTCGGCTGCCCGCTTCGCCACTTTCTTCGGTCAACCCAGCCCCGTCGCCCAGCAAGTTGCTGGTGGCATCGTTCGCAGCGGAGAAATTCGCATCGCCGCCGACACCCGCGCCAATGTCCTCATCGTCGCCGCCACCAAAGAGAACTTGGCATTGGTGGAACAACTCGTCGCCGAACTGGACAAGGACTACATGCCCCCCGTCAAGGTCAAGGACTTCGTCCTCAAATACGCCGATGCGACGCAAGTCGCCGACATCCTCAACCGCATGGTGCAGACGACCGCCCAACCGCGTGGCGGTTTTCCCTTCTTCTTTGTGGGCATCCCCTTTGAGCAACGGGTGATGGGACCGAGCCAATGGATGGGTTTCCAACAAAATGTCGTCGTCGCCGACCCCCGCCGCAACGCCGTCATCATCTCCACGACGGACGCCAACTTGCCCCTCTTTGAGCAAATCATCGCCCAATTGGATCAACCCGCCGATTTGGGGCGGCTGGTGAAAGTCTATCCCGTTCAAAATGTGGACGCCCAAGCCCTTGCCGATACTGTCAACGACATCCTGCAACGGCAACGCCGCCCGACAGGCTTCCTCTTCTTCGCCCTACAGACTTTTGGCGGCACCCAACAACTTGGTCCCTTGCAAAACTTGCAAGATGTCACCGTTACTGCTGACACCCGCACCAACTCCCTCGTCGTCACCGCCCCCGCCGCCGCCTTCAGCGCCCTTGACAGTTTGATTGAGCAACTGGACCGACCCCAACCGCAGGTCTTCATTGAAGTCGTCATCGCCGATGTGACCCTGACGAAAGAGTTGCAATTTGGCGTGGAATGGCACCTAAGCCAGCAAGACATCTTCGGGACGACCAACCAAGTGACGACGGAGCAAATCACGGGGACGCCCACCCCTCAGACGGCAGGGGCACAAGGATTGTTCTACACCTACTTGAGCGACAAGTTCCGCGCTATCTTGCAAGCGCTGGCACGCGACCAAAAAGTGCGGGTGCTGGCGACGCCCCATATCTTGACGATGGCGAATGTGCAAGCCCAAATCCAAATCGGTCAACTCTTCCCCGTCGTCACGACCTTCTTCCCTGGCACCGTCGGGACGCCCCCACAAATCAGCACGGAACTTCGCTCTATCGCCACGACTTTGCAAGTGACGCCCCGTGTCAACAATGCGGGCTACATCGTCATGGACATCGTTCAGACCATTGACGACTTAGGCGGGACAGTCCAGCAAGCAGGCTTTACCCAACCCATCATCAACAACCGACAAGCCCGCACCTCGGTCATGGTTCAGGACGGTCAGACAGTCGTCATCGGGGGCATCATGCGCGACCGCGTGCAGGAAATTGAGACGGGCATCCCCATCCTGAAGGACTTGCCCCTGATTGGCGCCTTGTTCCGTCGGACGGAAAAGACGAAGGAGCGGACAGAGTTGATGGTCTTCCTAACGCCCCGCATCGTCCGAATGCCCAGCGAATTGGAGAAGTTGACCGAAGAAGAACGCCGACGCAGCCGTTTGACCCCTCCGTTGCCCCTCTTGCCCAAAGAGCCGAAGGACACGATAATCCCTCCCCAAACACCACCAAAGGGGCAGGGAACGAAAGGCGAAGAACGCAAGGCAGAGGATACAGGGCAGATAGGGCAAGGGACGACGAAGGAAGGGCGCAAATGAACGAGGGAAAGGACATCCGCCCATCAGGGCGGACAAAAACGCCAAAGGAGGGATGACGGATGAAGCGCTTCCTTTTCGGCGTGGGGTTAATTGCCGTCGGTTTCTTCGGCGGGTTGCTCGCCCAGCAACCCCCCAGCCCACCAAGGGGTGGCTTTGACTTTTCCCAATTCATGCGCCGAAGCCCCTTCGCTTTCGGCACCGTCGCCAGCGTGCAAGGCAACACCCTTGTCATAGAGTCCACTTTCGGCGACAACCAAGTGACCCGAACGGTCACCGTCCCCGCTAACGCCCAAGTGCAGCGCAGTCAACCTGGCACAAAAACCGATATCAAAGCCAACGCCTTCGCCTTAGTGCAAGTCCAACCCGACCCCCAAACGGGCTGGATGCGAGCGACTTCCGTCATCGTCATGCCCAACTTGCCCCGCGAAGGAACGATGGTCATGGGACGCATCTATGATGTCAAGAATGGGGGCAACCAATTCGGTGTCAGCGCCCCCATCGCTGTCAACCCTGATGCCCGCATCTACAAAATCACCAACATCAAACTGTCCGACATCAAGCAAGGCGAACGGGTTTTCGTGCGGGGCACCCCTGACGAGCAAGGCAACCTAACAGCGGAAACCATCGTCGTCGGGGAGATGCCTTTTGGTGGCTTTGTCAGGTGGGGCGGTCTTGGTGGCGCTGGCGGCTTCGGCAGTCCTGGTGGCTTTCGGCGCAGGGAGCGCCAAAGCGAACAAGCCCCTCAACAATAACCCTTGACAAAACGACATACCTCTTGGGTGGGTGAAAGCCTATCTCTTTTCGCTGCCGATGACGATGACCTCCTTCAGGGCGCACGACCCCGTGCGCCCCTTTCCTTTTTGCCGTGCCAAAATTTTCCCCGCCTGAGGTGATGAGGATGGTGCATCGGTTTGGCTGGCTGCTTTTCGGAGGGATAGCGATGCTGGGGCTTGTCTGGTTGGCGACTTTGCCGCAGGAAAGCGCCCAAGCGGAAGGGCAACCGATGCGACGGTTGCTTTTTGTCAACCGTTCTATGGGCTTTCGGCACGGGACGACCGCAACAGCCGCTGAAATCGTCGTCCGATTGGGATGGGGCTACGAGCCCGCCACAAAACTTTTGGGGCTTCCGCCCAACCAACGCCTTTTCCTGACGACCGTCACCGAAGACACCGATTTGCTTTCCCCTGACATCCTGCAACGCTACGATGCCGTCATGTTTTACACGACAGGCGAACTGCCCCTCAACGAGACCCAAAAGCAAGCCCTGTTGAATTTCGTCAAAAGCGGCAAAGGCTTTGTCGGCGTCCACAGCGCCACCGACACCTTCTACCAGTGGTCAGATTACGGCGAAATGATCGGTGGCTATTTTAATGGGCATCCTTGGCACCAAACCGTTCGGGCGTTGGTGGAAGACCCTACTCATCCCGCCACCCGCCATTTGGGCAGCGTTTGGGAAATCGCCGACGAAATTTACCAACATCGCAACTGGTCACGGGAAAAGGTGCGGGTTTTATTGCGCTTAGACCCGACTTCGGTGGACATCACCAAAGGCAAACGAGATGACCAAGATTACGCCCTGGCGTGGTGCCGACAATACGGTAAGGGACGCGTTTTTTACACCGCTTTAGGGCACGAAGAACGGGTCTGGCGCGACCCAAAGTTTCAAGCCCACCTTTTAGGTGGCATCCTTTGGGCGATGGGTGTTTTGCCTGGCGACGCTACACCCCGCCCCAAACCGCAGTGAGGCTTTATGCGCTTGGACAAGTTCCTGCAACTGACGGGCTTGGTGAAACGACGGACATTAGCGAAAGCCCTGTGCGAAGCGGGGCGCATCCGACTTAACGGGAAAGTCGCTAAGCCCTCGGCAGAAGTCCGCGAGGGCGACCTGATTGCGGCTGAAACGGGATGGGAAAGTTGGCAGGTGCAAGTGAAGCGGCTGCCTAAAGGCAGCGTCCCTTCAGACCGACGCAGCGAGTTCATCACCGTCCTGCACCGCCAACGGCGAGACATTCTGTCCGAAGAAGACGAAACCCTGTCCGACCCTCAAACACTTTAAGGGACCGACGGGCAGGCAAGTTCGTTGCGAGAAACCTGAAGATGGCGAAGGAGGCGTGAGGAACGATGGCAGCATCAGTGACAGCACCACCTCGCCCTCAGGCAAGGGCAGGTGCGACGACGCGGCGAAAATTCCTGACGGACATTTTCTCCGTCATCGGCTGGGGCACCTTTTGGAGCATCATGGGCATTTTCGGTTGGATGTTTGCTCGCTTTTTCTTCCCCAATGTTCTCTTTGAACCGCCTCCGGCTTTTGAGGCAGGCTACCCCCACGAGTATCCCGTCGGTTCCGTGGATGGGCGATGGAAGGAGCGTTACAATGTCTGGATCGTCCATGAGCCTTATGGCTTCTTCGTCTTGGACGGCACTTGCACCCACCTTGGCTGCAAACCCAATTGGGTTGAGGTGGAGCAGAAGTTCAAGTGCTCTTGTCACGGCAGCGGTTTTCGCAAGGACGGGCTGAACTTTGAAGGTCCCGCCCCCCGCCCCTTAGACCGCTTCAAGGTCTATTTGGGCGAAGGCGGAAAACTGGTCGTGGACAGAAGCGTCAAGTTCCCTGGCGTGCCCGGCAAAAACTCCAACGAACTTTATCCGCAAAGCATCCTGCGGATTTGACGGAAGCGGACAAAGGAAGGGAGGCAAACGGAGATGAGCGAAGAGCGTCAGACACCCGAGCAAATTGAGCAGGCACAGCGTCCCACCGCCAGAACGACGGATGGGCAGAAGGAAAGTTTGCTGATGCGCATCATCAACAGCCATTTCGTTCGTTCCATTTACCGAACGCCTTGGCCCGTTGACCGCCGCTCCCGCATCATGACGGTGCTCAACAGCCTCGTCTTACACCTTCACCCGACCCGCATCCCCCGCCACGCCGTCAAAGTCTCCTACACTTGGTGCATGGGTGGGCTCAGTTTCTACCTGATGTTGCTCTTGACCATCACGGGCATCTTGCTGATGTTCTACTATCGCCCATCGCCCGAACATGCCTACTGGGATGTCAAGTATCTGATGAACGATGTGCCCTTTGGACGGATTTTGCGCAACATGCACCGATGGGCTGCCCATGCCATGCTCATCACCGTCTGGTTGCACATGCTTCGGGTCTTTTTGACGGGTTCTTACAAACCCCCTCGCGAGTTCAACTGGGTCATCGGCGTCAACCTGTTAGTGCTGACGATGCTCCTCTCCTTCACGGGCTACCTTCTGCCTTGGGACCAGTTGGCGATGTGGGCGGTGACTGTCGGCACCAACATGGCACGAGCAACTCCCTTCTTAGGACACGAAGGTCCCTTCGGTCCGCAACTGGGCATGACGCCTTACAACGATGTCCGCTTCGCCCTTCTGGGTGGCAGCATCGTCGGCGAAAATGCCCTGATTCGCTTCTATGTCTGGCACTGCCTCGGCTTCCCTTTCATCCATGCCTGCCTCATGGCAATTCACTTTTGGCGCGTGCGCAAAGATGGCGGGATTTCAGGACCGCTTTGAAGGAGAACCGATGACCACAGCGAGGTGAGCAAGGCGATGGCAGAACAAGTGCCTGAGCAAGAGCAGCGACGACCGCAGCCTCCCGCCCGCCCGGCGGGTCAACGCCCCGCACGGCGCGGGATGACGGAAGAGCAAGTGCAAGCGACCCAAGTCGCCGCCGAGCGCAAACGGGAAGCGATGGAAGAGGGCAAGGTGCTGACTTGGCCTGACCTCGTTTACGCCGAATTTTTGTCGGCGGTTTTTTTGACGGTCGTCTTGTTCGTCGTCTCTTTGGTCTTTGATGCCCCCCTGGAAGAGCCATCCAACCCCAACAAGACACCCATCCCGTCTCGTGCGCCTTGGTATTTCCTCGGCTTGCAGGAGATGCTCGTTTACTTTGACCCTTGGATTGCGGGCGTTCTTTTGCCGGGCATGATCATCGTCGGCTTGATGGTCATTCCCTATGTGGACACCAAGCCGACCGTCGGCATCGGACGCTACAGTTGGAAGGGACGGGAGTGGCAATACATCTTCTTCATCGGCGGCTTCGCCCTTTGGCTTCTCCTCATTGCCATCGGTCAATTCTTCCGTTGGGGTCCTTGGGCGATTTACATGCCATGGGAACCTCGGGAGCACATCAAAGTCGTCGCTGAGCACCTTTGGTGGTGCCCGCTGCACAAAGACCCGCCCGCCAACATGTTCTGCCCCTTTGGCTTCCTCGTTTACGCCGTCCTCAACGGTTTGATGTTCACCTACCCCTTCTGGCTCCGCTTCGTGCACAAGGATTGGGGCGAACGGGCGATGAACTACTACCGTCAGTTGGGCTTGGTGCGCTACCTCATCGTCATGTTTTTCGTCTCATGGACACTCTTTTTGCCCATCAAGATGGCGATGCGCTTGGGCGTTTTTCCCTTCCCCTTCTTCTGGGGCGTTCGGCTCAAATACCTCGTCGTCACGCCTTGGTTCAACATCTGACGCAGGAGGGTTGACCGATGGACCAACTTTATAGCACTCGTCGCCTCAACCAAATTTTCGTCGCCTTGAATTTGACGGCGCTGGCGCTCATCCTCATCACCATCTACAAAGACCAGCGCCCCGAATGGTATCCCTACCAGACGACCTACATCCAACTCTTCCGCCAATACGCTCAACAAGAGTTGAACCGCGTCCAGAAGGAACTGCAAGGCGATGCCGAGTATCAGCAGTTGAAAAAGCAACTGCAGGAAGTCTCGGCGAAACTCAACGCCAACCCCCGTTACAAGGAACTGAGCCAAGAGGTGGCGCGGCTGAACGAGGAACTGAAGAAGGTGCAAACGCAATTATCCGAGGTGCGTCTGGATTACCTGCATTACGAAGACGAATACTTCTGGGCGCGTTCGCAATCCGCCAAGGAGCGCTACCGCCGCCTGATGCAGCAACTCAAGCCCACCGTTGATAAGTTGACGGCGCAGATGGAAGACATCCAAGCCCGTCTCCTCAAAGTGACGGAAGAGTTCAACGCTTTGGACAAAGAGCGGCAGGAACTGCAAAAGAAACTGAGCGAGAAAGAGTTTGCCCTTCAAGTTGCCCAAGCGTCCTTAGAAAGCGCCCAGAAAGCCAAGCCCAAAATCCAGCAAATCCACAACCCTGAATTGCACCTTGTAGACAGGTGCACGACCTGCCACATGGGTTACGACAAACCCGAAAGTTGGGGCGAATTTCTCAAGGAGCGCATCGCTCAACTGGAAAAACGCAAAGCGCCCAAAGCCCAAATTGACATCCTCAAAGCCCTGATGCCCCATCCCCGCCAGCAGGAATTGTTCGCCAAGCATCCCGTCAGCAAGTTCGGCTGCACCAGTTGTCATGGCGGTCAAGGTGTCGCCCTCAAAAAGGATGTCGCCCACGCCTACAACGAAAAGTTCTGGGAGACGCCGATGTTGCCCATCAAGTATGTGGAAGCGGGTTGTGGCAAGTGCCATCGCTACGAGATGACTTTGGCAGGAGCACCAAAACTGTCGCGAGGCAAGCAACTTTACTACATGCTCGGTTGCTTCGGTTGCCACGACGCCAAAGGCTACGAAGATGTCCCCGAAGATTTGCAGAAAATCGGTCCAAGCCTAACGCACATCGCCACCAAGACTTCTCCAGAATGGCTCTTTCGCTGGCTCAAAAACCCCCACGCTTGGTCGCCCAACACCCGCATGCCGATGTTTTACTTGCGAGACGACGAAGCGTGGGCGTTAGTCGCCTACTTGCGCCACGCCACCGAAGTCGTTCAAGGGGAAGCCAAGCCGCAACTGATTGACCTTGAACCCCACTACGGCAAGCAACCCTTAAGATTGACAAAACGCTACCCCGGTGGCGACCCGAAACGGGGGCGACAACTCGTCCAGCAAGTTGGCTGTCTGGGATGCCATCGCATTGACGGTGTGGGCGGACCGCAAGAGCGAGAGAAAGGCAAGCGCGTCTTGAGCGACAAAGATTTCGGTCCCAACCTCAGCAAAGTCGGCAGCAAAATCACCGACCCCAATTGGCTCTTCAACTGGCTCCTCAACCCTAAAGCCATTGACCCAGAGGCAAAAATGCCCAACCTACGGCTGAGCGACCAGGAAGCCGCTGACATCACTGCCTTCTTGCTCACCCTGCGGGAGCAACCGACCGCCCGCCCCGTCGCTTTCACCCCGACCCCGCAACTGGACAACCCCGAACTGATTGACAAAGGTTTCCGCCTCATCGCCAACTACGGTTGCGCTGGCTGCCACAACATCCCAGGCACCGAGAAATTGACCAAAATCGGCAAGAACCTTTCCGACGAAGCCGACCTTGACCCCCACCTGATTGACTTCGGGCGACGCGTCCACGAAATCTTTGAGAAAGCCCCGACCTATTGGGACCGCAAATACATCTGGCTGCGGGAGAAAATCATCCGCCCCCGCAGTTTTCGCGAGGAAGGCTTGCGGATGCCTGACCTGAACATCTCCGAGGAAGATGCTGACGCCCTGCTCATTGCCATCCTTAGTTTCACCAAGCGGGAAATGGCGACTTTGAAAGTCACTGGGACGGAATTGCCCCAAACCCTTTATGTGCGTGACCGAGCCAACGACCCTCGCATCGCCACTATCTCCGCCGGTCAGAAACTTGCCTTCGGCTACAACTGTGTCGGCTGCCATATCGTGGAAGGCTACGGCGGTGACATCTGGCCGCTCTTGGAAGACGGGATGCAACCGCCCAACCTGCAATCGGAAGGTTACCGTGTCAATCACGATTGGCTCTTCCGCTTCCTGCACGACCCGACGATGGGCAGCGGACGACAGCATTACATCCGCCCTTGGCTGAAAGTGCGGATGCCCACCTTCGGCTTTAAAGACGAAGAAGTCAACACCTTCATCCGCTACTTCGGTGCCTTAGACAACCGACCCATCTTCCAAGAGTTTCGCACGCCTTATCGTCCCAACCCTGCGATGGTTGCTGTCGGCAAAAAGTTGTATGATGCCCTTCAATGCATGGCTTGCCATCCGACGGGACCCGTTCAGCCTGATGTTGATGTGGCGCAACTGGCGCCCAACCTACAATTGGCACGGGAACGCTTGCAACCCGAATGGATCGTGGACTGGCTCTTAGACCCGCAAAAGTTCCAGCCCGGCACCCGCATGCCGACCTTCTTCCCTTACAACGAGCAGACAGGCAAGCATGACTCGCCGATGCCTGACATCTTCGGTGGCGACGCCCGAAAACAAGCGGAAGCCTTGCGGGATTACCTGCTCACTCTCTCCCCGCCCGCAATGGCACAGCGTCCGTGAGGGGTTTGGACTTGTTGGGAGGGCGAGGCTCCTGCCGAGCCGAAAACGCCCTCATTTGCCCTCCGCCAACGACGGCGCAGCGACCACGAGGGGAAGTTCGTCGGCTAACAGTTGGCGGGCTTCCAAAAGGGCGCGGGCAATTTTCTCCCCTTGGGGCGTCAGTTGGTAACGCACCTGCACGGGACGAGTTGGGACGACTTTCCGAACGACGACCCCAAGCCGCTGCAACCGCTTCAAATGCTCAAAAACGAGTTTGCCCGACACCCGCAACCCCAAAATCAAAAGGCGAGGGCGCGTCGGTTGACGCAACAGCCATTCCAATGACCGCAACCGACAGGGACATTGGAGCATCGGGCAAAGCCGAAGGATTTGCTCCGCCTTCAACCCCACCACTTCCAACCGTTGGAGGGCTTGTCGCCACCGTTCGCCTTGTTCGGTCAATCGCAGAATCGTTGGGCGGACGCTGCCGTGCGTCTTTTGGGGCGGTTGGGAGGCAGGCTCAATCAAGCCCGCTTGCATCAGGTGCTTTAGTCGCCGATAAAAGGTTCGGCGGGGTATCTGAGGGTAGTGGCGCAAAAGCAGGGTGGGGCGGTTCAGCCCCTCCCCGATCCCTCGCAAGATTGTCAAGTCCCATCGGCTCTGGATAACGGTGCGGGCATGACGCATCGCCCCCACCCCCTCGGCGTTGAGCCGCTGAAAATATGCCATCGCCCCCTTGAAAGGGTAGTGCCATTTTTAGGACTAACTTCCCACTTTGTCACTTCTTGCGTCCGACGCCTCTTGCGCCAATTTAGTGCTTCGGACGAGTTATTAGCCCGAAGGCAGGTGAGCGAGATGTCGCCGATAGCAGCCTTTTGGCTTTGGGCACTCATAACGCTCATCGTCGTCGCCGTCTATGCCCATTTCGTCCTAAGCACTCGCACCCCAGCAGAAGGCGAAGACTACTACAAAGCCATCGGTCAACTGCGTCGTCCCCTCTTTGTCTTTCTCGCCCTCTTGCTCCTCATTTCCTTCGCCTTGAGCGTTCCTCGCCTCCCTTACCCGCGCGGGCAAATCCCCGACAAAGTGGTCTATGTGACTGCCAAGCAGTTTGCTTTCGCCATCACCGAAAAACCCGTCCGCACCGATGAAGAATTTGAGGAAGCGACGACAGCGCCTCCAATCCAAATTCCTGTCGGTGCCCTTACAGAGTTCCGAGTTACCAGTTTGGATGTCAATCATGGCTTTAGCCTTTATGACCCTGATGGAAAGTTGCTTGGACAAACTCAAGCGATGCCTGGCTATGTCAACCGCCTATTTATGCGCTTTGACCGACCTGGCACCTACCTATCCCTGTGCTTGGAGTATTGCGGAATAGCGCACCACACTATGCGGGGCATCTTTGAAGTTGTGCTTAAGGAAGAGTGACTGGCAAAACGGCAACGACTGGCGATTAGCGAAAGGCACTGGCAAAGCAGGAGTAAGAAGCCAATCGTGAGTGGTAAGCAAAGAAAAGCATTTGTTTGTTGCTGGCTATTGACGAAAGGCTGTCAGTGAAAAAGAAGCGAAATGGTGAAAAGAAGCGAGGAGGTGAACAAGGATGGCAGAAATTGCCATCCCTGCAGAAATAGAGTGGGCACCTGAAGAGCGGGCTTCTTTTCAACGCCTCACCCTCGTTTGGGGTGGCACGCTCCTCATCCTCTTTCCTGTCTTGGGTTTGTTGGGCTTGTTCATGCGTCTTTCGCACGCTAACTTCTTCCCTAACCTTGATCCCATATGGTTTTACGCAGCGCTGACGCTACATGGTGTCGGGATGGTTGGTTTGTGGTTCATCACAGGTTTTTCGGGGGTCTTGTATTTGCTGTCGCGCTATATCCGACCAAGCCTTGCCGTTTCCCGCCTTTCTTTCGCCCTCACCCTTGTTGGCGTCCTGTTGATCGTCGTTGCCACGCTCATCGGAAGGTTCGCTGCTGGCTGGTATTTCCTCTACCCGCTCCCTTACCGTTCAGGTGGGGCTTGGGCAAATTGGGCGACGGATGTTTACCTGATTGCTTTGGCGATTTTGGGTGTGGCTTGGACTTTGTGGGCGTTGGACTTGCTTCGAGCCATTGCCCAACGCTATAGCCTTTCGCAAGCACTTTGCTGGCATTATTTACGGGGCGAAACGCAACCTGAAGTGCCGCCCATCATCCTCATCACGACCGTCTCCACTATCGCATCACTGACAGGTTTTGTCGCTGCCGTCATCTTGCTCGCTTTCTTCGCTGCCGACCGCCTTGCGGGTGTTTTTGCCGACCCGCTGCTGATGAAAAACCTCGTCTTCTACTTTGGGCATGTCCTCGTCAACATCACAATGTATCTGGGCGTTGCCATGCTCTACGATGTCTTGCCGCAGTATGTCGGGCGACCTTGGAAGACGACGGCGACGGTAGCCTTCGCTTGGAACACTGTCCTGTTTTTGGTCTTATTTGCCTACTTCCATCACCTTTACATGGACTTTGTCCAACCGAAGACCTTTCAGGTTCTGGGTCAGATGGCTTCTTACATGATTTCTGTGCCAGCGGCGGTCGTTTCCATTTTGGGAACTTTGGCGATGGTTTATCATGCGCCAGTTCGCTGGACATTAGCCTCGTCCCTCCTTTTTGCCGGGACGATGGGTTGGGCTATTGGAGGGGTTGCTGCCGTCGTTGATTCAACCATTGCCATCAACTTCCGTTTCCACAATACCCTTTGGGTTCCTGCCCACTTCCACACTTACTTTTTGATGGGTGTCGTCATGATGATTATGGGGTTTCTGGCTCACTTTACTGGGCAATTAAGTGGCATGGAAGAGACGCCGAAAATGAGGCGCGCCATCATGGCATTGTTACTGATTGGTGGCTACGGCTTTTTGCTCATGTTTTACATTGCTGGAACTCACAATGTTCCCCGCAGATATGCCGTTTACCCTGAAGAATTGGCGCAAGGCATCTTCTATGCTCAATTGAGTTTGCCCTTCATCGCTTTACTTTCCATCGGCATCCTGCTTTACATTTGGGAGGTCGGCAAGCGATGGGCAGTCGCTTTTGCCACCGCTGGGGCGCGCTCATCGTGACGGCACTTTGTCTCCTCGCTTTGTGCCCTTTCAGCCCCGCCCAAAAGCGCGGGGACGACGAAAATGAACGGTTGCTCCCACGCGAGGACGAAGTGCTTTACGGTCATGTCCCCGACATCACCGTGTGGACAATTCTCGGCAAAACGCAGCGCCTTTCCGATTGGTGGCAGCAGCGCCCTATCTTGCTGACCTTCGTCTTCGCCCATTGTGCGGGCGTTTGCTATCCCTACCTGAATTCGCTGCGGGATGCTATCCGCCAAGTCGGCGGGTTGGGTGACGATTACGAAGTCGTCGTCCTCAGTTTCGCCCCCGAAGATGCCCCGACAGAATTGCGGTTGATGGCGGAAGCCCTTAGGCTCTCACGGGACGAACGACCCCATTGGCATTTCGGCGTCGGCGAACCCGAAGCGACAGAGCGGTTGGAGCGCGCCGTCCGTTTTTGGCATCGCCGCATCAAAGGCACGAACCAATACGACCATCCTGCCATGCTGGCTGCCATCAAAGACGGCAGGGTCATCCGCTTGCTCGTCGGGGCGACGGTGATGCCCGTGCGGTTGCGGGAAGTCGTGCGGGAGTTAAAAGGCGAACCCGTCCTCGCTTACCCGCTTCCTGATGCGCAGATGCCGTTCCGCTGCTTTCGCTACGACCCAAAGACAGGAACTTGGCGTCCCGATTGGGGCTTGTTAGCGCTGCTCACTCCCCCGTTGCTAACGGCAGTATTCGTCCTCTGTGTCTTTCGCCGCAGCGGTTGTCCGAGAGAAACTGAAAGTGTCCGAAGGTCAGACAAAATTTGACCGATGCGACAGGGCAAACTCGTTGCGCTAAACTTTGCTCGGCGACCGCAAAATGCCAAAAGGAGGTTGAAGGCGGATGGAGTGGCGAAAAGCGATGGCGTTAGCCAGTTCCCTTGTCCTCGTTGTCGGGCTGAGTTGCGCCCAAAACAAAAAACAACCGCCCATTGTCAAGACGGGCGCCGCCGCTGGCACGGCGACCATCAAGGGTGTCGTCAAGTTTGAAGGAACGCCCCTTAAGCCTCGCATGATCAGCATGAAGCAGGACAAAAAATGCGACGCCCTGCACAAGGGCAAACCCGTCCCCTCCGATGAGTTCGTCCTGAACAAGAACGGAACGCTCAAATGGGTGCTCGCCTATGTCAAGAACCCACCGAAGGGCAACTATAAGCCACCCACCACACCTGTCGTCCTTGACCAGAATGGCTGCCACTATACCCCCCATGTCTTTGGAATCATGGTCGGTCAGACGCTGGAAGTTCGCAACTCGGACGGCTTCCTGCACAATGTCCACTTCGTCGGCAAAAAGAACCCGCAATTCAATCAGGCGCAACCGACCAAAGCCGTCGTCATCCGTAAGCAGTTCAAGTCGCCCGAATTGCCGTCCGACAGTTACTTCAAGTGCGATGTGCACCCGTGGATGAAGGCGTGGGTCGGCATCTTTGACCATCCCTTCTTCGCCGTTTCAGGCGATGACGGCTCCTTCACCATCAGCGGCTTACCCGCTGGCACTTACGAGATAGAGGCGTGGCACGAAAAGTTGGGCAAGCAAACGCAAAAGGTGACGGTGAAGGCGGGCGAGACGAAAACCGTCACTTTTACTTTCAAGCGTTGAGACACCGAACGGGTGGGGGCGAACAAATTTCGCCCCCGCCCGCTTTGCGTGGGGTGAGGAGAAAACATGCCCACTCAGAAAAGGTGCGGTCGGACAGAAGGTGTTTTGCTATCGTTGCTGTTGGTCATCTTGGTGATTGTCGCTGCCGCGACTGTCGCTGGCTCGCACCACTTCGGTTGGTGGCTTCCCCCGCTGGCGTCAGAACACGGCGCCGCCATTGACCGCCTCTTCGTCATTACCCTCGTCATTACAGGGTTCGTGTTCATCCTCGTTCAATCGTTGCTGGCGCTCTTTGTCTTCCGCTATCGGGGTGAAAACGGTCGGCGTGCCATTTTCTACCCCGACAACCCCCGTTTGGAAATCACTTGGACGGTCATTCCCGCCTTGATTTTGACGGCGCTGATTTTGGGTGGCGGGCGATTGTGGTCGCGCATCCAGTTGACGCCCCCGCCTCCCGACGCCTTCGCCGTAGAAGTTTGGGGACAGCAATTCAAATGGGCGATCCGCTACCCAGGCAAGGACGGCAAATTTGGGCGCACCGATATGCGCCTGATCAGCGGCGACAACCCCTTGGGCATTGACACCAAAGACCCCGCCAGCAAGGACGACATCTTCTTCCCCGCTGGCGAAGGCGAGTTGCACATCCCTGTCGGAAAACCTGTCGTTGTCTACCTGCGCTCCAAAGATGTCATCCACAGTTTCTATGTGCCCGCCTTTCGGGTCAAACAAGATGCCGTGCCGGGGATGATGACCCGTGCTTGGTTCGTCCCGACCCGCAAGGGCACTTTTGAGATTGTTTGCGCCGAGTTGTGTGGGCAAGGGCACTACACGATGCGGGGCGTGCTGATCGTGGAAGACGAAGCGAAAGTGCGGGAGTGGCTGGCGCAACAATCCACCGTCGCTGACTTGATCCCGTGACAGTGCAAAGGAGGGTCGTCGGATGGCACACGAAGTCCATGCCCATATGGAAGTCCACCACGAACCCAAAAGTTTCTGGACGAAATACATCTTCAGCCAAGACGCCAAAATCATCGGCATCCAATATCTCATCACGGCGTTCGTGATGGGCTTCATCGCTTTGGTGCTGTCGTGGTTAATGCGCTTGCAGTTGGGCTTTCCAGGCAAGACTTTTCTTTGGCTGGAAAAACTCCTCCCCAACGCTGCTCAAGGTGGCGTCCTTAATCAGGACTTCTACCTCGCCGCCGTGACGATGCACGGCACCATCATGATTTTCTTCTTCATCACGGCGGCAGGGACGGGGGGCTTCGCCAACTACCTCATCCCGCTCCAAATTGGCGCCCGAGACATGGCGTTCCCCTTCGTCAACATGCTCAGTTACTGGGTCTTTTTGCTTTCGTGCCTTGTGCTCATTGCGTCCTTCTTCGTGCCTGGCGGTCCTGCGGGGGGCGGTTGGACGATGTATCCGCCCCTCAGCAGCACGAAGGAAGCCTTGATGGGCTCAGGTTGGGGTGCCACTTTGTGGCTGATTGCAACGGCGCTCTTTATCGTTTCCACGACGATGGGCTCCCTCAACTACATCACGACCGTCCTCAATTTGCGGACGCGGGGGATGACGATGGGGCGGTTGCCCCTGACAGTCTGGGTGCTCTTCATCACGGCGATTTTGGGCTTGTTGTCCTTCCCCGTGTTGTTCGCCGCTGCCGTCATGTTGCTCCTTGACCGCCACTTGGGCACCAGTTTCTTCACGCCTTACCTCGTCGTCAGCGACAAACACATCCCTCACGAAGGCGGCAACCCCATCCTCTGGCAGCACCTTTTCTGGTTCTTAGCCCACCCTGAAGTCTACATCGCCATCCTGCCCTCTATGGGCATCACCTCGGAAGTTTTGGCGACGAACGCCCGCAAACCTATCTTTGGCTACCGCATGATGGTGGCGTCCATTGCTGCCATCGCCTTCCTATCGTTCATCGTCTGGGGGCACCACATGTTCGTCAGCGGGATGAACCCGATGTTGGGCACGGCATTTATGACGACGACGCTGTTGATCGCTGTCCCGTCCGCCATCAAAACTTTCAACTGGCTGACGACCCTTTGGGGCGGCAACCTTCGCTTTACGACGGCGATGCTCTTCGCCATCGGTTTCGTCTCTACCTTCGTCACGGGCGGATTGACGGGCGTCTTCCTCGGCAACCCGCCTATTGACATCCAACTTCATGACACCTACTTCGTCGTCGCCCACTTCCACTTCGTTATGGGTGTCTCGGCGGTCTTTGGCCTGTTTGCGGGCGTCTACCATTGGTTTCCCAAGATGTTCGGGCGGATGATGAACGAGAAATTGGGCAAACTCCACTTCTGGCTGACTTTCATCGGCGTTTACTTCGTCTTCTTCCCGATGCACTATCTTGGCTTCCTCGGCGTCCCCCGCCGCTACTACGCCTTTGACCAATACGAGTTCATCCCACAACTTCTCGTGAACAACATCAATGTCGTCATCAGCATCGCCGCCTTCCTCGTCGGCGCAGCGCAACTTTTGTTCGTCCTCAACTTCATCTGGAGTGCTTTCAAGGGTCCGAAAGCCGACCGCAACCCTTGGAAAGCCAACACTTTAGAATGGCAAGCCCCATCCCCACCACCACACGGCAACTGGGGCGAGGAGTTGCCTGTCGTTTACCGCTGGCCTTACGACTACAGCGTGCCTGGCGCTCCTGAGGACTTTATCCCACAAACTGTCCCGCCCACAGCCGCAAGGGTGAGGGGCGATGGGGGAGACGGCGGTCAGCAGCGTTAGTGGCTCATTGGTCATCTCGCCGTTGCGTTCGGCTGGGAGCAAGGCAAAGGGGCGTTAAAGATGGCAGGCTTGACATTATCGCAACGAACATCTTTGCCTTCAATCTGGCTGCATCGCTTCGCCCTTGCGGTGGCGGCGATGGCTGTCGTTCTTATCTCGGCAGGGGCGTTAGTGACCAGCACCAAATCGGGCGATGCCATCCCTGACTGGCCGACTTCCTACGGCGCCCTCGTGCCTTCTTACCTTGCAGGCGGCGTGTTGATTGAGTGGACGCATCGGTTCGTCGCTGGCGTCACCGCTTTGCTCGTCATGTCGCTGGCGATTTGGCTGGCATTTAGTCCCGTGCCCCGTTGGCTCAAAGGGCTGGGTGGTGCGACTTTTCTGGCGGTGTTGGCGCAAGCGGTTTTGGGTGGCTTGCGCGTGTTGGTCGTCTCCCATCCGCAGGTGCAGGCGACGGCGTTGCAGGTCACTAGCGCGCCCCACAGTGAAGCCGCCCGCATCGCCTTCGCCATCGCCCACGCCACCCTCGCTCAAATTGTCCTAAGCCTTGCTTTTGCCATCGCCCTGTTCACAAGCCCCAGCGTGCTGAAGGGACATGGGACAAGGGACACGGGACAAGATGTGGGATTGGTTCGCCCAGTTTGGCAGTTCCATCGCCTCTCCGCCATTGCATCCCTTCTCATCGCCCTTTTGTTCGCCCAGTTGTTGCTGGGAGCGGTCATGCGCCACACGGGGGCGGGGTTGATCATCCCTGACTTCCCGACTTCCTTCGGCAAACTCTTTCCGCCCTTTGGCAACTTGCCTTTTGACCCCAACAACCCTGAGCGGATGACTTACAGCGAATTTGCCTTCAAAGTCGCCATTCATTTCGCCCATCGGTTCAATGCCTTGCTCATTGCCCTGACCATCGGGGCGCTGTTTTGGCAGGTGCGACGCCGTTTCGCTGGATTCACACCCTTGCATCGGCTGACGGCGTGGCTTTTGGGCTTGGTGCTCCTTCAAATTTCGCTGGGGGCTTTGAGCATTTGGACGCAACTTTCGGTGCCCGTCACCGTCGCCCATGTCGCAACGGGGGCAACTTTGCTGGGGCTGAGCGTGCTGGCATTTTGCCAAACCCTCATCGGGGTAGGTGAGAACCGATGAGCACGCCAGTCACCGAGAAGGTGCAAATCGTCTATCCCGAAAGCGATGGGAAGCCCATGGCGGATAACACCTTGCAAGCGCAATACATCGTCTACCTTTTTGACGGGCTGCGGGCTCTTTTCCGCGACGACCCGAATGTCTTCGTCGCCGCTGACTTGCTTTGGTATCCCGTAGAAGGCGACCCAAACACCTGCACTGCTCCCGATGTGATGGTGGTGTTTGGGCGTCCGAAGGGTCATCGCCGCTCTTACCTGCAATGGCAAGAAGACAACATCCCCCCTCAGGTCGTCTTTGAGATTTGGTCGCCCTCCAACACCTTCCGCGACTTTGCGGAGAAGTTGACCTTTTACGAACGGCACGGGGTTGAGGAGTTTTACCTTTACGACCCTGAACGGGGGCATTTAGAGGGTTGGCTGCGCAAGGGCGACAAACTGGTGCCCATTGAGACAATGGACGGATGGGTCAGCCCCCGATTGGGCATCAAGTTCACCCTCAAGGGCAAAGACTTGGTGGTTTATCGCCCTGATGGCGAACCTTTCCTGCCTTACGAAGAGTTGCAAGCACGCTACGAAGAGTTGCAGGGTCGCTATGAAGAAGCCCAAAAGCGATTGGAGCAGGAGCGGCAGCGAGCCGAACGAGAACGACAACGGGCGGAGCGGTTGGCACAACGCTTGCGGGAGTTGGGGGTTGAACCCGAATGACAGGCAGGGGGCAAGGCATGCGAACGATAGTCACTGACCTGACAGCAACGACACAACAAAAAAGCATCGTCGGGCTCAAGGCAGTCGGCGCCAAGGTCGCCGACTACCTGCAACTGATCAAATTGAAACTGTCGGCGTTGGTGCTCTTCACCGTCGCCCTCGGCTATCTCCTTGCCCTCCGCAATCCTTTGCCGTTGGTCATCGGTCATTGGTTGTTGACCCTGCTCGGCTCGTTTTTGGTTATCGCTGCCGCCAACGCGTTCAATCAGGTTTGGGAGCGGGAAGCGGACGGAAGGATGCGTCGGACGATGAACCGACCCCTTCCTGCCGAACGGATGTCGGTGACAGAAGCCTTTTGCGCTGCCGTCTTGATGGCGCTCGTCGGATTGACGACACTGGCGTTGGCGACCAATTGGCTGACGACTTTTTTGGCAGGGTTAGCGTTGGGGTTGTATGTGCTGGCTTACACGCCCCTCAAGCGGCGCACCGAATTTTGCACCCTTGTCGGCGCTGTCGCCGGTGCCCTACCGCCCGTCATGGGTTGGACGGCAGTGCGGGGGGAAATCAACGGGGAAGCCGCCGCCTTGTTCGCCCTGCAATTTTTGTGGCAGTTCCCTCACTTTTGGGCAATCGCTTGGCTTTATCGGGACGATTATCAGCGGGCAGGTTTTCGGATGCTTCCTGTTTTCGGCGCTGTAGAAACCGTCACCCGCCAAGTTTTCAGTTACTCGGTGGCGACCGTCCTCGTCAGCCTTTATCCGCTTTTGATGCGTTTGAAGATGCCCGAAGTTTACCTGACCGCCGCTGTCTTGGCGGGGACTTGGTTTCTCTGGACGGCGTTGCAATTTGGCGACAACCCAACCCGTTTCATGGCGCGCCGATTGCTCATCACCGCCGACGCTTACTTGCCATTGGTGCTGTTGGCGTGGCTCTTTGCCCGATAAACTTCCTGTTAGAGGTGATGCAAGATGGCGCAAACGAAGGTGCGCTTGAAAGGCACAGACATCATCCGCTCCGATGGTGGCGACGGATGGCACGGCGACGGTTGGTCGCATGGGCACGGAGCCTTGCCCATCCCGACGGCGCGGTTGGGGCTTTGGCTTTTTCTGGGTGCAGTGACAATGCTTTTCGCCGCCTTCTCCAGCGCCTACTTGGTGCGGATGCCCATGCCCGATTGGCAAAGCATTCCCAAACCGCCCATCCTTTGGGTCAACACGATTGTGCTCTTGCTCAGCAGCGTCGTCGCCCAATGGGCATGGTCATCCATCCGAAAGGGCAACGAAAAAGGGCTGCGGCACGGCTTGTTACTCGCCGCCCTTTTGGGCGTGGCATTCGTGGCGGGGCAACTTTGGGCGTGGCAGCAGTTGGTCGCCGTTGGCGTTTACCTTCAAAGCAATCCCGCCAGCAGTTTCTTTTACTTGCTGACAGCCATGCATGGCTTGCACTTGCTGGGCGGCATCGTCGTTTTGGCGTGGACGACGGTGCGGGCGTGGCAAAACGCCTACACGCCTGAAAATCACCTCGGTGTGGAACTTTGCGTCGTCTATTGGCACTTCTTGATGCTCGTTTGGCTCTGGCTTTTCGCCTTACTTTCCCTGCGCTAATTTGTTGGAGTGGCTATCAGCCACGACGACCCTTGACCACGACGGGATGCGACAAACTGGCGATGTGAAGGGGTGAGAGAGGGATGCATTCGGAGACACAAGCAGCACCGTTGGAGGAAGTCCTCAAGTCCGATTGGGGCGGAGGCAAATCGCCTTTCGGCGTCAGTTGGGGCAAGTTGATGATGTGGCTGTTTATCCTTTCGGACGCCTTCACCTTTGGCGGTTTGTTGGCAGGCTACGGGGCGTTGCGGGTGACCGTCGGCAATTGGCCTGACACCAACGAGATTTTCGCCTTGCACATCGGCGGTTTCAAGGCGCCGTTGCTGCTGATCGCCATCATGACTTTCATCTTGGTCAGCAGCAGCGGCTGGATGGCGTTGGCGGTCAACGCCGCCTATCAGCGCGACCGACGCAACACTGTCAAGTATCTGCTGCTGGTCATCCTGTTCGGGCTGATCTTCCTTTCCTGTCAAGCCTACGAATGGAGCAAACTCATCTTCCACGAAGGCGTGAGACCTTGGCGGGTGCCCAACCACCCGCCCTTCAACGGCATCGTCCAATTTGGTGCGTGCTTCTTCACCCTAACGGGCTTTCACGGCTTGCATGTCCTCAGCGGCGTGATTTACCTTTCCGTCATCGCCGCCCGTGTCGCCAAGGGCATTTATGACCGACGGGGTTCTTACGAAGCCGTCGAGATTGCGGGGCTCTACTGGCACTTCGTGGACTTGGTCTGGGTGTTCATCTTCACCTTCTTCTACCTGTTCTGACAGCACATTCGGGAAAACGAAGGCAAAGGGGTGAGAAGGCGTGGCACAAGCCGAACACAAACACGATTTGCGCCGCACTTACTTGACCGTTTGGTTTTGGCTGTTCGTCCTAAGTTTCGGGCTTTACTTCGTGGATTTGATGCACCTACCGATGGCGTTGGCGACTGTCCTCTACACCGCCATCGCTTTGATGAAGGCAGGGCTGATTGTCGCCTATTTCATGCACTTGCGCTTTGAGAAACTCAACCTCGTTTATTCCATCCTCTTTCCGCTCATCTTGCTCATCGCCTTGGTGGCGGCGGTGTTGCCCGACGGGTTGAGTGTCTTGCTGCATCGTCAACCCTTTTTTGAAGGCAGGTGAGCGACGATGCGTTGGCTTCCTTTGGTCGCCGTGCTTTTGCTGCTCGCCACGATCGCCCCTTGGGCGGTGGCTCAATGTGCCATGTGTCAAGCGACCGTCCAATCGTCGGGCAATGCCAATTTGATGGCGGGGTTGCGGAGCGGCATTTTTTTGCTTCTCGTCATGCCCTACTTGATTGCTGGCACTATTGCCTTAGCCGTCTATGTCAACTATCGTCGCTCTTTGCGATGGTGGATGGTGAACTGATGGACAGGGGACAAGCATCAGGCGCAAATCAAATTGCCACCAACAAGGCTGCTCCACCAATTTGGAAACTCGGTTCAATGGGGTAGTCGCTATGAAAAGGCTGATAGCCTTGCTGTTGACTTTGCACCTGCTGGGGCAGTGGGGTTTGTATCGGGTCGGAGTTACTGGGAAGGCGAAAACCGATACCCATGCCCTTTACTGTTTCTGCCAGAACTGCCCCGGTGAACCTTTTTGCTGCTGCGGCAAAGCACAAACGCCGCAAGAAGGTTTGAGGCTGTCAGCCCTTTGCGACCAGCCGATGACGATGCTTTTGACGGCTCAGTATGAGCGCCCGATGCTGATGGCTTCCTTTGCAATTTTTCCCTCGCCTTCACCTTTCGCCTTCCCGCTACTGACGCCACAAAGCGCTTTGCCTTCCTCTTGTTCTTCCCCACTTGAGAAACCGCCACGCCTCCTTTGAGTCGCCTCTCACATCTTCGCCGCCAAACCCCAAACAAATTCGGCTCAAAGGAGGCGATAGTGATGAAGCGTTCGGGCTTCACGCTGATTGAACTTTTGGTCGTCATAGCCATTGTCGCCATTCTGGCGGCGATTCTGTTCCCCGTGTTCAGCGCGGCACGGGAGAAAGCGAGGGCAACTGCGTGCTTGTCCAACACGAGGCAACTGGCAATGGCAGTAGCCATGTATGTGCAGGATTGGGACGAATTCTTCCCGACAGTGAGGATGCATGGACATGGAGATCACCCAGGTGGAAGCGAGGAGAGTTGGATTGACTTGATTCAGCCCTATTCTCGCAACCGCTTGCTACATCGTTGCCCATCGGACACAAGTCCCGCTTGGAACGACCATCATCACCCTCGTTTGACTTCCTACGGCATGAACGCTTATTTTGACCCTTACCATCCGCCCTACGGCAACCACATGAACCCACGACCTTTCTCGTTGGCTGCCGTCGCTTCACCTTCAAAGTGCGTCTTCTCGGCGGAACTGGCAGAATTTAACAGCAAGACAGGGATGGCAATTACGGGCGACCACTTCATGCCGATGTATTGGGGAACGCCACCTCGCGTTAATGACCCGATGATGAACATGATGATGTGGGACGCTGCCAAAGGCGAACCCACAACTTTGGCAATTAGGCGACACCAAGGCGGTTCAAACTACGCCTTCGTTGACGGTCATGCCAAGTGGCACCGATTTGAACAAACTTGGCAACAAGTCCCGGGCAACCCGCCAACGGTTGACTGGTATGACCCGTTGAGACCGTAACAGAATATTGCGGGCGGGGGCAAAATCAATTTGCTCCCGCCCTGATTGAAATCCGACGGGAGGCGTGAGACCGATGAGATACGGGCGCCAGTTGGTTTTGTCGCTTGGCAGTTTGATGGCTATCGTTGCCGTCACGGCAGCGTTCGCCTACTTTTTGAAGCGCAACGGAAGTGGGCTTCCTGTCTATTGGGCTGTCCCTGATTTTCGCCTCACTGCCGACGATGGCAAGCCCATCACCCTTTCGGACTTGAAGGGGAAAATTTGGGTCGCCGAATTCTTTTTCGCTTCCTGCGCGGGCATCTGCCTGGACATGAACCGCAACATGGAACGGGTGCAAAAAGCCTTCGCTAACAACCCCGATGTCCGCATCGTCAGTTTCACTGTTGACCCCCAAAACGACACGCCCGAAATCTTGCGGGAGTATCGCAAGAACTTTGAGGCGATGGATGGCAAATGGGTTTTCGTGACGGGTGACAAAAAAGCGATTTACCGACTGGCTCGGCACGGCTTCAAGGTGGCAGCGGCGGAAGTCAAACCGCAGGAAGAGGGAGGCGCTACCGATTTCATCCACAGCGACCGCTTCATCCTCGTAGACCGACAGGGACGCATTCGGGGCTATTACAACGGGACGGACAAAAAGCAGGTGGACAAACTTATCGCCGACATCCGAAAACTGCTGCGGGAGTGAAGGAATGCTGGACATCCAAAACTTGCCGACCCTCAACGCCTTGCTGAATGCGACGAGCGCCACCTTGCTCATCGCAGGCTACCTCTTCATCCGCCGCCGCAACATCGCTGCCCATCGCACTTGCATGCTCGGGGCGGTCATTGCGTCCGCCGCCTTTTTCGTCAGTTACGCCATCTATCACGCCCACGCAGGGGCGACGAAATTTGCGGGCACGGGTTGGGTTCGTCCTGTTTACTTCGCCATCCTGATTTCCCACACCGTTTTGGCTACCATCATCATCCCGATGGTGCTGGTCACGCTCACGCGGGCGCTCCGTAGCGATTTCACCCGCCACCGCGCCATCGCCCGCTGGACACTCCCTTTGTGGCTCTATGTCTCGGTCACGGGCGTCCTCATCTACCTGATGCTCTACCACTGGTTTCCATCCCGATGAAAACTGGTCAGCGGTCGGAAGGGGTAAACGGTGATTCTCATGACCGTGATGGGCATTGATTTGGCGGCGAGGGAGCGAAAGGCGAGTGGCGTTTGCCTGCTGCGGGGCAAGCGAGTGAAGACACTTTTGCTGCACACCGACGATGAGTTGGTGGCGTTGGCGAAGCAAGTTCGCCCCGCCCTTATCGCCATTGATGCGCCTCTGTCGCTGCCGCCTGACCGAAAAAGCATCCATGACCGAACGGGGACGCATTTGCGCCCTTGCGACCGCGAGTTGCTGAAACGGGGCATCCGCTTCTTTCCCGTCACCCTCGGCGCCATGCGCTCTCTGACGGAACGTGGAATACGATTGAAAGAGCGACTGCAAGCGGAAGGTTTTCGGGTTGTGGAAGTTTTTCCCGGCGGGGCGCAAGATGTTTTGGGTTTGCCCCGCAAGCATCACAATCTTGATGGCTTGCGCAAAGGCTTGCGGCGGCTGGGGTTGCGGGGCATCCCTGACGACGCCACCCACGATGAATTAGATGCCGTCACCGCCGCTTATGTCGGTTGGCTCTTTTTGCGCGGGAAGGCGGAAGTGTTGGGCGAGGAAGGGGATGGCATTATCATGCCATTGCCGTCACCCTTTATAGCGGTCAAACCGAAGCAAAGAGCGAGGTGATGAAGATGATGACAAGCCAAGCGTGGCAACGGTTCGCCGAATTGGCGCAAACTTTGGAGCGCCCCCAGTTGCCCCGCAACATCCATAAGAGCACCGAGCGTCTCGTCTTCTGCTACCAGTTCTACAAAGTCCGCCCCGATTGGTGGCAATTGAGCGACGGCGAACGGACAGAAGGCAAACAGGAATTTCTGGAATTGCTGCGCGCCTTTGAGCAACCCCTCCTTATCCGCTGCTACTCCACCTTGGGCTTGAAGGCAACGACCGACTTTTTGCTCTGGCTCATCAGCAAGGAGATGAAAGGCATTGAGTTGTTCACGGCAGCCCTCAACCACTCCTTCGTCGGAGCCTATCTGGAGCGAACTCACACCTACCTGACCCTCACCCGCCCGTCCATCTACTTGCGCCATCCGTCCCGCCAGCGGCAGGAAACTACTGCGAGTCAAGAGCAACAAGGGCAAGGCGAGCACGAGCAGGAGTTCACGGGCGAAGCGCCCTACTTCTTCATCTACCCGTTCACCAAAACCCACGAGTGGTATCAATTGCCTTACGAGCAGCGGCGCGAAATGATGCTGGAACACTTCCGCATCGGCAATCAGTTCCCGACAGTGCGCACCTACACGAGTTACAGCATCGGCTTGGACGATTACGAGTTCGTCGTGGCGTTTGAAGCCGACGACCCCAACGAGTTTCAGGAGTGTGTTTTGCGGCTGCGGGAAGCCAAAGCCCGCCCTTACACCCTTGCCGACACGCCCCTCTGGACTTGCCTGAAACGGACGCCTGAAGAATTAGTGGAACTGGTGTTGTGAGATGAGCCGCTACGATGCCGATGTCCTCGTCGTGGGTTCAGGACCTGCGGGAGCGACGGCAGCAGGACGGCTGGCGGAAAAAGGCGTCGCTGTCTTGCTGCTGGAACGGCAGCGGTTGCCCCGCTACAAACCCTGCGGCGGAGCGATTACCCGCCGCACTTTGAAATTGCTAACGCCGTTGGATGCCGCGCCCGTCGTGGAAGCCACTGTCCGAACCCTCACAGTGGAAGCGCCCGATGGCGACCGCTTCACCATCACCTTGCCTGAACCCCTCATCGCCACCGTCATGCGCAATCGGTTTGATGCCTTCCTGACCGAAGCGGCGGTGTCAGCAGGGGCTCGCTTGCGGGAAGGCGAAAGCGTGACCCGATGCGAAGTCAGTGAAGAAAGCGTCACGGTGACGACGAACCGACGCACCTATCGCGCCCGTTTCCTTGTGGGCGCAGATGGCGCTAACAGCGTCGTCGCCTACCAACTCGGCTTGCGCCCGCGCCATCGCGCCCTTTCCTTCGTCGCTGAACTGATGCCCGACGCAAAAGCAAATTGGGACGGAAGCATCCATTTGCTCTTCCCATCGCAACTCAACGGCTATGCGTGGTGTTTCCCGAAGGGAGCGCACCTTTCGGCGGGCATCTACTCCTTGCGCCCGATGCTGCCCGATTGGCAAAGATGGCTGACGGGCTATTTGAGTCGGTTGCGGCTAAGTGATTGCTTTCAACGCCATCGTTTGCAAGGGCATCCCGTCCCGCTGGCAGACAAGTTCGCCCCTTTCCATCGGAAGACAGCGCTTGTTGTCGGTGACGCAGCGGGCTTGGCTGACCCCTTCACGGGCGAAGGGATTTCGTGGGCGATTGAAAGTGCTCAGATGGCGGCGACCGTCCTTTGGCAGCGCCTCAACGGTGACCTTGACAGTTTGCAACCTTACACCGACGCCGTTCGCCATCGGTTGCTCCCCGAACTTCGGGCGGCGGTTTGGTTTGCTCGCTTCCTTTTTGCCTTCCCGCAGGTTTGTTGCCAATGGTTTTTGCGCCAAGAAGCCGTCCTGCGCAACTTCGCTCAGTTGCTCAGCGGCGAGGTGACTTACCGAACCCTTTGGCGAAAGGTTTGGCGCAAAGGCTTCGTCTTGCTGCGTCGCCCGAAGACCTGAAGGGGGCAAAAGTGCCAGCGTAAAAAGTTCGGCGCAAATAGCGCCACCCATTGTTCGTCCCTTTACTTGCCACGACTCATCGCCTGTCTCCTGTCGCTCACTATGACTCGTCACCTGTCACTTACTTCAGCAATCGTCGTTGCACCCACGCATAGAGGGCTTTCCATTCGGGGGCGTCGCGCCGTTCGCGCCAACGGATACCGCCAGCGTGGGGCACGCCCGTGTCGGGCGAACCTTCTCTGGCGCTGATGGGCTTTTTCAAAATCAGGCTGTTGAGCGGGTCGTCCACATCCACGACTTTCAAGGCGTTGGCGTAGTTGTGGCGGGCATCTGCCAGCGTCCAAGTCCCGTCGGGTCGGAGGGTTCGGATGTTGAAGACGGCATGGGTGTTGTGGCAGTTGGCGCAAGAAGAACCGTCTTCACCGACCTCCACCAAAATCGGCTGGATGTTTTGGACGAAGAACTCAAAGTCCAAGAGCGCCCGCAAGGAAGCGTCCAGTTTCTCGCCTTTCAGCCACGCCGTCAGCAATTGTCGCTCCATGCCATTCTCGTCGCCCCAAAGCACTCCCACACCACCATGCGGTTGCGTTACCTTTTGCACCAAAGGGCTGCTCATCGGTTCGTTGAGGTTGAGGGTTTGCAAAGTCGCCTGATAGTTGAGCAGGGTCGCTTGCAGGGTGAAGCGCCCATCGTCATCGGCAGGTTGTAAGCGATAACGGGTCGGCTGTTTGGGGTCGGCATGGCAACCGATGCAACTTTTTCCGTTTGCCGCTGCCGACGGTTTTGCCAACATCGGTTGGATGAAAGCCGCAAAGAAAGTCAAGTCGGGCGCATTGGCGGGGATGGTCAACAGCAACGGTTGCGTTGCGCCTTGCCCATTGCCCGTCGGCGTGGCGGGAAGCAACTGGGCGATGCGATCTTTCAACGCCCCATCCCTCTCCGCCGCTTTGGTCAGCACCTCCAGCATCTTCGCCCGTTGCTCGTCCAATCGGCGGATGTAAGCGATCAAGACTTCGGCGGCAGCGTTGCGGACGCGGGCATCGGCACTTTGTTGGGCAACTTCCGAGCATGCGGAAAGGATGTCGGGATGCGTCCGCAAAGTTTCTGAAGAAGCGATGGCGTCCAATGCCGCTGCCGCCGTGTCGGGGTCGGGATGCTTGACGAGTTTGGGCAACAAAGCGATAAGGCGTTCGTGGCGATGGAGGGGTGAGTTGGCTTGCGCCGATTGGCGCAGCACATTCAACGCCTCCAACCGCACTGCTTTCTCTTCACCTGTCAAGGCTTGCACCAAGCGTTCCAGTGCCTCGGCGTTCTGCGCCTCCTCAATTAGCCAGCGCAAATTGCGGACGGCACGCAGGCGAACTTCGCCATTGGGGTCTTGACAGAGGGGCAAAATCAGCGATGCTAACTGCGGGTCATGGGTCTTGGGGTCACGCAGCAGCCAATTTAACGCCCCGATTTTCGCTTCGGGCATTTCACTGCGCAGCAGCGTTTGCAGTTGGGCGACGACTTGCCGAACGGCTTGCGGGTCGGCGCCCAGTTGCTTCAGGCGCACCTCGTAATCCGTCCCTTGTTGGGCTCGCAAAGCGAGCGCCAACGCCCAAGCGCAAAGCAGGACGAAAGTCCATCGCCCCTGCCGCATCGCCGAACCTCCTTTCGGGCTCGCAATGACTTTTCCCGCACGGCAATTGTGTCACGCTCACCCGTCGCTTTCCGCCAACATCGCTTCTGCCACCCGCCGTTCTACCACAAGGCAATTGACCAACCCATTTCGGCAAGCGACGACGGTTGGATGGGCGCGCTGGGGGATGGCAACCAAGCCGACGACGGGCACGCCCCTCGCCACCAATCGCCGCATCGCTTTTAGCGACAAGACACCGATTTGCTCGTTGATGCGTTCACCGATAGGTTGCCCCTTGGCATCAAAGGGTTGGCTCAACAGCGTCCCGACCACGCCTTGCAAGGCATTGGGGTTGACGCCAGCCTCCCGCAAAACTTGTTGGTCTTGCTCGTCAAAGTGCCCGATGGAAGCGAAAAGGGCATCTAAGCGCGTTGCGGTCGCCGCGCCCTCAAAGGGACGACATTGCACCCGCTGGTCGCCGAATTGGTGACAGCGCATCGCCACGGCGTCCAAAATGTCGTTGATGCCAGAGCCCCAATGGGATTTCCGAGCGGGACGCCGATACAGCGCCCAAAGTTCCAATTGCCGCAAACGGGGCAAACGGGCAAGGGCATGGGGCAAATTGAGGGATTCCATGAACGCCCGCAAGGCTCGCCCGCCACCCAAGCCGAGGGCAAAACGCTCTGCCTCTTGCAGCCAATCCAGCAACAATTGCGCCGCTGCCATCCCGACGGCAGGGTAAGCCCATTCCGCCCGCCCCGCTTCCACGACCCGCGCCTCTCGCAAAGAAAATTTTTGGAGCAACGCCATCTCCAACTCCAACATCGGCATCGGTTCGGGCAAAGGCGCCACGACCTGCAACTGCACTAAAGGTGTTTTTGCACCACTGCCATAGACCGCTTCATCCAACAACTTACTCATCCGTTCCCGACGGATACTGAGGCGTTGGGCTAATTGTTGGGACGAATCCAAACTGCCCTTGTTTGAGGGCAAAAGGTTGTGCGAAGGACGGACGAAGGGTCATTTGTGCAAGTCACCCTCAACAGCGTCATCCCGTCGCCAGAGATAGAGCCTCGGCAAGTTTTAAAAGGCGTTGAGCATTATGGGGGCGAACTGGTGAAGTTAGAGCCATCCTTTGAGCCTCAAACTGAACCGCAGCGGCGCGTCTCTTTGGAAGCGGAGCGTCCCTTCATTGACTACTACGAGTATGCCGATGCGCCTGGCTATGCTATTTTCGTCGTGGACGGGTCAACAGTGCGCGCCCACTTTTATGTCGGCTTAGGCAAACGGTGTTGGCGGACTTTGGATTTGACGGCGTTGCGGACGGCGCCGTGACCCCTCCTCTCCGCCCCTTCAGTTGCTGCCCTTGCCAGCGAGGTAGCGGAAGGAGCAAAATGGTGCTAAACTTGTAGCGCCATTCTCTGGGGTCTTTCTACTCAAGGGCGAACCACTGAGAAGGTGACAGCCCGTGAAGGCAGCCCAACGGATTTTGGAGCGACGCCGACCGATTTTGCCCAGCGAGGGGACGCTCCCTCAACGGGTGCGGCAATTTTTGTTGGAGTGCTGGGAAGAGGTCAAACGCGCCCAACGCCCCACCCGCGAGGAAGTCATTCGGGACAGCATGGCAGTGTTGTTAGTCGTCATCGCCGCCGCCCTTTACTTGGCAGGCTTAGATGTTTTGCTGGCGAAACTTTTGGCGTTTCTGCACTGAGGGGGAACGATGGAATGACGATGGTGCAGCCGATGATTCGCAAGCGCTGGTATGCTGTCCATGTCATGACGGGACGAGAGGAGAAAGTGAAGCAACTTTTAGAGCGACGGATCAAAGCGGCAGGGTTAGCGGAAAAGTTTGGACGCATCGTTATCCCGAAGGAGCGAGACCCCCAAGCCCGTCGGGGGAGTGGGGAGCGTCGGATCTTTCCCGGCTACATCCTGATAGAAATGGTGCTGGATGAAGAGACTTGGCACTTGGTCCGCCGAACGCCAGGGGTGACAGGGTTCATCGGAATGCAAGCGGGACGGGCGGAAAAAAGTGGTTTGCCCAATGTCCAACCTTTGCGGGATCAAGAAGTGGAAAGCATCCTGAGGATGATGGGCGAGGAACCTGTGCGGGCGCGTCCGATTTGGCATAAAGGGGAGATGGTGCGCATCAAAACGGGTCCTTTCGCCGACACCCTCGGGCGGGTGGAAGAGGTGAACTCCCAACGCCAGACGCTGGTCGTGATGGTCAATCTTCTGGGTCGGGAGACCCCTGTGGAAGTGGACTTCACGAATGTGGAACGGGCATGAGGGGGGTCTTGCGTTGTCCCTTTGTCTTCGCTATAATTTTGCCTTCGGCTTTTTGGGCATTGACGGCAGGAGGGTTGATTCGTGGCGAAAAAAGTCGTGGCGACGGTTCGGCTGAACCTGCCAGCGGGGAAAGCCGCCGCAGGTCCGCCTGTCGGGCCAGCCCTTGCCCCTTTCGGCATCAACCTGATGGAGTTCATCAAGGCTTACAACGAGGCGACGCGGGAAATGATTGGGACGGTCGTCCCCGTAGATGTCACCATCTACTCGGACCGCTCCTTCACTTTTGTCTTGCGTCGCCCTCCCGTTGCTGAGTTGCTCAAGAGGGCAGCAGGAGTAGAGAAGGGTTCGTCAGCGCCGAACCGAATCAAAGTCGGGAAAGTGACCCGACAGCAAATTCGGGAAATCGCCCAGATGAAAATGCCCGACTTGAACACCGACGATTTAGAGGCTGCCATCCGCATGGTGGAGGGGACTGCCCGCAGCATGGGGATAGAAATCGTCCCATAAACGCTTCGCTCGCACCGCTATTGCGCGACATTGACCTTCAGGACGGTTGGAGGGAACCACGAATGGCGAAGCGAGGGAAACGCTACCGACAGTTGGTGGAAAGTTACGACCGACAAGCGTTGCACTCTGTCCAAGACGCCATAGAGTTGGTCAAGAAACTGGCGACGGCAAAGTTTGATGAGAGCGTGGATGTGGCGATCGTGCTGGGCATTGACCCAAGAAAGAGTGACCAACGGGTTCGGGGCATTGTCCAGTTGCCCTATGGGACGGGGAAAAAACCTGTCGTCGCCGTCATCGCCAAAGGCGAGAAAGCGAAGGAAGCGGAAGAGGCAGGGGCAGACTATGTGGGGGCGGAAGACTTGGTAGACCGCATTGAGAAGGGCTTCAAGGATTTTGACTACCTGATCGCTACACCCGACATGATGCGTTTGGTCTCTCGGTTGGGTCGGAAGTTGGGTCCGCTCATGCCCAGCCCCCGAACGGGAACGGTCACCAACGAGGTCGGGGAAGTTGTCCGACAGATCAAAAGCGGTCGGCTGGACTTTCGGACCGACCCGCAAGGGGTCGTCCATGCAAGTATCGGCAAGGTCTCTTTCCCGACGGAGCAATTGTTGGAAAACTTTCGGGCGCTTTTGGATGCCTTGTTGAAAGCCCGACCCACCACGCAACGGGGGCAATACATCCGCAGTATCACCCTTTCACCGACGATGGGTCCCAGCGTGAAGGTGGATGTCGGACAGGCTCTTCAAATAGTGCGATAATGGCGGCGAGCAGCGAATAGCGATTAGGTGGATAAAGGACGGTGTGACGATGAAAAAGGCGGAAAAGGAAAAGGTCGTTCAAGACTTCGCCGAGAAGTTGCGCCGCTGTCAAGGGTTCGTCGTCACGACCTACATGGGTTTGGACGCAGGGCAGATGGCGACCTTGCGAAAGCAGTTGAAAGGGCAAGGGGTGGAGTTTCGGGTCATCAAAAACACCCTGTTTGCCCGCGCCCTTGAAAAGGTCGGCTTTGACGGCGAACTCCAAAAACGCCTGAAAGGGCCTTTGGCGATCGCCGTCGGCTATGACGACCCATTGACGGCGGTGAAAGCCCTTCATCAGTTGCGCAAGGATTACGAGGTCTTGTCTTTGCTGTGGGGGATCGTGGAAGGAAGGGTTTATGAGGGGGGGCAGTTGGAAGCCTTAGCGAACCTTCCCTCGCGCGAACAGATGATGGCTGAGGTGCTTCAGGCACTCTTAGCGCCCCTTTCTGGGTTGGTGAGTTTGCCCATCTTGATGCTTTGGGAACTGACAGCGGTGTTGGACGCCGTCATCCAAAAACGCCAAGAAACCGCCAAAGAAGGAGGGTCTGAAATGGCTGCCGTAACCCCGAAGGTGCAAGAGTTGGTGGAAGTCATCAAGGGCATGACGCTGATGGAACTGAAGCAGTTGCTGGATGTCCTGAAGGAAGAGTTCGGCATCACTGGCATCCCTGCGCCAGTCGCCATCGCTGCCCCTGGCGCTACTGCCCCCACTGCCGAGGCGCCTGCGGCGGTGGAAGAGAAGACCGAGTTCAAGGTCATCCTCAAAGCGGCAGGTGACCAAAAACTGCAGGTCATCAAAGCCGTTCGCGAAGTCGTCCCTGGCTTAGGTTTGAAGGAAGCCAAAGAGTTGGTGGAATCGGTGCCGTCCGTGCTACGGGACGGGGTGAGCAAGGAAGAAGCCCAAGCCATCAAGGAAAAATTGGAAGCGGTTGGGGCGACAGTGGAAATTCAATAGATGCCCCCGCCTTGCCGTGACTTACCTTTAACCTTTGGCTCAAGGAGGCGTCAGCCACGATGGCGGCAGTGACGACGCGCCCTTCGTCGGCGCAAAGTGCTTTTCTCCGCCGCGTGCGAGAGCGACAACAACGCTGGCAAAAAATCCTTCCCCCCGTCGACCCACCCAACCTCTTGGAAGTCCAGAGGCAATCCTACGAATGGTTTCTGACGGAAGGGCTGCGGGAGTTGTTAAGGGCTTTCTCGCCCATTGAGGACTACACGGGCACTTTGGTCTTGGAGTTTCTAGACCACCAATTGGACATCCCTCAACCTCATCCCGGTTGCGAGGCGTGTCGGCAAGGGGCATGCCACCAGCACAAATACTTTTCGCCCGATGCCTGCAAGGAGCGGGGTTTGACCTATGAAGCCTCCCTGCGGGCAAAAGTGCGCCTCATTGACAAAGAAGCGGGCGAGGTCAAGGAGTGGACCGATGTTTACTTGGGCGAAGTGCCGTTGATGACGCCCCAGTGCACTTTCATCGTCAACGGCACCGAGCGGGTCGTCGTCGGGCAACTCAACCGCTCCTCTGGCATCTACTTCTCCTCCCACCTACATGAATTAACGGGACGGGAAATGTTCACTGCCCAAATCGTCGCCCGTAGCGGCAACTGGTTGGAGTTTGAAACCCTCGTGGAAACCAAGCAAGAAGAGCGTGCCCGTGAGCGCGTCGTCATCCGCGTGCGGGTCGGTGGCTCCAAACCCATGCCTGCCACCTTGCTCGTCAAAGCCTTCAGTGCCCTGCGGGAGACGCGGGGCATTCCGCCTATCCCCCGCACTTTCCCTAAGACCGACCGCTCATTGATCGGAAAACGCTTGTCCGAACCTATTTTTGACCTGCAGACAGGGGAACTGCTCGCCCAAGAAAACACCATCATCACCCCTGAACTTTGGGAGCGTTTCCAAAGTGCCCACATTGACCGCGTGACGGTTTTGGACGAGCGGTTGCCATGCAGCACGACAGCGGACATCGTTCGCCTCTTCAGCGTCCCACTTCCAGTGACCGCGCCTTTGGATGTGTCGCCTGAGGAAGTAGAGAACCAACACCTTTGGCTACTGGATGATGTGGTTGACCCCCGCACCCGCCGTTCCCTATTCAAAGCCCCCTTGCGGCTGACGGCGGAGTCGTTGGAGCGTTTGAACCGCTTGTTGGAAGCAGGCTTGAGTCAAGTCACCCTGTATCGGTGTGACCCCTACATTAGCGACACCTTAGAGGCAGACCCCGCCCCCGATGAGCGGACGGCGTTGCTCACCGTTTACCGAGTGCTGCGTCCCTCAGAGCCACCAACTCTTGACGCCGCCCGTGAATTGCTGCACGGTTTGTTCTTAGACCCTCGGCGCTACGATTTGGGCAAAGTCGGGCGCTACTTGCTCAACCGCAAATTGCGCTTCACCGACTGGTTGGGCGCTGAGCCCCCCATTGATTGCGTCACCTTGACTTTGGAAGACTTGGTAGGCACTTTGCGGGCGCTCCTTTGCTTCCGCGAGAAAGTGGAGAGCATGGACGAAAAGATGGGTGAGCCTTTCTGGGGCTTGTTTCGTGCGCCGATGAATGGAGGCGAACTTGTCTTCCCCACCATCCTCCAAAAGGCCGACTGGATGACTTTGCTGCAAGACGATGTGGACCACCTGAAAAACAAGCGACTGCGCGGCATCGGTGAGTTGTTGCAGTCACAACTGCGCGCCGCCTTCCTGCGCATGGAACGGGCGATCAAAGAACGGATGGCGACGGTGCCCAAAGAGCAACTGTCGCCCAACCAACTGCTGTCCATCAAACCCTTGCAAGCCGCTATTCGCTCCTTTTTCGCCTCAGGGCAACTTTCCCAGTTCATGAGCCAGCATAACCCCTTGGACGAGTTGGAGCACAAGCGCCGCATGACCGCCCTTGGTCCTGGCGGCATCTCTCGGGAAAGCGCCAAAGGCATGTTGCAATTGCGCGATGTCCATCCCAGCCACTACGGGCGTATTTGCCCCATTCAAACGCCCGAAGGTCCGAACATCGGTCTGATCTCCCACCTTGCCCTCTATGCCAAAGTGGACGAATTTGGCTTTTTGCGCACGCCCTATCGCGTCGTCAAGAATGGGCGGGTCACCAGTGAAATCGTTTGGCTTGCCCCCGATGAAGACGAACGCTATTTCATCGCCCCCGCCGATACGCCTGTGGACGAATCAGGGCGCATCATCCCTGACCGGCTCATCGTGCGCGGACCGAAACCTGAAACAGGGGAATCGGGCTACATGTGGGTGGATCGCTCGCAGGTGCAGTTCATGGACGCTTCACCCCGTCAATGCTTTTCTGTCGCCACCAACCTCATTCCCTTCTTAGAGCACGACGACGCCAACCGCGCCCTCATGGGTTCCAACATGCAACGGCAAGCTGTGCCGCTCGTCCGCCCTGAAGTCCCGTTGGTCAAGACGGGGATAGAAGGGCGTGCCGCTCAAGATAGCGGTGCCCTTATCATCGCCGATGTGGACGGCGTCGTCTCTTATGTGGACGCATCCCGCATTGAGGTCACGACCCCCTCTGGAGAACGCAAGATTTACGACCTTCGGATTTTCCGTCGTTCCAACCAGGGCACTTGCTGGCACCAGCGCCCCGTCGTGTCCAAAGGGCAACGGGTCAAAAAAGGCGACATCCTTGCCGATGGTCCCGCCACGCGCAACGGAGAACTTGCCTTGGGACGCAATCTCCTTGTCGCCTTCATGGTCTGGGAAGGCTACAACTACGAGGATGCGATCGTCATCAGCGACCGATTGGTCAAAGAGGACTTGTTGACAAGCATCCACATTGAGAGCCACGAAATCACGGCTCGCGACACCAAACTGGGACCAGAGGAGATCACCCGTGATGTCCCCAATGTCGCCGAAGACCGACTGAAGTTTTTGGACGAAAACGGGATCGTCGTCGTCGGCGCCGAGGTGAAGGATGGCGACATCCTCGTCGGCAAAGCCGTCCCGAAAGCCCAAACGGAACTGTCCCCTGAAGACCGCTTGATGGTGGCTATCTTCGGGAAAAAAGCCGAAGACATGAAAGATGCGTCCCTGAAAGTCCCGCCTGGCGAATGGGGCACGGTCATCGGCACGGTCATCCTTGCCCGCTACAAGTATCGCTGCCGCAAGTGTGGCGAAATCCTTCGCCACTGGAAGAAATTGGAGCGGACGGAACACAACCGCTGTGGCGGCAAATTGGAACCCTTGCCAGGCGATGAACTGAAGTCAGGGGTCAACATGATGGTGCGGGTCTATGTCGCCCAGCGCCGCAAAATTGCCGTCGGCGACAAATTGGCAGGTCGGCACGGCAACAAAGGGGTCATCGCAAAAATCTTGCCGGAAGCCGACATGCCTTACCTGCCCGATGGGACGCCCGTGGACATCATCCTCAGCCCCTTAGGTGTGCCATCCCGCATGAACATCGGGCAACTTTTGGAGACCCATTTGGGTTGGTTGGCTCGGTTCTATCAAACCTCCTTTGAAGTGCCGCCTTTCCTTGGGTTGGTCAAAGAGAACGACATCGTGGAGGGGATGCGGGAAGCCGTCAACGAGTTACTCAAAGACGCTTTGCACACGATGGCGACGGAATGGCGGCTCAAAGTCCGTAAACCCCAAGGGGGTGAACCCGCTCAAGAATACGCCGAAGAAGTAGCGGCTGCCTTATTGCACCAACCCAGCGATGAACGGGACGCTTTGCTGGCAGCCCTTTGTTTGCCCTCTGAAGCGACGAAAGCGGAAATTGTCTCCGCCCTTTTGGAGCGCGCCCGCCACCGTGTCGGCTTTGACCCCGAAACGGGCAAGTCTATCCTTTATGACGGTCGGACGGGCGAACCCTTTGACCAACCCGTCACCGTCGGTTGGATGTTCATCATGAAACTCATCCACATGGTGGAAGACAAAATCCACGCCCGCGCCACTGGACCTTACTCGTTGGTCACGCAACAGCCTTTGGGAGGCAAGGCACAATTTGGCGGGCAGCGGCTGGGCGAGATGGAAGTTTGGGCATTGGAAGCCTACGGCGCCGCTTACAACTTGCAAGAGATGCTCACCGTCAAGTCCGACGATGTGCAAGGGCGTGTCCAAACCTTTGACGACATCGCTCATGGGAGAAACATCTTAGAGGCAGGCATCCCCGAATCCTTCAAGATCCTCGTCAAAGAGTTGCAAAGCCTTTGCTTGCAAGTGACGGTGGAGACGCGGGACGGTGTGCCGGTGGAACTGAGGGACGAGGAAGAGCATCGCGGTGAAAGGGCTGAAGGGGGGCAAGGTTAAGCCGCAACCTCAAGCGGGTGTGAGGCGCATCGGTTTGGACGCCGTGCCTCACGCCCGCTTGGGATACATCCCTTCGGAGGTGACCGATGTTGGAGACGAAAAGCCAGCGCCAGACCGCTTACTTTGAAGTCGTCCGCATCGGTTTGGCGTCCCCACAAGACATCCGCTCTTGGTCTTACGGCGAGGTCAAGCGCCCAGAGACGATCAACTACCGCACTTTCCGCCCCGAAAAGGACGGGTTGTTTGACGAGCGGATTTTCGGTCCGACGAAAGATTACGAATGCGCCTGCGGTCGCTACAAAAAACGCAAGTTTGCGGGCATCGTCTGCGAGCGCTGCGGTGTGGAAGTGACTAGTTCCCGTGTTCGGCGGCGTCGCATGGGACACATTGAGTTGGTCGCCCCTGTGGCTCATACCTGGTTCTTCCGCAACACCCCTTCCATTATCGCCTTGCTCTTGGATGTTTCCCCCAAACTGGTGGAGCAAGTCGTCTACCTGACGACCTACATCGTCATCCAGGTAGACCACCGCGCCATCCGCCAAGAGCGGGACAACATGCAGAAAGCCATTGAAATGGAGAAAGCCGAGATTGACCGTCAACTTAAAGACAACATCAACCGCTTGCGCCGAGAACAAGGGGCTTTGCGCGAACAGGTCAAAAAGGGCACCCTCTCCGAAGACGAAGCAGAAGAGCGCCTTCGGGGGCTGGAGAAGGAAATCCAAGCCGTTGAGCAACAAGCCGAAGAGAAAAAGCAGAACTTGGACAAGGCGTTTGAGTTGCTGCAAGGCTTACAACCCAAGCAAGCCCTGCAACCTGAAGAGGTCTCTTCCCTCAAGAGCCTTTTAGAAACCTTGCAGCAAAAATTGCACCGCCCTTACGACCACCTTTTCAAGGTAGGCACGGGTGCCGATGCCCTGCGGGAGTTGTTAGAAGAGTTGGACTTGGAACGGTCTGCCCGCGAGTTGCGCCGCACCTTGCAGGAAACGACGGGGACGAAACGCACCCGCATCATCAAGCGGTTGGAAATCGTGGAAGCCTTCCGCAAATCCCGAAACCGCCCTGAATGGATGATCTTGGAAGTCCTGCCTGTCTTGCCGCCTGACTTGCGCCCGATGGTGCAGTTAGATGGCGGACGCTTCGCCACCAGCGACTTGAATGACCTGTATCGGCGGGTCATCAACCGCAACAATCGGATGAAAAAATTGCGGGAAACCCGTGCCCCTGAAAGCATCGTCAACCACGAAAAGCGCTTGCTGCAAGAAGCCGTGGATGCCCTCTTGGACAACGCCCGCAAACCCCACCCTGTCCTCGGTCCGACAGGGCGCCCGCTCAAAAGCCTGTCAGACATGCTGCGGGGCAAGGAAGGGCGCTTTCGGCGTAACCTGTTGGGTAAGCGGGTGGATTATTCGGGACGGTCGGTGATTGTGGTCGGACCGCATTTACGGCTGGATCAGTGCGGACTGCCGAGGGTGATGGCAAAGGAACTGTTTCGCCCCTTCCTGATGCATTGGCTGGAACGGCATTCGGAGCAGACGGGCGTTTACACCCTCCGCAGCGCCCGACGGCTGCTGGAAGAAGAAGACAACGAGTTGATCCACGAAGCCTTGGAGCATGTCGTCAAGGACCACCCCGTCTTACTCAACCGCGCCCCGACCCTGCACCGCTTAGGCATCCAAGCCTTTGAGCCTGTTTTGGTGGACGGCAAAGCCATCCAAATTCACCCGCTCGTCTGTCCGCCTTACAATGCCGACTTTGACGGTGACCAGATGGCAGTGCATGTGCCCCTATCGGTGACGGCGCAAGCGGAAGCGCGCCTTCTGATGATGTCGTCCAACAACATCTTCTCACCCGCCAATGGTCAACCCTTGATGGCACCTGGCTACGACATCGCCTTGGGCTGTTACTACTTGACCCTCTGGCAGGAACTGCCCGAAGAATCCCATATCACCTATGAGCCCCACCGACGCCATTTCGCCACCCCCGTGGAAGTGTTGCTGTATACCCGCAAGGGCTTGTTGAGCATGAGTGACGAAGTGACCGTCGGCAGCGAAGAAGCCCCTGTCTACCGCCACCTATTGCACTACTTGGCGCCGCGCGGGCGCGCCTTCCCTTCCCCCGAAAAGGTGCTACGGTTGTTAGACAACAAGCAACTGCACTGGCAAACCGACATCTTGGTGCGTCACCCCGCCGCCGATAAAAGCGGCTGGCTTCTGACGACGCCGGGACGATTGCTCTTCAACACGCTCTTGCCCAGCGATTTCGGTTACATCAACGAGGCGGTCACCAAGAGCAAATTGCGCGACATCGTCATCCAACTCTATGAACGCTACGGCAACGCCCGCCTTGTCCAGTTCTTGGACGATGTGAAAGATTTGGGCTTCCGCATCGCCACCCTTTCAGGGCTTACCTTGTCCATCGCCGACTTGCGGGTGCGCACGGAAAAAGAAAACCTCGTGCGCCAAGCGGAAGAGAGAGTCCGTCAGATTGAAGCGGCATATGCGGAAGGGCTGATGAGCGCCTTTGAACGAGAAGAGCAAATCTACCGCACTTGGATGGAAGTCGTGGAGAAGGTGACGGAGCAGGTGATGAAGCACATCGGAGGCTACAATCCGCTGGCGATGATGGCGGAAAGTGGGGCACGAGGACGCAAGGAGCAAATCGTCCAGTTGGCGGGCTTGCGCGGGTTGATGACGACGGCGGTGGGGACGATCATCAGCGACTTGCCCGTCAAAAGCAACTTCCGCGACGGGTTGAGCATGTTGGAATACTTTGTCTGCACTTTCTCGGCGCGACGCACTTTGGCAGACACAGCCTTGCGCACTTCCGACGCCGGTTACCTGACCCGCCGCTTGGTGGATGTCGCCCAAGATGTCGTCATCAAAGCCTTAGATTGCGGGACGACAGAAGGCATAGAGGTCGCGCCCATTGAGGAGCGCCAACAATTGGACGAACATCGCGAACAAGTCGTCACCGTCATGCCCTTGTCCGAACGCATCTTTGGGCGCATCGCCGCCGCCAATGTCGTCCATCCCAAGACCAAGAAAGTCTTGGTGGCAGCGGGCGAGATGATCACCCGACAGAAGGCGAAGGAAATTGAAGCCGCAGGCGTTCGTTCCGTCAAGGTCCGCTCGCCCCTCACCTGCGAATTGCCTCACGGCATTTGCGCCATGTGCTACGGCATGGACTTGTCCACAGGGCGTTTGGTGGAGTTGGGGGAGGCTGTCGGCATCATCGCCGCCCAGTCCATCGGCGAACCAGGCACCCAGTTTACTTTGCGCACCTTCCACACCGTCATCGGTCAAGGCCTTGTGGAAATCCGCCAGTTCAAAGGGCACCGTGAACGCGCCCTGCGGGAAATCATCCGCCACTCCCGTGCCGCCGGTGGCGAAATGAGCCTGAAGGAAATGATGGACGAGATCAAACGCGCCTCTCGCGGCGCCGAAGAAGAACAAAAAGAGCAGCGGATGAAATGGTGGACGCGCCTGCATGTCCCGCGCCGGCGCGGGCTGCTGCGGGTGGAAGAACTCTTTGACGCCCGTAAGCCCCTCGGTCAAGCCATCGTCGCCGAGTATGACGGCACGGTCGTCGGCATCTCTCGGCACGGCATTTGGCGCGTCTTCGTGGATTCTCGTATCCCCGAAAGTGACTGGCAGCGCCACCTGAACGAACCCCTCGCCCAAGATGTCAAGGTCAACGGCACTGTCCTCATCCCGCAGGGCACGCCCCTGACGGAAGTCGTCATAGAACAATTGAAAGCGGCAGGCGTCAAAGAAGTTATCATCCGCAAGGGCTATGTCGTTCCCTTCAACGCAGACTTTAAAGTGCGCGTCGGCAGCCGAGTTAAAGTGGGTGACCCCTTGACCGAAGGGGCTATCAACCCCCAAACCCTCCTATCGCTGCGGGGCGTCAGGGCTGTCCAAGATTACTTGCTTCGGGAAATCCAGAGCATCTACCGTTCACACGGGTTGGACATTCACGACAAGCATGTGGAGATCATCATCCGCCAGATGCTTCGCAAGCGCCGCATCTTGGATCCTGGCGACACTGACTTTTTGCCAGGGCAACTCGTAGACCGCGCCGTCTTTGAACTGGAAAACCGCCGCGTGATGGAAGCGGGAGGCAAACCAGCCACTGCTGAATGGGTGCTGATGGGCATCATGCGAGCCGCCGAAAGCACCGACAGTTGGCTCTCTGCCGCCTCCTTCCAACGGACGACCCAAGCCCTCACCGATGCCGCCATCCGAGGGAAAGCCGATTACCTCGTCGGGCTCAAGGAAAATGTCATCATCGGGCGGTTGATCCCAGCGGGCACGGGCTTCGTTCGCCCTGGCGGTGTGGAGGTCGTGCGCGGCGAAGTAGAACAACTTCCTCACATCGGTGAACCTGAAGAAGCCCCCAAACCCCGCCGACGCCGCCGAACGAAAAAGGACAGCGAGTAGCCAATAGCGAATGGCGAATAGAGGGGCGAACGGCGGCTCGCCCCAAACAGCCACTCCGACATCGTTGTTTTTCCCGCCGCCAGTCGCTGCCGTTTTCAAAGGAGGGACAGGCAAAACGATGAGCGATGAGAAGGCGATGGCAACCCTTACGGAAACGGAAGAAATGACCCCCTCTTCCGACTATCAAGCGGAGCACATTCAAGTCCTGAAGGGCTTAGAGGGCGTCCGCAAGCGACCAGCAATGTATATTGGCGACACGGGCAGCCGAGGCTTGCACCACTTGTTGGAAGAAGTCGTGGACAATGCCGTGGACGAAGCGTTGGCGGGTTATTGCCGCCGCATTGAAGTCACCCTGCATCAAGATGGTTCGGTCAGCGTCATTGACGACGGGCGGGGCATCCCCGTGGACATCCATCCCGAAGAGAAACGCCCCGCTGTGGAAGTCGTCCTGACGATGCTTCATGCGGGCGGGAAATTTCAGACAGGCGCTTACAAAGTTTCGGGCGGTCTGCACGGTGTCGGTGTCAGTGTCGTCAATGCCCTCTCCGAATGGCTGGAAGTGAAAGTCAAGCGGGACGGCAAAATTTGGTGGCAGCGTTACGAGCGGGGAGAGCCCGTCACTCCCCTGAAGGTGATTGGCAAAGCCACCAAAACAGGCACGACCATCACTTTTAAACCCGACCCCGAAATCTTTGAGACGACCCAATGGGATGCCGAACGCATCAAGCAACGGCTGCACGAATTAGCCTTCCTCAACCCGCAAGTTCGTTTTATCTTCCGTGACGAGCGCACGGGCGAAGAAGTGGAGTTCCACGAAAAGGGTGGGTTGGCTGCTTATGTCCAACACCTCAACCGCAACCGAGAAGTCCTTCATCGCCCCATCGCATTCAGCGGCACCCGCAAAGTAGAGCAGGACGGAAAACTGCTGGATGAAATCAGCGTGGAAGTTGCCCTGCAATATCACGAAGGCTATCAAGAGCAAATCCTCAGTTTCGCCAACGATGTTCGGACGGTGGACGGTGGCACGCACGAAAGCGGCTTCAAAAACGCCCTCACCCGCGCCATCAACGCCTACGCCCGAAAAGTCGGCTTGCTGAAGGAAAAAGATGGCAACTTGACAGGTGACGATGTGAGAGAAGGGCTAACGGCGGTCATCTCTGTCAAACTCATGCGCCCGCAATTTGAAGGGCAAACCAAGCACAAACTGGGCAACAGCGAAGTGGAAGGGATTGTCTTCAGCGTCGTCCACGAAGAGTTGACGACTTACTTTGAACGCAACGGCAGCATCGCCCGCCGCATTGCCCAGAAAGCCATCCGCGCCGCCCAAGCGCGAGAAGCGGCTAAGCGCGCCGCCGAACTCGTCCGACGCAAAACCGCCTTAGACGATGCCCGCCTTCCAGGCAAACTCGCCGACTGCACCGAGAAAGACCCGTCTTTGTGCGAGTTGTTTTTGGTGGAAGGGGAAAGCGCTGGCGGAACCGCCAAACAAGGACGCGACCGACGCACCCAAGCCATTTTGCCCTTGCGCGGGAAAGTCCTCAATGTGGAAAAGCATCGGTTGGACAAAGTCCTGAGCAACGAAGAAATCCGCGCCATCGTCACGGCATTAGGCACAGGCATTTGGGTGGAAGACGGCAAGCACCGCCGACGAGGCGAAAATGCGGACACGGGCTTTGACCTGAACAAGCGTCGCTATGACCGCATCATCATCATGACCGATGCCGATGTGGATGGCAGCCATATCCGCACCCTGCTTTTGACCTTCCTCTTCCGCTACCTGCGCCCCTTCGTGGAGAACGGGCATGTTTACATCGCCAAGCCGCCCCTTTACCTGATCCGCAAGGGACGAGAAGTCCATTACGCTTTCACCGACGAAGAGCGGGACGAACTGGTGCGGAAATTAGGGCGAGGCGTCATCGTCCAACGCTTCAAAGGGCTGGGCGAGATGAACCCCGACCAACTCGCCGAGACGACGATGGACCCCAAAAGCCGCGTGTTGGTCAAAGTCAATTTGGACGATGCCCGCAAAGCCGATGAACTCTTCACCATCCTCATGGGCGAACAAGTAGAACCCCGCCGCAAATTCTTGGAGCAACACGCCAAAGAAGTCGCCGACGAACTGGACATTTGAACGGCAGCGAGTAGCCAATGGCGAATGGTAGGGGCGAACGACTGTTTGCCCCGAAAACTTTGGCTATTAGCCAAGACAGTCAAGCAGCGGGATAGGAAAGGCGTGACGGCAGGAGAAGACCCTCTTCCATGCCCCACCATCAGGGATGGCGCTGGACAATTTGTTGGGCAAGGCGCAGCAAAGTTTCCGACGGTGCGTCACCGATAACCACGATGGGGCGAGGGACGCTGATGACCACGACGGTCATTGCCCCTAACCGTGTGGCTCGTGGCGCCCCCTGAGGAAGCCGACAATAAGGGCAGCCATGCTCTTGAGGCGTTCCCGTCGGCAAGTAAATGGCGACATCTGCCACCCCGTCCGTCGCATGGATCACCTGCATCGTCATGCCGCAAGAGCAGCACTCACAACGAGCGATCACCCTTTGGACAGGCACAAAGCCGTCCACCCGCCATTGGCTTATCCCTCCCCTCAGTCCTTCGCTCTCCCGCCCTGAAGTGGGCAAGCGGAAGTGGGAGCGATGTTTTCCGCTCACTTTCACCCATTGCCATCGGCTAAGCATCGTGCCGTCACAATCCAACACCTCTTGCGCCAGCACCATTCCCGTTCGGGGTTCAATGGCTAACCGTCGGGCAAAAGCGTTTGGAGAGCGGGGCGCAAGTTGAACCCATTGAACGAACCGACCCGCCACTTCCGCTGCCTCGTCCAACCTCGCCCGATAAGAGCGGCGCAACAAACTCCATCGGTCTGGGGCATGGGGCAACCGCTGAGCGCTGACGGGCACGACGCGCAAGGAGGTCATCCCTTTGGTGACCAACTGACAACCCGCAAGGCGACAGACTAATTCCGCCCCTTGCCCGTGGACTTGAAGGGTTTGTCCCGAAAGGGAGATGCGCCCTTGCCGCTCCACCCAACGCCCTTGAATGTCACGGAATGCCCAACGGACTTGACCAGTGACAAGCCACCTCTCCTGAAAGCGCAAGGCTTTGTGCACTAAGTCCCACGCTTCCCGTTGACGGATTTGCCCCTGCCACCACCAGCCCGCCAAAACGACCAACGCCAAAATGCCCGAAGCGATGGCGAAGCGCCGCCATTTCATTGCCCCTCACCGCCCGCAATCATGCCTGCCGTGAAAGTGGGGTTGTTGAAAGGCGACGAAGCCATCACCGCGACATGCTGATGGAGCACCGCCATCGTGAAGGCGTCAGGGGACGCAACGGTGACAACGGAAGGTGACGGGGAAGGCAAAGACCGCCACCAAAGCCATGCCCCCAGCAAGATGACTCCCAACGCCACAGCGGCGACTGCCCTTTGCCACGAGCGATGTGTGACGCTCCACACTGAACCCTTGCTGGGTTGAGAGGCGAGACGCTCTCGCGGTGCCATCCGTTCTGCGATGCGTGCCCACAAATCTGAAGGGGGTGTCGCTCGCTCCGTCGCTGCTTGTTGCAGCCAAAGGGTCAAGCGCTCATGCTGCCGCCACAAGCGGGCACATGCGGGACAATGAGCGACATGCCGCCGAACCCACCAAGCCACCGGTGGCAGCGCAATGCCCTCGGCAACTTCAGGCAAAAACCGATGCATCCATCGGCAAACCCAACGCATCGTCCGTTCACCCACTCCTAAAGGATAGGGCGCTTTCTGCCTCGGTTCCCTATTGCCCCTGATGACTGCGTGACTGTTACTGCCGCTCCCTTTCGGGCGAAAATCGTCCGCTTGGGTGGCTTATCCTTTTTCACCCGCTTGCGCCAAAAACTCCGTTGGGGCGAGCGGCAATAGGGGTCTTGACAGGCTTTTCCGCCATCGCCATAATATTCGTCGGCTGCCTTAAGGCAGCAAAACTTCAAAAGGAGGTTGATGGTCATGAAGCGATGGGAAGGGCGTCTGAAAGCGTCTTTTGGTTTGACGGGTCGCGGTCACGGCTTCACGCTGATTGAATTGCTGGTAGTGATCGCGATCATCGCGATCCTGGCAGCGATTTTGTTCCCCGTCTTCTCTCGCGCTCGCGAGAAGGCTCGGCAGAGTTCCTGCCTCAGCAATGTCCGCCAAATCGGTTTAGCGATCGCCCAATACACTCAGGATTACGACGAGCGGTTTCCTTTGGGTGGTTACACCATCCCGAGTGTGGGTTGGCGCCCCCTGCATCAAATCATGCTACCGCCTTACATCCGCAACGACCAGATTTTTGTTTGCCCCTCGGCTGCTCGTTGGGGCATTTGGAGTTACGGCTACTATGGGGCATTGAGCAATCGGAGTTTGGCAGAAATCGGTTCTCCCGCTGGGACAGTAATGTGGGGCGATAAAGCGCAAGTCGGTGATGCCAGCGGAATCTCCAGCAGCACGGGCAACCCCCTTGACCCCGCCTCTTGGCAGGAAGTAGGTAACGGGCACTGGCACATGGCATACGGACGCGCTTTCACCAGTAACGGTCAGGGATCGGGTGAATGGTGTTGGACGACTTATGGCTATCGTCGTCCTGCCCCTCGCCATTTTGACGCCCCAAACATTGCTTTCGTGGACGGTCACGCTAAGGCGATGGAGATTAGGCGCCTCATCGGTCCGCTGGTGAACACCAGTTGCGGAAACCCCTACACGGCTGAGGGCTATCCTTACGGCGACCCGCAAAACATGTGGGATAACCAATAACCTTTGACGGGTTAGTCATTGCCTTGCCCTCATTGCGCCTGTGGGGATGGCACGACGAAAGTGCCTGCCATCAAGTCGTGCCATCCCTGCTTGTAGGGGTCAAAAATTGCCCACACAAACCCTAAACCGCAAACGCACGATGAAAGGACAAAGCCGATTTCACGAACCAAAGCGCGCCAAAACCCACAAGGTCGCCCTTCCCTCGTCACCACTTGCAACCCCAGCAAGGCTTTGCCCAAAGTGCGCCCTGCGACGGCGTGAAGGGTGAAGCGGTAAATCCAAAAGCCCGCTACCGCCAAGGTTTGCAATAGTTGTCGCTGCTCCACTTCCGTCCAGACCCACCAAGTCGGACGGTTGGTCAGCGACGCTATGGCAAAGGTGTAACCGAGGGTCATCACCCAACTAACGGCGCACCAAATCAAGACATCCAGCAAAAAGGCGATGCCCCGTAACCACACTGGGGCGATAGGCATTGACAACGGTGGGACGGCGGAACGGTTTTGGTGGGGCTGAGGCGAAAGTTTGCGCGCCCGTGACGGAGCAGGGAAACGGGATGGGGACGATGGGGAGCGGGCGAGAGAGGGAGAGGGTGAAAGGCTCGCTTCCAAGGCTTGCTTCATTTGGGCGGCCGAGGGAAACCGTTCGTCGGGCGCAACCCGCATCGCCCTCAAAATCACCCGTTCCACATCGGGCGGGATGGAGGGGTTGAGGTTGCGGGGCGGGATGAGTTTGTCGGTGCGACCCGTGATGCGCTCAATGGCTTCAGGCGGCACTCGCCCCGTGACGGCGAAATAGAGCGTGGCGCCCAACGCATAGATGTCCGACCGTTGATCCGTCGGTGCCGTGCCGTATTGCTCTGGCGGTGAATAGCCTGGCGTGACGGCACGAGCACCCGCTTGCGTTCGGTTGCCTGCCCGCAAGACTTTGGCGATGCCGAAGTCCACCAAATAAGCCCGCCCATCAGGGCTGAGTTTGATGTTGGCGGGTTTGATGTCCCGGTGGATGATGGGCGGGTTTTGCGAATGCAGGTATTGCACGGCGTCCAAAACTTGCAACAGCCATCGGACAGCCTCCTGCGGTGGGAGCGGACCGCGCTTCTTCACGACTTCCTCCAAGTCTTCGCCAGCGATGTAGTCCATGACGAGGTATTGCCGTCCATCGGCGACAAAGAAATCCTGCACGCGGGGCAAATGGGGATGGCGCAAGGTCGCTAAGACGCGGGCTTCCAATTCAAACTGCTGCTGGCTTTCGGGCGACATGTCCAAGTTCTCTTTGACCGCCACCTTTGAGCCCAACCGCAAATCCGTCGCCAAATAAACCGCTCCCATCCCCCCGCAACCCAAAACCCGCTCCAAGCGATAACGCCCATGCAAAATCGTTCCCCGCCCCCGCAGGCGCCGAAGGGGCGTCCCGCAGCGGATGCAAAAGCGTGCCGTCTCCTTGTTGTCCACACTGCATTCAGGGCACATTTGCATAGCAGTCACCAAGTCGGACAATGCCTCGCCGGTCACCGTTAAAGGACTTCCTGCCCATTGAGCCGAACGGCGACACCGCCAAAATTATTGCGGGTGATGGACGGATGCGGGTGACGGTGAAGTTGTTCGGTCCGCTGCTGGAACGGTTGCCCTCGGAGAAGCGGCGGATGCCGTTGGAATTGGAAGTGCCCGACGGGGCGACGGTCAATGACCTCGCCGAGATGTTAGGGTTGGGCGATGTCGGTGCTGTCATCCTCATCAACGACCAAGAGGGGCATCGGGGTAAACGATTGAGCGATGGTGATGTCGTCAGTTTCTTCCCGCCTCTGGCGGGTGGTGTTTGACGGCGGGCTTGCGGTCGGCGACCTTCACGCTAATTTGCCCCAAGCCCATCGTCGCCAATTTGCCGATGTGCACCCACTCCATCAACCGCAGCAAAGGCAGGAAGGGGCGCAAATCCTCGCCCTCAAAGGTTGCCCAACCGACGATGCCCCCGATTTTCAGCCGCTCCTTCTGTCGGCGAGAGAAGCGAGTTAAATCCAACCAAGTTTGCTCCTCGGCGACGGTGACGACTTTCTCCGCTTCCTGCAGCAACTTTTTGCCGTCCCAAGGCGGCTCCGTTCGCTCGTAAGCCCAAAAGAGGGCTCGCCCCCGTTCGTTAGCGGCTTTGATAATGGCGGGGAAGGTCAAAGGGTTTTGCAACTTTTTGTCAATGTCTATGCGCACGGGTGTGAGGAAGTGGACGATCAGTCGCCGCACCCGTCGGGGCGAAGATACTGCCATCACTTCCTGCGCCGCCACCTTTGGAAAGTCCATCTTCACCAACCCCTCTGAAGCGTCGTAAACAAGTTGCTCTTTCCCATCCTTCTCTTCGGCGATGACACGGCGCAAGGTGGCATGAACTTTCTCCCCCTTGCCCAATCCCTGCTCCAACATGCGTTGGGTGGCGACGACGAGGTAAAGCAGGAAAGGGGCGGCATCGTGCCAAAGGACAACCCGAAAAACAAACGAGTCACCTTGTCGGAAGTTGAGGGGGGCATCCGATGGCGATGGCACTTCCAAAGCGAAAGGGCGAGGCATTTCCCGCAACCGTGCCGCAAAGGGATGGTCGGGAGAGGCGAAAGGCTCAAAAAAGCGGGGATAGGGGCATTGGAAGCGCAAGAGGCAGGGTGGGCATTCGGGCAAGTGCGTCACGCACACCATCTTGCGGAAAGTCGCCATCAGCGCCCCCCGCAGGGTGGAGCCGAGGAAGCGGGGCAATTGCCCCCCTTGCGTCACCGTCGCCTCCATCCGCAAGCGGACGAATTCCAACATCCCTCTCACCCCCTTCCCCTTCGCCCTAAGTTTGCCCGATAGGAAGGAAAGCGTCAAGGCGAAAGACAAACTGACAGGTGTCCGCCTTGTCCTAAACTTTGCGGTGGCGACAAACCAATCAACGCAAGGAGGTGGCAGGATGGTCGCTTTACCCTTTCGGCAAATCCACCTTGACTTTCACACTTCGCCACTCATCCTTGATGTCGCCGCCGAGTTTGACCCCGATGAGTTCGCCCGCACCCTCAAAGACGCCTTCGTCAACTCCGTCACCATTTTCGCCAAGTGCCATCACGGCATGAGTTACTACGACACGAAGGTCGGCATCAAGCATCCCGCCCTAAAGCGCGATTTACTGGGCGAGATGGTTGAAGCCTGCCATCGCTATGGCATCCGAACGCCCGTTTACATCAGCGTCGTCTGGGATAATTGGGCTGCCGAACACCATCCTGAATGGCGACAAGTCAATCGGGAGGGCAAATTCGTCGGCGCCGAACCCTTTCAAGCGGGTTGGCGCTGGCTTTGCCTGAACACGGGTTATGCCGACTATGTGGCGGCGCAAACGGAAGAAGTCGTCAAAGGTTACGAAGTGGACGGCGTGTTTTTTGACATCGTGATGCAGTGGGAATGCTACTGCGAGAAATGCCGACGGGACATGGTGGCGCAAGGGCTTGACCCCGAAAACGCCGAGCAAGCCCGCCAGTTTGCCCGCCAAGTTTGTCAGCGCTTCATGGAGCGGGTCAACGAAATCGTCCATCGCCATCGCCCCAACGCCACCGTCTACCACAACAGCCGCCTGCGCATCGGCACCAGCCGCGAAGCGCACCTTTACACCCATCAGGAAATTGAGTCGCTACCGACGGGCGGTTGGGGCTACTTGCACTTTCCCTTCTTCGCCCGATATGTGCGGACGGTTTGGCAGGAGTTTCTGGGCATGACGGCGCGCTTCCACCGCAGTTGGGCGGACTTCGGCACCCTCAAGACGGAAGCCGCCCTCGCTTACGAGTGCTTTCACGCTTTGGCGTTGGGTGGCAAATGCTCCATCGGCGACCAACTTCACCCACGCGGTAAGTTGGACAAAACCGTTTACGAACGCATCGGCGCTGTCTATCGGCGCATCGCCGAGTTGGAAGAGTGGTGCGAAGGGGCGGAAGGCGTCGCCGAAATCGCCATCTTGACCAATGCCGATGTTGAAGACGGACGGATGACAGAAAGCGATGAGGGCGCCACGCGGATGCTGATGGAGACGCATTGGCAGTTTGATGTCATAGACCGCTTCGGCGATTTCAACCGCTACCAAGCCCTCATCGTGCCCGACCGATTTTCGCCTGACCCACAAACGCTGCGCAAATTGCGGGCATTTTTGCAACGGGGCGGCAAAGTTTTGCTGAGCGCCCGCGCCTTCGTGGACGCCCAAGGCAAATTCGCCCTCGCCGATTTGGCAGGCTTTGACCTGAAGGGCGAGGCAAGTTGGGATTGCGAATACTTGCTGGTCGGCAAGGCGATTTCTGACGGCGTGCCCGAGATGCCCCATGTCGTTAATGCCCCCAGCATGATCGTGGATGGGCAAAGGGCGAAAGTGCTGGCGACGGTCGGCGAACCTTACTTCAACCGCACTTGGCGCCATTTCACCTCGCACCGCCATTCACCGATGGCGAAAGCGACCCGCCGACCTGCGATTGTCCAAAGCGTGAATGGGCAAATCGTTTACTTTGCTCACCCGCTCTTCCGCCTTTACGCTCAGCATGGCTACCTTGTTTATCGCCAACTTGTCGTCAATGCGCTGCGGATGCTTATGCCCGAGCGACTGATTGAGACGGATGCGCCCAGTTTCGCCCATGTGACGCTGACAAGGCAAAACAGCCGCAACCGAAGGGCAAGGTGGATGGTTCACTTACTCGCTTACGCCCCCATCCGCCGAACCCGCACCATTGACATCGTGGAAGAACCCGTCGTTTTGCGGGGCGTTAACCTGCAGATTCGCACTGGCAAACGACCGAAGCAAGTTTACCTTGCACCGCAACGAACGGAACTTGAGTTTGAATTCACCGACGGCGTGACAAAGTTGAAAGTGCCTGAGGTTGTCGGTTACCAAGTCGTTGCCATAGAACTTTAGGGCACACGGTTGTGCTTTGAAGGTGCCCATGATGGGGGCTGAACTGCCAGAAAACGCTAAGGTGACGAACTATTTTCGGACGAGCGTTCTTGTTCGGCGTCCATACTTGCGCTGGGAGTGGATTGAGCAAGTTTTAAGATGTCCCGTCCGAAAGGACATTCAGCCCAATGGACGCATCCGTCTTTGGGGTTACATTCCCGAAGCAGGGAAATACTTGCGGGTTGTGACGGAACCAGATGGCGAAACTGTCCACAATGCTTTCTTTGACCGAAATTTCAAGCCTTGAAGGGGTGACCGATGATGGTCTTTCGCTACGACGCTGAAACGGACATGCTGGTTATCATTTTCCACGACAAGCCCAGCACCGAGTCGGAAGAAATTGCTCCCGGGATTGTTGTGGACTTTGATGCCGATGGCAACATCGTCGGCATGGAAATTGAAGACGCCAGCAAGCGCGTGGACTTGAGCAAGTTGGAAGTCTCGCGACTTCCACTGAGCACTTTGGTGGCATCGTTAGGGTGAGGTTTCATCGGCGGCTTAAAGTCATCGCGCCTTTAGGGCGAAAACTTTGTCGGGTGGTGAACGGATGGAGTTGCGCATCGGCGTTATCGGGACGGGCGATGTGGCGCGGAAAAATTACTTGCCCAACCTGCATGACCCTGAGGCGGGCATCATCTTGCAGGCGGTCTGCGACCGCGTGCGGGAGCGGGCGGAAATCGGACGACAGTTTGGCGCTCAAGCCGTTTACACTGATGTCGCCGAGATGCTGGCGCGCGAGGAGTTGGACTTGGTGTTGGTGCTCACGCCCTTGCTGACCCATGCGCCCATCGTTCGGCAGGTGCTGCAAGCGGGCGTCCATTGCTACTCCGAAAAGCCGTTGACTTTGAGCCGACGGGAAGCGGACGAGTTGGCGGAATTGGCAGAACGCAACGGGGTTTTGTTGCTTTGCGCTCCTATTTTGCCGCTCTATCCGTCAACTCAATTTTTGCGGGAGTTGCTAAGGCAAGGCGCTATCGGCAAGGTCACTTTCGCCCGCGCCCACAGCAGTCACGGCGGACCCGATCGGGGCACTTTCGCCACTGACACGGGCAACTATCTGCGGGCGGAGACGGCGGGAAGTTGGGCGCCCCTTTACGACATGGGCGTTTACGCCCTGACCTTGTTGACTTTCGTCTTGGGTTCGGTGCAACGGGTCTTTGCCTTCGCTGACATCGCCATCGCCGAACGACGGATTGAGAAGGTGACGGAGCCTGGTTTTGTGCCCTACACCTTGCGGGTGACGACCCGCGACAATGGTGTGGTGCTTTTGGATTTTGGGAACGGCTGTTTTGCTTGCGTGGATGCCAGTTATTGCTTGCCTTATCGGCGTTCGCCCACTTACGAGTTTTTCGGCAGTCACGGTGCGCTGGCGACCGACCTTTGGCAAGATGAGTTTTGGCTCATCAGCGAAGTGGCGGAGTTTCAACATCCCGAGGGTTGGCATCAGGTGACGGTGCCTGCGGAGCGTCGGTGGGCACAACGCCCTAAATGGGGGCGGTTGATCGCCGACCACCTGCGCCATTGCTTGGCGACGGGAGAACAATCGCCCATCCATGTCCGCTGCGCCCGCCATGTCGTGGAAGTAATGGAGAAGGCATTGCTGGCTGTGGAGACGGGACGGGTTCAGGAAGTGGAAAGTCGCCTTGACAGTTGAAGAGTGTCATTGGGCAACGGCGACGCTATAATGCCGAAGCGGGAGCCGCGCTAAGCGGGGAGATCGCCGTGCCCTGAACCCGCAATCGGCGATAGCGGGGCTGAATTCCCTGCCCGCGGGCTCGCCTTGTGGGGACGGGCTGACGCACGGGGCGATGAAGGCTGGGTCCTGCGCGGCGGCACAGGGTGAACCCCGCCAGGCCCGGAAGGGAGCAACGGTAAGCCCTCCCTGCCGCGCGCCGCAGGGTTACCTGGCTGGAGCCACCGGCGTTGGTAACGCCTGGAAGGCGGGTTCAACGGTGGGGTGCGCGGCTCCCTTCGTGGCACTTGCTGTCAAGCGTATAGGCGGAAGGATTATGATGGGCGAAAACATTTTGCTCGTCACCGACGACGAACGGGTTGCCACGCTCATCAAGGGCATTGCCCCATCAACCCAAGTGATGCCCTCGCTGCCCCCTATGAGTGCGATTGCTTCAACGGTGTGGGCGGTCATCGCCGCCACGCATCCTCTGACCGACGGTGATGCCATCGCTTGGTTGGCAGCGTGTCGCTCTCTGTTCCCTTTTGCGGGTCGCTTGCTCATCCTGAAAACGCCTGACGCCGTTGCCTTAGAGCGCGCCATCAATGTCGCCCAAGTGACGCAGGTGCTCGTTCAGCCGACGGTTGCCGAGGAAGTGCGCAAGGCATTGATAGCGACCCAACAGGTAGTGTGGCAGCAAAGCGAGGCGACCCTGTTTCCTGTCCTCTTGCGCATCGCCGACTGGGTAGATGCCCAAACTTCCATCGGTCAAGGGCACACCTATCGGGTGCTGCATTACGCTTGGGCGGTCGGGCATCACCTTTCCCTTCCCGATGACCAATTGGCTTGGTTGCGATGGGCATGCCTTTTTCATGACCTCGGCAAATTAGCGACGCTGGGGGAAGGCGAAAGTGCCGAGCACCCACAATGGAGCGCCCGATTAGCGGCAGTGGTGGGGTTGCCCGAATTTGTGCAAAAAGTTGTGCGACACCACCATGAACGATGGGATGGGACGGGCTTCCCCGACCGATTGGCGGGCGAACGCATCCCCTTGCTGGCGCGTTTGGTGGCGGTCGTTGATGCTTATGATCGGATGTTGGTGGGCGAGCGATTGCCCTTGACAAAAGTGCGGGAGCGACTGAACGAGGAGGTGGGGCATCGTTTTGATGCTCGGTGCATTCAAGCCCTTCTGGCGTTGCAAGAGCCCCAAGATGTCTTAGCAGTCTTGGAGCGATGTGACGATTTGCCTGTCTTGGCACCTGTCGTCCAACAGGCGTTAGCGCTGTTGATGCGGGACGATTTTGATTGGCGGGAAGTGGCGGAAATCCTCTCGCGCGATGAGCGGTTGACAGCCCGTCTTTTGCGGTTGGCGAACTCCGCCATCACTGGGCTTCGCCGTCGCGTGACGAATTTGGTGACGGCATTGCGCTTTTTGGGCGCCCGCCCAGTGATCAACCTTTTGCTCACCTTGTCGGTTCGCCCACTGTTGCGGGTGTCGGCGGAGTATGACCTTTGGCGACACTCGTTGGGGTGCGCTTTGTTGGCGCGAGTTTTAGCCCAACGGGTCGGGCAATGGGATGCGGAAGATGCCTTCGCTGCCACGCTTTTGCACGATTTGGGCAAAAGCCTTTTGTGGCACTATTTCCCTCAGTCCGCCCATCGCGCCCTTGCTATCGCCCGACGACAAGGTTGCCCCTTGTTTGTCGCCGAACAGTTGGTCTTTGGGGTCAGTCACGCGGAAGTCGGTGGATGGCTGCTGCGGCGATGGCGGTTGCCGTCCCCGTTGCCCGAAACTGTCGCCACCCATCACGAACCCCTCTCTTCCCCGTCTTCTTTGGCTTTCTGTGTCCATCTCGCCGATGTCCTTTGGAACCGATGGGCGGAAGGGAAAACCGAAGGGACGGACACCATCACCCTTTCCCTCTGGCGAGAAATTGCTCAGGACGCCCCCCATTTCGTCGCCGAAGCCCTGAAAGGCTTTCAAGAGATTGAAGGGTCATTGGGCGCGTAGCGGGAAACAAGTGTGCAAGACTTTACGCCCCTACACTTTGAGGGCATTGACAGGTTCTATCCGCACAACGCCCCAGCCCCTTTCCACCACCTGCTTTTGCAGCCCCTCAGCGAGGTGGCGTTCCAGTTCCGCCTCTAACACGATGCTTGTGTCGTGATACTCCAAGCGACGGACAGTGCCGTGCCGATAGGCAAAAGCGACGATTTCTTGGGCTTGAAGCGTCAATTGGGCATGTAGCCGCACCAAGCGTTGGCGGGCGTATTCGGCATAGATGCGCCCCTTCAGTTCGTCCAACCCTTCCCCCGTTAAGGCAGACACCAACAGGGCATCGGGATAACGCCGTTGGAACCGTTGACGATCCCAATCAGGCGGCAATTGGTCGGCTTTGTTGAGCACCAAAATCGTCGGTTTACCGCTCGCCCCAATCTCCTGCAGCGTCCGCTCCACGACAGCAATCCGCTCGTCCAAGGCGGGATGAGAAGCATCGGCGACATGGAGCAGCAAATCTGCCGTCCGCACTTCTTCCAAAGTCGCATGGAAAGAAGCGATCAAATGGGTCGGCAGGTTGCGGATGAACCCGATGGTGTCCGTCAGCAAAACTTTGTGCCCATCGGGCAAGACGAGCACCCGCGTCGTCGCATCCAAAGTGGCGAACAAACGGTCTTCCACGAAGACTTGGGCTTTCGTCAAAGCATTCATCAGCGTAGACTTGCCGACATTGGTGTAGCCGACGAGGGCAACGGTGAACAGGTTGCGCTCCTTGCGGGTTTGGACGCGGGCGCTGGTTTGCCGCTGAATTTCCTGCAGTTGTCGTTGCAAATCGGCGATGCGTTTGCGGGCACGGCGTTGGTCCACTTCCAATTGCGTCTCGCCAGGACCGCGCGTGCCGATGCCACCGCCCAAGCGGGAAAGGTGTTGCCACATTCGGCGCAAGCGAGGCAGTTGATACTGCAATTGCGCCAACTCCACTTGCAACATGGCTTGCTTGGTGCGGGCGCGCTTGGCGAAGATGTCCAAAATCAACTCCGTTCGGTCTACGACCCGAACGCCCAAAAGGTTTTCCAAGTTGCGGGCTTGAGCGGGAGAAAGTTCGTGGTCTATGATCACCAAGTCGGCTTGCCGTTCAGCACACAGGCGGGCTAACTCTTCCGCCTTGCCCCGACCGATGAAGTAAGTGGGGTCAACTTCCCGACGAACCTGAGTGACGACACCGACGATTTCCGAGCCAGCGGTGTCTGCCAACGCCGCCAGTTCGGAAAGGCTCTCTTGCAAATCACTCGTCCCGTTCAACGCCACCCCCACCAAAATCGCCCGCTCTTTTTGTCGGAGGTTCGCTGTGGGGCGTGGAATCAACGGCGTCGCTCACCCCCTGCCAAGGTTAGGCTGCCAACAAGGTTGGCAGGCGACTTTCATTTTAGCACTCCCCCAACATCATCGGGGCGATTTGGGGGCAGATGGAGGCACTTCAAATTCGGCGACTTGCCGATAACCCTTCGGGACGGTGTAACGGAAAGCAGTTTTCAGCAGTTTGGGGTTCAAGGTGACCTCTTGGAAAGTCTCGTCAACGGTCACCGTCATCGTCCCGCCACCAGGGTGGGCGCGTTTGATGACGCGTTGGGTGCGCCAAGGGCGACCGTCAGCGTCCAGCCAAAGAGTTTGCTGGGCGCCCCCTTTGAGGGTCAAGGTGACTTTCGTAACTTGGCGCCCATGCAACTTTTCCGTCCCAGCGACTTTGGCACTTTCCACCTTCTCCCGCCAACTTTCCTTCAGGAAACAACTCAACGGGTCAACGACAGGCGAGGAAGGACGATCGCCCCGCACGATTTGCTGGAGGGATTTGGGCGCCGCCTCTTTTTTAACTTGTTGAAGGGCATCCACCTGCGTAAACAGGTGGCGACCGTCGCAGAGAATCAGAAGCCCTTTGCCACCATTTTCCGCCCATCGCACCCGCAGCAAATTGGGGCGTTGAAAGATGGCTTCGTGTTGCACCGTTTGTTTCGCCTTCGCATCGCCCACCTGTTGCTCCACGACGATGGAGGAGCGCAACCGCAAGGCGTTGGCAGCGGCAAAACCTTTTGCCATCTTGTCCAGCAACGCAGCGGCATCTTGTTGGCAACGCCCCGCCGTCACTCCGCCACCGAGCACCCAGAGGACAAACAGCCACGACCATCGTTTCCGCATCGGCGATCTCTCCTATCGCTTTAAGGACAGTGCCGCCGCCAATTGTGGCAGCGTTTGCCCTTTTCCGCCACCCGACAGGCTGTGCTACAAATTAGCCCAGCCCACTTCACCGACTGAAGGAGGCAGTGAAGGATGGCAACTTGGAAACCGATGCGGATGGTCTTGCCCAACGGCTGCGTGCTCATCGCCCAATCTTTGCCCCACCTTCCTCTCGTCACTGTTCACGGCTTCATCAAAGGTGGGGCACTTTGGGATTTGCCCAACAAGTCCGGCGGCGCCCAGTTGATGGCGCAGGTGATGCGGCGGGGCACTGACCGCCACACCGCCGAGGAAATTGATGACCTGCTGGAACGGCGTGGGGCAGAACTTTCCCTGAGTGTCCACCACGAAGGGTTGACGATTCAACTTTCTTGCCTGCCTCAAGATTTCGCCGATTGCGCTGCCTTGATGGCAGAAGTGCTGCAACACCCGACTTTCCCCGACGAGGAAGTGGCGAAGCAAAAGCAACGGATGCTCAATGCCCTGCGGGATGCCTTGACACGCCCAGAGGAAGTGTCGCGCCGCCTGTTCCTTCATCTCGCCTATCCTCCCGATCACCCCTTCCACCTTCCTCCCGAAGGAACGCCCGAAAGCGTGGAAGGATTGACCCGTGACGACTTGTTGGCAATTTATCGGCGACTTTCGCCTCGCCAAGCCATTTTTGCCGTCGTCGGCAACTTGCCTGAAATGATGTTGATTGACTGCCTCGCCAACGCTTTGACCGATTGGCAAAACGCCGACGAGCCATCGGAAGTGGATTTTCCTCCTGCCCCCTTGCCGCCGACGACCATCCGAGAGCGTCAATCGCTCCCCGACCGAACGCAATGTTGGGTAACGATGGGACACAAAGGCTTGCGCCGCACCGACGGGCGCTTTTATGCCGCCAACATCCTCGCCACCATCTTGGGGGCTGGCTGGGGTCGTTTGTTCACCCAAATTCGCGACAATCAAGGATTGGCTTATGCTGTCGGCGCCGCCCTTCAAGCGGGTTTAGGCGAAGGACCTTTTGTGGTGCGGATGGGCGTTAACCCGAAGGATGTTGACCGAGCCATTGAGAGCGCCACTGATGAGTTGAACAAAATCCGAAATGAGCCACCGACGGACGACGAAGTTGCCGATGCCAAAAACTACTTGCTCGGTCG
>Ga0209393_1000045_pt1 | contig 61821 bp, 62 predicted proteins | sample SSWtaG_2_FD_184117 | JGI IMG/M metagenome (GOLD analysis project Ga0209393, IMG submission 184117) | Hot spring microbial communities from Sandy's Spring West, USA to study Microbial Dark Matter (Phase II) - SSWsed_130316 (SPAdes)... | ecosystem: Environmental > Aquatic > Thermal springs > Hot...
AATGAAAACCGTATGGGCTCCTAAGAGAATTTAGAGAGAAGGTCTTGGAGATTATTGATGCTTGCCTTGACTACTCGATAACGTTTAGAGCATCAGGAGGGTCAATGTATTAAATAGATAAAGTAGAAAACAACACGATCACCGAAATATCCAGTAAGGATTCATCTACTCATCAGCTTATTGTTCTTAGCATGGATCTAGGGAAATTTATTGGAAAGCCTCCAAGCCTCATTGAATGATAAAGACCTATTTATGAAATACATATTTTAACGTAGAAGCTTGCTAGGGAATTATCTCAACAGTATTATTGTATTCTGGATAACTGATATCCTTTAACGTAAGATTTCCACTTAATGCTAACTCTTCAATATATTCAATATTTCCTTTAACTAAATCTATGAGATACCTAGAACATTCGCATACTGCCTTCGTTCCTTCTTCTCCCCATAACCTTTCAATGTGAGTGTAGAGGCATCTAGAACCACATGTCTTAAAGTAACTACATATGCTACATGGTTCAGATATATGCTGTCTTAGGCTCTCCAAGTAGTCTCTGGAGGTCTCCTTGATAGACCCTACCTGAGACCATTTCTCAGAAACCGCTATAGGGCACGAGATAATCCTACCATCTGTAAGTATTGTAAACGATTCTGACCCTGAACCACATGGAGGAGCGGGTCCACCATAAATAATCCTCCTTAACACTCCCTGGAATGGTACAATACCATCTACTATTCCATCTTCTAGCCTTTCTAGCCACTCATTGAAGAGCTCTAATAAGCCAGGCTTGTAACTTTCTTCTATCCACCTCCACAGATTCTTCCATGGGTCTGTCCAGATGAAGCTGATCTGCCAATGGATGTGATTGAATAAGCCTGTAGATAAGAGATGTTTAACATCCCTATATATGCTACTTTCCTCTGTTATAGTCATTCTTGCAATAATGTCTCCACTATAACCGTCTTCCCTTATCTTCTTAACATTCTCCAAAACCCTCCTATATACTCCTCTTCCTCTAAATCTATCAGTTAAACTACTATCACCATCTATTGAGACAAGTATTGCATCAAATCTTTCAATTATATTCTTTTCTAATCTATGCAGGAGGAGACCATTAGTTTGGACTACCCATTTACTAACTGTAAACATATCCATAAAATCTTTAATAAATTCCTGATTAAGTAGAGGCTCACCACCATAGAAAGCTACTACATCTTCTTCTCTGATTAAGCCTTCTAAATCATTCAGCGAATACTCTACACTCCATGGAACAATCTCAGGATTGAAGCTTCCACCACAGTAGCTACAATTTAGATTACACCTACCAGTAGTATATATTATGAAGAGCATCCTCTAACCGTAGAAGCATGAAATAGCAGGGTAAAAACATGATCTTGCATATAAAGATACTTGGTAATCCTTACTTAGAAAGAGAGTAGAACGAGTTTATTAAAGTGGAGTCTTTAAATGATTTATCCTACATAACTATATACAGTAGATATGGTTGAGAGAAGTAGAGACTGGATAAAGCAAGCTATAAGAGAGACCTGGAAAATGCTAGATATGAAGCGAGAGGAGGGTTTTATGAGATGAGTTCACAAGATACCATAGTGCTCTCCCAGTAGGTGCACCGTTTGAATTATATACATTAGAAGCTGAGAGGCTGATAAATCATGCAGAACAAATACTCAGATTCTGTCAAGATATATTATCCAAGATACAGTCTAAGAGAGATTAAAAAAGATTAGGAAGGCTGGTGAAGAATTTTTTCAAGCTGGGTGTAGTAAAGATAGTATTATTTGGGTCTTTTGCTAAAGAGAAAGCTACTGCTGGAAGCGATGTAGATTTACTAATACTAGTCAGAGACCAAGAATCCAAGAATGAATTCTAGGAAATAATTGAAACAATAAACATAGAGATTGTCGAAGCCCATCTATACACACAGTCTGAATTTGAGAAACTAAAAAGTAGTGGAAGCTGGCTAGCCAAGGGAATAGAAAAGAATGGAATAACCCTACTAGATATACACTGATAGAATCAATACAGTACATGAACCTAAATGATCTTACAAAACCAAACATGTAAAAATGAAAGAAAATAGAAGTTAAAACTACATCATCTAAAACATTCAGCTACCTCAACCACAGCTAGACGAATAAACCTCCCCCTAGATTAAAACCAGCTAGAACACACTAGACAAACCATAAAACACTCAAAAGAACCCATAAGAGATAAAAATTAAATACACCACCAGAACAATCCTTATAGACTAGAACAAAACAAAACTATAATGAGCCGCCGTAGCTCAGTCTGGTAGAGCAGCGGGCTGTTAACCCGTTGGTCGGTGGTTCAAATCCACCCGGCGGCGAACTTATATACTATGCTGGGTAATTAAGGCTAGGATAGAAATAAGGTTTGCGGCTGATGGATCACATAGTGTCCGGATAAGGCTTTAAATACTATTGAGAGGTAGCTATTTCCCGACTTAGGCGATTATAAGAAGCCTCCTTAACTATATAACTTCTTATCCGGACACTATCTAGAGGCCATGACTTTAGACTATTATTGGTTTTACTTTTGCGTATCTTTCTAGTTGTTTTCTGCTTAGGGATATTAGGTAGATTAGGTTTAGGACCTTGTTTATTGTTTCATTTCTTGGTCTCTGGATACTCATGTATAGTCTGCGTTCCTTCTTAAACTGGAAGATTTTTTCTAATCCATCTTTATCAAAATAGACTCCGAAACGGTCTCGATAAACCTTGACTCCTAACTGTTTTAGCTCTTCCTCTATTATCAGAATGATCGGAATTGGTTAGTGTTTTCAGATTTTCCTTGTGAGTTGTATCTAGAAAGAAATAGTGATGGTCGTCTTATAAGCTTTTCAATAATGTAGGTATAGTTTTATTATTTTCAGTTGCTGGAGTTATGAGATGAATGCACTGTTGTCCAATTTAGTGATTATTGGTTTTGCTTTATCTATCCACTCATAATTTGATGTCTATGGGCTTACTATTAAGAGGTAGTGGAGTTCGAAGTATTCTCCCTTCTTTAGCATTCTCTCCTCATAACCTAGTAGATGTAATTCTATATTATCAACGTTTGGACGATTGCAGACTGTTGGATGAACTTCACCCGTAGCTCTTATCAATACGAGGGCGGGAGAACCTCTTACTTCATCGAAGGCAGGGTTGATTATTATTTTTCTTAGATTGAATTATCTAAATTCTAGATGTATGCAAAGTCTTTATTATTAGATGTTTAAGATATGTGGTCAGTGATCGAGGGTTTCTTCATCTTTTGTCTCTGGCAGCAGGGGTGGGTTGCATCATCCCACCTGTGTACTGTGGCCGCACGCACGTAGTACATTATATATCTTCTAAAGTCAAGTCTTAAAGTTTGCTCTTATGGTAGGGGTACTGGAGGACTATTTTCACTGAGGGTTGGATGTTTAATCTTTCCAGCCTTCGCAAGTCGGTATATGTGATATAGAGTTAATATTGCTACTCTATCTTCCCTATATAATTAATTTTAATCCTTCTGATTTCGCTATATTTGTTAGTGTTTTATCATAGGTTATGAATCCATCGAATTCTATAGCGGAAGCTAGCTGTATAGCGTCTGCTATGTATATTTTATGCTTAAAGATGTATGATGTCGCTTTGATAATTATTTCTAGGCTTAGTGGAATTATTATTAACTGTTCTAGTTTGGTTAGGAGTCTTGTTTCACCGAGGAATATTGCGAAGACTTCTTTACAATCTTTTAGGATTCCTTTCTTCTCATATTTACTTAAGATTGTTGCAACTTCTCCTATATTCCATATTGAGAATCCTATCTTAAGCTTTCCTGAATATGCTCTATCATAGATTTCGTCAATGTAATTGCTTTCTTCCTGGGTAACGTATCTCTTGACTATAGCGCTAGTATCTAGATAAACGGTCTGAGCGCTCATCTCTAGCCTCCCTAACTATTTCCTCAGCCTTAAACCCTCTAAGTCTTCGAGCTTTAACCTCAAAGTTTGTGAAGAAGCTCTTCTCAAGACCCAGCTGCTGACAGAATCTGTCAAGAACTTCAAGTTGGTCATATGTTGATAGAAGTTCTTCTACAAGCTTGCTTAATCCTTTACCTTCCATGGCCAGCTTACTTTTTACTTTCCTTACTAAGTCTTCTCTTAAAGACAATGTTACCTTAATCTTGCCCTCCATCATAGAAGTATATTCGTATATAAGTATATCCTTTTAAATAAAACGAACGGATGAGGTAGATTTCTCTAAAAATGTTAATTGTTACATGGTAGTCTAGATATGTTACTCTTGTTTATCTTCTTGGTTCTCTTTTTCAGTCTTCTTTTCTTGTTGTGGCTGTGCTTCAAGTATTGCTTTTAAGAGTTCTCTCTGATCTAGTTCTACTCTTGTTCTCCACCCTATGGTTAGTATGTCTTCTTCAGTTTTATTGAGGTATCCTCTTCTTATAGCCTTCTCAATATATGCTTCAGCTTTCCATTTTGGGAATTTTGTCTCTAAGACTTCTAATACATCTCTTAGAGGTGTTTTCCCACCTCTACTAAAGATTATTGATAATGTAATTGCTAGTGCTGCTACTTCATCTATCCTGTAATCTGAGGTTACTAAGTCTGACATCGTTAAAGGATGTGTAAGTGTTATGTAGAATCTTGCCCTATCAAGATCTTGGCTTGACTCATCTTCAAAGACTGTCTTTATCTGTAATCCAAGCTCGTTTAATTTATGGTTCAGTAGCTCTAAGACCTTCATATAGTTTTTCCCTAATCTATTCTTTAGCTCCCATCCTCTTACTCCCGGGCTTCTATGACTCTTAAAGAAGAGCATAGTTGCAGCAATCATAAGCTTCCTAGATATCCTCTCTTCACCAATCATGTAGCTCTACCTGCCAAACTTATAACAAGCGATGTAGTATTCCTCCTCGGAACCTTCTGATTATTGGGTATGAGTCTTAATTCATTCTTTAGAGGATTCCTCCTGACTTCAACGTATCCTTCTGAGATAAGGAAGCTCAGGATGTATGCTCTATCATATGTTTCCTCGATGCTAGGCTTAGAGATGAATTCCCAATAATCTACTTCATTTTTTTCTCTAGCTCTCTCAATCAATTCACTGTATAGAATCTTCATTTTCTCTTCTATTTCTTCTCTCTCTTTCTCTAAATATATCTTGCTAAGCTCGATCTCCCTCTCTGTAAGCTTCCATCCATATATTCTTTCATCTCTTCTAGGTGGAAGTCTTAAGAAATGTTCTAATCCATAATGTAGTCTCTGGGGTGTAAGCTGACCGATAGATATTATAGGTCTCCAAGCTTTAAGGAAAGCTTGTACAATAGATTTCTTATCTAGCACGGTTAACCTAGAAGAGATGAGCTGTGAGTCTATGAATAGTGACCTAGCTTTTTCTGTAAGCCATTTATGTTGTAGGGCAATTATCGTTGCAATCCTGTAGATTGTTTCAGCATCGAGTAGGTAGTAATCTAAGTCAGGGTTTTCTTCAAGCATCTTCCGAAGCTTAAACAACAATTCTTTAACATCTACACTAAAGGGGTCTAAGCCCCTCTTCTCGATATTCTCACATATAGAGATTATTCTCTCAATCTCTTCTCTACTATACTTTTTTACTATCTTGTCACTCACTTACTCTCCCCACATTGGAGCGACCACTAATATTCTGTACTACGAGAATGTTTACTTGATCGCTGACTGGAAGCTTTCCAGGAGTTATGATGAGGTATTGTGAGTCAGGGGAGCTTTCAGCTGAGGCTAGGATTAGCTTAACCATCCTCTCTCTATTCAATGGATCCAGGTGAACATCAAATTCATCAACCGCTCTAAATGGAGATTTAACATAATTTTGAAGAGCTAGGAGAAATGCTAACGTAGCAACTATCCTTTCTCCTCCGCTATGAGTGTGTGCGTCAAGGATGGTGGGTTCAGTTCCTCTAAATCCTACGTAAAGCTCTATACTTGCTTTCTCAGGTTCTTCTAACCCTCTCAAGACAACTTTTCCTACACCATCAGCGTAAGAGAGTATAGAGTTGTATCTAGGCTCAACCTCTTCGACTAGTTTTCTTAGGAAGTTTCTCCAATTCTCTTTCCTAACTTCAACTTCTTCTAATGCTTTCTTTAAGTTATCTTCTACTTGTTGAGCTTTAACTTCTGTTTCTCTATACTTTGCATCTGCTATAAGATACATGTCTTCAGCTTCCTCAGAAACTTCTCCTAGAGATGCAATTTTCAAAATAATAGTCTTAATATCTTCAGTTATATCCAGAGTCTTCCTAATCTCTCTAGGTCTCTCACCTAAGCTTAACGCCTTCGCGGTCTTCTCATTTTTTAAGAATTCAAGTTTACTTATCTCTGAATTAATCTTCTTAAGAGTGTTCTCACTTAATTCAAGCTTATATCTTGTAACTGCTGATTGAGCATACTCATCAATCATTAAGTTAAGCTTCTTCTCAAACTCTTCTATTGATATTTTATTCGTAAATAATTCGATTACTTCTTTCTTTAATTTTTCTGCTTCTTCACTATGGTATTCCAGTTCTCCTTTAAGCTTTATTTGTTCAAGCTTTAATGCTTCAATCCTCTCCTGTAGCCTATAAATGTCTTCTTCTACTTCCTGAACCTCAGACCATGCTAGCTCAACCTCTAACCTCTTTTTCTGCTCTTCCAGCATCTTCTTCTTTACAAGTTTCTCGTATTCTTCTTTCCAATACTCTACTGCTGCCCTAGCTTCTTCCAGCGACCTCTTAAGAGTTTGTGCTTCAGATTGTACGTTTCTTAGCTTTTCTTCAGCTTCTACTATTCTCCTCCTAAAATGTGATGCACCTACAGCATCTTCAATCATCTTTAACTTCTCAATATTACTCTTAGCAGCAAACTGCTCAATCATGTTTTGATGCATTATTATCAACATATTATTTGGGTTTATTCCAAGTTGTTGGAGGAGGTGTTCTACTTCTGCTTTCGTCTTAAACCTATTATTAACGTAGTGCCAGTAGTCTCCACTCTTCTTTATATATCTCGTTATTACAAGCTGGTCTGAAGTTAACCATGGTATAGGTCTCCTACCATCCACTTCACTATTATCAAAGATCACTGATACCCTTGCTGCTTCTTCTCCTCTCCTAATAAGGTCGCTGAGCTTCTGACTCCTCTCAGTATATGTTTGCCCAAGAGCTACAGCTATACCTAATAGTATACTAGATTTTCCTGCACCATTCGGTCCAGTAACAATATTTATCCCAGGCTTTAAGGGTATCCTAGAGTATTCATGACTCATAAAATTTTCTAAGATTACTTCACGGATATACGTCTTCCTAACGGTTACCTCTCCTAAGGCTTCAACAGCGTTCCTCATCTGCTTCATTCTAAACTCACTTATAAAAACCAACTATTAAGCATCCTTACATGTTGGTCTAAAAGTAAGACTTTAAAAATTAATTCTCTTATATAATGCTGACTCTTCTACTTAATAAAAATGAATCCCACGAGGATAGCTTTCTTATCGGTAGATGTTCTCCCAGATGAGTATTCCTTGGAGCTAGTACATTAAGCCTTCTGGAAGGTAAAATAGAAGTCTTGGCCATTTTTATAGTGGATGGAAGTGGGAAGTATAGATGGTTAAGATTGAGTTGAAGACGACTCTTGAACGTTTCAGGCAGTTCATCATACTGAATACTTGTAGATCATTTATTCCTCCAGGATACCTTAGAGATCCAAGTATTTTTCCAGAGAGGGATTTATCTCAAGGCTTGATATATGTTGAAGCTGTTTCAAAGATTAATTTAGAGAAGATCCGTGATATAAGATTTGTCAAGGTTGCTGAAGTTCTTGGGGTAATCTATAGGTCTAAGAGTGGAAATACTGATCTAAAGTGGAGGCAGATTAAAGGAGTAATTGGAAAAGTAGTGGGTGAAGCTTCTCCGAACTCTATTGTTAACCTTATAGAGTCAGGCGTGCTACCTAAAAGTTCTATAAAAAAGATGCTTGAACAATTTACTCGAGAATCAATTGGAGGAGGAAACATGGATGAGAGAGTTCTTAATAATAAATCATCTAGTGACTCTTTTAAGGGGAGCTAGATAATTGAGTGAAGGATTCTCCCTAGCTTTGACCTACAGTTTTGGCATAGCATCCAAGATTTGTAATCTGTATCACCTATCCAGTTACTGAAAGCCATTACACATCTCCTATCGCTACAATGTGTTAACCCGTATAGGTGACCTATCTCATGTACAGCTTCTTTTATCAATCTCTGAATAAAGATTTTGCGGTCGGATTCAAGACCATAGAATTCTTGTTTTAATCTGTATGTAGAAACTACGGCAACGCCTTGCCATGCTAATCCAAAGATATAGTTAAAGCCTGAGGCATATATATCCCCCTCAACTATTAGTAAGAGATACTCATCTTTCCTACGTTCTTCACCATATATCTGGACAAGCTTCCATGCATCATACTGTCCCCTCTTATTATTGAAGCTATGATGGTCTAAGACCTTTCTTACATCTTCTACAGTAACTTCAGAATCATATGTTTCCCTCAATACCATGGCTACAGTCTCTAAAGCTTCCCTATCATCAAGTTCAGGAATTATCCTAGTCTTCAAAAGAGTTCTATAAATCTTCATTTGAGAATAAAATATAAACTCTACCATTCTAAGCTTAATCTATGGCTAAGGAATGAAAATGAAAGTAGCTATTAATTGAAAATTAACAAGAATTTTTACTGATCGGCCCTCACGTCTACTTTCACAAGATTATTTCTCAGTAAGCTATTCTCTCAAAATTATTATTGGTCTACCTTCTATCATTGCTCTAACAAGCTTCTCTCTTCCACTCTCCACAAGCCTCCACACAGTGTTTCTTGAAACATTCATTCTCTCTCCTGCCTCTTTAAAGGTTAGCTTCTCTAGTTCTATAAGTCTAAGAGCTTCAACTTCAGCTATGTCTAAGTATATTGGCTCATCTACATGCTTAGGTGAAGGGTCAAGCCTCTCAGCAGATTTTTCTAGGGATATTGATACTGGTTTTGGAAGCCGGCCTACTCTCCCGCATCTATGCCTTTTACGCCAGCATCCATGCATACATTATGTGATATGTCACAAAATTTAAATATTTCGTGATATATCATATAATCGAGTAGAGATGGGCTGGAGAGGTTTGGGGTGGAGGTATTGGTATTGGACAGCAGGATGGTGGTGCCCTAGACATCCATGGCCTCCTGCATGGGCTAGAATCCATGCTCCTAGATACTGGTATAAAATAGACCTAAGTGAAGAACTGAGAATGCTAGAAGATGTTAAAGAAGACTTGCGGAGACAGTTATCAGATATCGAGAAGAGAATAGAAGAATTAAGAAAATCTATTGAAGAGAAGAAGTGAGTCATATGGAGAAGAGGTTGACTAGGATCGCAGTAGCAACAGTCAGGGATAGAGGTCTAGAAGATATAGTCTCGCCTGAGTTTGGTCATTCAAGAACGTTCACGATAATAGATATAGAAAACGGAGAAGTCAAGAATGTAGAAGTATTAGAGAACCCTGCAAGGAATATAGCTCATGGAAGAGGTCCAATCATAGGTAAGAGCTTAGCAGATAAAGGTGTAGAGATAGTTTTTACAAGTGGAGTAGGTCCTGGAGCCTCAGCAATACTTGAACAGCTAGGGGTAAAGATAGTAACGACTAAGGCTGGACAGAAAGTTGAAGACGTTTTAAGAGAATATAAATTAGTAAAGCAGGTGTAGGGCTTGAGGCAGAGAAGAGCACGTAGACATCATCGGTATAGGGGAGGGATGAAACCTCAAAACCCTGAGTATAAGACTAAAATACAACATAGTTAACATCCTGTAGTGATCCTTTTGGACATCCTAGTTATTATTTCGTTAATAGTTTTCGGATTATTAGCAGGTATTCTAGGTGGGTTTCTAGGAACTGGTGGATGTGTAATAATGCTTCCAGCACTATATTTCCTATATAATTATAGCTTGCCGATAGCTATAGGAACAACCATAACAGCAGTTATCATTACAGCTACCTCCGGGTCAATTGCGCATATTAGGATAAAGAACGTCGATTATAGAACAACAGTTATAGTAGCGATTTCTGGTGGATTAGGTGCAGCTGCAGGTTCAGTAATATTCCAATACTTGGCAAACGAGCTTCCAATCCTTAAGATAGTGCTCGGCTTAGCATTCTTATATGTGTCGATAAGAATGATCTATGAAGGCTTCCTACGTGGGAGAGGAATTGAGAAGACAGGTAACATCGTACCTGGGACAACTCTGGCCAAGACATTAATCGGGTTCAGCATAGGGGTTCTCACAGGAATAGTTGGATTAGGAGGAGGATACGCATTAGTACCATCCTTTATCTACATACTAGGTTCGCCTGTAAAAATAGCTGTTGGAACATCTCTAACATCATTCATAAGCATGGCAGTAGTATCAGGTGGATTCAAGATAATTCAAGGAATAGTAGACGTAGTGGCCGCTCTCTCGCTTGGAGCAGGGACGGCCATAGGAGCACAGATAGGTGCTAGACTAGTACCGAGAGTTCCAGCATGGCTAATAAAATTAATCTTTGGAATAGTCTTTCTATACATCTCACTAAAATTCATACTAGATGTCTTCGAGATAAGAATCTAAGAAAAACATCTCTTAATATCTTAAAACCCTTCAGGACAAGAAAACCTCTAAAGGTCTGGGAAATTAGATGGAATTTAATAGTATTTTAAAACCTTGATAAAAGTAGGTTAGTGATGGGGTGGTCGTGTCCGGATAAGGAAATATATGGCTAGGAAGATTTCCCCTCAATAGTATTTAACCCTTATCCGGACAACTATCTGATAAGGTAGTAGGAGTAGGTGTAGGATAAGTGAGGTTAGAGGAGTAAGCAGAGAGATTAGATTAATTTTTAAATAGCTATGGATATACTTTTTTGTATGTGGTAGTATGAGTAAGAAAGCAGCTCTTATTAGAGGTGATGGTGTGGGTCCAGAGCTGACTGTATGCGCTCTAAAGGTGCTAGAAGCTGTTAATCCAGATGTAGAGTTTATACCTGTTGATGCAGGATACGAGTGGTGGCTTCAGCATGGAGGGCCATCCCTTATACCACCTGAGACATGGAAGATCCTAGAAGAAGTAAATGCCGTTCTTAAAGCCCCCTGTACTACACCAGCCGAACCAGGTGCTCCGAGAAGTGTAGCTGTAAGCATTAGGCAGAGATTTGATCTTTACGCAAACGTTAGACCTATTAAGACTTTTAGAGGGCTTCCAAGCCCCTTCGGAGACCTTGACTTTGTATGTGTTAGAGAAGCAACAGAGGGGCTGTATAGTGGTATAGAGCATAGGCTTACACCTGACGTCGCTATAGCTGTGAGAAAGATCACTAGGAGGCAGTCTGAGAGAGTTGCGAGAAAGGCTTTCTCAATTGCTAAGGAGAAGGGGTGGAGTAAGGTAATCGCTGTAACTAAGAGAAACATAATGAGAGAATGTGATGGGGTATTTATCGAGTCTGTAGACAAAGTTTCAAAAGAGTTTCCAGGAATAACCTATGAAGAATACTATATAGATAATATGGCTCAGCAGCTAGTTAAGAATCCTGATAGATTTAACTATAATGTAATACTTGGAACAAACCTATTCATGGATGTTATAAGTGAAGAAGCATCAGGCCTTATTGCAAGCATAGGTATGATATATTCTGGAAATATTGGAGACAACTATGCAATGTTTGAACCTGCTCATGGAAGCGCTCCGAAATACAAGGGTCAGGATAAAGTAAACCCGACAGCTATGATCCTCTCAGCAGCATGGATGCTGGAATACCTTGGAGAGAGAGAAGAATCTAGAGCAATATTCCAAGCAGTTGAAGATGTCATAGCTGAAGGAAAAGTATTAACATATGATCTTAAAGGTAACGCTAAGTCATCAGAGATGGCGGCTGCAATAGCTGAGAGAGCAGCAAAACTACTTAGAAGATAGACTAGTAGGTCGTCTCTTCAATCTAGCTCCACATATAGGGCATCTCCCACCTTTGAATACTCCTCCAACCCACTTGCAACTAGGGCAGTAAGAGAGCCATTTAATCTTTCTAGTTACTCCTCTATGTATTATTTTCTCTACACTCATGTTGAGGATTAGAGCCATGTTCTGAATAGAATAGTCTGCAGAGACTATTATTGGATGGAACTTTTTATCTTTGAATTCTAAAGCTATTGCTAGAAGCTTTATGTCTGCCTCTGATAACCCTGCCTCACCTACTTCACTCATCTTCTTCCTAACTATTTCAACATACTTCTCAGATGGCTCAAGTATCTTAGCTCCAACCTCATTCTTCATTAATGCAGCTCTGTAAGGTGCAGCTCCACCGAACTTAACTTCTTCAATTACTTCTCTGCAGGTTACTTGTATACCCTCTATTGATGTAAAACCGAATAAGATAGCTGAGGTATCAAGGACATAGACTCTCTTTCTAGCATCTATTGGATCTAACACTTAATCTGCACTCTTAAAAACACTCCATTAGAAGAATATAACATTATCCGTTTCTTTCATCTATTATGTAGAGAGTCGCTATGAAAGCTATGGCTTGAATCTCTTCTGAAGTCTTCTAGCAAAACTATCGTACTCCCCCAATTTTATGAATGAAACATAATCTTCAGATTTTCCAACATCTATCTTAACTTCTCCTCCGAATACCGACTGTATATGTCCATCGATCAATACCTGTATATCAAAGTTTGATTGAAAGGTTACGGTAAAATTCTCGGAGATTGAGAGTACGACTGGTCTAGTATTAGTTAATGGGCAGACTGGCACCAGTACCGCTGACTCTAACAGGTTATCTACGGCCGGTCCACCTGCTGAAAATGCGTATGCAGTTGACCCTAGAGGAGTGGAGATTATTAATGCATCACCTACTCCTGAATAGAGTATGTTATTCTTTCTCTCAACCGTATACTCTATTACTTTACCTGGAACAACTGGTGAGATATATGCTTCATTAAGAGCATTCCCTATCTTCTTCCCCCCTACCCTGAATGAGAGCATTAGTGCTTTCTCTATAATATATCTTCCCTCAAGAACTTCCATGACAGCTTCTATGGAATCCTCAGGCTCAACACTCATCAGGTACCCTCCTCTACCATAGTTTATTGTTAGCACTGGTATGCTTGGTCTAGGTAAGCGGCTGACACTCTTTAAGAGTGTCCCATCCCCTCCTAGCACGATTAAAGCTTCTATATCTGCTGGGATACCATTCTCTACAACCTCATCAAGCCTCATTACGTCAGCTATAAAGCCTCTCCTCCTTATCAATTCTTCAATCTCTCTTGCTTTCTCCGCTATTACAGTCTTCTTCAATGAATAAGTTATAAAATAACGTGAACCCATTCTCCTCCTAAAGTATCAATCTACACGTTATTTAATAAAGTCTATTAATTTGGGGATACGGTAATAGTCTTAGAAATAGTTGGCTCTATGGTGTAAGAGTGTTGCGGAGGCTTGCAGCATTATTTAGTGGTGGGAAAGACTCAACCTACGCTATCTACTTTATTGAGAAGGTTGGTTATAATGTTGATCTACTCTTAACTGTTTATCCAAGCTCCTCGGAATCCCTCTACTTCCATTACCCTAATGTTAGGTTAACAAGACTGCAAGCTGAGGCTATGAGGAAGAAACACATTACTAAAGAAGCATTTAATGATGAGTTAGAAGCTCTTAGAGATCTCATTGAGAAAACCTCTCAGGATGTTGATGGTGTCGTTCTTGGAGTATCTTCAAGTAGTTTTCAAAAGAAGGCTGTAGAAAGCATTTGTAGAGAATATAATATAGAAGTGCTTACTCCTTTATGGGGGTTAGACCCAAGTAAGCTGTTAAGAGAGATTATCAAGTCTAACTTCCAAGTAATGGTTACAGGAGTAGCAGCATTAGGTCTTACGAGAGAATGGCTTGGAAGAATTCTCACAGAAGAAGATGTAGAGAAGCTAGAAGAGGTGTGTAGAAAGTACGGTGTAAATGTATGTGGTGAGGGGGGAGAGATGGAGACTACGGTATTAGATTGCCCACTCTTTAAAGAGAAAATACGAGTCTTAGACTATGAAATTGAGTGGAAAGGTGATAGAGGCTTCCTTCTGGTTAAGAAAGCTGAACTAAGACGGAAGACTAACTCTCTCTAACATGAGTTATCATATATCTCCCCATTACTTTCCAGTATTCTACAGTTGTTCCAGGTTCAAGCTTCGATCTTATAGTTTCATCTTGAGGCATAGCTACCTCGATGATCTCAAGTGTTTCATTATCCATTAAGCTAACGGTATCGGTTACCGAGACTACTTGACCGCTTCTCTTCTCTACTATCGGCACCTCGACTTTGGTATCAGCTGGTCCAACCATTGTTCTCTTGACATTGTCAAATATACCTATAGCGACTAAGCGGACTTTAGCTGAACCATGTTTTCCAGGCTTGCTCTTCTCTAACTCAACTATACGGCATGGCTCACCATCAATTACAATATTATGACCTACTTTTAACGAACCAAGATCTACGGGCTTACTCATAGCTTTCACAATGATTACAGCAAGCCTTAATATAAGAATTTATTTATCCAAGTATATCTTTAAGAAGTCCAGTCTACGAATCTGATTTTATTTCTTAACTCCTTGCTCTATTAAAGCTACGAGTGTAGATGCTCTATGATATAGAATCCTTACTCTCTCTTCTAGCTCCCCCAATAGTATGTTTTTCTTTCTTGCTTCTTGTACCTCATCCATTAAATCTTCTAAGATTCTTAGAACAAAGTCTAACCTAGCTTCTCTCTTTAGGTATTCTTCGCAGACATTGAGTTCTTCTGTAATCTTAGTGATTATTTCTTCTCTATCCACGTATCTCTAAGTAATATCTTGAGACCTCCATAATAAAAATTTATGGTTAAGAATCACTCAGACAAGCTAAGTTAAGGGAATCCATACCTAAAGAAGCTGAAATGATAGTCTAAAAATATGTTACGATAAAATAATTATCTTCCAACTCTGTCTGAGAGAATATTTAATTAAAAATTGTGTTATGGTTATTGGGGGAGAAGGATGCATGATGTATTAAGTAATTTGAAGAAACTTCCGAAAGAGTATAAGAATAATCCTCTATGGAGTGTATTAGTGGAACTCGTTAGATCTACGCCACTTTATGGTGAACATAAATCCTATATCAGGGAAGTAGTATTAATGGAGAATCCAGCTATATCTTTTGGAGAATTAGCAGCTCTGCTTAGGATACCTATTGGAGAAGCAATGGTGATCTTGGATGAGCTTAGAATGTGGAGGGAAGATGTTGAAGAAGAGATTATGAAGAGTTTTCCAGAACCAAAGTATAAGTTAGCAGCTATAGGTGGGACATTTAATGAAGTACACTATGGACATTTAATCTTAATCTATACAGCTTTGAAGTATGGTGAGAAAGTATTAATTGGTGTTACAGGAGATGAATTTGTTAAGATTCTAGGTAAAAGTCACCCAGTTAAACCCTATGATGAAAGAGTTGGAAGACTGAGGTCTATACTCTCCTCTAGGAACTGGCTTGATAGATGTGAGATAGTTATGTTAAACGACCCATACGGTCCAACTATTGAAGAACCAGATATAGAAGTATTAATTGTCAGCCCCATGACATATACTAGAGCCATAGAAATAAACGAGATCAGATTGAAGAAAGGATTAAAGCCATTAGAAGTCGTCGTCTGCCCACTAATAGTCGCAGATGATGGTAAACCAATCTCAAGCACAAGAATAATAAATAGAGAAATAGACCCTACAGGAAAAATCTTATAAACAAAGAACTTAACAATAGGACCTGAAGCAATAATTTCTTATCAGTAACATATTAAGGAAGAATAAAATCTTTTAAAGATGTAGGCTCATATAATATCTGAAAAGTTGAGGGGATAACATGACCCAGGTAGTTAAGTCACCTATTACTATAGGTTTGATAATATTGTTATTGGTTTTAGCAGGTGTTGCCGGCCTATTAGCAACTAGACCGCCTCAACAGATTACTACAACTAAGATTGAAACTACAACAATAACTCTATCAGTTGGAGAAACTACAAGAACAATAACTGTTACTGCTCCAGGAGCTGTAAGTACTGTAACAATGCCTGGAGTGGTGTCGACTATTACTGTTATAGAAACCCGCCCTCCAGCTCAGATAGAATATGTTATTGGTTTTGCTATGGCGGTAAGTGGTCCATATGCAGTCGATGGGCCTGTTAGGAGGGATGGGGGAATCCTAGCTATAGAACACATAAATAAGTATCTTGAATCTATTGGTTCGCCGATAAGGTTTAGGTTTGTTCATGATGATACTAAGGGTGCTGCTGCAGACGCTTTAAAAGTTATACAGAGTATGTATGCTGCTGGGATAAAAGTCATTGTTGGACCATTCGCTAGTGGAGAAGTTAGAGGTGTAATGGATTTCGCTAACACTAATAAGATTGTAATAATATCTCCATCTTCCACAAGCCCGTTACTTGCTGTTCCAGGAGACTACATCTTTAGAACGGTTCCTACAGACTTATTCCAAGCAGAAGTTGTAGCGAAGGTTATGAGTGATCAAGGGATAAAGAAAGTCGCAGTTATGGCTAGAGGTGATGACTATGGTAAAGGTCTTACAGATGCTTTTGAGAAAGTCTTTACACAAAAATATAATGGTAGAGTCTTAAAACTAATCTATACTGTTCCTCAACCTGATTATGCTTCTGAAGTAGCTAGGTTAAGCTCAATGGTAGCAGAATTAGGTGCGGATGCATCTACCGCAGTATTCATAATAGCTTTTGAGGATGATGGATTAAACATTATTGGACATGCGAGATTAGATCCTGTTCTAAGCAGGGTTAGATGGTTTGGAAGTGAGACTCTCAGAAGACCTGCAGCATATCTCCCAGAACCTGATGGTAAAGCAAGTAAAGATGTTGCTGACTTCCTAGCAAAAGTTAAGTTAACAGGCGTATTCGCTAGCCCTAGGGGAAGCCCTCTAGCATCAGTATTTGAACAAGAATATATTGCAAGATTTGGTAGAAGCCCCTCACCTTACGCCTACTTTACATATGATAGTGTATGGCTTGCTGCTCTAGCAATATTATTCTCAGGGAAATATGATGGTGAAGCAGTAGCTAAAGCTCTACCTGTAGTTGGTGGACATTTCATTGGAGTTACAGGATATAAGATATTCGATGAAAATGGAGATGCTGCAGGAGCAGACTATACAATATGGCAATATACATTTGATGGTACAAGATATAATTTTGAAGACATTGGCGTATGGAGATATCCTGCTGGAGTAACTGAATATTACAAATAGTGTCGGAGAAATATAATGATACTCAAAGTCGAAAACCTCTACAAATTCTTTGGAGGGCTAGCTGCAGTTAATGGAGTCTCTCTCCAAGTTAGTGAGGGAGAAATAGTTGGACTCATAGGTCCCAATGGTTCAGGTAAAACAACCTTATTCAACGTAATATCTGGAGTATACAAACCTGATAGAGGAGCGATATACTTTAAAGGGAGAAGAATAGATGGATTGAAACCTCACGAGATATATCATCTAGGACTTGCTAGAAGCTTCCAGATCCCTAGAATATTTAATAAAGTAACAATTGCTGAGAACTTGATGCTAGCTCCAAAAGGTCAGAAAGGTGAAAAGCCTCTCTATGCGCCTATACATAGAATCTGGCACCCAGAAGAAAGAATATTAGCTGAGAAAACGGGAAGACTGCTTGAGACTCTTAACTTAGACTCTGTTCACAGGTCTTGGGCGACAGAGGTCTCTGGAGGTCAGATGAAGTTAACGGAAATAGGAAGAACATTAGCATCCGGAAAAGTTGACTTAATCTTACTAGACGAGCCAACTGCAGGTGTCGCCCCACTCCTAGCCCATGAAATATTCAGATTCATCAAGAAGATTAGAGAAGAATATAATGTAAGTTTCTTTATAATAGAGCACAGACTAGATATGCTATTCGAATATGTTGATAAAGTACTAGTAATGCATCAGGGAAGAATAATTGCTGAGGGTTTTCCTTCAGCAGTAGTTGAGAAACCTGAAGTTATAGAAGCATACTTAGGTGAAAGTTAGATGAATACAGAGATATTAATGTTAGAGAAAATTTCAGGAGGTTATGGTAAACTTCCGATAATATTTGATGTAGACCTTACAGTTTACGAAGGTGAGACGCTGGCAGTTATTGGACCTAATGGCTCGGGGAAAAGTACATTGATGAAGATCGTCGCTGGTATAGCTTCACTCCATAAGGGGAGAATATTCTTTAAAGGAGAAGAAATATCTTCAGACCCAGCTCATTTGAGAATTATGAAGGGATTAGGATATTTACCGCAAGTAGATAATGTCTTTCCACATCTTACAGTTGAAGAGAATCTAGAAATGGGTGGATACAATCTAAGTAAGAATATACTTAAGGAGAGAATTAAGATGGTATATAATCTGTTCCCAGAGATATTTGAGAAGAAAAAACAGAAAGTTGGAACATTAAGTGGAGGCGAAAGACAGATGGTAGCAATAGGTAGAGTCTTGGTAAATGATCCGGATTTAATTATACTAGATGAGCCTTCAGCAAGTCTAGCACCAAAACTTGTCTCTAAAATCTTCGAGAAGATTAGAGAGATAAAGAACTTAGGTAAAACGATCATTTTAGTAGAACAACATGCAAAGAAAGCATTAGAAAATTCTGATAGAGGGATTGTTATGCGAGGAGGAAAGATTGTATTAACAGGTAGTGGGGAAGAACTATTAGCGTCGAAAGAATTAAGGCAAGCATTTCTAGGAGCATAATCGATGAATCTAGTGTTAATGTGAAAGCTAACTAGCGAAAAACTACTAAATATTGTTTTTCATTAACTTTCTTCTGTCTTTTTAGTGCCGGTATTGAACCGTCTTAATAATATTTCATATAATGGGGTCTTGACAGGTTTCTCAGGTATCATCCCTTGAGATCTAAACATTAAAACTAGAATTATCAGTAGACCGATCATCATATATCTGAAGTAGCTTATATCGAATCCAATTCTAATACCTAACAGCTCAAGCATAGAAGCTTGAGAGAATCTTTCAAATAATGAGAGCAAGATGGCTCCTAATACTGCTCCTACATTGTTTCCAACCCCACCTAAAAGAACCATAGCTAATATGAAGAATGTAAATGGAGGTACAAAGTCGTCTGGAAAGACTGCTTGTGAGTAGAAAGTGTATAAAGCTCCAGCCAGACCAGCAATGCCTGAACCGATAGTTAAAACTAATGCTCTAACCTTGATAGGGTCTTTTCCGAAAACAGAAGCTACCAGATCATCGTCTCTGACCGCTTTTAAAACTCTTCCAAGAGGGGAGTTTAGAAACTTCTCTAGTAGTAAAAATACTATGACCGCGATTATCATGCATATGCTTGAGTAAATAAGGCTTGCAAGAGGTTTAGGTTCAAACCATATAAGTGGTCCAGGAATCCCGCTTATACCAAAAACTCCTCCTACTATTGGCTCATACGTTCTTACGAATATTCTCATAGCTTCACCGAAGATTAGTAGGGTTATTGCAAGAAAGTCCTCTCTTAGAGATATTGCTGGGTAGCTTGCAAGATACCCAAGAACCCCTGAAATTATTATTGCTAGGATTATCGTTAGTATAAATATTGAGAGCGTTAATGGTGGATTTTGGATAGCGTAAGATGTTCGCATAACCGCTGTCTTAGCATCAAACGGATTTACAGCTCCTATAATTGGGTCATATACTAGAATAACTATTCTAGCCGCTACTATAGCGCCCATAAAGTAAAATAATGTCTTACCAAGGTTAGGAATCCCTGTGAAACCATACTCAATATTTGTACTTACCGATAACATTATATGTATTGATAGATACATTATTAAACTACTTATGAGGATGATTAATCCCGAGGGATCTGTTATCATCAACATCACCTAAGCAACGCGGGAGGCTTCCTAACTAATAGTGTTATAACTATTACTCCATAGGGTATGAGAGGCTTATACGCAGGGTCTATGTTGAATAAGCTGTTTAGAAACCACATAACCATATTCTCAGAATACCCTATTATGAAGCCGCCTAAAACCGTCTGCCATATACTTGTGAAGCCGCCTATAATAGAGGCGGAAAAGACCCATAAAAGCATTCTCCACCCAGTCTCAGGGTTTATGCTAGTATAATATGACCATAAGACGCCTGCTAAACCTGCAGCAAATCCTGCAATTAACCAAGCTATCCTTCTTATCTTCCATACTGGGACCCCAGACACTAAAGCTAGTTCTGGATTACTTGCTATAGCTCTCATACCCTTACCAATCTTAGTCTTACTAATAAGCGAATAGAGAAATCCAATGAATAATACGAATAAGGTTATTGAGAGTACGTGTAAATTCGTAACTGCACCATGTCCTAGATAGAATAAAGGTTGTTGAGAGAATCTTGAACTTAGGAATAGCAAATCTCCGATATCTGCGTACAAAGACATCAGATATCTTAAGAAGAGACCAACACCTATAGATGCTACGAAAAGCTGTAATGGTCTAGCCCCCCTCTTATAGAGAGGCTTATAGAAGACTTCGTCGGTTGATACAGCTACAATACTAGCTACTCCAGCGGCTGCTATCAATGCTAAGATGGGGTCTAAGCCGATTAATGTTAAGATTGCACCCATGTATGCTCCTATAGTTATATATTCTGCGTGAGCAAAGTTAGCTATCTTAGTAATGTTGAAGCTTAATGTTAAACCTACAGCAGCAGTAGAATAAAAAACTGATACTAAGAGAGAAGATACTACTTGTCTAAGAGCTTCTTCAATTATTAACATATTTATTACATTATCAGAGATTGCATGTAGGATATAAATCTTTTAATAGAGTATTTGACGAAATGCTTAACCTCCCATCGATTAAATGAACTGTTACTACATCATGCTTGCAGTGTGTTCAATCTCTAAATACTTACTATAGTAAGCCTAAGAGGAAGAATATGAAGTATGTTATTATCCAGAGTACCGCAGCCACGGTCATGGAGGTTTGGTATGTCTTCATAAAGCATCTAGATATAAATAGTAGTGTTAGCCCCCAGCTTATAGGTGAGAACATTGAGAAGATCTGGGTTACTGTAGACGGTCCAACATTAAGCCAGATAGCATTCAAGTATACATTATAATGTATCGTCATCCACTTTCCAGTAGCTAGCTCTAATCTATCTAAAGTCTTTTCTACTCCTCCTTCAATCCACTTGATATTACTCATATTGAATACTGTCTCAGATTCCTGGATTAGCCTCTCTATCTCTTCTATACTCTCAACCCTCCAATCTACTATCTTCATGTCTGGTGTAACTCTATAAGCTCTAAGGTATCCTATGCTAATTGCTGGTGAGCTAATAGTTACAATGCGTTGCTCTACATATCCTGTGAAGGATCCATTGTATACTGTAACGTCTTGAAGTTCAGTATCTACTATTATGTATGGTGCTTTAGGTTGGGTAATCAGTATCGGGCTTACTACTGCCGTTGATATCAACATAACTATGAAAGAGTTGAAGATGAATGTTATTAGAGCGCTCGTTTTCGCATCTTCTCTCTTAATAAAATATAATGCGAGTCTAGAAACAATAAATATTATTGCTATAGCCATCCCAGTATAGATAATTCTAGAGAGAAGTAGCTGGGAGAAAGTTGGGAAGGGCAGCCTAGCTCCCTCAAAACCGCTCAGCATAAACTTTGCCTCAACTTTCTCTTCTATGAAGAATGAAGATAGAAATGTTAAAACTGTGACCGATACAGCTACAAATACTATACCTGATATTAGCTTCTTCTTAAGCTCATCTCTACTAGATAAAATAGATTCAACAAGTCTTCCAGGCATAATAAAGCTAAGAATATCCATCTACTCTCCCTTCCAGGCAAGTCTTATGGAACATTACTGAGAAGAACTAAGTAAAGCTTCATATAAGCTTTTTACATTCATCTCCAAGTAGGTTACTTATATATCTTCCTAGTAAATGTGAAGACTATCATAGCTATAACCATCGATAATATTACGTTATAGATGAATATTTGATAGTACTCTTCTAACCCTTTAGCCTGGGTGATACTTGATGTTGAGGGAGCTTCAATTGTATTAGTCTGGAGGGTGGTTTCGGCGTACGCTCTTAGTTTTTCTTCTGTTACTGTAGAGGTAGCTAACGTAGTTACCATAGGCTTATATTCTGCTCCCACGGTACTCGCTGTAAAACTTAGGAAGATAGACGGCATATAATATATTATGATTGAGAGAACGACTGCTAATAAGATTATCTTCATCAGCTTCAATTCAACCCACCATATATCCATCCACCCTATTGATAAGTCTAGAAACTAGATCATCTACTCCAAACTCTAGAACAGTAAGATACAGATAATAAATACTGTAATCTACACTTCTAGCAAATAGTTTAAGTTCTTCTCTCTTTAAGATTATTCTCTGGAGAATGTTTATCTCTTGAGTTATTGAAGGACTCAACCTAGGTTTATCAATATTATCCGTTTTCACCATTCTCTACGCCTCCAGATCTTCACTGTCTCATACCATGAAATGATCATCGAAGCTAATGAAAATGTTAAGGCATAGACATCTAAGTTTGGGTAGTGGTTTAATACATAGAGTAGGGTGAGAGAGGTAAAGAATACTGCATAAAATAGGAAACGAGGTAGAAATCTTCCACCAACTATTATAAACATCTTTAGTACCCCAACATCCACTTTCTCAGAAACACTATACCTCCCAAATTCATCTTTAACAACTATCTTCATATCTTTAAGCTTCTCAAGATGGTGATGAGCGATACTAGGGCTAGAAAACCTTAATTCTCTCTGAACTTCCCTAACACCAAGAGGCTTCCCCTTCTTCAACAAGAGCAGGTATACTTGTAGAGTCTTACCTCTCAGATCATAAAGCTCTTCCCTACTCATTTTAACCCTTAGAGAAATCAAATCAACTATTAATAAACATCTTTTAGAGAAACACGATCTAGGCTAAACTTAAACACTCTTCATTTTCGTTATAGATAATTATCTTATCTTTAAGCTTATAGAGGATCTTCTCTTCGAATCTTCTCTACTTGTAGCAGTCTTACTTAATCGTATAGACTCTTTCTCCAGCATAGGCTTTTCATCTATAAGATACTTCTTAGCAAGCTCTAATCTAGCCTCGATTACTGTGTCTGGGTCTAACCTGATAGTCTTTCTTTTAAAGCCTCTATCATAAGGTCTTCAGGACCAATCCTCTTTTCTTAATCTCTTCAATTATCTTCTTTGAAATCATTATCGAACTACTCAAGGAATAAAACCTCTAATTAAGCTAGCATACCCCAACTAACAAATATTAGAGAAACGCGTTTTAGCCAAAGAGGGATAAACTTGGTAATGTTCCCACTTATTATTGGCTTAGAGATAACAACATAAGCATTAATAAGTAATTGTATTTGATAGTTATGTAGATATGACGGTAGCAAAGATTATCGGCTTAGTAGTTATACTCCTATCTATAACGTTCGGAGTATTTTATATATTATGGTTTTTCGGTTTTCTTCCAATAGATCCTGAGCTTGCAGTAAGGATCCCAGTACTAGTAATTGTTCTCGGAGCATGTTTTGTAGCTGCATGGATTGGATACATAATGGTTACATCCCCAGGACCTATATCCTCTAAACCAGATAACCAGCTATCAATGATATGGCTGGCATCTTATTTCTAGTAATCAGTGTATTATTCCCCTGTAACTACTAAGCGGTAGTATATTGCTTCTCCAGCTGTTGGAGATTTTCTCTTAATCTCTATTATGTCTCCTGGTTTAGCTCCTAGTTCTCTAACTACTGGGTCTGAGACTAGGATGTATGGTAGCTGCTGGGGTTGGACACCATATCTAGCTAATACTTCTCTTGCTTCCTCTGGGCTTAATATTCTATGTTGTGGAACAAGCTCATGTTCAAGTATAGATATTCTATGAGGTTCAGGCTTCTTCGATACTTTTTCTTTTTTCTTCCCAGTCTTCGACATGGTAGATCACTCTAGGAAGAATTGAAGCTGTTAATAAACTATATATTATCTAATCTATTTTACGAGGCTGTATAATGCATATTAATAATTACTTATTGATGTTCTATGATGCTAGCCGCTTCTCTTACTACTCTTCTCTATGATCTCTCTTACAATCTCATCTCTTGTTCTACCTTCAGTGGTTACTCCAAGGCTTCTAGCAATCTCTATAATTTTTTCATCACTCTCATCTCTTAGAGATTTTTCTTCAGCTTCTCTCTCAAGCTCATCATAGAAGTCTCTTGAAGCTCTCTCAAACTCTCTCCTAGCTTTACCTAATGCTTCAGCAATCTTAGGAATCTTCTCGGGAGCCCATAAAACAAATACCATAATGATCAAAGCTATGAAAAGCCACTCAATACCTTCAACAGCCATACCAACCCTCCAAAACATAATCAAATATTTCTATCTATCAACTATCAAAGATAATCAACTTATAAGCTTAACCATGAAAAACTGATCCTGTCGGCTAGGTAATACTCCTCCCTGAGTTTTATCATTATCTGTAGTTTTCTTATTATTGCTATTGTGGATGCATAGTCTTCTATTGACTTAGTCTTCAAAGTATTTATATTGTTGTAGAATCTCCTAGTCCTCTGCTTCAAGCATCCAGAGAATCTCTCAACAACACTCCTTACACCGAATCTTTGATAAAAGTATAAGCCTTCACAATTAATGGGTAGTTGTTAAACCTGCACAGGCTGGATACCTTCTCGAGGATATAATCCAATATATGCATAAGAGAATAGAATAGAAACTAGGCCATAGACATAAAAAAGAAAAACTTAAGTAAAAGTTGACGGGATCCATAAAAATGCAATGCCTTTTTGAAGCCTATCTGTACGTAAAATAAAACGAAACTAAGATATCAAATATCTTTTGGCGACTCAAGCCTAAGATTCAAAAACAGAATCTTAGAATTCTCAGTTACCTCCACGCTTTGATTTGGATTTATAGTGGGGTTATTAAGAGGGGAAAAACAATATTTAATATCCTATTTTCAGCAATATCTCTGCTTACATTTTTATTATCTTCATAGATGCTGTGACTAAACTATGTCAGAAACATAGTAGTAGAATTGAATGAAAAATTACCATTACCAGTTTGTTTGAGATAGCGGGCCCGGTGGGACTCGAACCCACGACCCCCGGCTTTCCCCGCCTCACTTGTATAGGAGGCCGGCGCCATGTCCGTGCTAGGCCACGGGCCCTCCGTATCCTAACACTTCTGCTTCTATGTTTTCTTTAGTATTTAATAGTATTTAGTTTTTAGGGATGGTTTACTAGATTTTGGGTAATTTATCATTTTAAGTTATTAAGCAGGTTAGTCTTATGGTTTTGTAGGTTTAGGGTTTATGGATGTTAGTGTTGTTTTTCCTTCTAAGAATAGGGAGAAGTATGTTAGGAAAGCTGTACGCACAGCTTTTAAGGCTAGACATGTTAAAGAAGTTATAATTGTTGATGGTGGGAGCTCTGATAATACTGTAGAGGTTGCTTTAAAAGAAGGTGCTAGAGTAATTATTCAAAGTAACTTGGTTTATCCCGGTAAAGGCGTAGCTATGAGGGATGGAGCATACTTTTCATCAGGAGACATAATAGTCTTCGTAGATATCGATATCACTAATCTTACACCACAATTCATTGAAAAACTCTACACACCTATAATTAGAGGAGAAGCAGAATTTGTTAAAGGATGTTTTGGAAGAGCTGCAGGAAGAGTTACAGAACTTGTAGCTAAACCTCTCCTTAGAATGTTCTACCCTGAGTTAGCTAGATTCAAGCAGCCCCTGAGTGGAGAGATTGCAGGGTTGAGGAGAGTCTTCTATCAAGTAGAGTTTGAGGATGGTTGGGGTGTAGATATAGGTCTTCTAATAGACTTACACAGGAAAGGTGTAAAAATTGTTGAAGAAGATTTAGGGTTTAAGGAGCATGAGATGAAGCCTCTTCATGCTCTTACGGATATGGCTTATCAAGTAGCTGAAGCAATATTGAAGAGAGCAATCAGAGATATGAAAATAGATGAAGTCTGGGCGAAAAAGTACATTTCAACTATAGGTGAGATAGATCTAGGTGGAGCTGGATACGCATGAGATCTATAGTAATAGGTGGAGGTCATCTAGCATACTTTACGGTTACGGCTTTAAGAGAAATAGACCCAAAAGGAAGAATAATAATCGTTGAGTTTACTTCTGAGAAAATTGAAATGCTTAAGAAGACTTTTCCATACGTAGAAACAGAATTATCAAGTGTAGATAAAGTAGAAGAATACATTACTCAAAATCGATCTTTAATAGATGTACTCATATCTGCAACAGACTCAGACGCCCTCAACCTAAGATACGCTAAACACTCTATTAAGAATGGGGTACCTATAGTAATCACAATCTTAAACAATCCTCTCAATGAACCAATATTCCTAAAAGAAAACGTAAAATACATAATTAATCCATACAAGACGATTACATCTAAAATAAAAGAGATTATAAATAAGTTCAGAGTCAACATAATATATGAGTTCTCTAAGATCAACGCGGGAATATATGCTCTCAAGATTGAGGATGCTAAAACTCTACGAAAGGTTCAGAGTTTTATCCTAAAGAATGACCCACCCTTCTTCATAATATCTATTGACGATAAGGTGAGAGCTGGCTCTATAGAAAATATACAAGTTGGTGATATAGTATATATTTCTTGTCTAGATAAAGATATTAGAAGCATTCTGGGGAAGATTAAGGAGGGTGGAGGTTGACTCTAGAAGAATATTCTCTCATAATAAGAGTAGTATTTGCACTGCTCTCAATAGTCTTAGCAATGTTTCTAGGTTCAAGGTTGAGGAAGATTATAACAAAGAATCTAAGTAAGTTCGGACATGCTTTTGCCTCAAAATTTGCTGAGATCGTAAGGTACTTTCTCATCGTTCTAGGTGCGGTCATAGCATTCAGCATACTAAGCTTAGACGTAGTCGTATTGACAGGTATATCTATCGGAATATTCATAGTCGTATTGATTAGTATGAGGGATGTTTTTTCAAATTATGCGGGAGAAATTTATTTAAGAGTTAGGAGACCATTCGGTGAAGGAGACTTCGTAAGGATCGGAAGGATTTCTGGGAGAGTATTATCTATAAATAGTCAGGATGTAGAGCTTGTATCTATTGAGGGTGAGCGGATAATAATCCCAAACCAATTATTCCTTAAACATCCAATAATAAATAAATCATCAACAATGCCAACATCAATAGAATTAAAGATAATCTTTAAAGAATCTACGCTTGAGAAAGCTGAGGAAACCGTGATGGAAGCGTTAAATGAACTTAGACCGGAGCTTTTTGAAGATCCTAAAATAATCTCGATCAGCAAGACAGACGGTAAAACGGAGGTTAACCTACTACTCCACATTGTAAACCAGCGGAAGATAAAATGGGTAATAAACAAACTCTCCAGAGAATTCCATAGAAAAGGAGTAGAGATTGAAATCGAATAAGGCTTTGGTATTAGACCTTGATGGAACACTCACAAAGGGTGGAGAAGATAGAATATCTAGAGAATTAAGAAGCATGCTCTTACAGTTTAAGAAAGATGGATGGATACTGATACTCGCCACTGGAAGAGATAGAAGATATCTTGAATCTAGAGAAGATCTAAGAAACATATTTGATGGATGGGTTTGTGAATCAGGTATTTCAATCTGGATTCTCTCAACAAGGGAGTATAGAGTTCTAGTTGATGAAAGATGGCGTTTATTCATTAACGGAGTAAAGAAACTGGGATGTATTATCCCTAAAGAGAATACAGTGAATTTATCATGTAGTGAGTGTATGGAAAGTATTGGATTGATTGCTTCTAGATTTGGGATAAAATATAAGATTCTAAATAATAAAGGCTCGCTATTACTTCTACCTGAGAATATTGATAAATTTATTGGATTAAATGAATTGCTGAAGTTGATTAATTTTAAAGGATTTGTAGCTGCGGTAGGCGACTCGGAGATAGATATTGAGATGCTTAAGAACGCTGATTTTAAGGCTGCGCCCTCAAACGCAGACCAAGCTGTTAAAGAAGTAGTTGACTATCTATCTCCGAGAGAAGATGGTGAAGGAGTAATCGATATACTGAGACTTCTTAAACATAAATTTATAGGAGATTGTTAAAAGTTTTGAGTAGTTTAGATAAATTTTTAAAGAGACGCTCATCTGAATAATAATTTTCGATCCTTTTCTCGTTTTTAGTCGTTTAGTAACTCTTTTTAAAATGGCGTTATTACATTATCTAGCCGTGGGAAATATGGCTAAGAAATATGAACTCCCACTACTTCCATATAACTATAATGCTTTAGAGCCAATTATAATTGAAAAAGATAATGCGTCTGCACCACTAGAAACATTATCAAGCACATGTTGATGAAGCAAATGCAGTACTAGAAAGATTAGAGAAGAAAAGAAGAGGAGAGAATACTAGAGGCATACTTAGAGATCTGAGCTTTAACTTGAGTGGATATGGGCTCCATACAGTATTCTAGAATAACATGGCCGTTCCGACCTAGCGTTAACTTCCATAGCTAGGTCTCCCCTCTTTTCATGGGAGGGCTTTCGAGGTGAACGGATGGAATCTTCACATCTCTCTAGTATATGCGGGGCAAAATTTTTACTGCTACGATATCTCCGTCTTCTTTGAGTCCACATATAGGGCACTTCGTTTGCCTATACCCGTTCGGGCTTAGCTTCTCCCGCATATTGGGCATAGGCTTGAAGTACCTTTGGTGTCAACATACCTCATGCTTGCTAAAGAGAAGCTAGATTATGGTTATTCATTTTGTTAGATTCAGTACTTCTACGAGTATAATAGCAATTATCGCTCCTATTATTGTTGCTATTAGGTTTACTGTGTGGGTATTGATGTATTTTACACCTTCTATCTTTTCTGCAGATGATCCACAGTGGGTGGGTGACTCTGTATTCTTACTGCATATTCTACATCTGTACTTTGCTTGGACTGTAGCTCCAAGTATGCTATCAACAGTCATTCCAACCAGCCCTGATGAATATATTATTATTGCAGCTTCATAGAATGTGAGCCTTTTATCTATTGTAGAGCTTATAAGTGTAAGGGTAGTCATGCCTATTAATCCACCTAGATACCCTAGACAGGTTACTGCTCCAGGTGTGCCTGGCTTAACCTTCTTCATGTTTGTTATTAGCCTAGGCATTCTAGGGTAGAATAAGCCTATCTCTGTTGCTAGAGTATCTGCAAATGCGGATGATAATGCTCCAAGGTATGCTGCAAAGAGTATTCTCTGGTCTGTTGATAATCCAGATGCAACTGCTGTTATAGTAGCAGTTAATCCATTTGCAATAACATTTCTCCAACCTCTTACCCCATCTTCTTTATTCTCTACTTCTTTTACTCTTCTTACTCTAATCTTTGTGAAAGCTACTGAGACTAGATAGAAAGTGATTAATGCTAGGAAGTATATTCTCCCACCGAAGACGTATATTAGGTATCCGACTATAAATGATGTAGCTACTCCTCCAGAATCAATGAACCTAAATTTTATAGATAGTAGGAAGATTATAGCTAGTATTGCTAAGGCCTCAAGATGGATGTATGGGTTAAGGTAGCTCAATTCAATTCACTTCTTCAAGTATCTTCTCAATCTTATCTACATCATCTATCTTACATTTTACTTGAGTTTTCTTCTCTAAATTTCTTATGCTGACTTCGCTTGATTCTTCTTCAGATTTACCGATTATCAGCAGGTACTTGAAATTATTCTTTACAGCGTATTCTAGCGCAGATATTATTTTCCTCTCTAGTATGTCGACTTCTAGTGGGATGTTTCTACTCCTCAAGATGTTTAACACCTTTGCAACATATTTCTTATCTACACCATGTAAGTATGTTAGAAATATTTTAGGTCTTTTAGGAGTAATCTTAATATTCTTCTTCTCCATCATGTACTGCATTATTCTCGTGATCCCTATAGCACATCCAACTGCGGGTGTTGGTTTTCCACCGAATAATTCTACAAGCTTATCGTATCTTCCACCTCCATTAAGTGAAACATCTACATCTGGTAATGATTGCTCGAATATGAAACCTGTATAATATTCTAGACCTCTAGCCATCCCAGGCATAACATGTACTGGTGAGTCTACACCGCTTGTAATTGCTAACTCCACTATCTCAAGTAGGTTCTCGAAAGATTTTAGAGCATTATCCCATGGAGAGAGTACATCCTTGATTTTGCTGAGAGCTTCTCGATCTACTGAATCTTTCTTCCACGTGATGAGTGGAGATTCAATAATTTCCTTGATAGATTTTATTGCTTCATCTCCTACATTTAAGCTATTCATAATATTGTATGCTTCCCGAATCTTCTTCCTATCAATGTATGTTATAATTCTGTCTTGCGTTTTTTCATCTACTCTATATGATTCTAGTATGCTTCTAAGTATTCCTACATGGCCAACTTTAAAATACTGTTCTTCCAAGCCTATCTTCTTGAATACTTGATAGCTTACTTGGAGTATCTCTGCATCTGATAGTGGATTGCTCGATCCAAAGATCTCGAATCCACCTTGCCAGAATCTACGTCTTCTACCCCATTGTGGTTCATCATACCTGTAGCAGTCAGCTATGTACCCCAACCTAATCGGTGGAGCAGCTGCTTTCAACTTGGTAGATACTAGCCTAGCTATAGACGCAGTTACTTCAGGTCTGATAACGCATCTTCTTCCAGCTTTATCATAGAAATCAAACATTCTTTCTCTAATCTCTTCGCCAGACTTAACTTCGAATAATTCATAATATTCTATGGTAGGTGTTTCTACTTCTAAGTAGCCATATTCACTGTAGACTTGCCTGATAACATCTACTATATGCTGTTTTAATGCGTATTCATCAGGGAGAAGGTCATCCATCCCTCTGGGAGGCTCTAGCGGCATCCCTAGAAAGCTATCTACATTGATTAATAATTCTTTGCATGGTTTTCTGGAGAAGGTGTGCCTATTGTTAAGGGTCTCACTAACGCCTGTATCTTATTGAATAGCTAGGTTTTGCTTAGAATTTCCTATATCTTAAGTAGTAGATTGATTGGAGTATATTTATCCTACTGCTCAGTTCTTCTAGCTCAACCCAGTCTCCATAACTCATTCTCCACCCAATCGAATCCACGAACTCCTCGACTTGCTGCATATTCTTTGCTCCAGGTATAGGTACTACAACTGGGCTGGACATTATCAACCAGTTTAAAGCAATCTGTACAGGCTTCTTTCCATATTTCTCACCCAGCTCTTTTAGCTTAACTATGAGAGGCCATATCCTTGAGAAATTATCTGGATGAAATATTGGGTCTCCAGCTCTAACATCTTCAAATCTCGGAAGATTCTCTGGAGTATATTTTCCAGTTAATGCTCCCTTAGCGATTGGGCTCCAAGCTTGTACAGTAATCTTACATGCTTCAGCATACGGTATTAATTCTTCTTCAGCCCACCTTTCCAATAGGTTATATCTTATCTGTAAGACTTCAATATCTGTTGAAGCTAAACTACTTCTAAAGCTTTCAACCAGCTCTACCGGGAAATCGCTTAACCCTAGATAACTTACCAAGCCCATCCTGATTAGCTTCTCCATTGCTCTAGCATACTCATATGTTGGATAGTTGTGCCAGCATGGAGGCCAGTGGGCTAAAAGCACATCAATATACTTTAAGCCAAGTATCTCTATAGATTTATTGACTGACTTATAGATATCTTCTGGGTTTAAGAATTCTCCAGGAATCTTCGTAGATACTATAACATGGTCTCTCCTCACCCCTATTTCATCCAGTGCTTTTCCAAGAATATTCTCACTAAGCCCTCCACCGTAAACCATTGCTGTATCGAAGAAGTTTATATCAAGCTCAACAGCTTTACTGATTATGTTTTTAGCTTCTTGATACTCTGTTAACCCCCAATCTTCACTAAACTGCCAAGCTCCAAGCCCTACTCTAGAAACTTTCAAACTAGTCTTACCCAGACTTGTATACTCCATTTCTTTTCAAGCCTCCTGCGAATCCCTAGAAGAGACTCCATAAATATGTTTTTACCCTAGTAGTCTATGGTGATATGTTTTCTATTTAAAGGAGAATCTCATAAATTATGAGAATAAGTGCTTTGATCTCTTTGGAGCTAATAACACCTAAGAGAATTAAGAGAAGGTTAAGAGAAGAATGCGAGGAAACTGGGGTAAGCATTGAGGAGCTAGCTTTAGAAGTGGTATACATGCCGTGCTATGTAGAGTGCATCATATACTGTTATGTTATGCTCAAGCGATATTTCTATCGCTCTATTTAAGTGTTTTTAACCCGCTCTCCAGTATTACCACTTGAGAATCGATTAGCCTCTCTCCTAGATTGTAGAGATGCATTGCAAACCTGCTAATCATAGCCTTCCTTGTAAATGCATCCTTCCATACCGCATTGGTTACTTCTTTTAATAAATGGACTAGAGAGTATAATGGTTTCATCGTTCTAACGTATCTTGATGGCCTCTCCCACCCCTCCTCACGTAACAAGTACTTTACTAGAGCAGATGCATCAACCACTATCACGGTCTTCCCTCACGAGTCGGGCTGCATAACCCTTCGGCGCAATCGGTAATTCCTGAATCAGCTTCCCAAGCTCTTCAATAACTCTTCTGCACTCTCTCTGATCTTCCTCTCAATAAACCTCCTAATCTCCTCACTCCAGTTGACAACACTTCTCAAAGAATCCATCTTCTTCGTAATATAACTTTGTATTTATAAACATTATACATTTAAGTTGAGCAAGCTTCGAAACAGCATCCCCAGCCTGAAAGATACTTAGTAACAAATCTGCTATGTAAGAACTCATCTCTAAATTCCATATCTTAGATGTATTATTATGGATGCTATGTTTATGAATGCTTTATATGTTGTAGCCAGCTTCTCATACCTTATAATTATTCTTCTAAATGATTTTAGCTATCTGAAGAATCTCTCTACAGCAGACTTCATCTTCTTATAGATGCTTATATTGTATGGTCTCTGCTTCCTACCATTCCTAGGGTTTACAGGTATGTTAGCTTCTACACCCATAGATTCTAGGCTTCTCCTTATACCTTCTGTATCGTATGCTGAGTCTGCATAGAGCTGCCTAGGCTTCTCCCGTAAGCCTCCTATAAGCTTCTTAGAGTCATGCTCATTTCCAGGCCCTATCGTGAAGTTTAGAGGTTAGAATCCTCATCTACAACTACATGTATCTTTGAGCTCTTCTTATGCTTGAATCTATCATATCCTACGAGCTCCCCCCTTCCTTAGCTTCAACAGTTAAGCTATCAACAGAGACTCTAACATATCTCCTCATAGATACCAGCATCTTGAATATTCTATCCCATACTCCTTCATCACTCCATCTCTTAAGCCTCTTCCAAGCAGTCTTATACGAACCATACTTTAAAGGCATATCCATCCACCTACAACCAGTAACGAGAACATATAGTATACTGTTCAAGACAATCCTATCATCAGCTCCAGGCCTACCAAGCCTAGACCTAAGGAGGTAGAAGAAGCTTAATCATCTCCCACTCACCATCACTAAGCTCACGAAACTCCATAAAGAAAACCTACTCCAAGCAAGCTTAAATAATTTAGAGATGAGTTCTAAAATAAAGATGCCCTACTCAAAACGTCTACTACTCTAAAATGACATCATCCGTCCAAAGAATCTTTCTACAGCGCTTGTCATCTCCTTTAGAAGCATGATAACAACCCTGGATTCTGAAAATAAGTATCCTAGGCAGAACTTCTACAAAAGCAGTAGTAAGAAACGTATACACAATAATAATGGAAACTCGCGAAGAGCATTACTTAGTCGACGTGATTTGCTGCGGAAAGAGTAGAGCTAAAATAAGATGAGAACATAGAGACAAAATGGATAGCTTATGGAGATAATTGAGGGAAAGACCAATTGTTCTAGAGAGTTTACTGAGATTTTAATTCGAAGATTAGGGGATAGGCTATTTAGAGTAGTCTTGTTTGGGAGTGTAGCTAAGGGTTTGGGGACGTGGATAGCGATGTAGATTTACTTGTAGTCGTTGATCATATGACAGATGATGTTAGGAGGATCGTAGCTGAAGCAGCGTTTGAAGCTAGCATTATATCGCGTGAGCCCATAGAGTATATTGTTATGAGCTTGGAGGAGTATAGAATGAGGGGTCTAGGCAATGTATTCATTTACGAAGTTGAGAGTCATGGTAAAGTCTTTACTATGACCCTAAGCCCGAGGAGGAGATGGTTAAAAGGCTGATGGAGTTGGCCGAGGAATATTACAACTACTCGCTGAGATGCATGCATCAGTTAATGTATAGGTCTGCAGTTGATTTAGGGCAGAACGCGATAGAACTGATGCTGAAAGCATTGATACTAGCAAGGGGGAAACGCTGCCGAGAAGCCATGGAGGTTACATTCATAGATTTGGAGAAATCTATGTAGTTCAAGGTGAAGCTGTAGAGATATAATAACGAAACTTTACAGGGCTCTAGAGATAAGGAATGAAGCGAGATACGACCCTGAATACAGGCCGGTGGAAGCAGATGCAAATGAAGTAATTCAAACGAATAGGGAGCCTAGGGAGATAGCCTACAAAGTTATCAAGAAGGAGGAAGTAAATCATCAATAATATATGTGAGTGATTGAGTAAAGCGGTCATGTTGGCAGGTAATACTTCTCTCTGAGTTTTTTGTTATGTGTATGTTTCTTATTACTGCTATTGTTAATGCTAATCTTGTTTCTTCACATTGTTGAGGGGAAGTTAAAATGGAAGGGTGTTAAAACTTTTTCTAATTTACCACATTAAAAGAATCAAAGTTTAGATTTGTTCCTGGGCTTCTGTAACTTGTTCTAGGAGCGTAGATGATCCGAAGTCTATTATTGAGATAACTGCTGATGAGAATGGCTTACCAGCCATGTAGCCTAATTCTTTACTTGAAGCATTAGATTTCAGGTACGGTGTTCTAGAGATTCTGCATGCAATCTTTATCTCTCTCTCAAGGTTTGGTGGGCAGTCTCTTGATAAAATTATGAGCTTAGCTTTCTTATTTAATGCTGAGAGTTTACTCTGCCTAAACCCAAAGATTATCTTGCCTGTTCTACTTATTACTTCTAGATGTCTCTTAAGGTCTTTCAACTCGATTTTAAGCAGCTCTGTAGACGACAGTGTATAGCACCCTAGCTTAATGATAAACTAAAGAACAATAAAAACCTACTCAAAGGTGATGTATAAAAATTCAGTGATCAATTCTAGCACTCTTCTTATTTTACTTAAGTAATCTAAGAAGTAGCCTCAAGGTCAGCGTGCCCCTCACATTACATGCTTACTTAATTTTGATTTTCTGACCCACTAATATCTGCAGATTTATCTCCTGATCCATCTGCTATTCCTGGATGTCTCATTAGGAGTGTTACTTGACCTGTTCCGAGGAGTATCTCTCTACCTATCAGGATACGTTCAACGTTTCCTTTCAAGGTGTCTACTTCACCTCTTACAGCTGCATCTAGGAGTGTCTGGACGCTTATCTCAAAAGCTGCTCTAGCTAGTGGGCTGCTCTTTAATCTAACTACTCCATGCCTGCCTACTTGTTTGACTGAACCGTTGAGTGTCATGACGTCTGCTAGAAGGAGAAGGTGTCTTATATCTACATCTAAGCCTTGTTCCTCAAGGACATGTTTTAATTCTCTTACTATTGCTTCTCTTGCAGCTTCTATTCCTAGGACTTCAGCTATCTCATGTATGTTATTTGTCCATACTCTTCTATAATCTACTCCAGGAAGCATCATTATATCTTTCAGGTTTGAGCCTTCTGTAAGGATAACGTATTCTCCATTCTCGTACTTTAGAATAGCTTTCGTTATCTTCTTTATGCCTTTAACTCTTGAAGAGAGTATCTTTTCTTTTAACTGGTCAAGGGTCAGACTACTTTCTTCAGATGCGTATACTATTAGCCTATCTTCTCTTAATTCATAATTGTATTTCATCTGTTTTACTGCTTCCTCGACATCGTTTAATGTTACTCCATGTTCTTTCATAGCTTCTTCATCTAGTTGGAGTATTAATGCATTCTTCTTTAAATTGAATCCTACACTTGATACTATATCTTCAAAGTATGTGGATTGGATTTGTTTTACAAGCTTCTGGGCTTTAGCTCTATTCTGTGCATACTCTGGCTCGAGGGGTACTCTCATTATGGGTGTTGAAGGAGTTTTACGTGCATCAACTATCTCTATAAGCCTTGGAAGCCCTAGAAGAATGCTCTGCTCTCTAACCCCTGCGAAGTGGAATGTTCTTAGTGTTAGCTGTGTACTAGGTTCTCCGATTGATTGAGCTGTAACTATTCCTACAGCTTCACCGGGCTCTACTCTATTCTTCAGGTACTCTCTATAGACTTCTTGAATAAACTTTTCTGCATCTTCGATGCTGAACTTCTTATCTATGATCTTCTTTTTTGCTTTCTCTAATAGTAGCTTCGGCATCTTCCCAGCATATCTTGAAATTATCTGGTCTACTTCTTCCTGGCTTAGGGGTTGCTCTTGCTTAGCCTTTAACCCGAGTCTATTTATTATTATTTCCAGGTTTACTGCTTCTCCATGATAGCTTTTAGAGGGGTCTATTCCATCTTCACCATAGAGGAACTGTACAATCTTCTTATAGTCCATCATTCTGACAGTTCCATCATACTCGACGTATAAGGATTCTAATGCATTAACTAACCTCCTCTGCATGTATCCACTCTGCTGTGTTCTTACAGCTGTGTCTACTAGCCCATCTCTTCCTCCAGCCATGTGGAAGAAGCATTCCACAGGGTCTAATCCTTGGAGGAATGAATGGTAGACGAATCCTCTAGCTTTAGGTGAAGCATCCCTAGGCTTAAAGAATGTTAATACTCTATCTGTAAACCCTCTCTTTATCCTCTCTCTTCTAACTGCTTGCTGACCTACTACCCCAACCATCTGGTCTATGTTTAGCAGTGAGCCTCTGGCTCCAGTTCTAGTCATTATTACTGCACTGCTCTCGGGGGAGATATACTTCCTAACAACTCTACCTGCAGCATCTCTTGCCTCAGCAAGTATAGATAGGATATTTGATTCAAATGCTTGTTCAGGTGTTTCTCCAGGCTTAATCTCTATTCTACCCTTCTCATATTCTACCTTAAGAGCATTGAATGCTTCATCCATCTTCCTAAATATATTTTCTATTTCTCTGTATGCTTCTCCGGGGACATATAGGTCATCTATACCGAAGCTGAATCCTCTCAAGTTCAAGTATGTATTAGCTATCTTAACAATATTGTTGATGAATTGCTTAGCAGCTTCGGAGCCATACTCCATAGCTATTCTGTGGAGGATGCTGTTAGCTTTCTCAACACCTATCGCGCTCTTGTCTATCACACCTTTAACTAGCTTTCCATCTTCTATAACGACCTCTATATCTGGAGAGAATGATGCTTTAAATCTATGATTGAAGCCTTTAGGTAGTAGGAGGCTGAAGACTTGTTTTCCACTCCATTTAGGTTCAGGCTCTTTAATCTCAGGCTCAGGCAGCTCTCCAGTATATGCTATCTGAGATAAGAGATAGGATAGCTCTTTCTTTGTAAGGTATACGTCTGGTTTTGTAAGAAGGTATAAAGCTGTAATGAAGTCTCTTATAGCTCCTATAATAGGTGCACCATACCTCGGTGAGAGTATATTGTTCTGTACTATGAGGAGGAGCCTTGCCTCCGTCTGTGCTTCTTCACTCTGAGGTACATGTAGATTCATCTCATCTCCATCGAAATCTGCATTGTATGGTGTACATACGCAGAGGTTTAACCTGAAAGTCTTATACGGTAAGACTCTAACCCTGTGAGCCATTATAGACATTCTATGAAGGCTTGGCTGACGGTTGAAGAGAACTATATCACCATCTATTAAGTGTCTCTCAACAATATATCCTGGTTCAAGAGCATTTGCAACCTCATCTAAGTCTTGTGCAAATTTTAGCCTTATCCTCTTACCATCAGGTCTAATAACATATCTTGCTCCAGGATATTTGTCTGGTCCATTCTTAATATACTGTCTAAGTCTTTCAATATTCCATTCTGTTACTTTCTCAGGAACTGTTAACTGCATAGCAATATCTAACGGTACTCCAACTTCATCTATGCTGATATTAGGGTCAGGGGAGATAACGGTTCTAGCTGAGAAGTCTACTCTCTTACCGCTTAGGTTTAGTCTAAATCTTCCTTCTTTCCCTTTTAGACGTTGAGCTAACGTTTTTAATGGTCTACCACTTCTATGTGTTGCAGGCGCTACCCCCGGGACTTCGTTATTCAAGTATGTAGTTACATGATATTGGAGGAGGTCTGCAAGCTCGATTATTACTGGTGAGGGTGAGCCGGCATTAATATTCTCTTTAAGTCTTTGAGCTACTCTAAGTATATCAACTAGCTTATGGGTTAAGTCATCTTCACTTCTAAACCCTGATTCAAGAGTTATACTAGGTCTAACATATACAGGTGGGACAGGGAGTACTGTTAAAACCATCCATTCTGGTCTAGCAACTTTCGGATCTACATCTAGTAGTTCTAGGTCTTCATCAGGAATTCTCTCAAGTCTTGCTCTAACAGCATGAGGTGTAAGTCTTCTAGGTCCTTCATCAGTCATCTCTATGAATGTTGTCGGCTTCTCTAATTCGATCCTAAGTTGATGCTCATCACAATGCGGGCATGTAGTTGTAGACATAGCCTTCTGAAGTATCTTATAATAGATTTCTCTACTCGTCTTTCCAGACCTCTTCATTTCCTCTATCTTAGCTCTATAATCTCTGATATCTTCATCTGTTAATAGGATTCTACCACAGCTTCTACATGTTGCTTTCAGTAAGTTGTAGATATGTTTTACAAATCCCACATGTATTACTGGAGCTGGAAGCTCTATATGACCGAAGTGACCTGGACAGTTTAGGTAGGTGTTGCCACATGTTTTACATCTTTGACCCGGCTCAAGTGTTCCAAGCCTTGGATCCATTACTCCACCGGGTACAGGCATCCCATCTTCATCATAAGTATCTGGATTCTGTATTTCTGCCACACTCATCTCTCTTATCAAGTCTGGAGAAAGTATTCCAAACTTTATTGCAGAGACTGCCCCAATATATGACACTCTACATCACCTCCTCGAATATGAGTTTAGGCATAATCCCCATGCTTATCATTTCTTCAAGTAATAAGTAGAATGCATAAGACATTGTAACAGGCTTAACCTTAACATCTTTCCCATGTACGGGACATACGAATCTTTCTTGCTTCAAATCGTAATATGCTGGAAGACCGCATTCTTGGCAGAAGTATGCCGTATATTTATCACTCTGCTCTAAGAGTCTATCAAGTAGGAGGTAGCTTGCACCATGAGCTATTAAGCAGTCTCTCTCCATTTCTCCAAACTTTAACCCCCCGCCTCTACTTCTACCCTCAGTAGGCTGTCTTGTAAGTATCTGGACTTGCCCACGTGCTCTTGCATGTATCTTATCTCTAACGAGGTGGTGGAGCCTCTGATAGTATACGACTCCTATGAAGACTTCGGCTTCAAACCTCTTACCCGTTATTCCATCATACATTACTTCCTTCCCAGTATTCTTAAAACCTAATGCTTCTAACTCTCTTCTAAGTTCTTCTAGAGGCTTACCCATGAATGGTGTGCCATCGATGAATTCTCCCTTTAATGCTGCTAATTTTCCAGCTATACTCTCTATAAGTTGACCAATCGTCATTCTACTTGGGAAAGCATGTGGGTTTATCAGCAGGTCAGGGACTATCCCGCTCTCAGTGTAAGGCATATCTTCTTGTGGGAAGACCATTCCCACTACCCCCTTCTGACCATGCCTTGAAGAGAATTTATCACCTATCTCAGCAAAGCAGAGTGTTCTAACTTTAGCTTTAATAAGCTTATTACCTTCCTCAGTCCTTGTTATAAATATGTTTTCGACTACTCCAGCCTCCGATGGTCTAACTGTCTCCGAGGCATCACGCCAAACCATCTCTCTTGCAGGAGCTCTCTGGTATTCTTCCATAAATCTTGGAGGGCTCTTTACACCTATTATTACTGTTCCTCCAGTAACTTCAGATTCTATGTGTGCTAATCCATCATCATCTAAGACTCTGTAAGCCTGCTCGCCCCTATATCCTCTAACAGATGCGTCAGGTATCTCTATTCTATCTTTCTGTCCTCCAATATAGGTTCTTGCCTCAACTTCGTATGTTCTATAGCTTAATGATAATCCTAGCCCTCTCTCAATAGATGACTTGTTTAATACTACTGCGTCTTCCATGTTGTATCCATGCCCAGTCAAGACTGCTACAACCATGTTCTGACCGATCGGCCTCTCATTTAATCCTAGTAGTTCTATGGATTTAGTAGTTACGAGAGGTTTCTGAGGATATACCATGATGTGCATTCTAGAATCTACTCTAAGCTCATAGTTCGTAGCGAATATTCCTAGAGCCTGCTTACCCATAGCTCCTTGATAGACGTTTCTCGGAGATTGATTATGTTCTGCGTAGGGTATAGTTGCTGCAACCACCCCGAACATAGCGTATGAGCATATCTCTAGATGTGTATGCTCAGTAGTGAGTACTTCAGGTGATAAAGCTACATATGAATTCTCCTCTTCTTCAGCATCTATTAACTCTATTTTTCCCTGAATTACTAAGTCTCTAAATCTTAGAGTTTTATTCTTTAATCCCTCTATATCAGTCTTTGTAAGTAGTAGCTTACCACCCTCTACAACTATTAATGGTCTCATGACTCTTCCTTCATCAGTATTTATCCAGACTTCTTGTACATGATCGTAGCTATAGAGTGCAAAGCTAACTTCACTACTTATCTCATTCCTTCTTCTAAGCTCTCTAAGAGTCTTAACAAGTTCTTTCCCATTTATATGGAAACCTACTAGCAGTCCATCAACGAATACTTTTGTTGGATAAACTCTCCTCCTAGATAGCATCTCAGTGAGTGGAAGCACTCCTGAAGAGTAGAGCTTCTCTAAGAGTTCTCTCTTCTTAGCTTGATGGCTTATAGTAGCGCTTAATGCAAGGTTCTTAACCAATCCACAGTTTGACCCTTCAGGCGTCTCCGCTGGACAGATCCTTCCAAAGTGTGTTCCATGTAGGTCTCTAGCTTCGAAATGAGGCTGGCTTCTACTCAATGGAGACTGAACTCTTCTAAGATGGCTTAGAGTAGCTAGATAGTTTGTTCTATTCAGTAACTGTGTTACTCCTACCCTCCCTCCAGGCCAGTTACCCGTTGCAAAAGCATGCTTTACGAAATCTGTTACTATCCCAGGTCTAATGAATGTTGATACGCTTACGGGATAACGAGATGAGGTTATCTTCTCAAGCTGGTATCTTATATCTCTTAGAAGCTTCATGAAAGCCATTCTATAAAGCTCCATTAGGAGTGGTCCAGCCAGCTTTATCCTCTTATTTGCGTAGTGGTCTCTATCACTTGTCTTCCTAATCTTTAGACTTGTCTCTAATAGCCTGCCGATCATCTCACAAAGGAAGATTGCTTTCTGGTATCTAGCAGCTTTGGATGTACCGATATGTGGTAGGAAAACAGTATCTATTAATTGTTCAGCTCTCTGTACACGGTATTCTTCAGCATACCCAAAAGCTATCCTATTCCCAATGTATCTTAATGCTTCTGCTTCACTATCTACTCCTTCAGCTTCCTGGAATGATGGAGCTAGAAGTTCTTGTACTTCTTTTAAACTTGAAACCATATTAACTATATCTCTATCATTTACCATTCCCAAAGCTCTAAGCATTATTATAATAGGTATACCCTTATAGATTCTTGAGAAGAATACTTTTAATGGTCCACCAGGCTTGTAAGTTACTTCAACCCTAGATTGTCTACCATGTATTGTCGATAAGACTATAGCGCTAAGCTGTCCACCCTCTGCCTCCTTCTCTGTTACAAGTATCCTGTTAGGTGCGAGATCTTCTATAGCAACTATTACTCTCTCTGAACCATTTATGATAAAGTATCCTCCAGGGTCTTTCGGGTCTTCACCTATTTCTATCAGTTCTTCATCAGTCATCTTTGATAGTGGGCATATATCTGACTTTAACATTACAGGCAGTATCCCTACTTCTATCTTTTCACTTGAGATAGGTTTACCGTCTAGGTATAAGCTTACTCTAACATAGAGGGGCGCAGCATAGGTTAAGTTTCTTAACCTACACTCCATCGGCTTAACATTTTCTACTACTGTTCCATCCATCTCTACCAGTCTAGGAGCTCCAACTTCAGGGTTACTTAACTTAAGGATTAAGGTGCCATATTTTGTTTTAACTTCAATGTCCCCGAGAGATTGAATTAGCTCTCTCAATCCTTCTCTTACGAAGTAGTTGTACGACTTCATATGGTGTTCTACTAATCTTTCTTCTTCAATGAATGCCTTCATTACTTCCCATAAATCTTCATTCGTTAATTCAATCTGCCTAGACATATCCAGTAAACCCCCCAGTAACTTTCAAAATAACCATTTTTTTCAACATATTAATACTCATAATCTCCAAGTCTTCAATAGGGAGTTGACTTCCTTAGTTTTAAGGTTTACGCTATTACATGGCCAAGCTTAACCATAAAGATACTCTCTGAATACATATTGCCAATATTCATGATGTGAAAATAGAGAAGCTGAGCTTTCCAACAGCCTTAACCCTTGTAGGAGCATCTTAAAAATAGAGAATCTACACAACGCTTAGTATTTACCACTACTTTACTCTCACCTTAGCGATTAAGATATTCAATATCATGATAAATCCTATTAGCGGTATGAAATACTGTGCAATAATTGCACCCCAAATTTTTATGATAACTCCGATTAACCATGTAGAGATGAAAGATCCTATGGTTCCGAAAGTAAACAGTATTCCCGCATATGCTCCTCCAGCATTTGGGTTTAGAGCAGTTATCCAAGCGATTAGAGTTGGATATAGGGGTGCTAAGAAGAATCCTGAGACTGCCCAGAAAGTCATCTTTAGATAAATAGAGATTGGAAGAGCTGCTACACTCATAGAGAACACTCCAGCTGTACCTGATGATAATAGAGACTTCAAATATCCGAGCCTGTCTGTAAATGGTGCCCAAACAAGCCTCCCAACCCCCATTAAACCCCAGAATAACCCTACAGTTAGCCCTCCCTCTATTAATGATGCACCCATATCATATAGGATCGATGGAAGCCAGGATGAGAGCCCAAGCTCAACAGCTATAATAAATATTGCTATGGAAGTTATTGGAAGCATTACAAAGAATCTTCTAAGAGTGCTTAGAACATTATCTTCTAATCTTCTCGTAGAATTTGCTTTTTCAAGATTCCTCGATGATACATACATGGAGGCTGCAAGTGGGAACAATAATGGTAAGAACACTAAGTATGCGAGACGCCAACTTCCAGTAAACAGTATGATGAAAGCTATGAGAGGTGGTCCAAACCCTGAACCAATATTCCATGCAACATGAAGTAGGTTAACAGCCATACCCCTCTTCTCTATATAGAGATCTGAAACCATGGCGTTTGAGGCAGCCTCAAAGATGCCTCCACCTATTCCTATCAGTAGAAGTGCTAAACCTAAAAGATAAAATGATGGAGACATGCTTACCATTAATGAGCTGACCCCCATCAAGGTAAGCGAGATAGATGATGTCAGCCCTCGCCCAACCTTATCGGAGATCCATCCTCCGATGAATGCCAACATGCCGCCTAGAGAGTAGAGAGCTACTATGGCTCCAGCTATATCTGGAGTTAAATTGAATTCTTTAGAGATGTTTGGAAGAGTAGGACCGATGGTTGTTGCTATACCTGCATATAAGCAATAGCAGCAAAAATTCAGTATCCATAGCATTCTCCGTGAAACCATAAGATGCATTTAATGATTCAAGATTAATCTTATTTAAATCTTATTTTAATGTAGTGGGAATGATGTATGATACGTATATGATGTATAGGCGGCAGGCTACGGGATGTCAGGCAGGTAAACCGGTTGCAAGCAGCAAGTCTATTAACCACTGAGGTTTAACTGGGAACCAGACTATGAACCATGCTACTTGAACTACAGTCATGAAGAATAGTATAGTCATTGAGAATTTATCTTCTCCGAGTATGTATGGTAGCCCTATAGCTATTATAGGTATTGTTGAGTAGAAGTAGAATGGGTACACCCATCTATGGAGTATGTATGCTAGAGGGAAGAAGACTAGATAGGTTAGAGAGATCCATGAGAGTATTAGTACTTCATTGTCTGGAAAGATCTTTTTTCTTAGTGAGAGGATAGATGAATAGATTGAGAATGCGAATACAAGCCAGGTCATCCACCATAGAGGTGTCTGCATGCCGTAATACGCTATCGGATGGTATTCTTTACCATCAACGGTTACCGTTACAACAAAGTATGCTTCACGAGGGAAGGGCATAATCGGGTTAGCCCAAGTAATAGGCATGTGGACTATATCTCCTTCTTTAAATGTTAAGATAGAGTGGTAGTTTAGTATATAGTCTAGATGCTCAAAAGGTGTAGAATAGGCTTTTAAAGAATAATCGTAGACAGCTAACCCAGCTAACAATATTGCTAAAGAGATTATCAACGTCTTCTCAACTATCTTTAATGTCTCTCTAATGGAATCTATGAATTTCTCCTGTAGACAGGACATCCTCAAGAAATAGTATAGTAGTAGAGCAGCAAATATGAATAAGCTTGAGATCTTGCATAATAATGCTAAGCCGGCTGCAACTCCTGAATAGATGTATCTACCCTTAAGGAAAAATAATGCTGATAGTAGGCTGAACATCATAGCAGGAGAATCTAGGATCGCCATTGAGCTAATATTAAATGAAGTAACATCGCAAGCAAAGAGTATTGCTGAACATAGAGCTAAAACATTATTCTTTAATACTATTTCTGCAAGTTTACCTAGTAAGTATACTGATATTGCTCCAGACAACGTTATGAAGATTCTCCATCCTATAGGGTTATCTCCAAACAATAGTATCCCCAGTATAATTAATGCTTTAGAGAGGGGTGGATGCTCATTATTCACTGCCATGCCCATAAGCATCTTACGAGCAGCTGGGACATAATGGGCTTCATCAAAGATTAATGCGCAGTCTGTTGATAAAGGTGGATTAATACATTCAGAAGGTGGAAGCTTAGGCCAAGGCTCACTCATTATCAACAGCTTTAACACAAGAATTATAATAGACAAGATCACCAACTGGATGTCGAGCTTACTTAGATACTTTCTTAGAAAAACCACAGGCATGAAATCTTCACTAACCTTTGCATATATCTAGAATAATATTTACATTATCTTTCATTATGAGTCTGCATCTTTACCAAAGGCTTAATCAGTTCTTTTAAGGTAACCTTCTTGCCAGAAGCTTTAAGATATGTCTCAGCCAATATGTATAGTAGTGCTGCAGCTCTTATTAATGCAAGATTTTGAGGTAGTGCTCCAGGCATTAGAGGATCCATCTCTATAAACCATGTAAGTATTATCCCTACATTAGCAGCTTCAAGAATATAGAAGGCTGGCTGGAATCTACCAATCAATGCTAAGAAGGGGAGAATGAATATGACCATCTGCGGTGTAAAGACATAGTTTGTTAAGAGGAAGACCGATAAGAGCATGAAAGACTTCTCATACAGGTTGCCAACATTACTTAGATAGATTTTAAGTAATCCGTAAGCCATGAGGAGGGCGCTGAATAGCTTAGCAGTATCCCATGAATCTCTTGATGGAAATAGGTAGATAAACCAAGCATTCTCAAGCCCCCACTCAGCATGGAATAAGTATGTATCTTTAAAGAAGCTCGGGTTGAGTATCTGTAACCCAATATTGACAACTAGAATAGGCATGAAGACGTAGAATAGGTAAGCCAGCCTACTCCTCCAATCCTTCAAGTATGCTAGTAATATTGGTAGAAGTATAATATTAATTAGTTTAACGAGGACGGCGGCAGAGAATAGTAATGCTGAGAACCTATACCTACTTTTCTCAAAGAACATTAATGATAAAATTAGGAATGCGGCGAAGACTACATCGAAGTTATAGTTTAGGTAAACAATCATTGAGGGTGCGAAGATGAGGAAAATGAAGACGTAGACTGGTGGAGTATTCTTTTCATTCATAATCTTGAAAACTGTTAAAACAAGGAGAAGATAAGATAAGTAGAGTATAGTAGAGAAAGCATTATAGTATGGAACCATTTCTCCTTGACCGATTAGAGATGAGATATAGGTTATCAAGCCTGCTAATGGGGGGTACTCGAACCCTTCTTGTATATACGGTATCTTTACATCTCTTACCAAAGGTCTATACCAGAAAGAGATGATATCTGAATAGATGTTTCCATTGATCTTCGGGTGATGAAGTAGATATGATGTGATGAATGAGAGTGTGGATGCTACGATAATTATCTTCTTCATTAATGTTTTCTTCATAACCTGTTAAGCCTCTTACTTACATATGGTCCTTCACGAGTATATCCTCTCCTGTAATAGTATTCTCTTACACCTATCCCGCTTATTACGACTATCTTCTTTGCATCAAGCTCTGTAGCCGCTATCTCTTCTGCTTTGGCTAGGAGTCTCGACCCGTAACCTCTATGCTGCCATGAATCTTCTCTTCTATGCTTAACTGGAGACATCTTACCATATATATGGAGCTCTCTAACTATTGCTGCATCTTCCAATTCTCTTCTTAGTATCCTTGATGGTAGTCTAAGTCTAATAAACCCGATCAAAGCATCTGCAGCAACTTCTTCATATGAGATGAAGTACTCAACACCTTGAGATGCATCATATCTTAGAATGCTTAATCTTATATTTTCTTCATCTATCTCTACTCTCTCTCTGATTCTCCTCCCAGCTTCTCTACATCTAATACATCTACATCTTAAACCAAGATTCTTTAAGTATTGTTCAACTCTTTCTCTCAGGTTTCCTATCCTGTTTCCGTCTATAGTCATGTATAATGGTATTTCTCTCTGGACACGTTGTATCCTAACGTATGGAGGTGTTTCAAGAAACCATTTAGCTAGAAGCTTTACGAGAACATCATCAGGATATGGTTGATATTCTCCCCTCTTCCATAACTCATGTAAGCCTGTATTGGGAAGTACTAATGTTGGATAAATCTTGATAAGGTCTGGTCTAAACCTATTATCTCTCCAGATCATACGATATATCTCCAGGTCTTTTTCATAGCTTGACCCTGGAAGATTGGGCATCAAGTGATATCCTACCTTGAAACCTAAGTCTTTAAGAATCTGTGTAGCTTCTACAACATCTTCTACCGTATGTCCTCTGTTAACCAGCTTATAAATCTCATCGTCAAGTGTCTGGACACCCAGCTCGACCCTCGTTACACCTAGCTCAAGTAGCTTTTCTGCCTGTTTAAGCTTTGCCCAGTCAGGTCTTGTCTCAACAGTAATCCCCGAAACTCTTGTAGATGCTTTCTCAGCTTTCTCCACTGCTTCCATAAAACTTCTAGAACCGGATTTATTCAATGCATCTAGACACCTCTTAATGAACCATCTCTGGAATCCCTGTGGCATTGCATTAAAGGTTCCACCTATGAATATTAACTCAACTTTATCTACTCTATGTCCAAGCCTCTCTAGTTTACTAACTTGGCTCAGGACTTGGAGGTATGGATCGTATCCTACCCTTGAAGCATTCTCTACTGACTCTTCTCTGCCTGTATAGCTTCTAGGACTTCTCTCTCCTCCTGGACAGTAGATGCATCTACCATGAGGGCACTCATATATTGGTGCGACAACTGTTATTACTGTTACCCCAGAAATTATTCTAGCAGGCTTCTTCGCAAGCTTCCTCCTAACATCTTCTAATAGCTCAGGTGGAGTATTCTCAAGGATATCAATATTTGATGGAACTTTAACTAGTTTATACTCTTGAGATGTCTTAAGCTTTATCTTCTCAACATCCTCCCTACTAACATCTTTCCTGTAGGCTATCTCTAAAGCTATCTTCATACAAGCTTCACGATACGAATCACTAACAGCTGACTGCATCATCTACGCTATTCACAGTAATCTTAGATTCACTCCTATATTAGAATCATCCTCACTACGGCTGGGATTTGTTGATTTTGAAAGTTAGAGATGCTTACTTGTTCTTCCTCATCATAATCTCCTCGATTAGTGCTGGGATTGCTTCTCTATAATCCGCAACTATTCCATAATCTGCATTCTCAAAGATCGGTGCTTCAGGATCATTATTTATTGCTACAACTATTCCAGCTTCCCTTATACCGAAGAGGTGTTGTGCAGCTCCAGAGATCCCTACAGCTATATATAGTGATGCTTTAACAGACTTCCCAGTCTGACCTACCTGCTTCTCATGCGGTATCCATCCAGCATCAACAGCTTTTCTAGACCCTGCAACTACTCCTCCAAGTAGCTCAGCCAGCTTCTCAAGTAGCTTGAACCCGTCAGGTGAACCCAGCCCTCTACCTCCTGAAACTATTATCTCAGCTTTCTCTATTGGGACTTCTTCAACCTTGACTTCCTCAGTTGAGATTAGCTTGATTCTCGGTTTAGGTATCTCTACTTTCTCTTCTATGATCTCTCCTTTTCTAGATGTATCTTTTTGTGGGAGCTTGAAGACGTTCGGTCTTACTGTTGATAGTTGCGGTCTTCTCTCGGGTGCCCTAATATGTGCTAGTAGGGTTGCACCGAAGGGTGGTCTAATCATTATCAAGTCTCTAGTATTAGCATCTACGTCAAAGTCTGTACAGTCTGCAGTTATCCCTGCTCTTAGAGTATTAGCAACGTAGGGTATCATTTCACGTCCTCTAAGTGTTCCAGCAGCTAGAAGGATCTCGGGCTTATATTTTCTAATCAATGTTACGAGAGTCTCAGCATAAACTTCAGGAGTATATGTTGATAATCTAGGATCGTCTACATAGATTACTTTCTCTGCTCCATAGTATATTGGCTCATTAACGAGGTGTTTTATATTGTGTCCAAGTATTACTCCTACTAGGTCTGTCTTAATCTTATCAGCTATCTTCCTACCTGGATTTAGGAGTTGGAGAGATGCTTCACTGACTTCTCCCTCGAAAGCTTCTATGAATATCCATACTCCACGCCATTCATCCCTACTGACTGGCTCCCACTCTGGACAGATTGATGACCCGCTCATGCTATCTTCACCCCCTCTTCTATAAGTTTATCTACAAGCCACTTGACAGCTGATCTAATATCTTGACCATCGAATTTCTGCCTCTTTCTTGGGATTGATGGCGTCGCTATTGATCTCTCAACCCTCGTTGGTGAACCTCTGAGACCGATGCATTCCCTCATTAATCCAAGTTCATTATTCGTCCACACCTCGATGCGGTTCTCCATCTTAGCTCTGAGCTTATAGGATAGCTTAACAGGTCTAGGCTCATTACTCTTCATAGCTACGACTAGTAAGCAGGGGGTTGGAAGCTCGTATACCTCTATCCTTCTCTCAAGTCTCCTCTTAACTCTAACCACTCCATCAACATATTCAACATCTGTAACATAGTAGATGTAGGGGATCTTAAGCCATGAGGCTGTCTGTGCACCTATGTGAGCTGTTGAGCTATCTATTGTTTCTTGACCGAAGATTAGTACATCATATGGTTTTAATCTTTCTATTGCTCTCGATAGGGTATATGATGTAGCAAGTGTATCAGCTCCAGCGAATACTCTATCACTTATTAATATAGCTTTATCGACACCCATCCCAATAATGAATTCCAGCCCAGCTTTAGCAGACATGGGAGCCATGGAGATCGCTGTAACAGTACCCCCGTACTTCTCCTTTAATTGTAGAGCCGTCTCAACAGCATTCAAGTCATGTGGATTAATTATACTAGGTATACCCTCCCTGATCAATGTCCCTGTTCTAGGATCTATATTTACTATCTGAGTATTAGGAACCCATTTAACAGCGACTATAATCTTTAAACTCATGCCCCCAAGTCTATGGGGAGGAGGAAAACATAAACATTAAGATAAAGATATTAAACGATTGAGTAACTCTAAACGAGAACAATCAATATACCCATCATAAGAGTATAATGAAGCTAAACCTGTATTATAGATTATTCACACCAAGATGTAAATATTGAGGTCTATGTTTCAGCTAATATTTATCGAAGAAGTAGTTGGAAGCATGCTTTACTCTAATAGGGTTGGTCCTTAGTATCCTCGATATTATTTATAATAGGTATAGCTGAACCTTCTCTAACCTCCCCATCTTAGGGTTTTTCCATCGACAAAGGATATCGAGGACATAGTCTAACGCATACATGAGAAAACAAAATAGAAATCAGGTCGTGGACATAAAAGAAGAATCTAATTAAAAGTTGACAGGACCCATCGTAGATACAAGGATCTTAAATAAAAGTTGACGAGGCCTGTTTATGATTCTTTGTAATCATGTTCTAGCCCTTAACATTCTACCTTAATGCTTAATAATTTGGTCACCCCCTGTAGCCGTGGTCTTAGCAGTGTCTCTGCCGAAGTTTCTCAAGAACCCTGTTTACTACATTATTTATATGCATGGTTTCATCCTTTGGTCCATTTATATGTACTCTTTCAGATAATCGAGCCACGTGTAGTAAACTTGATTCATAGTCCAAGAGCGTGGAAGCAGACGTTAAGCGGGTTCAGGAGGCTCCCGCCAGCCATCGTTGTCTATGGCTTGGCTGTCACATCCCTGACAGCGGGGATTTGTGAGGAACTGGTTTGGAGAGGCTACCACAGACAAGGTTTGAGCGTTTGCCGCATGGCAGGGTCTAGAAGGCCATACCCTTGCAAGCATTACCCTCCGGCTTCCGGCATGGCATATCAATACTAACACCACTCTCGATACCTATAGGTCTCGTATGCGGATATGTTTATGCCAAGACAAGGATGCTTGTACCCATTGTGGTAAGCCACCGTCTTGGAGACGTCGTAGATTTCACTACAGTGTACTTCGCTTAGCCTATGATCCGAGGTCTCTACAATAATGTTTAGCTGATTAAGATGGAGTAAAAGTGTCATAACTTTAATGATGTACATGAGCCCTAAGTTTAAAATAGGATAATGGATAGGAGGCTAGGATGAGTATCAAAACCTTCGAGAACCGTTTTGAGGACTGTGAATTATTAAGTTAACATTCTTAGATAAATTTGCACTTTGTAAGCGTATAGTATTTTACATTGCAGTGTATTTAACAGATTTTCTAGTAACCTTCAATATCGGTTCTTTTATTAATTATCGTCTTTTAAGATTTTTACAGTATTACTCTCAGTATTATTTTTATTGTTTTCGAGATACAACATTTATCTACTGACTATTTCATAAGTAAATTTTGGTTATGGTTACTGCTAAGAGTGCTGGAAGAGAATTATTTCAAATCAACAATAGTGTTAGCCAAATAGTAGTTGATTTACTTAAGGTTCTTAAAGATAGGTATAATTATAGGAAGCTTTCAAACTTAACAGGTATTCCTGTCTCTACATTAACAAGATACTTAACTGGGAAAACTATTCCAAAAGGTAGTAAAGCTAGGCGTCTTCTCAAAAATCTTGTCTTAAATCTGAATCTTTCATCTCTTATATCCCAGTTAATTAGAGATGGTGATTCGATCGATGTATTCAAGGTAATGTTTAACCCGAATATGATTAAGATCATAGGAGCACATGTTATAAACGAGTATGTAGGAATGAAGATTACTTCTTTTATGGCTTTAGACTTATTAAGTATTCCATTAACAGCTTATCTATCCACTGTTACATCACGCTATTTCTATATAGTTGCTAGAGAACCATTACCTGTAAATGATCAAGAATCCTTCACTATATTCTTAAGTGATTCTAGAAGTATCTGGCCAACATGCTACTGGGTTTATTTCAATCAAGCTAGGAAGAAAGAAAGTATATTAATGGTTTCTACAAGAATTCCAGAATATGAATTCTTCAATAAGCTTACTGAAGTACTTGAAAAGAAGAATGTCGAAATAGCTGGTTTATTTTCATTAATAGGAAGTGAAGAAGAATTCTCAAGACTAAGTTTAAAACCTGGATGCAAGAGATATTGTATCTTATCATGATAGATTAACCATATTCTCTCCAAGTGTGGTTACACTTGGTACACCTAAAGAATAACGTCATAGGTTCATCTGCAGATCTCGTCTGTATAGACCACCAATAAGCTTCTCTGTTCCCGCATCGAGGGCATACAACATCAGTAGTTGTTGGGAGGACTTTTTCTTCCTCGCTCTCTATCATGACTAATTTAGGTCCTGAACGCTTCTTCACGAGATTTGCCACTATGACTTCTTCTGCCTTCTTCTCGTATCCACACTTTGGACATACCAAAGTAGAATTACTTGACTTCTTCTTCAAAACCATGACTTTCCCACACTTCGGACAGAACTCCAAGGTCTCCTCACTAAAACTATAACTGCATCTACTTGTTAATTTATTTTTCTTTTAGTTAAGGTCTCTGCATTATGTATGCTAGCTTTAAACATAATAATGGTATTGAAGTTTGTTAAGATAGTCCTGGATAGGTCAGTAATAGACGCTATAATAGTCGATAAATAGTTGATAGAAGCCTATCTACAGGTACGTATTGGAGGGTGTTGTTGATATATGTTCTCTCTTGTAGGCTGATACGATAGGTTTTGCTTTAAGAGGATTTTTCTGAATTTCTGGAGATGCTAGGTGGACCAATCATGTATGTATATATTTTAGCTTCAGCGTCTAGGAGTAATCTTAGCAGCCTTAAAATACATACCTATAAAAGGTTATGGGCATCGTCTTATAATATTTTGAGATGAGGATAGGTGTAAGTTATCATCTTCCTTCTTCTAGTTAACCTTGAGCTCTATTGAAAGTGCAGTGTCCACGTCTGAAGTCATTTATAAATTCATTCTTCAATAACTTGTTATTTTTAGCGTTATCTTAATGTTTTATTCTGTTGCCTGCTTCCTTCTTTTCTCTATTTCATATATGTGCTTTCTTGTTTTACAGACTGCGTCAGGGTTTACGCTTACTGAGTCGATGCCTATGTCGATTAAGAATTCTAGGAAGTCTTCGTATACTGAGGGGGCTTGACCGCATATTGAGACTGTTACGCCATGTTTATGAGCGTTCTCTATGAGATGTTTTATTGCTCTTTTAACAGCTTCATCTCTTTCATCAAAGTATCCCATATTTGCAAGGATTGCAGAATCACGGTCGATGCCTAGTATTAACTGCGTGAGGTCGTTGCTCCCGATTGAGAAGCCATCACATATCTTTGAGAACTGGTCTGCGAGGAAGATTACGCTTGGAACCTCGGCCATCAACCATATTTTAAAATCTTCCAATCCTCTTTTCAAGCCTTCTTCCTCCATTATCTTCAAGCATTCCTCAACTTCCCAAACTGTTCTAACGAATGGGATCATAACCCAGACATTGTTTAATCCCATTTCTTCTCTCACCTTCCTGATAGCCCTGCATTCTAAGCGGAATGCCTTTTCAAACTCTCTACTAATATACCTACTAGCCCCTCTCCAGCCAAGCATAGGGTTGGTTTCTTCAGGCTCATATCTCTCTCCACCTATCAGTTGACGATACTCATTTGTTTTGAAGTCGCTGAATCTAACAACCACGAATCTAGGATGAATCGCCTTGGCTACGGCTGCTATTCCTTCAGCGAGCTTATTTATGTATTTCTGTTCTTCGCCCTTCTCAATTAGATGATTTGGATGTTCTCGTATCCATTCAGCAATTATGAACTCTATCCTCATCAACCCTATCCCATCAAATGGTAGATGTTTGTATTTTTCAATCTCTGTTGGTATGCCTAGATTCATTAAGACTTTCGTCTTCGTCTCAAACTTAGCTGCCTCTTCAGGGCTGACCTCTAATGCTTTTTCTCTCGCTAACAATTCTCTAACTTCTCCATCATAGACAACTCCTCTCCTAGCATCAACTGTAACCAGCTGACCATCTCTCAAAAGTGTTAACGCATTCTTCGCACCAACTATACATGGAATCCCCAGTTCACGGGAAACTATGGCTGCATGACTTGTAACTCCACCCTCGCTCGTAATTATCCCAGAAGCAATCTTCATAAAAGGTACAAAATCAGGTGAAGTCATCTTCGTTACTAAGATATCTCCCGCCTTCACCTTCTTGTGAGCTTCTTCTAAAACTTCCACTATCCTTACTCTGCCTATGGCTACGCCAGGCGAGGCTGGAAGCCCCTTTATGATTGGAGTATTCTTAATCCTTATCTCTTCTTCTTTCTTTTCATAAAAGACTGTTACTGGCCTCGATTGTAGTAGGTAGATCTTCCCATCTTCAAAGATCCATTCAAAATCCTGTGGAGACCCATAATATTCTTCAAGCTTAAGGGAAAGCTGCCAAAGTGTCTTTAATTCATCTTGGTTTAAGCATCCTATTCTCCGTAGCTTCTCTGGAGTCTCAACCTCCTTGAGCCCTCCTCTATCATCAGTAAGTATAATCTTCTCTTTACTTCCTATATATTCCTCAATTAAAGCCCCCGACTTCTTATCAATCACATATGTATCTGGTGAAACAATACCGGCAACTACACTCTCACCTAAACCCCATGAAGCTTCTATTAGGATCTTATCTTTCTCTCCAGTGGCAGGGTGAATTGTGAAGCCAACGCCAGCTTTTACCTTACCATTCAAGTAGTCCTTCTCTGTTAAAGTACCTACTTGCTTCTGAACTATGACGGCCATTAACGTTTTCTCATGCTTGAATCCTTTCTCCAGTCTGTAGAAAATCGCTCTAGGAGTAAATAAGCTTGCCCAGCAGGTCTTAATCGACTTTAATAGACTATCCACATCTTTCACATTCAATATAGTTGAGTATAGACCAGCAAAACTCGCACTAGGAGCATCTTCTATAGTAGCTGAACTTCTTACAGCAACATACTCTGCATCTTTCCCAGATTCTTGAGAAAGATATATATAAGCTTCAGTGATTTCTACAGCTAAGTCTTCAGGTATCGTAGAATTCTCAACGAGCTTCCTGACCACTGCTGATGCTTCCTGTAGACTCGCGGGGTTATTTATACTAACATCTTCCATTATTTTTAGAATTTTCCCATGTATTCCAGTATCTTCTAAAAACTTCTTAAAAGCGTTACTAGTAACTATGAAGGCATTAGGTACTGGTAGGCCGGCATTCTTCATCTCACCTAGATTTGCTGCTTTACCTCCAACTAGGTTTAGGTCTTTTCTTGAAATATTCTTAATGAAAGTGATATACTTCAAGTCCATATTATTTGTAATCTAGCTTTTGACCAATATTGAAAAATACTTTTTATGTACCTAGTGAAAATTTTAAAAAGAAAGGGACGATTATTAGCTCAACCTGGTCTTATGTGAAGTATTATGTACATCTTGTGTTTATATAATTATAACAAAAAGACCCATATTAATTTTGCTGAATCTATACTGATAGTGTCCGGATAAGGCTTTAAATACTATTGAGAGGTAGTATTTCCCGACTTAGGCGATTATAAGAAGCCTCCTTAACTATATAACTTCTTATCCGGACACTATCTCTATACTTTCATCTTCCGGAGATATTGTTGATGTTATATTTTTACTGGCTCTTGGCTCTTTTGTAGGCTCATTCATTGGCTTCTCAATCCTTCCATATCCTAGAATAACTCTAGAATAACTTAAGATGAAACTTATCAATCTCAATAGATACACCTGTTGCTAAGTATGGTATTAATAATTATTCTCCTGTAGGTAGTAGTTTAGAGTAATGCATTAGTATGCTAGTTTCTTCTTCTAGAGGTACGAATAGAGTGTTTCTTAGCTATTCTCAGCTAGTTTATCGCTTGTATTGTTGGGTTGGAGACTATTTTGGCGAGTTCCTGTACTAGTTTTTCTTCGTCTGGTTCTATCTCGATTAATGCTTTTGGCTTGAAGAGTTCAGGGTTTGGGTCTTTTAGTAGGTGTCCTGTACATATGCATACAGCTGTTTCGTCTGGATCGGCTTCCCCCTCTTCAACTGCCTTCTTTGCTCCAGCGATTGATGCTGCGGATGCTGGTTCTACACCTAATCCTTCAAGTCGAGCTATAGCTGTCTGTGCTTCAAGTATCTCTTTATCAGATACTATTACAGCGTCTCCTCTTGATTCTCTTACCGCTCTAAGAGCTTTCTTCCAGTTTACTGGTCTACCTATCCTTATGGCTGAAGCAATAGTCTCAGGATTATCAATTGGTTGGAGATTTTCACTATTTCCCTTGATCATCTTAGCAAAGGGCGATGATCCTTCTGCTTGGACGCCTATCATTCTTGGAGCATCTTTTATCAAGTCTAGGTTTCTCAGTTCAGTTAATCCTTTCCATACTGCTGCTATGTTTCCACAGTTACCTACAGGTATGAAGATACTGTATTCATTTTTTAATTCCTCAGCTATCTCGTATCCTAGAGTCTTCTGACCTTCAAGCCTCCAAGCATTAACTGAATTGAGAATATAGTATCCGAGTTCTTCAGCTTTAGAGAAGACGAACCTTAAAGCTTGGTCGAAGCTTCCTCTAATTCTCACAATTACTGCACCGTGGGCAATAGCTTGGAAGACTTTACCTAGGGCTGCTCGTTCAGGTATCACGGTTATACATGGTAGGCCTGCTCTAGCAGAGTATGCCGCTAATGATGCAGCAGTATTTCCAGTAGATGCGCATATAACCCCCTTAACATTGAGTTCTAATGCTTTTGTTATAGCCACCGTCATACCTCTATCCTTAAAGCTTCCAGTAGGATTAGCTCCTTCAAATTTTATGTAGAGCTTCTTTAACCCAACCCATTTACTAAGTCTATTACATTCTATCAGAGGTGTACCGCCTTCACTGAGTGTTACTCTCCTGGAATAATCAACTGGTATGAGTTCACGGTACCTCCATACTCCTCTAGCTCTATTATTGAAAACCCTCCAATCACGTACTTCTACTTTGTCTAAGTCTAATACTACATCAAGAAGGTCTCCACACTTTACACATATGTACCCACCATAATTCAAAGGATATATCGTGTGGCAGTTAATACATTGGAGCCACGCTTTATCTTCTTGCTTCAAGTCTCACCACAAGATGGAAGCTCCTATATTTAAGTCCGATATCTAGATTACATCCATCCTTATATTCTGTTTACCTGTCTACAGAAAAGAACAGAGTGTAGCATACATTGGAAATAATAATGTCTTGAAATCATTACTTAATGATGAAGCTGGGAATTATGATGTCAGGGGTTTCGATAGCAGCTCTAATCGTAGCTCTAGCTCTAATAAGTAATGCATTGATGACTTTAAGCAATCAGCCAGTAATACAGTCAAGTATAGAAGAACAAGAAAGCAATCTATCATATACTAAGACTACTTTAACTGTCGTAGGATATGGCTTAGTGAGATATGCCCCTGATTCATTGAGCGTCAGTTTTACGATGATAGGTCAAGGTGCATATGCAGAAGAAGCATTAACAAGATGTAGTGAGAAGACGGTTGCAGTGATAAATCTATTAAAATCTCTAGGTATAAGTGAAGAAGATATGAAGACAAGCTACATCAATGCCTACCCAGTCTATGATTGGGAAGCTAAACCCCCCACGATAATCGGCTACGAAGCAGCATACTCTCTAAGTGTAGTAGTTAGAGAGACACCAATGGCTGGTAAAGTCATTGATAATGCTGTGAAAGCTGGCGCTGATAGGATTGATGGAATAGTGTTTACTCTATCTTCCGGAAAAGAGAATGAATTGAAGATGGAGGCTATAAAAGTAGCTGTTGAAGATGCTAGAACCAAAGCTAGCATTATTGCTAAGACACTTGGATTAAAAATATTGAATATAGAGTCTATCAGTCTATCATCTATAGAGGTTCCAACACCTATACCATTATATAGAGAGAAGGTGGCTACAGCTGGTATACCGATCCTTCCAAGCCAAGGAGAAATAACAGCTACAGTGACAGCAGTCTATATTCTAGGAGCTGAAACCTAAACCCTACACCCTCTATTTTTTAATAGTTGAAATCTCAAGAAAAGGCGGAGATAATGGATTTATTAGCTCCGAATACACGTAAACTGTATAGAATGGTTGGCCTCGATGAATTAAAGAAGACTCATGATCTTTCAGGAGGAGTAAACAAAGCGGCTGTAGTAGTATTATATACTATTGGTCAGGATGCCCCGGAGATACTGTTCGTTGTAAGGAAGATATCAGAGAATGATAAATGGTCTGGGCAGGTTGCATTCCCTGGAGGCAAGTGGGAGCCGGTAGATAGAGACTTAATCGATACTGCTAGGAGGGAGCTGTTAGAAGAGACAGGTATTAATCTGGATAGTGATGTAGAAATTATAACACTTCTAAGAGAGACTTCACCTTCAAATATGCCTGAACTCAAGGTTGTACCATTTTTGGTTAGAGCGTCTTCTAAGCCATCTATAAAACTCTCTGAGGAGCTCTCTGCATATTTCTGGGCATCTATAAGAGAGTTAGAAAGAGCTCAAGCACTTATCGTTCTTCCAGATAGTTCTAGAAAGAATGTTCTAGGGTTTAGAAAAGATGGATGGATTATTTGGGGTATGACTGCTAGGATACTTGAAGATGCGTTACCCAAGATAACGGGTTTAGGGTAATTCTCCTAGGTTCTTCTAAAATTTACTTTGAGAATTCAAGATAATTCTAGAAAGGTAAATGATAAATCTCCGACTATAGATGTACAATATGGTGGATATGGAGTGACCTTCATGGCTCACAATTCGATTAAACTTATTCTCTTAATAACTGTAGAGACGATAATGTTTCTAGTCTTAGTCTTTATCGGTTTCTTCATGTAGAAAAGTGTGGAGGCTAGTATAATTATTATAGTTATCGTTAATATTATCTGTCCTAGAGCTATATAGGTTGTAGAAGTCAAGGATATTACTGGCATAGTAACCTCTAAATCATTTGATGGAGCAGTAATTCTTACGCTAGTTAATTCATAAGAAATGATCAGCATAGCCTTTACATTCAGAGGAATATAGACTCTTGGCTCACCACCACTAGCCCTAAAGACTTCAATACCATCTACTATAACCGATACATCTAAGTTCTGTATAGGCTTCCCCAATAAGTCGAATACACTAATCTTTATCTCTTTTAAAATAGTAGGTATAGCTATGGTGTCGCTATCTATCATGATGCTTTCCTCTGCAGATATATCCAGCCCACTCCATGTAATCTCTCTTATACTCCATAGCCCTTCTCTCACCCAGACTGGCTCACCAACCCATTCAATGTACTCCCCACTCCTATATAGTGTTAGTCTAGATGGTTGAGTAGTTAATAGTTTTTTATCAATAGTAGTGAAGTATGGTTGAATCCTGTATTCTCTCACCCAATTGATAGATACCTTAATAGGTGATGAGACTATAACTGTAACATTCTGCTTTTCAGATTCTATGTCTCCTACCCATCCGTTGAATCTAAGCCTTAAATTTTCTGAAAGATACTTATAATACTCACTACTTAAGTGGAGTTCCTCCCCCTCTCCTATCCAATAAGATTTTTCATTAATACCTCTTAAGTAGATTATTTCAACTAGATAGCTCTTCCTCCATAATGCTTTGATAGACAGTGGTCTATCTACCTGTAGTGTTATTTTTTCGTTACTACTATCTACTCCAATCCATCCATAGAATACAAGCTTAGTATTATTGCCGAGGTGAATTTCACTCAAAGCTTCTACAGTAATAGAATCTCCTTCATTCACCCATTTCTCTTCAAACTCATTAGATATTGTCGAAACTATTACTTTGTATTGTTTAATCCAGGTAGCTTTAATAGTCTTTGGAGAATCTACAGTTAAGAATATTTTCGATTGGTTGGACTCTATGTCGCCTCTCCATCCAGAGAATACTAGCCTAGTATTATTCTCGAACTCGACAATCCTGTCTGTCAACAATTCTATAGATGCTTTCTCTCCACTCTTATACCATCCTCCTCCAATGACTTCTCCATAATCTGTGGAAACCTCAACACGGTAAAACCTTGAATAGTTTAATATGTAATCTTGGTCTCTATCGAGGATTATGAGCCTAGTAGATTTATTTAACCCATCACTCCAACCTTCAAAAACATATCTTACATCATCTTGTATTAGTTCTTCTTGAACATTTACAACATAGACTCCTTCATCCAATTCTACTTTGATGAATCCATCTTTATCACCAGCATATTCTGTACCATTAATCCAAACCTTACCAGAAGGAACGGTTGTAATCCTTAATACGTGGTTAGGCAAACCATAGACGATTGTTATAATGTATCCGCCAGCTTTTTCTTCATCTACAGTAATTGTTAATTGGAGAGATTTATCTTGAAACTTGCTCCCAGCAGTGTATGTTGCTTGATATAGACTTCTTCCGGGCGGTGGGGCGATTTTCACTATCCCCTCACCTGAGCCCTTGTTCTCATCTACATAAAGTATTAAGACCCCTCTACCTGGAAGATACCTATCATAACCAATCTTCTCTCTAGCCTCTACCAAGTAGTATTCTCTAGGCTTGTCTAAAGCTATCTTTATTACTCTTATTCCACCGCTTTCATGTAAAGGTTTAAGGAGCACTTGTTTTCTAGACTCTTTCTCAACTACCAATATACCCTCGTCTTCAATCCATCTAAGCTTTATCCTACTCCAGCTTGTTAATCCCGCTGGAACGCTTCCAGGAGACCCTAACGGTCCATTCCATGAACCTTCAGCCATTAAATCCCATGGCCCAACGAATGAATCACGTTCCTCTCTTGAAGATATATCATACAGGTCAGGGAGGCCGAGTAAGTGACCGAATTCATGAGCCCATATCCCTAAAGGATCAGCGTGAGATACTACTGATATATATTCTGTGATGGTTTTTTCATCTGTAGGTATGCGTCCACAGAAAGCTGATTTAGAATGTATATCTCTCTTATCATGGGTATATGCTTGATCCTTTCCTGAATGCATTATGATAATGTAATCAAATTTCCTAAAGTCTACGAACGGGTCAGCGGCTTTAACTGCGTCTACTATTAATCTACATGAATTTGGCTCATCAATGCCTACATCTTTACCATAGAAGCTGTAGGGTTTATCAAGCCTAAGCCATTTAGAGATTGTGTAAAGCTTAACAACCAGCTTACCATAGCTTACCTCACTCCAATAATCATTCATTGAGACATTAAGCTTACCAACATAACCCTCCGGTAAGCCTTCTCCAGCCTGATCTGGGAAATCTACTGGGATAACAATAACTCTAGCCTCATTTGTTGAAGCCTCAATAGATGTGATTAATATGATTAAGGATATGAGTATAGTGAAAACCGCGATAACGTATAGTTGCCTAGACCTCACAGAGAATTAATAAAAATATGTGAGTTTAAAAATTTTCCCATATAGCCTAAACATAGTGTCTAAATAAGGGGTTATGTTTAAAGTCTGGAGGCTTAATCTTCTATGTATGGATGTTGTGGGTTTAGTTTCTAACTGTTTTAAACGTAATAGGAAAGTATGGATGTTAAGGTTCTAGCT
>Ga0209393_1000047_pt1 | contig 60771 bp, 72 predicted proteins | sample SSWtaG_2_FD_184117 | JGI IMG/M metagenome (GOLD analysis project Ga0209393, IMG submission 184117) | Hot spring microbial communities from Sandy's Spring West, USA to study Microbial Dark Matter (Phase II) - SSWsed_130316 (SPAdes)... | ecosystem: Environmental > Aquatic > Thermal springs > Hot...
CCGCCGAACAATGTCTTGACGCCGGACGGGGTCAAAACCGTGGAGGGGACGCCCACGTGGCTCTACATGTGGAGAGCCGCTGTGGCTATAATGACGCTACTGTTTGCGGCAGTGATGGCCACCTTCTTCGTGAAGCCAAACGCAAGGACCCGGTGGACTCTTGCCGCCTTGTCTATCGCCACGGCAGTGTTCCATTACCTTACCCTTCTCTTTACGTCTTCCCCGCCGGGCTACGGCGTATCGGTATACCCATTGTTTTACGTCATCAACGTGAAGGGGGCTGAGCAGTGGTATCTGGACATAGGGCAAGTATTAATGCTATATGCCGTGTACAATATCTATCTAGCGGAGCGCGGGAAAAAGGTGTTACTTTAAGAACTTCTCCTCAAGCGTCTTGACATATTCCACAGACTCCTTCACAGACACGAAGTGTTTCTTGACGTATTCCACGTCTCTGCTTTCAACTGTGGATTTGCCCCTTTCCTTAGCCGTTATGTATGCCGGCACCAGCAACTGTAGTGCGTATCTGAGGGAATGTTCTACGCCTATGGCGGTTAACAGCTTAAGCGCGTCGTCGCTTAGAGATATGTTCTGCTCACGCGCCTTTATCTGTATTATCTCTTTAATCTCCTCTGCGGTGTAAGGCCTTGTGCGGATTATTACGAGACGGTCAAGCAGATCCTGCGGAATTCCGTGTGGCGACTCTATATCTGTGCCTCTGATCTTCGCAATCCCTCTGTTGGTCGCCATGATTATTATAGGCGCGAATTCTGTCTCCATGGCTTTCATGAGGAAGGAGAACGTCTCGATGTCCAGCAGATGTGCGTCGTCTATGAACAACACCCCCGGCACAAGCTCGGCCTTGCCCTCCTCTATGGTCTTCTTCACTATTTCGTCGGTCTGCCTCCTTATTTCATCCGGTATCTCCTTGACCTCCTCGGCAAAGCCAAATATCATGGCCGATATGAGCCCCCTCTGCCTAGCCAGCGACACATCTACGTCGTGAAGCGTGAAGAAGCGTATAATCTCTTTCTCTTTGTAGACCGGTCCCTTAGGCAATTCGGCTCTTCTCTTCACAGCTACGTCATATTGCTCGCCTCCTTCGCCTCTTCCCAATACCGTAACAACGCCGGTTTCTTCGTCAATCATTATTACATCGCCTTCCTCAACGCCGAGCTCAATAAACTGTTGAGCGATCTCCGCAGGCACACGTAGCGTCTTCTCTTCGTCTCTTGTACGTAGTTTAACGGTGGCCCCTAGCACTCTCTGTAGATAGGGGTTGTACGGGTGTTTGCCGTACCTAAGCTCCAGCCCCCTCACCTCGCCCTCGTAGACCCTTCTCCATTCACGCACCTTGATGCCTATGGCCCTCCTCAGCGCACGCATCAGAAACTCCGACTTCTTGACTTCAAGCGAATATACCTCCCCGCCAGACAGCGCCACGAAGGGGGTCTCCGGACCTAGCTCCCTTGCGATACCAAGCGCAAGCGCCGTCTTGCCGGTACCTGGCGGGCCTACGATTAGGACGCCCTTACCGGCGAATTTGCCCTCTCTAATCATCTTAACAACTATATAGGCCGCCTCCCTTGCCTCCACCTGGCCCACAAATCCGTCAGCTACGAATTCTACCTTTCCATCTCTCACGCCGAGCCCTTTTATGTGGCTGTGTGCGGCAAAGCGCTCAACTTGTGGTTTAACTTCTTCAATCCTCACGGCGGCCATATCAGCCTTTTAGTATCCTATTTAAAAACTTTTTAAGCCGGACAAACCACATACACATGAAAACCAGGGAGGTGGCGTATTTACAGTTGCTAGCAATTCTTTATAATTCAGGCACCCCACGGGGGAGGAAGAACCTCGCCGAGGAGTTGAAAATCGGCGAAGGCATCGTGAGGACCCTGCTGGAAGGCGGCAGAGATCTAGGTCACGTTGCGGTGTTGAAAGGAGGTGTGAAAATAACCGACGCGGGGCAGATCTTCCTTAAAGAGGCTCTGGGCTTCTGCGGAATTGTAGACATATTTACAGTAGAGGAAGCGAGGAAGCTACTGTGCGGCAAAAGATGTGTTGCCCATATAATGGGGGAGCCTGTGCAAGACGTAGTGGCTACGCGCGACAGCTTGGTCAGACTTGGCGCATGTGGCGCCTTGATAGTTGAACGCGGAGGAGACACGTTTCTGATCCCTCCTCTGGAGGATTCTCTTGAAAAATACAGCGCGCAGCTGGCCGAAACGCTGAAGAAGCACGTCAGCCACGACGCAACGATAGTCATTGCATGCGGCGAGACGTTTTCAGATGCGCTGGGGCTAATAGAACTTAAATGTCGCCAATCCCTTAGCCTATAAATGATGATTAGAACCCGGCGGACAGATGACAGACGGCATCCTATCTGATTGGCGAATTAGTTTACTTGAGTAATCAAACATAAACGATAATTAGGAATCTGGAGTTTCTTTCTATGAGTGAGCAGACTGTACAAATAAAGACTTCTGGTAAAGTGTTGCAGTCGCCGTGTGGATCAATTATCCACGGCTTGGAAGATGTCTTGATAAAAAACACCTCCATCAGCGACATAGATGGTGAAAAAGGTATCCTGTGGTACAGGGGATACAGAATAGAGGACTTGGCGCGGAACTCCACATATGAAGAGGTTTCATACCTAATTCTATACGGCAAGCTCCCAAGCAAAAAAGAACTTGCTGAATTCACAGAGCGGCTAAAGACGCATAGAGACCTCCACCCAGCAACGGTAGAAGTAGTAAAGAGCCTAGCCAAGGCGCATCCCATGTTTGCCATCGAGGCCGCGGTGGCGGCTGAAGGCGCTTTCGATGAGGATAACTTAAAACTCACAGAGGCGCTGAGAGTGGGAAGGTATAAAGCTGAGGAGAAGGAGCTTGCCTACAGAGTCGCCGAGAAGCTCGTGGCGAAGATGCCGACCATCGTCGCGTACCACTACAGGTTCTCCCGTGGTTTAGACATCGTCAAGCCCAGGCGCGACTTGTCACATGCCGCAAACTTCCTTTATATGATGTTCGGAAAGGAGCCAGATCCGTTGGCCGCGAAGGGCATAGACCTCTACCTAATCCTCCACGCCGACCACGAGGTTCCAGCCAGCACATTCACGGCACACGTCGTGGCGTCTACTCTCAGCGATATGTACTCGGCGGTGGCCGCCGCGGTGGGCGCATTGAAGGGACCCCTACACGGCGGAGCCAACGAAATGGCCGTTAGAAACTACCTAGAAATAGGCGATCCATCGAAGGCAAAGGAACTGGTGGAGGCGGCTACCAAGCCCGGTGGCCCGAAGCTGATGGGCGTCGGCCACAGGGTATACAAGGCATATGACCCTAGGGCGAAGATATTCAAGGAGTTCTCTCGGGATTATGTAAGCAAGTTCGGCGATCCTAAGAATCTGTTTGCGGTGGCCAGCGCCATAGAGCAAGAGGTCCTCAACCATCCATACTTCCAGCAGAGAAAGCTTTACCCCAACGTGGACTTCTGGTCGGGCATAGCGTTCTACTACATGGGTATACCTTACGAGTACTTCACGCCGATATTTGCGGTGTCGAGGGTGGTTGGCTGGGTTGCGCACATCTTGGAGTACTGGGAGAACAACAGAATATTCAGACCACGTGCATGTTACATAGGTCCGCACGACTTACAGTATATACCAATTGAACAAAGATAAATAAAAAAATTATTCTATAATTTTTCTTTCATTAAAAACTCAAGAGTCTTTATGCTCTTCCCAATAATTGAACGGGCTACCTCCAGTTCCTCTTTGTACGACCTTGGTATTCTCGCTACGCCTTGGGCAGAGGCAGCCGCTGCGACAGCCGCAGCCTCTCTCACATACACCTCCCACTCAGTCATCTTGGGAATTATGTAATCTTCATGTATACCCTTCTCTTCTGCAAACTTAGCCACCTCCTCAGCCGCCGCCAGCAACATCTCATCGGTGATCGTGGTGGCGCGCACGTCTAGGGCGCCTCTGAAGACCGCTGGGAATATCAGGGAATTGTTCACCTGGTTGGGGAAGTCGCTTCTACCAGTTGCGACGATCTTCGCGCCTGCCTCCTTCGCCTCCCAAGGCCAGATCTCAGGAACCGGATTCGCCAACGCGAAAACTATCGCGTCTTTATTCATCTCGGCGATCCACTCTTTTTTAATCACGCCGGGGCCCGGCCTAGACGCGGCTATAACCACGTCAACGCCTTTCATAGCCTCCGGGATGCCGCCTTTGCGCCTTTCGGCGTTTGTCTCAATGGCGTATTTATACTTCCAAGGGTTTTCAACCATCATCTTGTCTATGTCGTCTCGTTCTGGCTGTAGTATGCCTCGGCTGTCTACGAGGATCAGGTTGCCGGGCTTAGCGCCGTATTTAATCAATACCCTTGCAGTATATATGTTGGAGGCGCCTGCCCCTATCAAGGCTATGGTTACGTCGCTAATTTTTCTGCCGACGAGCTTGAGGGCGTTTATTAAACCTGCAAGCGTCGCAGTTGCCGTGCCTTGTTGATCATCGTGCCATACAGGTATCTTCATCTCCTGCCTCAGTTTTTCGAGCAGGTGGAAACACTTCGGCGATTCTATGTCTTCGAGGTTGACGCCGCCAAGCGCGGGCTCCAACGCCTTGGCGACAAATATAAACTCTTCCGGCGTCTTTACTCTAATTGGAATGGGGATCGCATCGACGCCGCCTAGGTATTTGAATATAAGCGCCTTACCCTCCATAACCGGATACGCCGCCTCAGGTCCGATGTTGCCAAGCCCAAGCACCCTGGTGCCGTCTGTTATAACCCCTATAATGTTCCACCGCGAGGTGAGTTCAAACGCTTCGTCTGGGTTTTTGTGTATACGCCTAGACACCTCGGCAATGCCTGGCGTGTAGTAGATGGCGAAATCCTCCATAGATCTAATCGGGACTTTGGGAAGCACCGATATTTTGCCGCCATACTTCCTGTGTATTTCGACCGAGAGCTGGTACCATTTTTCTGTCACGTAGCTAGTAAAGGATATATAATTAAACATTTCGAAAGATGTGGAAAAGAAAAATAGGCGAATTGTTATCGAGATTAAAATATATAGAAATGAAAGAAATTTAAATATGAGACATCTATTAATTAAAGCCAGAAAATATAGAAAATCTATTATGAAGAGCCTCCCTAGGAGTAAGGTAAAAATCTACATAAGTAGGCTTATTGCGTTAAAAGACGTTAAACAAGTGTCAATATTAGAAGTTGTAGGCACAAGGATAAGGATCAACAGAGAGTTAACTGCCGCGGGTTGGTTATACTTCCCAACTTGCAAGTTGGCAATAGGCGTTGTGTTACTGGGCAAAACGGGGGTAGTCGCCAGCGCTAAGATACCTATGCACACGGCGTATTTCATCCCAATTAATGTTCCTATCCTACAGTTGTTAAATGTAGATGTGAAAGATTTCTACTAATCAGCCTCTTCGGCCCGCTCACCTATCGCTCCGGAAACCTCTCAATCACCTAGATACAGTATGTTTGGGATTATTTAAACCAGTTCGGTGTCTTCCAACGCCTTTTTGGCGGCTTCTTTGCTTAGTCCGTCGCCGAGTATTGTGTAGCGATCTGGGCGTATCGTGTGCGCAGTGACGAGCGCGTCAATCGCCACGTCGGGATCTATGCCCGCCTGTCTAAGCGTGGTCGGCAACCCAACTGTCTCAGCAAGTTTTCTGATTCTGCGCCAGTTTATGCCGTGGAGATATGCCATGATTATCGTGCCCAGAGTCACCAATTCTCCATGTATCGCCTCGTCTTCCCCAATTCTAGCCTCTACAGCGTGGGCAAAGAGGTGTTCAGAGCCGCTACACGGCCGCGACGAACCCGCTATGCCCATAGCCACGCCGCATCCTATAAGAGCCTTGACGAGAACTCTGACGTCTTCTTCGCGTACGAAGTTTTTTATTCTTGCGGAGTTCGCGGTTACTATTCTGTAGCTTGTGAGGGAGAGGTGTGCGGCGTATTCGCTGTACGGCTCGCCCTTCAACCTGTGTGCAAGTTGCCAATCTCTCACCGCTATTATTTTACCCAACAAATCGCCGATACCGGCCTTCAGCAGACGGGAAGGCGCGCTTACTATCACAGAGGTGTCTGCAATAATAGCCAGGGGAGACGCCACGATCTTCCCACACCCTGCCATTTTCTGAGTAAGCGTGTAGGAGACATAGGGAGAGGCTATGCCGTCGTGGCTAGCCGAGGTTGGTATCACAATCAGGGGTTTCTTGTGGAGATAGGAGTACACCTTTGCTACGTCTATAGGCCTCCCCCCGCCTATTCCAAGCACCAGTTCGAAGTCGGATCTGGCGTAATCGGCCTCGTCGTATTTCAAGATCTCCACTGAGTACTCAGAGAGGAGGTCGGCGACGGCTTTGGCGTATTGTAGCGTTGTGGATTTTCCAGTTACTATCAATATCTTCGTCGCCCTTAGAGATGCGACGACTTGTGGCGTTTTGGAGAGCGCGCCTGGTCCAAAAATTACGGTGCGTGGGATTTCAAAACTTTCAAGTTGCTTCACGGAAAACACTCAAGAACTCCTTCTCGCCCACGGCGGTGATGTCTTTTACAGTTATCACGTTTTTGTCCCACACCACTTGGCGGTTCACAAACACCGCGCCGTTATCTCTCAGAATTTTGACGAGCTCCGTCGTGGGGTATACGGTGGCCTCTCTTCCCTTCAGAAAACCTAACTGAGCCAGGTGGCCCGGAACGGCTAGTGGTGCAACTAGAAGTTTTCCGGTCTTTAAAAATCGCTCCACCAAGGCGTTTAGCTTGTCCACGTCTATGTTTAAGTCCCATATCTTAAGTGGCGGCTTCTTCCTCAAAACATAGTAGTAGATCTTGTAGCCGCCTGCGAGCGCAAGCAGATCGAATTTCTCCGCCAACCCTGCCACCTCGTCATGCGACATAGCCATGAGGTCCACGTCGTAGTTTATATTCACGTCACGAGAATCTATCGCGGTTCTTACGTCGTAACCAGCTTTAGCTAGGAAATTCTTAAGCACCGAGTACTCCTCTCTCTTAGCCACATCAATTACATATATCAGCGCATTAGGCATGCCCCCCACAACAAGAGACTATTTAAGACTTCTGCTGCCTTGCCTTGAGTATCAGGTTTACGATGTATTCCGCGGCCATTTCGGCATGTTCAAAAGGCCTGCTCTCGGATTTTCCTTTAAAACTCAAAATGTGGATAGTGCTCTCCCCTGCGTTGGCGGCGGCAAATGCGTAGTATCTGTTTGCTTGTTGATGCATATCTACCTCCTCCTCGGTCTCTATATCTCTGAATCTATCGGGGTCCTTCTTCCGCCTTTCGATAACGTCCTTCGGGTCGTACTCAAGCAACAAGATGACGTCTGGTTTCAGCTTGGAGATTACCCTGTCTGGTAGTCCGGGGTAGTAGCCGCCCATCATTTTAATCGAGGCGTGGGTATCGATAATAATATCGCCGGCCAACGAGGCTATATGCTCAGCTGCCTCCTCCTGGATTTTTCTGTATTCGTCCACTGGGATTTTCTTCCTCATCTCATCTCTATGCTGGATCCCGAATTTCCGTTTCGCTATTTCCAGCATTACGTCTCCATAGTTTACAATTTGGACGTCGGGTAGTCTCTGCCTTACGAAGTTCATGATTGTGGTTTTTCCGCTACCTGGAAGCGCGATAAGTACTATTTTCATAGATCTGGCTACCTAATATGTTTTAAAATATTGTTCATGATGATAAATTTTGAAGAAGGTGAGGGGTCGTTTACGACGGCCCTTCCGATTATGATCACATCAACGGTCTTTCCACTTTCTACAAGCATTTTAACCTCTCGCTCTGTTATTCCACCAGCGATGCCGACCCCAACGCCTTCCGCCCTCAGCCTAGACGCCGCCTCAAGAAGTTCCTCAAACCTAAGCCCTGTTCTTCTCTGCACATCTATGCCGAGGTGGAAGATAAAGAGGTCTGGCACGATTCTCTGTTTGATCTCCCGGGCTCTCTCCAAGGCGTTGGGCAACCCAAGGAGGTCTACGGCGGTTTTCAGTCCCAGCGTCTTTGCCTCTTTTACAAACTCCTCTATGGTCTCTATATTGGTGGCGCCGAGCACGGTACCCCAGTCTGCCCCGAACTCCCTCGCGAGGCGCGCCTCAAGCGCGCCGACGTCCGCCGTCTTTAAATCAGCGACGACCTCTGCAGAGGGACACGCGGTCTTGATCGCGCTGACGGCCGGCAGACCGAACATCTTTATAAGCGGAGTCCCTGCCTCCACCATTTCAAGCCCCGCTCTGCAGAGCTCTCTCGTCAGCTCAACGGCGCGTCTCAGATCGGTGAGGTCTAGAGCTACCTGGATCTTCATGGTGTTGTCAATACTAATGATTTAAAGCTGTTGAGTTAAGTCGTTTCCATGTCCTGCGGCAAGCCTGCGGACTACAGATACGGCGAACATACTGCCGACGTCCTTGTCCAAGCGTATGGATGCACGCTGGAGGAGGCCTTCATAAATGCCGCAGTGGCGTTAGGCGACCTGATCTATTTCACGGAGAGGGTCGAGCCCAGAATCGTGAAGGAAGTCGTCGTGGAGTACGACGACCCTGAAGGCCTCTTGTTTAAGTGGATAGACGAGCTTCTCTATCTTTTCGACGCCGAGAAATTCGCCATGGGCAGAAAAATTCACCTAGTGATGAGGAAAGACGGGGGATACCGCATAGAGGCGACCCTTTATGGAGAGCCTTACGACCAGGAGAAACACGGATTCACAGGCCTTATAGTGAAGGCCATGACGTTTCACATGATGGAGATTAAACAGGTCGGCGACTACTGGCTCGTCCAATACGTTGTCGATATCTAGCCCAGGCACGGGAAAGGTTTTTATATGCCTAGTATCTGGCTTGCATGAGGTTGGGGGAGGTGGGCGAAGTCATCGTGCTTCAGACGCCGGTGCGTACAGTGAGGGAGGCGGCCCGCGCCGTGGGCGTCGGCGAGGATAAGATAACCAAGACGATTGTTGTGAACTGCGGGGGCGAGTTTAGGGCATATATCCTGCGCGGCACCAAGAGGCTTGACATCAAATCCCTCGGTTGCCGCCTCGCCACGCCTGAGGAGGTGTCGTCGGTAACAGGCTACCCTGTGGGCGCCGTGCCTCCAGTGTTAGACATTCCGGTGTTTATAGACGAGGAGCTTCTGGTGGAGGACTGCGTCTACGGTGGAGGCGGCGATGATCACAGCCTTCTGAAGTTCAAGCCACGCGACTTGGTTGAGAAGGGCCTCGCCAAGCCCGTCGCCCTGTGACTGCGTTTTACGACTTCTTGTGGGAGGCGGTTAGGCGGCCTACGTTGATCATAAACTATGCCAGAGAGGTTGGCGTATCTCTTCCTCAGCCGCCGGAGGACTTCTATAAACGCCTCGAATACGTGGCCAGGGCAATTGTCCAGCTTCTAAAAGCCGAGAGAGACGACAGCGTATTTTGGAGGAGTCGATGCGCGGAGGCTAAGAGGTTTTACCTGGAAGCGTCGCAGGACCTTAAGGAGGTGGGCGTAGAGATAGGGGAGTTCCGCCTCTGTTAGATCACCTCGATGTCGTCTTTCAGCTGTTCTATAAGCTTCTTCTTCTCGCCGCCGACTAACTTAAGCAGGAGTTTAAGCATGTAGGTTTAGGCATTGCGGGTAAAAAGGCTGTGTTCAAATTATGTATAGGCTATTTTAAACAAGCGCGTCGGAGGTTCATGGGCTTGGTCTCCGTGTGGACTGTCAACACCTGTCCCCTTTGCGGGGGCGTTTTAGAGTTTGTGGAGGACGAGTCCTCCGTCTGGTTTGGATGTAGGCGGTGCATGAGGTACGTCAAGAGGGATAAGAGGGAAATTGTAAAGAGGCATGTGGATTATAGAGAGAAGAGGTTTAACTGGAGCGGCATGATGGCCGAGCTCTATCAGCTCTACGTAAAGACCTAAGACTCGCCCAGCTTGTACTCTCTTCCGTGTCTCACTATCTTGATCTCGGTCTTCACGGGGACCTTGAACCCGGCGCGTAAGAGGATTTCATACAGCTCGTGGTCCATCAGCTCCTTGATAATGCCCTGAATGTGTAGCTCAGCGATTTTGCGAAAGACGGCAAGCACATAGGGTCTGTAGAGGGCCAAGGCGTTGTCGATAATCTCGGCGGCCCTCTCCCCCTTAGTTATGCTCCGCACCAGTTGCACAGCCTCGTCGTCTGTCAGCTGTTTTCTAGGCGGCGGCGTGGTCTCCTTCAGCTTTATTTTCGCAAGCTCCAGCGCCTTGCGCCGGAGAAGGGCATCTATGTCGTCTGACATAGACGGAGACGTGTATTGCTCTATTTAAGGTTTAGCCAATCACAAGCTCCCCTACCACCGTGGGGACCAAGTGCCCAAGTCTAATCAAGAGGTCTGGGCTCGCCTCAGCGACGTATCCGCTGACGTCTCCCTCGATCCTCGCTGCTCTGTTCTGCAACGCCCATCCGACCTCTGTAGCCAACGTTTTGCAATTAAGCCCTAGGCGGCTACACAAAGTCTTCGCAACTGAGAGGCCATCGGTTAGAGTTACGCCGTCTCGGCTGATTAAAAACGCCGCAACTTTCAAGGTCTTGCCCTCTCTCACGACGTCACCAACCTCGAAGATCTTGACCTCTCTCCGCCTCATCGCCGAGGCGGCCGCAATCAGCTGGGTAACTATGGAGCAACGCACGGTATTGTAGAGCTCGGAGATGGGATTGGCCACGTACACGGCTTTACATACGCTCTCCACAGCTCTATCGGTTAAGACATAATTGCCTATCTCTACAAACCCCATGGACATGAGCGCCCTCCGCACCTCCCCTGCGAAAATCTCGGTCCCGTGTCGCCGGCCGCCAGTCATAACCTTAGGCGTCTCTCTAGGCAGGCTGTTGTAGCCCATCATGACGGCGACATCTTCCGCAACATCGACCCACGTAAGGATATTTACCCTATAGGGAGACACCACCGCTTTGCCTCCTCCGTAGCCGAGACGCGCCTTATTGACGAGTCTTTCGAACTCCATCTGGCTTAACGAAACGCCGAGTAGCTCGCCCACGGCCTTGGCGTCTACTTCTATCTCCGTATATCTATGGGTGTAAGTGGTGCCTCCACGTACGATTTCCACCTCCTTGCTGTTGCTTCGCTCCAGAAGGGCGTAGATGAGCACAGATAATGTGCTGTGGACCGCGCGTGGGTCGGTGCCAGTTACGTCAATCAGGACGTCCTGGGTCTCCTCGGTAATCTTGCAACACTCCGAGCCCAGCACAGGGATGATGACCATTATCTGGCCTGCACTGTCTACTAATGCAGGCGGTTTTTCGCGATTTATTAGGTGTGAGTACCTATGTCCCTGTTCCGTGAGTTCGTACATTTCACGTACCTTTATGGGCCTGTCGAAACCCAGCGGGACGTACTCGTCGTCTTGCGACACCCTAGTGTAAAATATCGGAGGCCTAATCTTTGAGGCATCGTAATACCCTATGGCGATTTTTCGCCTACCCCTCCCATATGTTTCATGTAGTTTTTCCTGTAGCTGAATAAGTTGCTTCACCGCCTCATCGTCAAGTCTCACCCCACGGACCACGGCCATAGAGATATACGGCCTCTCCTCTATGGCTTCTGCGTGAAGCTCCAGGGAGGACCACGTCGTTTTTATCTGCGGTAATCCGATCTCCACGTCGGCCGCTCCCTTTAACGTCCTGGCGAGGCCCTCCGCTGAGAAGTGGTCTGGACGGTCGTGAGTAACCTCGAGCTTAACCCGATCCCCTAAGTCCTCCTCTACCTCGCACTTCACATACTCTAAGAATTTGACCAGCTCCTCGAACTTCACGTGGGTCAACCTCTCGAGGTCGTGTTTCGCAACTTCGATTACAGGCACGTCAATGGAAAGTCAAATATTTTAAAGTGACATCGTAAAATGATACATGCGACAGAAGGCGGAGCAGTTTTTTAGAGAACTAGAGGATAAGATAGACAGAGACATAGAGGCCTTCACAGTGGAATGGCGGCAATACGAGGCGCTTGCCCAGATACAGCTAAAGGAAGATCTCTACGTATTTGTGGTGTTCTCCTGGTCGGACGAGGACTGTACGATAGAATTCATGATAGGCGACGAAAACGCGGTGATACAGCCCCGGCACCTAGACAAGGTAGACGCCGCAATCTCTATCGTGAAAGCGGCGTACGAGCTGGCGCGTCAACGGTTTACCTGCTTACAGACTTCTTGATCCTTTCCCGCAGAACGTTGAGCAGAGTCTCGTCGTCTTTCTCGTCTTTGGGGTATATGAAGATCTCCTCTTCCGGCGACACGGCTCCGTCTTTCTCCACGAAGTAAATTAGGCGGAGGGGATAGTCGTAGCCAGCTTTTCTATACAGCATACGCATTATCTTCGTCGCGAGAGACCACTCGGCCTTCGTCTTCCACTCCTCCTTCTTAAGTATGTGGCTCTTCAGCTCCACCAACTCCTTCTTCCCGTCGGCGTACTTCACTAGAAAATCCGCCTGGGCCGTCACGGTGACTCCGTCAATTTGAAGCTTAACCGGCGGCGCGGGTTCTGCCTCCACAACTCTCCTAGCCCACGGCGTTAACTTCATCAGCTTGGCGAAGGCACCGCTGTGCGGCTCGCCGTAGTTCTCAATAAAGGTGCGGATGGCAACGGCAGCATCTCTCGCCTTTAGCAAAACAAGCACCGCCTTCTCAAACGCCTTGCCGTAGCGCGAGCTCAAGACGTCGGGTCTCTCAAGCCTAACTATGTCGCTGATACGCACCTTTAGCCTCTTGGCGAAGTCCATATACGCTATGGAATCTGTATTTAAATATATTACTCACTACACGTTTAGTGTATAATGTTAATACAGTCGATATTTTTTCCGGCGGAGGAGGCTTCGGGCTTGGGTTCGCCACAGCTGGCTTTAAAATAAGAGTAGCCGTGGAAATCGACAGAGACGCCGCCCGCACCTACAGCGCCAACCACAGGGAGACTGTGGTGCTCCAAGAAGACGTAAGGAACATAGATCATAGAGACTTGGAGAAATACGTGGGGGGTATTCAAGTCGTCATCGGGAGTCCCCCTTGTGAGCCATTCACCGCCGCCAACCCAAATAGGTTGGAGGATCCAGCGGACAGGCTGTATGTAGATCCGGCGGGCCAGCTTACTCTGGAGTTCATAAGATTGGTGGGAGAGCTGGGGCCTGAGGTTTTTGTTATGGAAAACGTGGTTGCGCTGGCAGAGGAGCCTCTAAGGACGTATCTAGAGAGAGAATTTAGAAGGGTCGGCTACGAGGTCTACTTCAATATATTAAACGCGGAGGATTTCGGAGTTCCCAGCAGACGACGCCGCGTTTTTGTTTCCAATATTGAGATCAAGCCGCCGAGGAGCCGCCGTGTCACTGTTAGAGAGGCGTTGGCAAATCTCCCCCCTCCCGACAGCGGCGTTTTGCCTAACCACGAAACCGCGACGCTAAGTCCCAAAAAACTTGAGAAAATATCCAAGCTGAGGCCCGGGGAGGCATTGATGAGGTATAGAGGCGCCGGCGGGTTCTACGAAAACTACATAAGGCTTACGTGGGACGACGTGGCACCTACCGTCATGGGGTCTAGACGGTTTGTGCACCCGGAGGAACACAGGGTTCTGACCGTAAGAGAACAAGCGCGCCTCATGGGGTACCCCGACAGTTACGTCTTCTACGGCGCAAAGGACTCTCAATACAACCAGGTGGGCGAAAGCGTGCCGCCGCCTCTGGCGTACGCAATAGCGGTAGAGGTTAAAAAATATTTAGAGAGACGTGTATAGGGCCGTGGCAAAAACACCCTGCCCCTACTGTGGCCGGCTTGTCGATAGACTTATTGAAGGTATGTGTAAAGACTGCTACGTAGAGAGACATCCGTTAGTCACGTTGAAGGAGAAGAAAGCGTTGAGGTGTAAATACTGTGGCGCTTTGTTCACAAGAGGAAAATGGATAAAGAGCAAAAACCCCACGGAGCTTTTTGTTAAGTTCCTGATGGATAAAGGGTCTGTAAATGGGGTTATTGAAAAAGTCGAGATAGATGAGAGGGAAGAGGGCGCGGTTGCGCGGGTTACTGTGAGAGGGTCGCCGCATCAGTTAATAGCGCCTAGGGTCATTACATACGAAATGGCCGTGGAGTACATATACGACGTGTGTACATCTTGTAGAGAAATGTTAAGCAGGAAAGAAGCGGCCTTGGTTCAGATAAGGCCTACTCCCAGGGCGTTGGACGATTTAACTAAGAAAAAAATTCTAAACATTATAGAACAAGAAGTATTTAAGTTAAAAGATAAAAGAGTAGGGTTTGTAAGTGATATTAAACATTTGAAAAATGGTTTTGACATCTACACAACTTCGGCGAACTTAGCGCGGCACTTGGCGTATGCGATACATAGCCAGCTTCCTAGCCATATAATTGAGACAGCAAAAGTTGTGGGGGTTAAAGACGGCAGAAAAATCTACCATATGACCTACTCTGTGCGTGTCCTTACGTATAAACCTGGAGACATAATAAAGACAAAGGAGGGCGAGATGATTATTGTAAGTGTTAATAATAAATTTATAAATTTACAAGATATAAATTCTAAAAAATATAAACAATTAACTATTTTTGAGTTGTTAAATACTGACACAATATTTATCGAACAGTAATCTCTTACATGATATATAATTTTGAACTAGTCTCTGTTAATCTTTATTGTATTTGGCAATAGGTTTCTACTTATTGTAATTAATATTATTAACTATTTTTTCTCTTTTTTAGTTTTGTTAATATTTAAAAATATGTTAATCCATTTAGCTTATGTATCCAAGTATAGTAATCAGGCCGGCGACAAAAGAAGACCTTGACGCCGCTACGCAGTTGGTCATAAGACTTAAGCGTCTAAATGCTGAGTTCGACCCCTTGCTTGAAGTCGCTCCTGATATTGAACAAGCAGCCAGGAAGTATCTCGAAGATGCGGTCTCTAGCCCTACCTCGGTCCTCCTGGTGGCGGTGGAGGGGACCAAGGTTGTTGGTCTGTTGAAAGGCGATGTCGAAGATAGAATATTCTACAGGCCTAAATATGCAGGTGTGATAAGAGAGTTTTACATACTGCCGGAATATAGGCGGAAGGGCATTGGGAAGCGACTAATGATTGAGGGAGTGGAACTGTTGCGCAAGAAGGGTGCAGAGGTCATAATGGCGTCTTTCCCTGCCTTGAACGAGATAGCTATAAACTTCTATAAGAAGATAGGATTTAGACCAGTGGAGTATCTGTTTGCAAAAGAGGTTTGATTTAAAGTTTTTTTATAATTTCTACAACTTTATCTGCAAATTCCTGTGTGCCTAGTACTTCTTTTACTTTCTGTTTGCGCTCCTCTTCGTCCATCTGCCTTGCCAGATCTCCGGTGAAGTAGCCCTCTCTATATGCACTCTCCACGCCCTTCATTATTAAACTCGCCGCCTCCCTCCAGCCAAGGAACCTGAAGAGCAACTCTACGGCGAGTATTGTGGCTGTGGGGTTTACGTAGTTTTTGCCTCTGTATTTCGGCGCTGTGCCGTGTACGGGCTCCGCCATCATGCCCCAGTCTCCTACGTCGAGGCCAGGCGCCACGCCGAGGCCTCCCACAAGCCCGGCGGCTTCGTCTGAGACGTAGTCTCCGTTTAAGTTCGGCGCCAGAATCACGTCGTATTCGCCTGTGCGGGTGAGTAGTTGCTGGAGCATGTTATCGGCTATTCTGTCGTTGACAAGTAACTTGCCCTCAGGCACCTTGCCGCCATATTGCGCAAGTTCGTCCTCAAACACCACATGATCTCTAAACTCGTTTCTCGCCACCTCAAAGGCCCACTCCTTAAAGGCGCCCTCTGTGTACTTCTGGATGTTGCCCTTATGCATCACCGTCATGACACGTCTCCTGTTCTCCACGGCGAATTTAAGCGCTAGGCGCGCAATTCTTTGAGTTCCGAACTTGCTTATCGGCTTTATGCCTATGCCTGCATCGTCTCTTATGTTGACGCCGAACTCCTTCCTCAGAAATTCCCTTAGTTTAGCCGCCTCAGCGCTGTTGTACTGCCACTCAATGCCTGCGTAGACGTCCTCTGTGTTTTCTCTGAAGATGACCAGATCCACGACCTCCGGCCTTTTTAGAGGTGAGGGCAGGCCGGGGAAGTACTTCACAGGCCTGATGTTCGCGTAGAGGTCAAAGAGCTGGCGCAGAGTCACGTTTATACTTCTAAAGCCCCCGCCGACTGGAGTCTCCAGAGGAGCCTTGAGAAAGACCCTTATCTTCTTCAACACCTCCACGCTTTGGTCGGGGAGTCTGTTGCCAAGAATCTTCTCTGCCTTCTCGCCAACTACCACCTCGTACCAGATCACCTTTTTCGACTTGCCGTATGCCTTCTCCACCGCGGCGTTTGCCACCTTTATTGCGGCGTATGCAACCTCAGGCCCAATGCCGTCACCCTCAATATAGCCGATCACGACCTTGTCCGGCACCTGAAGCTGTCCAGGCCCTGTGTATTTAACGTAGTCGCCCTCTGGCGGATCGACGTATTTCCCGGCGTATGGCACTAGGTTCGGGATGCTTTGTTTAATCTTTTCTACGTCTACCGACATGGCCTATGCGGGAGCACAGTTTAATATGTCTTTATTAGACTGTACCATGATAAGAATTGAGACATTTGGCGAATACAATAGAGTCGTACTCCTTGGGGAAAAGAGAAACATGTTTTCTCAACAATTAATAGAGCGACTCTCAGGTGTGAATTGCGACAAGAACCTAGTGATCACCAACGAGGGGCCGGTATTCTCTGCGGGTTTAGATCTGTCCGTTTTTCTGCAGAGCAAAGATGCGGTGCTGGAGTACCTATTCGGCGTACACAGACTCGTTAAGAGGTTTATCGGTTGTGGTAGCCGCGTCGTGGCTTACGTGTCGGGGGACGTGTACGGATTCGGCGTGGAGTTTCTGTACTTCGTCGACTACGTCGTGGCACAGAGGGAAAACATAAGGTTCTCGCTACAAGGGGTCAACTTCGGGGTGTTTCCGCCATACACAATCGCCATCGGAAGAAGTCTCTTCAGCCACGGGCATCTGAGGGTTATGCTGAACAGAGAATTCAACGCCGAAGAGGCTTTACACTTCGGCATCGTCTCGCAGATAGGGCAGCTGGAGCCGGAAAAGCTCTTCAAACCCCCGCCGTATCTGCTGGGGCTTCTAAGCCCAAGGCGCTGGTTAGGCGCCGTGGTGGACGACGCCATTCCGTATCTCTACATGTTGGCGGAGGTGGGCACCAGAGAGGAGACGAGGGACCGCATTAGGAAGTTCCTCGGCAGACGGCGCGAAAACTAAAAAATCTCTTGGCGGCTGTTTCTTGTGCCTGCTAATCTGCCTGCGGAGGCCAAGGCGGCTTGGCTGAAGGTTATGGAGGCGAAGACCCCCGAGGAGAAGATAAGAGCTATGGAGGAGTTCTTGTCGTCGGTGCCTAAGCACAAGGGTACGGAGAAGCTGATTAAGCACATAAGGCGTAGGATGGCTGAGCTGAAGAGAGAGATGCAGGAAAGGCGGGAGAAGGAGCGTAGTCTGCGCGGCGGCGGCTCCCGCCTCTATATCGCAAAGGAAGGCGATCTACAGGTCGCCGTGGTAGGTCCTCCGAGTTCTGGGAAAACCTCGTTGTTGTGTTGCTTGTCAAACACCACGCTGAGGCCGGACGACATACCCTTCTCCACGGTGGAGCCTACGCCGTCTATGTTTGTGGAAGACGGCGTATATGTCCAGCTTGTGAAAACGCCCAGCCTAGTCCTGGACCACTCCAGCGACCTTAACAGCATTACGCTCGCCACTGTGAGGAACGCAGACGCCGTGGTGTTGGTAGTAGGTGGGAACACCGACGTAGAGACCATGGAGAAGATTTTCAAGTTTTTCGAGGACGAGGGCGTATACCTATACCCACCTAAGAACTATGTGAAGATAGAAAGGAAGGGTCTCGGCGGCATTCAGGTGGTAGGTTCTGGGCATATATTGGGCGGGACTTTAAATGATGTCAAAAAGCTGTTGAATGAATACGGGATCTACCACGCCGTGGTGCATATAAACGGCTCGGTAACTCTAGACGAGGTGGAGGAAGCTCTCTACTTAGAGAGGCAGTACAAACACACGCTGGTCGTCTTCTCAATGGGCGACGCGTACACGCCTAGGGAGGAGGTGCTGGGGTTTTTGACGAAGCGTGACGTAGTCTATCATATAACAGATTTAAGGATGTGTAAAATTGAGAAAAGGAAACTTTTAGAGGATCTTCTACGGATCACCGGAAGGATTAGGGTATTTACAAAACCGGTGCATTCTAAGATGTATATAGAGAAGCCTATTGTGATGAAGGCTGGCTCCACAGTGGGAGACGTCGCGGCGCAGATACACTCGTCTCTACTAGAGACCTTTAAATATGCAGTTGTGTGGAAAAGGGAATTGTATCCACAACGTCCCAAGCGCGTAGGGCGAGACTACGTTTTGTCAGATAACGACGTTGTGGAGATACACGCTTAGTTTTTAAGCCTAGCCGTTGTGATGTATGAATGTCTTGTGAAGAGGTCAAGAGAATACTGGAGAGACTAGACGAGTTAGAGATACTTCTCAACACAATACTTGACGAGGTGCGGGAGCTGAAAAAGACGAGTCCGCAACCAAAAGAAGGTCCGAAGTCGTTTATTGAGGTGCTCAGAGACAGGAAGTTTATACAGTTGACCGATATCAAGTCTAGGCAGGCCCTACGGCAGGCCATGGAAAGGGGACTCGTCTTGGTGCTACGCGACGAGGGGGCAAATAGGGAAGTTGTGGTGTTAAAAGAGGCGGTGCGCCAACTCTTAGATAAAATACCGATGTCTGTTAAAGACGCGGAGAAATTGCCTGAACGCGACTACGAACTCCTCCAGATACTAAACCGCCTGGGCTACGTCCTGCTCAAGGGCGGTCAATACATAAAAACCGATTTGGCGGAGGAGTTCTACGTATGAGCGAGTTGTTTTGGTTTGAGAAGTATCGTCCTGTTTCGTTTGATGAGGTGGTGGATTTGGAGGAGGTTAAGGTTAGGCTTAGGGAGTTTGTTAGGAGTGGTAACATGCCGCATTTGCTTTTTTACGGGCCTCCTGGCACTGGTAAGACCACCATGGCGCTTGTGTTAGCTAGGGAGCTTTACGGCGGGTATTGGCGGGAGAACACGCTTGAGCTTAACGCCTCAGACGAGAGAGGGATAAACATAATTAGAGAGAGAGTTAAGGAATTCGCCAGGACTGCGCCTGTGGGCAAAGCCCCCTTTAAGCTGGTAATACTAGACGAAGCAGATAACATGACCAGCGACGCACAACAAGCACTAAGACGCATAATGGAAATATACGCACAAAACACAAGATTCATACTACTGGCAAACTACGTAAGCGGAATAATCGAGCCTATACAATCCCGTGTTGTTATGATTAGGTTTAATCCGCTTCCAAAAGACGCCGTAATAGCGAGGTTGAGGTACATCGCCGAGAACGAGGGAGTCAAGGTCACCGACGACGCGTTGGAAGCGATTTACGAATTCACCCAAGGGGACATGAGGAAGGCGATTAACACCCTCCAGATAGCCGCTGCCGTGAATAAAGAAATTACAGAGGAGATAGTGGCGAAGGCTCTTGGGTTGGTGAGTCCCAGGTTACTACGCGAAACTCTGCACGAGGCTGTAAAGGGCAGTTTTGGAAAGGCTATTACGCAGATATATGGCTTCGTAGTTGATGGAGGCGTTGGTGAGCTGGAAATCATGAAGCAGATTCACCGTGAGGCTCTGAGACTAGACGTGCCTGAACACATAAAACCGGAGATCGCATACATAGTCGCCGAGGCGCACTATGCGGTGTTAAGGGGGGCTAGGGGGCTTGTGCAGATATACGGCACACTTGCAAAGATTAGGGGACTTCTAAAAGCCGGATCTAGCCATTAAGTCGTTTTTAAGATAAACGAAAAGTTTATATAACTAAGAAAAGTTTAAATACTCGCCATGTCTTCGGGCAACCCACCTTCCTCGGGGAAGCCGTTAAAGCTCCGCATCAATAGAGATAATGAAGGGTATTTAAGCCTTGTTACTGACACCGGCGAAGTTTACCAATGCCCTATCTGTGGCAACGATAGGTTCGTCTATAACTACGAAAGAGGAGAAGTCGTCTGTATAGTATGCGGCGCGGTAGTACAAGAACAGCTACTAGACCTCGGACCTGAGTGGAGGGCCTTCACGTCTGAGGAGAAGGGCCAGAGAGCCCGCACCGGTGCACCCCTCACGCGTCTCATATCGGAGGCTCTTACCACGGTAATCGATTGGAGAGACAAGGATGTCTCGGGCAAGGAGTTAGACATAAAACGAAAATTGGAAGTTATTAGGCTGAGAAAGTGGCAGACAAGAGCCCGCGTCCAGACCTCATACGAGAGGAACTTCATCCAGGCCGCGCAGGAGCTGGAGAGGCTGAGAAGCGCCATGGGCATACCCAGGCCGTGTATAGAGCAAGCTCTGGACATCTACAGACAGGCGCTGGAGAAGGAGCTTGTGAGGGGCAGATCTGTAGAGGCCATGGCCGCCGCGGCGCTTTATATGGCTTGCCGCATGATGAAAATGCCGAGGCCCCTAGACGAGCTTGTGCGGTACACCAAGGCGTCTAGAAGAGAAGTGGCCCGTTGCTACCGTCTGCTTCTTCGCGAGTTAAACGTCAAGGTGCCGATAAGCGACCCTGTGTTATACATATCTAGGATAGCTGAACAACTAAAGCTCAGTGGCGAAGTTGTAAAGACTGCAATTGAAATTCTGCAAAAGGCGAAGAAGGCTGGAATAACGGCAGGAAAAGACCCGGCTGGTCTTGCCGCCGCCGCTGTTTACATAGCCTCCTTGATGCACGGCGATAACAGAACGCAAAAAGACTTCGCAGTAGCCGCCGGCGTTACAGAGGTTACGGTCCGCAACAGATACAAAGAGCTAGCAAAAGCGTTAAACATAAAGGTTCCGGTAAAGTAATTTAACGAGAATTTTTCCTATAAGTGTGGATCTGTTAATTGAAGTGCCGGAGAGGCCGTTCAATGGAGGTCACTTAGTCATAAAGACGGATAAGCCTATTTTTAACATGGAAGAAAAAGAACTAGTTACGTTGAAGAAAATTATGGACAAGTTGATAGTTGTTGAGAAACGGAAATTAAAGCCCGAAGGGTTTAATATCTACATCTCTAATGGCGATGTACACTTGGTGCCTCGTTGGTGCGGCGATATAAACGTGGCGTTCTTCGGCGACATAAAGGTGATCCCCATATCTAGAGACTACGTGGAGGAAATAATCAGAGACGCGACGGAGGAGGTGCTTCTATGAACCTGACACTTGAGATTTTGGGCACTCTTATAGTTACTACGTTAGGTGTGTACTTGATACAGAGAATACAACATGATTATAGATTAATAAAGATTTTTAAAAATTATCCAATTCCGCCAACGCTAAAAGCGGGTGGTATAATAGACCTAGAAAAATTGTATATATTTATACAAAATTTTATGTACAAAATAGAGACGAGGGGGGACGTCGACGTGGAATCTGGGGATCGCATAGTTAGGGTTGTTTCAGGCCCTGGAGAGGTCGTCATATCTTTAAGCGCTTGGGGGTATCTCGACTTCTACAAAGTGGAGCGCGTAATAAAGATTATCGATTAATCAAGTCTGTATTTCTCTAAATATCATCAAAATTTGTATATCCCATAATACAAAAAACATATATGAAACCACAGGGACGATGGAAAGCGTTGTAAAGGACAGTAAAAGTCCTATGGAGTCTATTAAGAGAATGAGCCCAACCAGCACAAATCCCACTTCTCCCTCTTGTATGATCCGTATAATCAAGGCAGAGATAGCCATGAGAATGCAACTAACCAATAGCACTGGGTCAAATCTCTGGGCTGTAAAGAATACGACGAGAGACGCGAAGAGCTTAAACATGGCCACCGTGGCGAGTGCTCTATGCATCTATTATCAGTAAAGCTGTGGTAAATAAGCTTGCGCAGGCTAAAATTTATAAACAGTTTAATCCTTAGGGGCAATGGCCACAGCACCTAAGCCGCTTGTTAAGATCCCGATCCGCATAGCTAGTGGTGGCTTAGTTAGGTGGAAAACTGGAAGAGGCTTCTCTGTTGCAGAGATAAAGGCGGTAGGCTTAAACGTTGAACAGGCAAGGCTTTTAGGCCTACCGGTTGACGAGAGGAGGGATACCTCGTGGCCGCAGAACGTAGAAATGCTGAAGAAATGGCTACTTGATGTTCTTGAGGGGAGAATTACGCCGCTCAAGCCCTCGCTCCCTAAGGCAGGTAGGGTTAAGCCCAAGAGAGGCAGGACGTTTAGAGGCCTCACCGCGGCTGGCAGAAAGTCGCGCGGTCTGGTCTCTACCAGATACAAAGAGACCCACAACTACAAGTTCAAGAAGAAGGCTAAGGAGAGGAGGCTTAAGAAGAGACACGAAGCCACTAAGGGCCTCGGCAACGTGTTAAGGATATCAAGGATTATTAACGAATCTCGGAAGAAGTAGCTATTTTAGTTGTCTAAGGTTTTCTATTAGTTTCTCTATGGGTAGGTTTGTCACTGCAAGCGGTATGTAGCTTCTTTTTGCGATCTCGACGGCTAGAGGATCCACGGCTTCTGGTTTAATGCCGTGAAGCACAACCACAGCAGGTTTTATGCTTAAGACAGAAGACATAGACTTGATGGCTATCATTGGGGATCTTCCCGTAGACACCTTGGTGAATATGGCCGCACGTTGTGTCGTGCCTCCATATAGTCTCACGTACTCAACAGGTGGGACCTCTAGCACGAGCTTAACGCTGTCGACTACAGTATATCCATGTACGTCAAGGCCAGAAGGAGGACGCACGAGTGTCTCTGCCTCTATAGCCTGAAGGAACGTGGAGACTGGCACGGGTTCGCTGAACTCCCTCATGTCGAGCACGGCAAGCCAGAACTTCTCCTTCAGAAGCTGTCTTTCTAGTAGGTTTATCACTAAGCCTCCTCGCTCGAGGTCTGTGTCTATTAAGGCCTGTACGAATTTTTTGACGAAGCGGGAGCCGGGGAACTTCCTCCGTCCAGACTCGTAGTCGCTTATCACGCTGGGGGATGTGTTTAGCTTGGTTGCTATAGCGGTTTGGGTAAGACCAAAAATGAGTCTCCACTTCTTTATGGCTTCGCCAGGGTTGTCTGACATTATAATATCGCCAGCTATATAAATCCCAACAGGTTGATGACTCATTATGGAGCTCATACAATACGCATTTAAATTTTTACTTTTTGGCTAATACGAGTCGTCGATGATGCCCTGGGGCTGAGACGGGGGGATATAAGATTTAAATTGGGGGTTTTCTAGAAGCGTGCTTAGTAGAGAGGAACTGCTTGAAAAGCTTCGCGAGGTGAATTCTCAAATTGACGAGATCCAGAGACAGATCGACGCGGTTACTAATGAGATAAACTCTCGAAAGGCTCTGCTTGAGGAGATTCGTAAACAGCTGGCAGAGGTCAGGTCGCTTATTGACGGGAAACGTCAACAGCTTCAGAAGACGAGGGAGCTGATAAGCTCGTTGGTAGAGAGGAAAAGCCAGATAATAAACCAGATTAGGTCTCTGAGAAACGAGCTTATTCAGATCAATATAGCATTGCAGAAATACAGAGAGAAGCTGGTGGTGTATAGGAACTTGCTGTCAACTCTTAACGAGTACGTGGGGGGCAAGGTGCTGGAGAAGGAGAAGCTTAAACGCATTATCGAGCAACTTGAATACTTCTTTGAAACCTCGCCGACAAACCCTGAGTGGGAGCGTCAGTTTATTAAATACATCAGCCAGATAGAGAAGGAACTTAACCTGGTCGACTCCATGGAGAAGATAAAGTCGCACATAGCGGAGCTCAAAAAACAGACTGATGAGTATAAAAACAAGCGTGAGGTCATCCGCAACGAAATTGCACGGCTGGTACAAGACCTCAACACGGTTAAGCAGGAGCTCACGCAACTGAAGATGGGGAGGGAGGATATCTACAAGGAGCTTGCTAAGCTGAAGGAGAGAAGAGAGGAGCTGAAGAAACGCCGTGAGGAGACCAAGGCCGAGATTCTGCAACTGGCGCTGAAGCGCAAGGAGCTGAGGGAGAGGAGGAGAGCTGTAGAAGAGGAGCTCGAGAAGTACAACGTCTTGCTGAAGGCGTTGGAGCTTTCGGAGAAGAACAGAGCACGTGCCCAGGCCAAGGCGGCGACTGCGCAGAGCCTCAAGGAGAAGGCAGACGCCATATACAACAAGTTACTAAATGGCGAGCGGTTGACTCACGAGGAGATAAAGATCTTGGTAGAAGCCGGCTACTTGCCTGAGGAGTAGTGCGTGTCCTTGTGCTCTACGTTGACAGGGATGGAGACCTCAAGAGCCAAGGCTTAGAAACGCCTGTTATAGGCAGAGACGAAGTTCTGAGGGCTGGTATTAAATATATCCTAGAGAACCCAGACGACTCCGACGCAAATGCGATATTTGCCGCTGTTAGGATTTACGACAAGTTGGTTGTTGAATATGGCGTGGAGAACGTAAACGTGGCTATTGTAAGCGGATCTGCCGACCCCGCGGTGGCGGATTTTGCGGTATTGAAAGAACTGGGGCAGGTTCTCGCAGTATTTGACACAGATGCCATATACTTCGTCTCGGACGGTCCCAGCGACGAGGCCGCGATTCCCGCGATCCAGACGAAGAGACCTGTGGTTTCTGTGCACCGAGTAGTGGTGAAGCAAGCTAGGGGGGTAGAGGAAACTGTGACGTTGTTTAGGCACTACCTCAACAAGGCAGTGAGAGAGCCGGAGTATAGGCGGTATACCGTCGGCGTGCCCGCTCTTCTTGCGTTTATACTGCTGTTGGGGGTGGTTTTTAACCAGGCGGTGGTGTGGCAGGTTCTAAACGTGGCGTTTCTATTCTTTGCTTTTTTCGTCATGTTGTATGGGTTCGGAATATATGATTTCCTGAGAGAAATATTAAAGAGATTTGAAGTTACTTTTATAATTACTATTATATCTCTATTCGTACTTGTTATTTACATGGCTCAAATAATTCTTAAGGTCAATTTGTTGCCTGAGTATATTCCACAACGCCTCGTGGTGGTTGCGGTGTCTACTTTGCCGTTTATCTCCTACGTCGTGGAGGGGTATTTAGCAACGAGGAAGGTGAAATACGGAGGCATCGTAGCAGGAGGCACCTCGTTTTCATTTTTTTACTTTTTATTGCCTGCGCTTGTGGAAAATAGAGACTTTACGGAGATCCTTTTCGCAGTGGCTCTCTTTTCAGCTTCGACCTTTGCCGTGATACTGACCACCTACCTTGTGAGGATTTTGACGCAACGTTAAGGTGCTCTGCCGCGTAGAACTTAACCTGCGTTTTCCGTGTCTCTCCGCTGAGGAGGCTATTGCGGTGGGAGAAGTGGCTGGCTGTGAAGTGGTGAGCCGCGACGAGAGGCAAATTACGTTTGACTGCCCGTCGTGCGAAGTATTTAGGAGGTGCGCCCTTGCCAAGTCGGTTAACGGCGAGAGAATTAGGAAGGAGAGACCTGCAATAGAGAGGAGCATAAAGACCCTGGATGCAATAACTGCGCGTCTCATGGCGAACCTAGCCCGCGTGGTGCGGGGGAGCAGGGTGTGGGAGCCGTTTCTGGGCACTGGCGCCATAGCTTACGAAGTTGAGAGAGTGGGCGGATACGTCGTAGGGGGAGATCTGGACGAGGGTGCGTTGAGATTAGCCAAGCGCAACATAGGCGGAGACGTCGTCTTGTGGGACGCTCTGCATCCCCCACTACGGGGACGTCTTGACGCGGCCGTTGGCGACCCGCCATATGGCCGCCTCTCAACGTCCTCAATAGACGTGAGACCCCTCCTTCTATCCTTCGTGGAAGTTGCTTATCAATACGTAAAGAAGGGAGGCTACGTGGTTTTCGCATCGCCGGTATATGTGGATCTCCCCTTCATAAAGAGTTGCGTCATGTTTTTGCACGGGGGGCTCTACAGGGTGATCTACATCATGAGGGTTTAGTCAGGTGGTGGTGTCTCGTAGTACACCTTGCCTTTGTAGGTGCGTGGGGCTAGCCAGTCGATGAACTGTCTTACGTTGCTGGTTTTTACGGTGAATGTGATGGGGCCGAGCGGCGACTCGCCTAGCTCCGTGACGAAGCTCACCACGCCCACATAAGCCGCCTGTTTATTTATTGAGAAGATTACGGTGTCCTCCGCAACTATGCCCCGTGACACCACGCTCCTAGCAGCGTCTTGTATGCCTTGGCGCCATATGGCCCCGCGCAGCTTCTCCAAGCACCTAGCCCCCTCGCAGGTAGCAACGAGAACAACGCCGGCTTCGCTGGGTTTTTCTCGAATTGACGTTGGCGTGAAGACGTTTTCCAGGGCCTTTAGTACCTTGTCTCTATCTTCTGTGTACCTAACCTCAACAACCGCCTCAACATTCATAGTATCCTGTCAACTTCCTTCTCGAGCTCCTCTAGGGATTTGTCTTCGTTTACCAGGATGTAGTCGGCGCGGGCCAGGAGGTCGGCTAATCCAAACCGTAGCTCCCTGATGTCTCGCATTAAGAACTGGGAGTAGGTGGCGGGGTCGTCGCCTCTGCCTCGGCCCGCCAGCCTCTTATACCTGGTCTTCCGCGAGGCCACGACGTATATCAACGTCACGTGGCCAAAAACCTCCTCCAAGGTCTCCACCTCCTCAAGGCTCCTCACCCCGTCTATTACTATTTTTGTGTGGGTTTTTACGTTTTTTAAAAGTCCGTGGGCCACCGCCCTCTTCCCCTTTTCTAGTCTTAGAGCCACGGCGGCCCTGTCTGGCGGCATCCCGCTTCTCTGCGCCTCTGCCCTAACTACATCCCCCAGGCTGTAGTAGTCATATCCACGGCTTTTGATGATCTTCGCTATGGTTGTTTTGCCGGAGCCCGGCAACCCAGCGACTGCGATAACTCTCGACATGGCGACCAAGACCTCACAGGGTAATTTAAATTATATCACCCCAGCTAGTACCCTCCTCACTTCGCCGTAGCTCTCCTCCGTCTTTATGCCGTCGCTCGCCATGTGTGTTGTTGTTGCGTAGATGCCTGCCTCCTTCAGCGCGAGGAGCGCCTCTCGAAGAGTTGGGCTCTTCCCATCAACCGCGAACTCGGGCAGTTTGTAGAACCACGGGGCGTGGACCGAGTACTCTAGTTCCAACAGCTGAAGAAACTCTTTGTACTTGTCAAAGGCAGACATCCTGTGGACAAGTAGGGGGTCTCCTAGGGGGCCTATCCAGAGGGGTCCCGAGGTGTGTTGACTTGGGAATTGTGTAACTCTTCTCTCTTTTCTGTGGTACATTACGTAGCCGAGGTTGTGAAAGACGTCGTCGGCGTCTCTGGCGCCTCTTACGGAATAGACGCATACTCTGAAGTAGTGCCTTTCCCAGTATGAAAGAACCGGCTGGATGTAGAAATCTTCAGAGGCCGCCACCCTGGCTATGTAGCCCAACAGATTCCTCAAGCCGAGCTCTATGTAAAATGGGGTTTTCCTCATGACGGACCCGTAGCGACGGAGGCATTTCCTGGGGTAGCGCCCTACAAGCACGGCGGTGTCTGTCGCAGTAACGCAGAGTAGCCCCTCTTCCTTGAGCGCTCTGAAGGCGGCGTGGAGAAACGGCGCAGGGGAGCCGAAGGGGTCTACGTCCACAACGTCGCAGGTGTTCTTAAGCTTGTGAAGCAGGACGTTAGCGTCTTCGTTATAAACCTCGGCATCTACGCCGTTTAGCTCCAGGTTCCTCTTTATCACCTCAACCGCCTCCTTAGATATGTCATTTAGTATAAGCCTCCCCACTGACCCGCTCTCCACGGCGTATCGGATACCCCTTACGCCAGATCCGCTCAGCGGCTCGCATACGGTCAACCCAGCCCCGTAGCTCTTCAAAACCAAGACGGACAGCGTTCTGTTTTTCTCCATCGCGGGGTTGTAAAACACCGGCGCAGAGTATATACCCCCGTATTTTTCCGGGTCCGGCACATAGAACTTTACCTGGCCCTCCTGCCTAAGAGCTAGGTGGCTCACATCTTGTCCACCTCGACGTCGAGGACGTTGGCGAGTTCGACTGTTTTCTCGTACTTCTCCCTGCTGGCCGACACGAAGATGACGCGGCTCTCTACCCTAATGGCGTCGGGGTGGCTCTCCACCAGTCTATACGTCTCCTTGGCCATCTGCCTGCTCCTCAGCTCTTCTCGGGTTATCTCTGGGCGCTTCCAGATGTTTATTCTGCGTATAACATCTGGGCCGAACATGCGGATTAGCTTCTCGGCTACTCTCAGCGGAGCCTCGATCTCCCCCCGCTCGTAGCGGTATACGGTCTCTCTGGTGACCCCCAGCTCCTCCGCCAATGCGCCTAGGCTCATCCCCACCTGCTCTCTCCGCTCCCTGAGTTTCCCCCCATCTATCATCGCGGTAACTGCGCCGCGGCTTACTCGAAACGTTGGCTCCTCCCCGTTTAAGATATCTGTAAATGTAGAAAGCGACATAAACGCAACGTTGTCTTTCACGTAGATCACGCTTCTTTGAAGTATCTGCCCCTTGACGCCGGAGACTACGCATATGCTTGACACGTCGGTGTATCTGCTTATCAGCTTCAAATCCTTTAACGCGCTGTTGGGGACCTCCTCGGCATCTGAAGCCACTTTCATTAAGTACTTCTTGTCGTCGAACCTCGCCACTAAGGTGTAGGCGTAGGGCTTGCTCACGTCTATGAACAACTGCTCCCCGCGGCTCCTAACTATGTTAAGCGTTGCCTGCAGAAGTCTCTCCACTATAGTCTATTCTATCCAGCTTTAAAAAATTAAAACGGTTATATCCGTTCACAACGGTGGAGAGACCTGGCAAGGCCTACAGGTGACGAATCATTTCATGCGCTGACTAAGTTTATATGGCACTGGAATCCTTCCTCATGTGAGGCGTATTAGGCTCAGCAACAGAGAGGTGAGAGAGCTACGCGAGGCGAATAAGTTCATGGCGCCGGTTCTGGAGGGGGCTGACGTTGTGGAGGTGGCGCAACTGTCAGAGAGAGAACACCTATACTTAGTGGACAGAGAAGCGCTCTTCCTAAAGATAGCCCATAAAGACGTGGGTGAGTACATAGTACCGACGCTTTTCCTCATTCACAAGTCTGCAAAAGGGAAGTCGCTTCCGCAGTACCCCAAAGTTGTGGTTGATGCGGGGGCGGTGAAACACATAATCAACGGGGCTGACGTTATGCGGCCTGGCATAAAGGAGTTCGTGGGCGACTTCGGCAGGGGCGACGTGGTGTTTATTGCCGACGAGAAGGGACGCGTAATAGCTGTTGCGGTTGCTCTATATTCGAAGCAGGAGATGGCGCAGATGCAGAAAGGCAAAGTACTAATAAATCTGCATCACCTCGGCGACAAGATATGGCAAGCGTCGCTAGAGCTGGTTAAGGAAAAACCGTAGCACCTCCTTATAGGCATCTTCGCATAGGCACCTCCTGTATCTGCGCAAGGCCTCTAACGGAAGCCCGAGACCGAGTCTAGAGAGTCCGTTGGCGACCTGGGTCACGTTACTGCCGCCACCGACAGTCGCAGACTCAAAATCGATGATCACGGGGACATCCCTCTCTACCAACACGTGTCTTTCGAGCCGCGACAGCTCGTTGTGGGAGATCCCGGCTCTGTCTAACCTGAAGGCTTGATTAAGAAGTTCCTCCAAGAAAACGCGCCTCCTCTCCGCGTCAGCGACCTTCCACCATTTGTCTATGTGGACTCCGTCCACATAGCGGTAAGCCACCACGTCGCGGGCATAGACGTAGATCCTCGGCCCAACGCCCACAGTGTTTGCCAGATGTAGCATCTGCCCCTCGGCGGCTAGGCTGTCCCTCGTCGCATCTCCACGTCTAAGTTTACATGCCAGCTCCATATGCCCCACGGCGGGTCTACACCTAAAAACAACGCTGTTTGTGCCCTTCCCGACCACGGAAACGCCGTTTATCAACACCCGGCCGCCTTCCACAACCTCGAGTCTGAGCTCGGCTAATTGTCGGTACACATGTATGGCATGTTGCAGACCGCCGCCCAGAGTCAAGAGGAGGATCTCCAACGCACCCACATGTCTGCTGGCGCCTATGTTTTTATACCTCCTCCCTACGGCGAAGCGTGGAAAAAGACGTGGTAAAGAGAATAGCGCAACTGGTCAGGGCGGGGGCTACCCTCACTTCTTACACGTGTCCCGCCTGCGGTACAGTGCTGGTGCGGCTCAAAACCGGCGAGCTATACTGCGCCAACTGCGAGCGGACGATTGTCCTAGTCAAGACGGAGGAGGAGGCTCAACAGGCGCTGGAGGCGATACAGCTACGTGAGGTGAGGAGAATAATATTCGACAAGATACTTCAGCTAGGGAGAGAGCTGGAGAGGCTGTCAGCCTCAGAAATGATAGACCACCTGCGCTCCATGTCGCTTCTACTCGACATTTACGAACGCCTCAGCCGCGTCCACGTAGAAGCGGCCAAGACTACCTCCTAGATAAACGGTCAAATAGGCCGGCCAGCAGTATATGCGCCAGCGGCGAGAAGTGAGCTGTGTAGAAGCTGTATAGCGTGTGGTTGCCCGCCAGATATGTCAGCCAATACCCGCCGTATGTGGAGAGGTAGAGGGCTGACACATCGTCTCTTTTATAGAGGGCGTATACAAGCGCCACCAAGTAGGCAGGGGTCCCGCTGGCGTATATGTCGGGGTTTATATAAAGCGCGAAGCTGTTTCGCATAAACAGCCAGTCGAGAGGCGTGGAGGCGGTGGGGCCCGGCGGTCTGGAGGTTGTATGCCACGAGACAGCCCCCACGATTTCGTGGGTCCATCTCTCGATCCCCAGATGCCCCGCCATGGGGATGTTTATAAGCAAGAAAACGGAGACTGCCATGAGAAGGACGGCGGCGAGCTCTCTTAAGCTACGTATTGCGTAGAGATATATGAGCCCGAAGACGGGGAACGCCCCCGAGTACTTCACCGCGGCGGCGAGCCCCAGCGCGGCCCCCGTACCTAGGAGCCGCCCAGACAGGTGAAGATACGCGAGAAGCGCCGTGAAGAAGGCGAGGTATATGTCGAGCATGGCGATCCCCGCCATGGCCCTAAACGTATTGTCGAAGAGCATGAGGGCTGTCGCGACGAGCGCCCAGAGTTCCCCCGCCAGCTTTCTGGCCGTAAGGAAGACGAGGAACAACGTGGCAGCGCCCAGAACAATCGAGGGCAACCTCCAGAAGACTGGCTCGTCTCTGACCGCCTCCATGGCGGCAATTACGTACTTGGCGAGAGGCGGGTGCTCAAGGTTGTAGTAACTTAAGATTCCCTCTTTGTCCGGGTAGGGGAAGCCCCTCCTTATGTAGCAAGTCACTTCGCCCTCGGCGGCCACCGCCTCTATGTTTACGTACTCCTTCACAACCCTACTCTTGTCGGTCAAGCAGGTTTTCGCGGCCGTGAAATACGGCGAATTTGCCGGCATGCCCAAGAAATCGTGTAGGATGTTGCGGGCAGACGTGACGTACCAAACCTCGTCGCTTATATAGCCAGGCCCCCCCGGAAGCCCGTCTGAGCCTGGAAGCGACGCTATCGAGTAAGAAAGGTATACAAACAGCGGTATGATTATGGCCAAGGCGACGTAGGTGTATCTCATCCGCGAGAGGGTTTACGCATGTTTAAAAGAATCAGCGCTGCATACCTCACTCACCCCTCGTAAGCGGTCGTTATCATCATGGATTTAAACCTTGGCGGAGATAAATAAAGGTGATGTGGTGGTTCTTCGTGGAGCCGTGACGACGCCCCTACCCAGCTGACTATGTCTTGCTAATCGCTATGCGAACTTTCTCGCCTGCGATATCCCACTCCCTCCCGTTTGTCGCCTTCCCCATAGTTATCTCCACTGCGCGGGTTTCCCTAAGCAGGTAGTCTCGGAAGGTCTCCACCGCCTTCTTCACGTCGTCGGAAGATGTGCCTATCTCTATACGTATAGCGTCGGTTATTTCGAGACCTGCCCCCTTGCGCATCACCTGTATCCTGCGTACAAGCTCTCTTGCAAGGGCCTCGTAGTACAGCTCGGGCTCCAGTTTGCCCGGTATGCAGACCTCCACGTCTCCCTCGGCGGCTTTTATGTAGTCGTTGGGGCAGTCTCCAGCCTTGACTTCCTTCGCGTTGCCAAGATACTGCAGAAGTCCTCTATATCTCTCGACGCGGCTTGCGCCCTTCACATAGGCTTCCCGTATTGGCCACCTGAGCTTTATCCCGGCCCTGTTCCTAGCCTCCGCCAGGGCTGAGAAGGCTGTGAAAAGCTCACGGAATGTCTCTAGTAGCTCCTTGTCCACAAGCCCCGCGGCGGGGTATGGGGCCAAGTGCACAGACTCAGGCACGTCTTTCTCATACTTCTTTATATGTATCTGCCAGAGGTACTCCGTTATAAATGGCACAAGCGGCGAGCCGAGGATCAGCACGCTTCTGAGGACGTGGTGCAACACGGCGTAGGCCGCGTATTTGTCGGGAGTCGGCTCCTCGGACCAGACGCGTCTGCGGAGGAGTCTTATGTAGCGGTGGCTCAGCGTCTCCACGACGAACTCTCGCCAGAGGTTTGCGGCTTTGTGAAACTCGAAGCTCTTCATGTGTTTAGTGAAGTTTTCAACGAGGAGGTTGAGCTCTGAAAGCAACCACTTGTCTTCGTCAAGGGCTTTGTCTAGCCACTTCTCCAGCGGATACTTCTCGGCGGAGAAGCCGTCTAACGACATGTAAGTGTCTGCGAACTTCACCACGTTCCACAGTATGTTGAGATCCCCAACCACGTGTTTCACCTCGTCTGGGTCGAAGGAGAGGTCCTCCCAGGGCGCCGCCTTTGAGAGTATGTAAAGCCTGACGGGGTCGGCGCCGTATTTCTCGAAGAGGTCCTTAGCCCACACCACGTTGCCCCTGCTTTTAGACATCTTCTGGCCATGTTTGTCTAGGATGAGTCCCTGTATCACCACGGTCTTGTACGGCGCCTTGCCGGTGTAGAGGACCGAGGTGGCTAGGAGGGAGTAGAACCACCCTCTTGTCTGGTCGATGCCCTCGGTCACGAAGTCGTAGGGGAAGAGCCTCCCCCAAAGCTCCTTGTTCCTCTCGCCGTCGACAGCGGCTATCCAAGCCACTCCGCTGTCTAGCCACACGTCCATGACGTAGGGCTCTCTGACCCATTCGTCGCAGTCCGGCGTCGAGATCTTAACTTGGTCTATCCACGGCCTGTGAACCAGCTTGAAGTCGTCCACCGGCGGAAGCTCCTTCGCTAGCCTCTTCAGCTCCTCCAGCGATCCCACGACTAGTATTCTCCCGTCTTTCTTACACCTCCAGACGGGTAGCGGTGTCCCCCACACTCTGCTCCTTGAAATGTTCCAATCTCTTGCGTTCTCTACAAACACATCAAACCTATCTCTGAGTTTTACGGGCACGACGTTTACCCTCTGTAGCTCTGCATACATCTTTTCGCGTATACGCGAAATCGCCACGAACCACTGCCTATCTGTACGGAGGATTAGCTTAGATCCACAACGCCAGCAGTGTGGGTACTCGTGGCGTATCTTCTCCTCGTAGACGAGGAGCCCCTTTGCCCGGAGGTCTTTTACCACCTCCTTATCTACGTCGTAGACATGTTTACCACTGTATTTGCCCCCCAGCTCGTTGTACGTGCCGTTTATCTCCACGCTGTTTGTAACCGCGAGGCCGTATCTCTTAGCCACCTCGAAGTCCTCAGGCCCGTGACCTGGCGCGATGTGGACAAGCCCGGTGCCCTGCTCCAGCGTCACGAACTCCGCGGTGACAACCACATGGGGTCTCGATGCCCTCTCTGGCACCTCCTCCGCGAGCGGGTGGACATAACGCAACCCGGCGAGCTCAGACCCCTTCTTTGTCTCCGCTATACGCCACGATTTAACTCCCAATTTCTGCATTAACGCAGGCGCCAGCGCTTGGGCAACCCACCAAAACTCACCGCCTTCGACCTCGACCTTGGCGTATATGTAATCGGGGTGAACAGCCACCGCCTCGTTGTCTACTAAGGTCCAAGGCGTCGTTGTCCAAATTACAAGAAATTCGTTGGTAGAGCCCTCCATTCTAAACTTGACATATATCGAGGGATCTTCCCTCTCCTCGTACCCCAGAGCCACCTCGTGATCGCTCAGCGAGGTCTCGCAACGCGGGCAGAACCAGAGCACCCGGTAGTCTTCAAGTAACAGCCCCTGCTCGTGCGCTTTCTTCACTACACGCCACGCGTACTCCAGGTACATGGGTTGCCTGGTCTCGTAGGCGTTTTCTAGGTCGAGCCAAAGCCCCAGCCTCCTAGTGCCCCACTCCCTCCAGTGGGACAGATACTCGTCAACAAGCGCGTTACAGGCAAGCGCGAACTTCTCGAGGCCGTACTGTTCAATGTCTTTCTTGCTTCGAAGCTTAAGTTTCTTCTCGACCTCCCACTCCACTGGCATCCCTTGCATATCCCAGCCGCCTTGAACCCACACATCGTAGCCAAGGAGGCGGTGGAACCTCAGCACAACGTCTTTGTAGGTACGTCCTCTTATGTGTCCCACGTGGGGCATCCCGTTTGTCGTCGGAGGACCTTCGAGAAACGCGAAAATAGGCCCGCCGCGCCAGGTTTTCCACTTTTCAAATATCTTGTTCTGTCGCCAGTACTCAGAGGCCTTAGCCTCAACCGCTTGCGAATTGTACATGGTTAAGTCCTTAAAATCCCCATTGCTCATCGGAGGGCGTGGTTATTTAAGTTTTAATCTTTTGCCAGTTGGCTTTAAACCGGTCAATATATCGTGAAAGTGGTTGAAGACTCGCTCTACTCTGTTATTGCGGCCGTTGCGGTGATCGTCTTGTTACTGTTTTTAGCGGCGGAGTTCCCAGCTGATAAACTCCGCGCCGTTTTAGACGCGGTTTTGGAGGACCTCCGGTATATGTCCGCATTTGTGCAGGGGTTATGAGGTTCCTGTACCACCTGTTTATGGCGGTTTTAGCCACGGCGTTGCTTTACGTGGCTGTCACGGCGTTCCACTACATAGACGTGCTGTATAGAGCGTTTCTGCCGTGAATCTCCTCGAGGGTTTCCTAGCGGTAGCGCTTTTCGCCTTAGCCGCGGCCCTCTCATTATATGTGAGCTACTTAGCGGTCGAGCTGACGAAGCTGAAGTACGTGTTTGAAGCCACGCGCCACGCCAGTTGCGAAGGGCCGCCAAACTCCTCAGGACCTCTTCTGCTTTCTTCCTGTGTACGGCTTTATTTCAACGGGACGGTAGTCGTTGAGGTGTATAACGTAACGGGGAGTTATCCGTACACCTCGTAGCTAAGATTTCCCTCGTCGTCCAGCCTTTTGCGTATCTTTCTCTCGGTGACTAATCTCTCCACAGCCCTAATAAGGTCGGCGGTGGATATGCCTCTCTCCTTTGCCCAACGGGCCGCCTCCTCCTTGCTTATTCTCCTCCTGCTTTTTATCAAGGCGAGGAGCTCGTCCGAGACATCTCTGCCGCTCTCCGTCTTTGTTTGTCCCCTCTCCTCTTGTTTTTTCTCTTGTTGTATGAAGTCAAAGAGCGTGGGGCCCCGCCTCTCCTCTTTTTTCTTCATCAACTCTCGTCCGCTAACGTGCTATATATCTTTGAAACTACGCAGTCTACATCTACTTTGTAAAGATTGTGGGGAGGCTCCTCCTTCCCGCATTCTCCCACAACTACTCTATCTTGTTGTATATAGAAGCTCTGCCCTACTTTCACGCCGTGTTTTGTGTAATACTCCAAAACCGCCTTCGCGACTGGGTCGCCCAAGAAGTTATACATGCCGTTTTGTCTCTCCACGGCGCCTAGATCCTCAGCTATTTGTAGAAGGGTCTTAAATGCCACCTTGTTTAGCCACGCAGTTGGAGAAATCCTTGATAGGCGGTCGTTAACGGCGGTGTGTAGCGCTTCGGAACCGACGCTCCCCATCTCCTTTACCGCGTCTATCAACAGCCTGTACTGCGGCACTCTTTGATACAGCAGTGCGTGGTATACAGCAGGCCCCAGCCACTCTCTATAAGAGACGAGGGTCTTCCCTAAGGCGCTCAACGTGACAGCTCCATTGATAACCTCCACTACCCTCAACCGCTCCAGGAACCTGGTGATATCGCCTTTTCCCCGCCCGATCTCAAGCCCGCTTTCTCTCAACTCGTCTAAAGACGCGTTTTTTCTAGCGATATACATTACGTATGCGTCTATCCTTCTCAACTTTATCGGCGGGAACGTAATCGAGCGCTGGACTGTAACCACCACAAGAGGAGGAAACTCACAGCTTATATGGTGGCGAATCCGCGCTCATAGGACGTGTGTATTATTTCACCACTAAAAATTTATATATAGATATTCAGAAATCCGTATGGAACTTAGAGACGAGATACTGCGTCTGTTGCGTGAAAGAGGCGAGCTGACGACCTCCGACTTAGTCTCGCTCCTTAAACAACCGCGACACAGAGTACTAAAGACCCTGAACAAGCTGTATTTCGAAGGCGTGGTGGAGCCGTTTAAAAAGAACCGGAAGTACTACTGGCGTCTCGCATCTGGCTACGTGGCAATCGCGCCGTTGCACCTAACTGTAGAGCCTGTACTCTACATCGAAGGCGTAATAGAGCCGATCTACAGGAAGGTGGAAGATAGAATAGACACCTTCATATTCACCCATGTGAAAAACAAGGAGTATTGGCTCTGCGACTGCGAGGCGGGGTACTACATCATCACAGACCAGCCAATAGAGGGATGCAACTGCCGCATGAGACACGCGTTCGGCGACAGGAAACTCGCCATGCTCTACCTGCCGAAAGAGCTGAAATTCAGATACTGGAAGAGCTACAGATACGGCGAAGGAGATGCCGAATTCATCCTACTTATACCAGAGGAACAAGACGCGCCCGAGCTCGTAAAGAAGTACGAAACCTACCTGACGCACTAGCCTTTTTTCAGCCAAGCCGTCAGCGGCGCCACCCTCCCCAGAAGAGAATCTAAATCAGACTCGGTAGCTCTCCTACACACCGTCTCCTCCACAACGTCGTCGAAGTGCCTAGCCTCGGAAAGCGCCTCCTCGATAGTGCCTCGCGTCACGATTTCGTAGACCCGCGCTACCTTCTTGCCCGGTGTCGCCCTCACGACGCGGCCCACCCTCTGTATCATCTGTCTCTTAGACCCAGTCCCACTCACAATTACCGCAACCTCGGCGTCAGGCACGTCGACGCCTTCGTCAAGAACAGTGGTCGTCACAACTACTCTGCTGGCCCCAACGCTGAATCTCCTCAACGCAACCTCCCTATCCCCCTCCTCGGAGGTTATGAGCTCCGCCGCCACGCCTGCCTCCCGTAGCCTCTTGTAGAGCTCCTCCGCCTGGTCTATAAACTGCGTAAAGACCAGGACCTTAGACCCCAGCGCCACCTCCCTCGCCACTACGCGCACGGCCACGGGCATCTTCCGCGAGCTCTTAGCAGCGACGTTTCTCAAAACAATGGCGTTGTCGCTAGGTAGAGATCCATACGTGGCGGCTTCCTCGTTGCTCATCCTCACGTAGATCCTGTAGTGCTCCACCGGGACCACCAGACCCGTCTCTATCATCGATCGGTATGAGGCTCTGTACACTGGCGGCCCCACCGCCTCGTAGATCAAGTGCTCGTTCTGATCCTCCCTCTCAGGGGTTGCGGAGAGGGCCAGCCTATAAGGCGAGTCGAGACCCAGTGCCACCTCTTTAAAAGTCTCAGCAGGCACGTGATGCGCCTCGTCAAACACCACAAGACCAAACCTGCCGACTAACTCGTCCAGGTACTTCACGGCAGAGTTGTAGATGGCCACCGTGACATCCCTTACGTCTCTCTCCCCGCCGCCCAACACGCCGGGCGAGACGCCGAGGAACTTCCTTATGCGCTCCACCCACTGAAGAGCCAGTTCACGCGTGACCACCAAAACAAGCGCAGACACGCCCGCCCTGTACATAGCCTCAAGACCTATAAACGTCTTCCCCCCGCCAGTCGGGATCACGACGGTTCCCCTCATCCCATGCGCAACCCAGCTCTCCACAGCCTCAGCCTGAAACGGGAAGAGGGTAAACAGCCTCCTGTAGGCCACGCGCGGATACTCCCTACCCTCCTCCACAACCACATACCCAAACCCCCTCAGCGTCTCCACCACACGGCTCCTCGCAAACACAGGAAACCTCACCACGTATGCGCCCCCCTCCTGAGCCACGGCCACCAGCTTTAAATCTCGTTGCTCCAGCTCCCCCTCCCTAGTTACGACGTTGTACTTCAGCCTAAATTCGGTCAGCCGCCTCAGGAGGCCGGACGCCAAGAAGTTAAGCCTGGCGTAGTTGGGACCCACCACAGCCGCCCTCCAGCTCCTCCTCCTCTCAAAAAGCCCCCGCAACCTATCCGACGACAAGACGAATTCCCGCGCGCTCCTCAGCGCCGCGTCTAGATCGCCCAGGACCTGAACACCCCTCAACAGCCCCCTCAGCCTCTCAACGCCCATCTCCACAAACTCCTCGTAGGAGGAGGCCCTGGCGATCCCGGCGTCCTTCGCAACAAACCTCCGCAGGAAGCCCGAAAGAGAGACTAGGTGGACGTTTCCGTCGCTAGAGACTGCATGTTCTTTCAATTCCTCCGGCAGTCGGCCCATGACGGCCACGACGCCGCCTGAGGAGTCGTGGACAAGAGTCGAGAATATACTCATGTACTCCTCGTCGGTCAGCTCCAGCAACTCCCTAAGCCTAGCCAAGACGCCGACGTCACGAGTCTTGCCACGCCAAGAGGCCCCATCCCACCGAAATCCCAGCCGCTTCAGCTCCTCCTTAACCTTAAAAACCCTGTCCCACCCCCACTCCCTGATTACCTCAACGCCGTTTACCACAACGCTGAAACGAGGCACGTTATACATCACTGCATAATTTAAAAGCAGTGTAACACGTCATACCATGAGCGTCATGTTAAACGACTACCTAAGCTGGGAGAGGAACCTCCTCAGAAACGTGGAGGTGCCGACAACCTACGCCGTGGACGGCGAAGTTGTGGAGATAGCCCCGAGGCCGAGGCTTTATGTAAGCGGTATGGGCGGCTCCGGCGTCGTGGGAGATCTGCTAAGAGATCTCTCCCTTGTGTGGAGCTGGGACGTGGAGGTGATACCCGTCAAGGACTACTTCCTCAGGGCTAGAGACGGGCTGTTGATCGCAGTGTCTTACTCCGGCAACACCGCGGAGACGCTGTATACGGTGGAGTACGCCAAGAGGAGGAAGATGCCCACAATTGCGATAACGACAGGAGGCAGATTGGCGCAGATGGGCGTCCCCGCCATAATTGTGCCGAAGTCCAGCGCCCCGCGGGCCGCGCTGCCGCAACTCCTCACAGCCGCGCTTCACGTGGTCAGGAAGATCTACGGCATCGACGTGGAGATACCAACCACGCTGGAGCCCGTAAACGAGGGGGTGGTGCAGAGGCTGGCGGAGGACTTCCAGAGGAGACCCGCGGTAGTCGCGCCGGAGAGCATGAGGGGCGTGGCGTTCCGCGTAAAGAACGAGTTTAACGAAAACAGCAAGATAGAACCCTCCGTGGAGATACTGCCGGAGGCGCACCACAACTGGATAGAGGGGGCCGAAAGGCCCGTGGTAGCCCTCACAAGCCCCCACATACCGCCTGAGCACCAAGAAAGAATAAAGGCGACACTGGAGATACTCGGCGGCTCCCAATACACGGTGGAGATGCACCCACGCGGAATACTCACCTTCCTAAGGGAGGTAGGCATCGCCTCTATTAAACTCGCCGAGGCCAGGGGGGTAAACCCGCTGGTTACGCCGCGTATAGACGCATTGAAGCGCCGCCTCCAGCAATGATACAAGAGGTTGCTGTATTGGCAATAGGGGCTTTGCTGAACCTCGCGGCTTGGCAAGACGTAAAGACGCGCGAAATCGACGCTTGGATTTTCGCCGCGGCCGCCGCGCCGGCCGCCGTGCTTATTTACCTCAACTGGCACAACCCGCTCTACCTCTTCTCCCTAGCCGTGGGAGTCGTCTTGGCTGTCTTGACGCGGCTACTCGGCTCAGGCTACGCAGACTCGCTCGCCCTTGCGTTGATCAGCGTTGCGCCACCAATAGCCTTCCTCCCGACGCCCTTCATAGCAGTTATGGCCGGGTCTCTGCTCCTCCCAGCAACAATGCTGTGGCTCTACCTAAAAAACCGCGGACGCCCCTGCAAGATGAAGACGCTGGAGAGACTGACCCACATATGTGTATCCCGGGCCGAGTTCATGAAAAACCCACTCAAGTTCATCGTAGGCGACATAAAAGACGTGGAGCGCTACGACCCCACAAAGGCGGAGGTACAGGAGTGGATCAAGGCTAAATACGGCCTCCCCTACCTCCTCCACCTCACAGCAGGCTACTGGGCCTACGCCCTCTGGCTTTTACTAAGTTGAAAACGCCCTGTCGCCGGCGTCTCCAAGCCCAGGCACGATGAAGCCCCTGTCGTTTAGAACTGGGTCGATAGCCACGGCGTAAATCTCGGCGTGCGGGAACTTCGAAAGCACGCGCTCCACGCCTACGGGAGTCGCTATCACGGACACGACGATAAGCCGCCCCGGCGCACCGGCTCGGTAAACCTCCTCAATGGCCCTGGCCATTGTGATGCCGGTGGCCAACATGGGGTCGGCGACAATCACCGTCTCGTCTTCTCTAACGGGGGGAATCTTAGAGTAGAAAATATCCACGTCGATCACGCCCCCCTCCTCCCTCCTCCTCGCAGCCACCACGCCGAGTTTAGCCTGGGGAAACGCCTTAAGCAACCCCTCCACAAACGGCATCGCTGCGCGGAGGATCTGCACCACCACTACTCTGTCAAGCCCCACGATCTCCACCCCCGCGGCCCTGCCCAGCGGCGTCTCCACCTCCACGGCCCTCACGGGGAAGGTCTTGACGAGCTCATACCCAACGATACGCCCAAGCCTGACAAGCCCCTTGCGGAACTCAATGCCGGCGGTGGACTTATCGCGGAGACGCGTAAGGAGGTACTGGGCATAGACGTGGTCTATGACTTTAACCGGCATCAACGCTCCAGGCGACCTATTCTGTCGAGAATCTTCCTGTACTCCTCCCTAAGCTTCTCCACCTCCTCCCTCAGCTTCTGATACTCCGTACCTCTGTCCATGAACTTCTTTATCTTATCGGCGACCTCCCTAGCCATGCGCCTAATGCGGCCGTCGATGTCCTGCTCCACACGCTCCTGCAGATCCGGCAGAAGCCGCGGATCCAGCAACTCAAGCGCCGCAGCCACCGCGGCGTATCTCACCCTGAAGTTCTCATCCCTCATAGCCCTCCTAACTATCTCCAACACCTCCTTACGAGGTCCGAACTTGGCCAAGGACTGAACAGCGGTCATCCTGACAGGAGTGGATACGTCGGGCTCAGTATGGCGAAGCACGATCTTCAAGGCATCCTCCGTGCCCAGCTCTGCCAGCCCCTCCAACGCCCCTCTCTTAACCACGTCGAGGTGGCTGGGGTACTCAAGCGCCTTTCTGAGGCTGTGCTCCGCGAACTCCCACTTAATCTTTCCGAGCGCCCTCGCCGCCTCGGCCCTTACATAGTAGCTCTCGTTTAGATCATGCAGGACCCGGTCCAGGAACTCCGCCGCCTCCCTCCTCCTGGCGGACCCCAACGCCTCCATGACGGCCCTCCTCACCCGCGGATGCGCAACTCTGCCGTATGTCTCCACTAGTTTAGACACGGCCTCGGCGGTGCCTACCTCACCCATCGCCTTAGCCGCCTCAGCGGCCACGCCCCAGAACTTGTCTTGAAGCGCCTTCGCAAGGGCGTCGACCGCTCTGGAGCTACCGTTTTTCTTAAGCACGTCAACAGCTTGGAGGCGGCAGTACATATCCTCATCCTCCAGCATCGCAACGGCGGATTCCAACGGGTACTGGAGGTCAAGCGCCTTCATCACCTTAAAGGCCGGGTCTATGCAGATGTATCTCGGCTTCCCGCCCGACAGATGCAGAGTTACCTCCTTCTCGTTAAGCGCGATCTCCCTCCTTTCTCTCCGCCCGTCTTCATACACTATTTTGACCTCAAGCGGCACTGTATACACCGGGTAGCTGTCCTCGCCCTGCGCCTGCTTTATCTGAAGCTTCAGCACCCCGTCAGAGTAGCTCCACGACACCTTTAACACGGGGTGTCCGGCGGAGTAGAAGAACTGCCTCCAGAACCACTCCAAGTCCTGCCCAGACGCCTCCTCCAAGACCTTCCGCAGATCCTCAATATCCACAGCCTTGTACCTATACCTCTCCAAAAAGAGCCTAAGCCCTCTCCTAAACGCCTCCTCGCCGAGGAGACTACGCAACATGTGAAGCACGACGGAACCTTTTTCATATGCATGCCTGTCGAATACCTCGTCGGGGATTTTGTAGAGGTTGGTGACTATGGGCCTGGAGTAGCGCCTGGAGTACTCGCCGAGATACGTCTTGAAGTTTGTGTAGATCTCGTAGAGGTACTCGTCACGGCCCTTAAACCTCTCAGTCCACAAAGCCTCTATAAACGTGGCGAAGGACTCGTTGATGGCGATGTGACCCCAGTCCTTAGCCGTGATCAGATCGCCGAACCACATGTGAGCCATCTCGTGGGCAACCAGGGGGTCGGAGCTGAAGTCTTCGTGCTCGGGGCAGGGAAACCCAACATATGGACAGTGGGCGTGTTTGTCGTGGATAGTCCAGTCGGTTAAGATTGTGAATGTGGTGTTCTCCATGCCTCCGTAGATAAACTCCGGCACTACGACCTGGGCGTACCGCTCGTAGGGATATGGCACGCCGAGGTATTCGGAGAAGAATTCCATGATTCTACAGGTGTTGTAGAAGGAGAAACGCCAAGCATCGCCCACGTACTTAGGCACGTAGTACTCGAGGAGGACCTCGCCGCATTTCTCTCCGTGGATTTCGAAGTCGCCTACGGCGATGGCGAGGAGATAAGGCGACATGGGGTGTCTCATGTCCCATACATACGTCTGTTTCTCCCCCCTGTCTCGCACCTCTATCAAAACGCCGTTGCTGCCGGCTACAAACGGCTTGGGTACGGTCACGGCGACGGTCCAGGGGAACTTTATGTTGGGGGAGTCCGGAATAGGTAGCCAGTAGCGGTTGTACTCGCTCTCGCCTTGAGTCCACACATATGTGGTTTTTCTTTGCCGCATGTCGGGTTTTATGAAGTACATGCCGGTCCTGGGCCTTGCTCTGTATCTAGTCACTACCTCTGTCTCCTCGCCCGCCCTCCACTGGGGATTTATCTGTATCCTCTCCCCGTCGTAGTAATAGTCGTGGCTCACGTCGAGGATCTCCATCTCCACGGCGTCAAGCACCACCTTTGCCCCGTCTTTCCTGGCTTTTACCCGGTACCTCACCACGCCTTCGACGGCGCCGCCTTCGACGTCTATATCTATGTCCAGCCGCATGTGTATCACGTCGAAGTCGTATACTCTGGGGTATCGGGGGAGGTATTCAGGGAATGCGAAGTCTCTCCCTACAAGGTGCTTCATAGCCCTCCTAGGTGATGCTGTTTAAAAGTATTCCTCGAAAAACCGCAAAACTTTAATTTAGGTATATAGAGACGCCCAGGGGGTAGATATGATGGCGAGAGAGCTCAGGGCGAAAATAGCGTACAACATAGCGTGGTTACTCTACACGCTGGGGGTCAGAAGCAACGCGAAGTTGCCAGAGATAAAACAACTATACGCGAAGGCTATGGCGGCTAAGTGGTGTGACAAGAAGGACAGGAAATTCTGCGAAGTTGCTTTCTATAAACTCTACAGCTACGACATAGCTAAGTATCTGCGTCCGGGCGAGGCCCCCTTCATACTTTCTCTCGCGCTATACGACGTCGAGCGCGGCGACGCCGCCCTCACGACAGCGAGGATTTATGTGGAGAAGGGCATAATGCCGGCTGAGCTCGGAATACTCACGGGCAAGGTAGACCTAGAGCGCATAATCCCCATAGTGGCGGGGCTCTTGAAGGTGGTCGGCGAGGCGTCGTCCGAGCTCCTCGCCGCGATTTGGCAGATAGTGGCAAGTAGAAGCAGGTTGTTGCCGCCGCTTGAGACAATAAGAGACAACGTGATACTCGGCGCTATATTGGCCGAGATGGAAAAACGAGGATACGTGACGAGAGACGGCGAGCACTACAGGCTGACAGACGAGGGAAAAGCCGTTGCAACCGACGTGTGGATACCACCAGACGTCGAGAAGCTGAAGACGCTTAGATACGTGACCCCGGCCTTCTACGCTGTCTTAAACACCTCAACAGGGCTTGTTTAACGGGAAAAAAGAATTATTCTTTAATGGCGCCTATCGAGATGAATGTCTTGGTTTCCTTCACGCCTTCCATGTTGTTTATGGAGTCAAGCACCTTATCTAACACGGTTTCCTGGGTGATGACGGCAAGATCGTAGTCGCCGGCGAGCCTAAGCGCCTTCTCGATGGGCAGTCTCTTAGTTGCGTCGTATACCTTGTCTCGGTATTTCGGCTCGATCTTCACCAGTATGATAACGTCGCTGGACTGACCCTTCAGGAGCTTCACAGCCTTCTCGGTGATGTCCACAAACTCGCGGCCGGTCCTGACGAGACCGAGCTCCTTAAGTCTCTTGAGGTGTATGGCCAAGGCCTGCCTGGTCATCCCCAGCTCTCTAGCGATTTCGTCTTGGTCTCCATATACAGTGTATACCCTCATGGGTTGGGCTCTCTGTAGTAGGTGGTTTAACAGCTGGTACTGGCGGTCTGTTAATTTGGTTTCCTCAGTCATAGTAATCGAGTGAATTTTAGATATTTAAATGTATCGCTAAATTGAAAGCATGGGGTCTCTGTATTTTTTTAGTTAAGAAAAACGACGTAGAACACGCGGCAGAGAACGGTACGCCGCTGTTGGTTGTAAATATATAAATTTTTCTCACAACCTGTAAAGTCCACATGAGGCATCTTTACATGTCACATAGATTTATTTAGGAGACCGAACCAGCCGCGTATGAGGCTGGCAACACTACTTCTACTAATGTCAATAATGGTCCTAGGCGCCGTGGTGGAGGTCCGAGACGGCTTGGGCTTCCCGATTCAAAACGCCACGGCGTGTACCCCGAACGGATGCGTCCAGACAAACGCCACCGGCGTCGCCGAGATCCCGCTCGGCGTCGCCGTGGAGATCTACGTCAAGGGCATGCTGGTCTGGAAGACGTATACCACCGGCCGCGACGTTGTTACCGTTCACTATGTAGAGACCCTTCCCATCCAGCCTGTGGAGGCCAGCGGATACGTGGTTGTCAAGATGGTTAAGATGCTCAACGGGACATACAGAGACGTCAAGATGGAACTTAGGAAAAACAACCTTTCAGAGCCCCTACCTGTAGGCGGTATAAACTATCAGCTGGAAATATACATAACAGAGGTGGGGGACTACAAACTTCCAGACGCAACGCTGATCAAGACAGATTTGTGGAACCCCGTAGTTGACCTAGAGGCGGCTGGTCTGGTTAAGATCTGCCAAATAACGCTGGCGCCGCCCATCGCCGCGGCCACCATCTACGTAGGCGATCGAGTCGCGGCGAGGGGGTCGGGGAACCTCACGCTTTACCTCATAACCGGGCTTACCTACCGCGCGGTTGCCGACGCCGAGATGCTCCTTCCCAACGGCACGAGATACAGAGCCGTCTTCCAGCCCCAGAACTACTGCGGCCGTCTCTACGCGGTAAACGCAACGAGGCTGACCATACGCGCGGTGGATTCCTTTGGAGCCGTGAGAAACGATTGGTCCATCAAGATAGCTGGCGACACCTACAGAGGCCAGGCCGAGCTCTGGGTCCTGCCCGGCGCGGTCTACACGGTGGAGATAGACGCGGGATTCGCCAAGAGGGAGGCCTCTATCGCCGCGAAATACCCCTCCGAAACTCTCATCATCACTGTTGAAAACGCGTATCTGGTCCTCAACTACCGCCAGCCCCCCGCCAAGGTGTACATACTGGGCAACTACAACGTTGTAGACCGCATGCCGCGCCGCGTGGAGCTACCGCCGGGGCAATATACAGTCGTGGCTGACATGGGGGGCAGAAACGTCACATACACCGTGACGCTCAAGCCGGGACAGGTGATGCAGCTGACGGTGGAGCTTCCAACCACGGCCACCACTGTGACTGCCGCGCCGCCGCAGGCGTCGGAGATGACCTACGTTTTCGTGGGCGTCGTGGCGGTGATTGCGGCCGCTACCGCGCTTCTTGCGCTTAAAGCGACTCGCCGCCGTCTACCACAAGCACGTGTCCAGTCACGTAGCTAGACGCCGGCGACAGAAGCCAGTAGACGGCCTCGGCCGCCTCCTCCGGGGTGCCCAGCCGCTTGAGCACGGTCCTGTCTCTAAAAGCGGCAAGCTCCTGCGGAGAGACCCACGCGGTCCACCTGGTCTCTATAGGGCCGAATGCCACCGCGTTCACCCTGACCGGCGCCAGAGCCTTCGCGAGGCTTCTTGTGAGTGCGATGAGGGCTCCCTTGGCCGCCGCGTAAGGTATGCCGTAGACATCGCCGATTAGGCCAGGCGTCGACGAGACGAAGACGATGGAGGAGCTGGGCGTTAGGCTGGGCAGAAACGCCTTGATGACGTTGAAGCCCCCCACCACGTCGATGTTTAAAACCTCCATGAAGTCCCGCGCCTCCAGCTCCCTTACGCCCTTTACCCACAGCCCGGGGTCGCCGTGGCCGTGCAACAGCGCCACGCCGTCTACCCAGCCGACCTCCTTGGCCGCCTTTTTGAGGCACTGCGAGTCGAGCACGTCACAACTGTAGTGAACATCGGCGTCGGAGGGCCTGCGCGAAATCCCAACCACGTAGTCGCCGCGGCTTCTCGCCAGCCTGACCAAGGCCTTGCCGATGCCGCCGCTTGCTCCCGTAACTACAATCCTCATCTGCAGATAAGCGGCCGCCTGCAGTCCAGCTGGACGTCTATATCGCCTCTCCTGGCCTCGGTTATCATGTTGTGGTGCTCGTCCCGCGCCCCTCTGACGAAGGAGCACATGTGGACCCCGCACACCTTCACCTTGACGGCGCGGGCCCTCAGCTTCTCCATGAGCAGATCCGCCAGCCACTCCGTGAACCGCTCCTGCATGATGGGTCTCGCCGCGGCCCACTTCACAAGCTTAATCACCTTGCTCAGCCCCGGGACTCCGTCGCCCGGCACGTAGGCGACAGAGACGCGGAGCAGGATAGGCAACAGGTGGTGTTCGCAGACGGCCACGGCGCCTATGTTTTCAATAACCACGGGCCCCACCTCAGCCTCGTACTCAAGCGGGAAAAACACCACCTCAGGAGGCGGCTCCCTAAGTCCCCTCGTCAGCTCCTCCATAGCCTTCACAAACCTCCTCGGCGTGTTGACGACGCCGGGTCTAGACACGTCCTCGCCCAGATGCGTCAACAAAGCCTCCACGCCTTTTTCAGGCCTAAGCCTCCGCTCCCTTTCGGTAATCACGGCACGAACTCGAAACAACTATTTTAACATTTGTTGCAAACAACGCGGCCCCGCCACTCGAAACATCGCCTAAATGCGGAGACGAAAAACACCGCCGCCTGTAGCGGTCTCTCCAGAGGCGAAAGAGCCGCCTGCGCCCAGTCCACCTTCCCCAAGGCCCTCCGCGACCTGAGGGCCGTCCTCGCCGCGTGGATGAGGAAGAGAGGCGGAAAGAAAACGGCGGCCGCCGTCCAGACGGCGTAGTAAACAGCCTCGACGAGCCACAACTTAAAATTCGCCAGCTTCGCCGCAGTCGCCTGCCTCAGGAAGAACCGCCAAGTGTCGCCGGCCCTGTCCATCGGGACTAAGACAGTCAAAACCTCAATTCTATCGGCCACCGCCGTGAGGGCCATGTCGTCTACGGGGCACCTCTTAAGCGCCTCCGCCGCCTCCCGCCTTCTAGCCGCCGGCACCGTCATGGCCCCGCCGTAGAGAAACCGGGTCCGCCTCCAAACCATCCAGTCGAAGCCTCCCAGCGAGAAGAGGTTCTGGAACCTGTCCAGCACCCAGCGATACGCCGTGGCGAACCTGCCGCAAGACCTCTTAAGCGCCTCCAGCCAAGGCCCCGGATGTGCGTCGTCGTCGATGAAGACGTATAAGTCCGCATCGACGGTCTCCAGAGCTGTGGCCAACGCCCCCGACTTGCCGCCATATCTGTTCAAAATCCACCGAAGACCCGTCGCCTCGGCGGTCTTTGCGTCATCCAAGTCGTCCACAACTACGTAATCCACAAACCCGACAAACCTCCGGAGGTCGCGGGGTCTTTTGGCGGGCAGAACCACCACCGCCCTACAGTTGTAGCCTGTGGCCGCGCGCAGAGAAAACTCGGCGGCTAGATGCAGAAGCTCATACGCCAAAACGGCAAGTATCCACACTGCGATCGGGGGAGGGGTATAGATAAATAGTTAATTCATCATTACAGATATGATTAGGACAGAGGAATACGGCCTGGTTTTAAAGGAGGAGAAGCTGGAGGGAGGCCGCCGCGTTCTCGATCTTTTCTGGGGTCCGCAACATCCATCCTCAGGCCACACGCGGTTCATCGTGGAGCTAGACGGCGATGTTGTGGTTAACGTCACGCCGGATCCGGGCTACGTCCACCGCACCATGGAGAAGCTCGGCGAGACGAGGCACTGGATCCAGAACATACCGCTCTTTGAAAGGCTCTCCCTGCCAGACGCCATAAACGTCACTTGGGCATACGCCATGGCCATCGAACGCCTAGCCAAGATGGACGTCTCGCCGAGGGCCCAGCACCTCAGGGTGATAATGGCTGAGCTCAGCCGTATCTCTACACACCTCTACGACCTAGGTCTACACGCCATAATGATAGGCTCCTCCACAGGCTTCATGTGGGGCTTCGGCCTCAGAGAGCTGGTGGTGCAGCTCTGGGCCATGGTCTCCGGCTCGAGAACCACCCCAAGCTGGGTCCTCCCCGGGGGCGTCCGCACCGCGCCCCCCGACGCCTTCTACGAACAGACAAAGGGCTTCCTAGACTACCTGGAGAAGAAGATAGACGAGTTCGTCCGCCTTGTCATAAAGAACCCAGTTGGCTACTACAGGCTGAAAGACGTGGGCTACCTAAGCAAGGAAGACGCGGCGAGGCTCATGGCCACCGGACCTGGCGCCCGCGGCTCCGGCATAGACTGGGACGCCCGCCGGGTGTACAAATACGGCGTCTACGACGAGCTGGAGTGGGAGGTATGCGTAGAAGACGGCGGCGACTCTCTGGCCAGGACCATGGTGAGGATATGCGAGATAGGACAAAGCGCTAGGATCATCAGACAGGCGCTTGACCGCGTGCCCAAAGACGGCCCACTGGTGGGGGAGGCGGTGCTCCACAGAATACCACCAAAACAGAAAGAGACCATAAACCAGATCATAAAACTGGGGGCCCTTTTCACCGCCAGACTCCCCGAAGGCGAAGGCCTCGGCATCACAGAGGGCGGCCGCGGCCGCTACTTCTTCCACGTCTATGGCGACGGCACAGAGAAGCCCTATAGAGTAAGGATATCCACGCCCTCTTGGCAGAATTTACGCGCCATGATAAAGGCCTTCATAGGCGCCAGACTCATGGACCTACCAGCCATCTACGGCTCCTTCGGCTACTTCCCACCTGAACAAGACAGGTAATAAATTAAAAGTGATGGATTTAAACATGTCTATGGACCTCTCGAGCCTCCTCTTATCCGCCCGCCTCTGGTTTTTCATACTCATGTTCGCCGCATCAGGAGCGGTGTTGCTCACCGTGGTGTGGTTTGAGCGCAAGGCGGCTGCAAGGGTGCAGATGCGCGTCGGGCCGTACCACGTGTCGCCCCAGCTCGGCGGATATCTACAACTGCTGGCAGACGCCTTCAAGTTCATCATAAGCGAACCCATCGTGCCGAGGGGCGCCCACAAGATCCTCTTCATCTGGGGTCCCGCCATATTCGTCACGCTGGCCTTCGGCGCCTCCCTCCTCCTCCCGCTGACCCCCGAACTCAGGCTGATAAAAGACTCCTCCCTCCTCCCCTACGGCCTCGTCTTCTCGCTCGTGGTTCTACTTCTGGTTTCCATTGCGGTGGTCATAATCGGCTGGTCTGTAAACAACAAGTTCGCCTACATCGGTGCCGCGCGGGAGGCGTTGCTCGTGGCGGCATACGAGCTACCCCTGATACTCTCCTTCCTAGCCATGGCCATACTCTACGGCACGCTGAACCCCATAGAGATAGTCCAGAAGCAGACCCTACTCGTTGGCGCAATCCTCAACCCCCTAGCCTTCCTCGTCTTCATAACAACAACAGCCATGGCCACCGCCCGCTTTCCCTTCGAAATCGCGGACTACGAAGGCGACGTGGCGACGGGGCCCTACAGCGACTATGGCGGCATATTCCTAGTCCTATCCTTCGCCGGCGGCACCTACTACGCCACCTTCTCATACTCTTTTCTCGCCTCCCTTCTCTTCCTCGGCGGCTGGGCGCTTCCCGGCTACGCCCCAGGGCCGTGGCCGCAGGACATGATAGGGCACCTAACGCTGGCCATATGGGTCTTCCTCAAAACAACGGTGCTCATGTTCTTCTTCGCCTTCTTACGTGCCGCCATGCCGGTGCTGAGGCTAGACCACACGCTGGTTCTCGGTTGGCGCGGACTTCTGGCGCTGGGCTTCCTGGCTGTGTTGTGGTCGGCGGCGTTACGCCTAGCGGGGGTGGTGCCATGAGCGCCGAAAAGACAACTCTTGGGGGCGTAGTAAAGGCGACCATAGACGCGTTGGCGGTCGCGGCTAGGAACTTTGCGAAGCCGGAGAGAATAACTATCTACTACCCTTACGAGAAGCTGGACTACGGCAGGATGCGCGGCTGGATCGGCCTATGGACCGAGAAATGCACCTCCTGCATGATGTGCGCCAGGATATGTCCCACAAACGCCATAAAGATGTACCCAGCCCCAAACGCGAAGCGGTACCCCGGCATAGACTACGGCCGCTGCATCATGTGCCATTTCTGCATAGACGTCTGCCCCACAGACGCGCTCTACGGCACGGACGTAAAAGAACTCGCTTGGTACGACTACAGAGAGATGATCTACACGCCAGACATGGAGAGGGAGCCTCCCAAGATACAGGACTCCTATAAATCTGTGAAGGTCGCCATTAAATACGTCGGGGGGATTCCGAAAAAGGTAAGGCTACAGGAGTAATATTTTAAAAGCGTTACTTACTTAAACATCATGATAGATCTACTACTCTTATCGGCGGCCTTGTTTTTCGGCCTACTAACCGTATACTCCAGAGACAACGTCTACTCGGCGGTTAGCCTTGCCTCGGCCGCCGGCGCCGTCGGCGCGTACTACGCCTATCTGGCGCAGTTCGCCCCAGCCTTCTTGGTTTTTGTAATCTACATAGGCGCGGTGATGTTGCTGGTCATAATTACGGCGGCGATGTACGGAGGCGTCCAGAGATGGGGCGGCAGATACTTCCTCGCCGCAACTCTGGTCTTCCTCGCCGCGGCGGCCCTGGGGGTGTTGCTATGGGAGACGCCGCCAACAAAGCCAACGCCGGTGCAACTAGGCGACCTCCTGCCGGCGGTAATGTTGTTGATAGGCGTCGCCGCAGTCTCCCTAGTAGTAGGCATCGAGGTGGCGAGGAGGGTATGAACCCCGGAGTCGTCGTCGGGTTTATTCTCATCCTCTTAGGCCTCTACAGCATAGCAACCACCAGAAACCTCGTGAGGATCCTAATCGCCCTAGAGCTCGTAACCGTAGGGGCCTTCGCGGCGCTGGCCCCACTGGCGTCGGTCGACCCCGGCCTACTCTTCTACGGAGTCCTCCTTCTCGTCATGATAAGCGTTTCAGAAGCCTCCATATTAGCCGCGTTGATATACCGTACCTACGCCCTCACAAAAAACACAGACATCTCGACAGTCACAGGGGGTAGGGAGGTATGATAATCCTGCTCTCCGTCCTCATACCGATGGCGCTGTCGCTGGTAGCTTACGCCGTTGCGAAGAGGTCGCCCTACCCAGCCGGCTACATCTCAGCCATTGCGTTGTTGCCTCTCCTCGTGATTTCGGCGTACTCGGTCTTCGGAGGCGTGGAGTTCAGAGAGGGCGTCTTCCAGGGGTTCGATGTCACGGCGTTTAGGATAACGCCCTTCAACGGTGTATTTGCATTCACAGTGGCGCTGGTGGGTATCTTTGTGGCGCTGTATAGCCCGCCGTATATGGAACACAGAAGCCACGAGCTCGGCCGCGACACGTCGATATTTTACCTCACTTACGGCTTCTTCCTCGGCGGGTTAGCCGGCGCCTTCGTGGCGGCAAACCTCATAATGGTCTACGTCTTCATCGAAATAGCCCTAATAGCCTCGCTGTTTCAGGTGCTCTACTACGGATACGGCGACAGGGTTAGGATAACCATCATGTACCTAGTCTGGTCCCACGTAGGCGCGTTACTCGCCCTAGCCGGCTTTCTGCTTCTATATCTAAAAGGCGTATACTACGTGCCGCTTCTGGCTGACCTCAAGTACCTAGGCGCGGACCAGACGGCCTTCCTCCTCATCTTGATAGGGTCCCTCATCAAGATGGCGGCACTAGGCGTACACATGTGGTTGCCTTACGTTCACGCCGAGGCGCCCACCCCGCTGTCTGCCCTCCTGTCGCCTGTGCTTGTGGGGATTGGCGGCTATCTGATCGCCGCCGTGGCGATGTACGTGGTTCCCAGTGCCGAGTGGGTCCGTTGGCTGGTTTACTACGCCATCGCGACTGCCATATACGGCGGGTTGATGGCGTTCCTGCAGAAGGACATCAAGCGGCTTTTCGCCTACTCCACGGTGTCTCAGATGGGCTATCTACTGCTTGGCGTGGCGCTGTTTAACCCACATGGCTACACGGCAGCTGCCCTTTTCTACCTCAGCCACGGCCTTGGGAAGGCCGTTCTCTTCATGACGGCGGGGTACTTCATCATGTATCTCCACACACGCGACATAGAGAAGATGGGCGGGCTCTACGGCTGGAGGCCCGAGCTGGCCGGCGCGGCGGTCGTGGGCTTCCTCAACCTCGCCGGCATCTTGACGGTGGGTATGGTGTCTGAAATCGTGCTCACGGTGGCGTATGTGAAATATTTCATACAGGACTATGTATACTACATCCCATACGCCGTTGTGTTGTTGGTTACCGCCACCTACGCTTTCAACACAATACGCGTGGTGTTCTTCGGGCCGCATAAGCGGGAGGACCAGGGACCCGTGGACATAGCGCTTGTGTCCATTGTGGTTGTGGCTTTCCTCTCCGTGCTTCTGTTTCTGCCGCCGTTTTCCAACGCGTTGGCGGACAATATATATAAGACTATAGTTACGGCGGGGCTATGGAAGTAGTGCTTCTCACCATCTTCGCGCCGTTGGTCGCCTCTATCATCTCGCTGTTTGGCAGAGCCGAGAAGTTCAAGGCGTGGGGGGTCACCCTAGGCACCTTTGTCTCTGCATCGCTAGCGACGTACGTCTATACGTCTCTTCAGCCTGGCGTCTACAGCATCCCCTGGATAAGTTCGGTGGGCGCCGAGATAGGCGTGCGGCTGGACCACTTCAGCCTCCCCATGGGCGTGTTGGTGGCGTGGCTGATAGCGGCGATTTCGCTCTACTCGGTGAAGTACATGGAGGGGGACTACAGGCCCGGGTGGTACTGGTTCTTCTTCGGGTTCTTCGCCACCTCAATGCTGATAATCGTATATGCAGACAACCTCTGGCTCCTCCTCGCAGGCTGGGAGGGCGTTGGGCTGGCCTCCTGGGCCCTCATTGGCCACTGGTACAGAGACGAGTACGACAAGTGGGTTGGCAGGGAGGAGAGGGTGTTTGGCGTGCCGTATTGGTGGACGCCGAGCAAAGCCGGCCTCCGCGCCATGTTAACGGTGCGTTTCGGCGATTCGTTCTTCTTAATAGCGCTTGCACTGTTTTACGTTGTAGCTGGCACTGTTTCGCTTACTGGCTTGGCGAAGGCTGAGGCGTTAAAGACGTTGGGAGTTGTGCCTTTGATCTTCTTCGCTCTTGGGCCATTCACAAAGAGCGCACAGTTTCCGTTTCATGAATGGCTTCTTACGGCGATGACAGGTCCGACGAGCGTCTCGGCGCTGATCCACGCAGCGACTATGGTCAAGGCCGGCGTCTATGTGTTAATCGTCACAACGCCCATCTTCCTGCTTGTGCCGGGGGCGGATCTGTATTTCTGGGTTGTGGCAGTGGTGGGAGTTATGACGGCGCTGGCGGCTACTATAATCGCCTTAACGTCTACGGAGTTTAAGCTTGTGCTTGCCGGCTCAACTGCGGCGAATTTGGGCATAATTGCGGCTGCGGCAGGCGCCGCGGGGCTTCTTGGTCTGCACGAGCACGAGTTGTTGCAGGTCCTGCTGTTTTTCGCCTTTCTGCACATAGTGGGCCACGCCGTTTCTAAGGCGTCTCTGTTTATGGGATTCGGCGCTGTGATCCACGAGACTGGCACGCGCTTCATAGGCGAGGCGGGCAGGCTCTGGCGCCACATGAAGATCACGGCGCTCGCCATGGCGCTCTCCATGTTGAGCCTTGTGGGCATCCCGCCCTTCGCGGGCTACATAACTAAGGACTTGGCCTTGGAGAACGTGTTCGAGGCTGGCCACGTGTACCACGCTGATTGGCTTGTGCCGGCGCTTTATCTGCTTCTGTTCATCACGCCGATTTACGGCCTGCGGCTGATCGGCCTCACCTTTATACACGGCAGGGAGCCTGAGGAGGTTCACGAGGCGCCGCTTCTCATGTGGTTGCCTTACACGGCGCTTGCAGCGGCTACGCTGGCGCTGGGCGTTTACTTCGCCGTCTTTGTGGAGTTCCCGCTTACTGAGGCCTTGATAGCGGTGCTGCTGGGCTTTCTGGCAGGCCTTGTGTTGTATATCTGGCTTCCCGGCGTGAGGTCTGAGACGTTAAGGCCTTTGTGGGAGGTGGCGTATCGCAGGTTCTATCTGCCTATTCTCTACGATGGCGTATTCCCGTTGCTGTATCTATGGTTCTCGAAGTTTATCTATGTGGTGTTCGACAGGGGGCTGTTCGACGGCTTGTACCACAGCGTGATTCCGGGGGTTTTCGAGGCGTTGTCCAACTGGGCTAGAAGGCTTATTACGGGCAATATCAGCCTCTACGTGCTATACGGCGTGGTAGGCATATTAATAACACTACTTCTGCTGGTGGCGCTATGATCGACCTATTTGCCTACCTGGTCCTCGCGTTGTCTGTCGCCGCGGTGGTTGCGGGCAGGTTGGAGGGACGCTACGTGGCTATTGCAACGTCTGCGGCGTTGCTCGCCATCTCGGCGTATCTCGGTCTGCCAGTAGGCGTGGTGATCGCAGTTGCGGCGCTGGCCTTGTCTCTAGACTGGCGGATGGGGGCCTTCGGGATTGCTTTAGCGTTTTCCGCCTCCGCGGCTGTCTTGGCGGTGTATGTCTACTACAGCGGGGCGCCGCCTGTATACGGGCTGATAGCGCTGGCGCTTGTGACAGCCGCCGTGTATGGCCTCCTCGCCATGGGGAGGACCCGGGAAAACGTGGAAGGGGCTATGAAGTATCTGGTGTTTTCAGGCGTGGGGAAGGTGCTCATAGTGTTGGGCTACACCTTGGCAACCTACGGATGGGTCCAGGGCCTCTACCTGGCGGTGATGGGCTTTATGTTTGAGCTGGGGATTGCGCCGTTTCACGCCTGGGTTGTAGATGCCTACGCCTTGGGCTCGCCGAAGGGGGCTGCGGCTCTTGCGGCGTTTAGCAAGGTGACGGCGCTCTTCGTCTTGCTTACCCTGTTTAGGTCTCTGCCGGGAGACGGCGCGGTTGGCCTAGTAGCATTAGTTATAGCCTTGGCGTCGATGCTTGTGGCCAACGTGGCGGGCCTCACGGCGAAGACCCTCGGCAGGATCATGGCATGGTCCTCCATTGCGCACATGTCCTACGCGCTGGCGGCGGTCGCCCTCGTGTGGTGGCTCGGCGAGCCGGCGACGGCCCCGCAACTCTTCGGCGTACGCATCTCCGCGGCCGATGTAGCGGCTTTGGTGGTGGTTTTGGAGGCTTTGGGCTCCGGCCTTGCCAAGGCGGGGGTTTTCGGCTACTTGTCCACGGCGGTTTCAGACCTGCTCCCGCCTAGGAGGAGCGTGTTGAATGCGCTTAACGTCCTCTCTCTGCTTGGGCTCCCGCCGCTTCTCGGCTTCTGGCCTAAGCTCTTTCTGGTTCTTCTCGCCTTGTCGTATCCAGCTACAATCGCGGCGTTTCTGGTGCTGTGGGTCGTGGTAAACAGCGCCATGGCCACGCCGTATTACCTACGGGCCCTGCGGATGGTCGCCGAGGCGCCAGGCCCCGTGGCCGACAACGTCACCTCGTCGTATACCGCCTTCGTGTCGACAGCCCTCGGCCTGGCGATGCCCCTTGTCGCTTACGTAATCCTCTAAGCAGTAGGGGAATTCGTCATCTCCTCTGCCTCTAGCGTTTGGAGCATCTTTCCTCCGGCTTCTCGCAACGCGTGACCTATCCGGTTGAAACTAGTTTGTAGATACAAGACCTATCTTAGTTTTTAACTTAGACAAGAACAGATATGGGAGAGAGGCGGCCGCTCTGCGGCAAGCTGGTATCAAGGTGTCAAAAACGAGACCGGCGAATCCTCGCCGGCTTACGGAGTTTCCCTACTTCAGTTTAGGCGACGAGGAAGAGGTGGCGCTGTGTCCAGTAGTAGTGGAGATACTGGCACAGTACGGAATAGCGCCAGCTGGAACTAACTGCCCCGCCGAGGTAGAGGAGGGATAGCCTAGTCGGCCAGTTCTTCCTCGCTGAACCAGAACTTTATCTCCCGCTCAGCCTCAGCCGGACTGTCCGAGGCGTGGACGAGGTTAAAGACGACCCTTCCCTCCTCGGCGGCTAAGTCGGGGGAATCCGCCGAGTAGTCCCCGCGGATGGTGCCTGGAGGCGCTGCATGAGGCGCCGTAGGACCCACCAGCTTCCTAACCACCTCCACCGCCCTGTTTCCCTTAAGCACCATAACAACTATGGGTCCCGCCGTCATATACCTTACCAAATTCTCCTTTATCCTCCGGCCAGCCTCCACGGGGTCGTCTGTCCCCAGCCTACTCTTGGGATCTATGCCAAGCTCCTGATACGCCTTCAGCAGTTTGGAGCCGGCGGACCTAAACCACTCCTCAGACGAGGGGTAGAAACGCTCCACCTGTCCCGGCGTGGCCCGCACCATTTTCATAGCGACGATCTTAAGACCAGCCCTCTCAAACCTTGTAATTATCTTCCCCACAAGCCCCCGCACCACGGCGTCAGGCTTCAAGATAACAAGTGTCCTCTCTATAGGCATAACGGGGTAACAACACTCTAGATAAAAAACTATCCCTTAGGACAAGCATGAAGAAACCCGGACTTCTTAGTTAGTGTATTCAGCGTAGCCATCGCATGGAACGAGAATATCGGCGTGGGGATTATTGGCAAGCAAACCTAGGCAAGTTGAATCTTATATGCCAGCAACGTAAGGACTAAGGGTGGTGTGGTTTTTGTCCTCCTGGCGACTGGCACAACCGCTAAGACGGGGCCGGAGATGGAGGGGTCTAGTATCTTAGTCTGTATTTTTTTGTTACACACCACGCCCTCGAGCACGCCGTCTGTCACCTCCCCCTCTATGAGTTGGTCTAAGTGTTCAAGGAGCCACTCGTCTAGGTCGAGGGGGGTTATGTCTAGGAGGGCGGCGCCCCGCCCGGTCTTAAGGAGGGTGGCCTTAAAGGGGGGCTCCGCGTTTGTGGGCAACTCCATGAGTTTTACCGGGAGCTGACCGCAATGTGGGGAGGCTGTGGCGACGTAATACAGGCCTGGACGGGGCCCCCTGCCTATTACGACGACCTCCATGGGCTCTTGTTCTTCGGAGTTTTTAAGGGCTAAGGGGAGTTCACGACGTTTTTCACGCGAGGAACTTAAGTTCACTGCGGGAACTGCGCCGTTTGGAAAAAATTATAAATGGTTCATCTGTCTTTTGCATTATCTATAATTAAGGTTTTTAACTAGAAATCGAAGCGTCTTCATGGACTTGACAATTAGGATCTCGGGGGCACAGGGAGAAGGCATAGAGACAACCGGCAGGGCGTTGGCTACTGTGTTTGCGAAGCTTGGCTACCACGTTTTCGCCTATAGGCAGTACGGCTCTATAATAAAGGGCAATCCAGCCATGTTCTACCAGATAAGGGTCTCCGACGGGCGTATATACAGCCACGGCAGGTGGAGGGCCTACGACGTATTGATAGCGCTTAACGACTCGGCTCTCTCCGCCTACAGATCCGGCGCTAGCTACGTGGTTTCTGAAAAGGAGATCCCCCTCACAGAGATAGCCGCTAAACACGGGAACAAGATTATGCGGAACGTGGCGGCGCTCGGCGGCCTCGCGGCTCTCATAGGTCTTGACACGTCTCACATAGCTGAGCAGATCAGGAGGGAGTTCGGCGAGCGGGGCGAGAAAATAGCCGAGACTAACATCGCCGTTCTTGAGGAGGCGTATAGATACGCCGGCGGCAGGTTTTCGCCCGTAGCTGAGGCGAAAAAGATCGGCGAGCCCAGGCTTTTGATGTCGGGGGCCGAGGCCCTCGCGTTAGGCGCCGTTATGGCCGGCATGAGGTTCTACGCGGCGTACCCCATGACCCCGGCAAGCCCCATCTTGCATTGGCTGGCGGAGTGGGGTCCGAAATTCGGCGTGGCAGTGGTGCAACCTGAGGACGAGATAGCGGCGATAAACATGGCCATAGGGGCGGCCTACGCCGGAGTTAGAGCCGCCACAGGCACCTCAGGCGGGGGCTTCGACCTTATGCACGAGGCCTTTGGCTTCGCGGCCATGATAGAGACGCCAGTCGTGGTGTTTCTGGCGCAGAGAGGCGGCCCCAGCACCGGCCTGCCCACAGAGACCGAGCAGTCCGATTTTAACATGGCCCTTTCCCCCGCCCACGGCGAGTATCCACATGTAGTCATCGCGCCTCGCTGGATTGAGGAGGGTCTATACGCGTCGGCGAAGGCCTTCAACATAGCGGAGAAGTACCAGATGCCCGTCATAGTGCTTGTGGATCTGTACTTCACCGAGTCGCTCTCCACTGTGGAGTTTGACCTCACCCGCTTTAAGGTTGAAAGAGGCGAGCTGGCGGCCGGGCCCCTGGTGTGGGAGGAGTACAAGAGGTATAAGATCACGGAGAGCGGCGTGTCGCCTCGGGCCATCCCTGGGACGCCGGGGGGCATGCACGTAGCCACCAGCGATGAGCACGACGAGAGGGGAGACGTCATAACCGACCGCCACATGCCGGAGATCAGGAAGGCCATGCACGCGAAGCGCATGAGGAAGCTGGCCAAGGTCCTGGAGGAGGTGGACCCCCCGGACCTCCTGGGAGACGGGGAGAGGTACGTGGTGGCGTGGGGATCCACCGCCATGCCTCTGCTCGACTACACCGCTGAGAGGAAGATCGGCCTCGCCTTATTTAGGGACCTCCACCCGTTGCCGCTGGATACCTGGGTGGAGAGGCTGAGCTCGGCGAAGGAGGTGGTGGCCGTGGAACTCAACTACTCGGGGCAGTTCGCCAGCTACCTGGCGTCTAAGGGCGTGAGGATAGACAGGAGGGTGTTGAAGTGGTGGGGCGAGCCGTTTAGCATCGACGAGCTTGAGGAGTGGCTATGAAAATAGAGGTAATGAAGCCTCTGGACTACGCCGTCAACAGGCCGCCCATTTGGTGCCCCGGTTGTGGCGACTACGGCATACTCGAGGCCCTCCGCAGAGCCTTAGCCGAGCTGGCGGTGCCCAACGAAGAGGTAGTCGTGGTGTCTGGCATCGGCTGTAGCTCCCAGCTCCCACACTTCATGAAGACCTACGGCATCCACGGCATACACGGCAGGGCTGTGGCTATAGCCTCTGGCGTTAAGATCGCGAACCCGAGGCTAAAGGTAATTGTGGTAGGCGGCGACGGCGATGGCTACGGCATCGGCTTAAACCACATGATCCACGCGGCGAGGCGAAACGCGGGCATCACATACATAGTGTCTAACAACCAGGTCTACGGCCTCACCACAGGTCAAATGTCGCCAACCACGCTCAGGGGGACAAAGACGAAGACAACGCCATTCGGCTCGGTGGACGAGCCGGTCAACCCGCTTGCGCTTGCCTTGGCGGCTGGCGCTACCTACGTGGCCAGAGGATTCAGCGGAGACGTCCCGCACCTCACGCAACTCATAAAGTCCGCGCTTGTGCATAGAGGCTTCGCGTTGGTGGACGTGTTGAGCCCCTGCGTCACCTTCAACAAGGTGAACACCTACGACTGGTTCAGGGCACGCGTGTATAAGCTTGAGGAGTCCAGCCACGACCCCGCCGACTATCTCCAGGCCTACAGGAAAGCGCTTGAGTGGCCCACGTTGGACCCCTACGGGAAGATACCCATAGGGCTTTTCTACAGAACCGAGGAGAAGCCCGCCTACGAAGAGGAGCTCCTGAAGCTCACAGGCAAGGCGCCCATCGAAGCCGAACTACAGCCGGGAGAGGTGTTGAAGCTTCTGGAGAGGTAGCTCCACCTGCTGGAGAGGCTCCGGCGAGTGTTCAACCCTTATCTTTCCCCTGTCTACGTAAAACACGTAGTCGTAGCTCGTG
>Ga0209393_1000049_pt1 | contig 60541 bp, 55 predicted proteins | sample SSWtaG_2_FD_184117 | JGI IMG/M metagenome (GOLD analysis project Ga0209393, IMG submission 184117) | Hot spring microbial communities from Sandy's Spring West, USA to study Microbial Dark Matter (Phase II) - SSWsed_130316 (SPAdes)... | ecosystem: Environmental > Aquatic > Thermal springs > Hot...
CAAGATCCTCGGCTGCTGCCCCCCGTAGGGGTTCGGGCCGTGTCTCAGTCCCGATGCGGCCGGCCACCCTCTCAGGCCGGCTACCCGTCATAGGCTTGGTGGGCCGTTACCCCACCAACTACCTGATGGGACGCGCCCCCATCCCAGGGCGGCACCTGCCCTTTCGGAACAGACACCTTTCCTCCCCCGCCATGCGACGAGGGAGCGTATCTGGTATTAGCCCCAGTTTCCCAGGGTTATCCCAGTCCCCAGGGTAGGTTAGGCACGCGTTACTCGCCCGTTCGCCGCTCAGCACCTGCCTGCGAGCAGAACCCGCAGGCAAGCCTGCGCTCGACTTGCATGCCTTATCCACGCCGCCAGCGTTCGCCCTGAGCCACCATCAAACTCTCCAACAGGAGAGTTTCAACCCGTCGCTCTTCGCGACGGGTCCTTAGGCTCATCCTTGTGGAGAGCACGAGCAGTTCACCCGTCACTCCTCTTGACCCCCGACACTATTCCATTGTCAAGGTTCGCCTCGGCGACCCATTATTTTAATGCAGCCAGTGAGGTCCGTCAAGACCTTCCTGCTTGGGTGCCTTCACATTCTTCTCGTTTGAAGGTGCAACCTCTAAGCAGCGCCTTTTATGATAACGCACTCGCCCTGCTTGTAAAGACCCATTTCACCGCCAATTTGGAGCAATTTGGCAGCATTTTTAAAGCCACCCTCCTAATTCCTCCCCTCAAAACGCCTGAAGGGCGTCCCTCCCGCATAATCCAACCGCCACCGCTCCTCTATCCGCAGCAACTGGTTGTATTTCACCGTCCGCTCGCTCCGAACGATAGAACCGATTTTGATTTGCCCCACTCCCGTCCCAACTGCCAAATCAGCGATGAACGGGTCCTCCGTTTCCCCCGACCGTGCCGACACCACTGCTGCGTAACCCACCTGCCGACATAACGCTATCGCTTTCAGCGTTTCGCTGAGCGTGCCGACTTGATTGGGCTTGATCAAGACAGCATTAGCCACTCCCTCCGCCACGCCCCTTTGGATGCGTTCAGGGTTGGTGACGAACAAATCATCGCCCAACAGTTGCACCCGCTCGCTCAATCGTTGCGTCAATTGTCGCCATCCGTCCCAGTCGTCTTCGGCGCAACCGTCTTCCACCGACCCAATCGGGTAACGCCGACACCATTCGTCCAACAACGCCGCCATTTCCTCACCGTTCAAACTCATTCCCTCCCGTCGCAACTCGTAGCGCCCGTTTCGGTAAAAGTGGGTTGCCGCAACATCCACCGCCAAAACGATGTCGTCACCCAACCGTAATTTCGCCCGCTCCACCGCCTCACACAAAAGGCGCAACGCTTCCTCGTGGCTTTCTAATGGCGGTCCAAACCCACCCTCATCAGCGACCAAAGTTGTCAAGCCCCGCTCCCTCAGCATTCGCTTGACCGTGTGGTAAACCTTACCGACCCAATCCAGAGCCTGCCGAAAGGAGTTAGCGCCGATGGGAATGATGAGAAAGTCCTGCATGTCCAAATTCCCGCCCGCATGCAACCCACCACTGAGGATGTTCACCATCGGTGTCGGCATCACGGGTTGCTCCTTGCCCGCCAGTTCCGCAAGGAAGCGATAAAGGGGCAAATTGCGGGCGTAAGCGATGGCTCGTGCGGCTGCCATTGAGACCGCCAAAACAGCGTTGGCGCCCAACCGACTTTTGTTGGGCGTTCCGTCCAGTTCGCGCAATCGGGCGTCTATCGTTGAAACATCCGCCTTGATGCCCTTTAAGGCAGGGGCGATGTGCTCGTTGATGTTGTGCACTGCCATCAAGACACCTTTGCCTTCCCATCGCTCTCTATCGCCATCCCGCAACTCCAACGCTTCGTGCGTCCCCGTGGAAGCGCCCGACGGGACGATCGCCCAACCGACGGCGCCGTTGTCCAGCATGACTTCCGCTTCCACCGTCGGGTTGCCACGCGAATCCAAAACTTCTCGCGCCCAAACTCGCTCAACTTTCATCGCTGTCACCTCATTCATTGACGCGCTTGAAAAACACCACCGCCAAAGGCGGTAAGGTCAATCGCACCGAGTAAGGGCGATGCTGCCAAGACACCGCTTCCGCCACGACTTCGCCGTTGGTGACATGACCGCCTACATATTGCTGCCAATCGGTGTTGAACACTTCCTTCCAAGTGCCGCTGAAAGGCACACCGATGCGGTAATCGTGCCGAACGACGGGCGTGAAGTTACAAACGACGACGATGCAATCCCGCCAATCTTTCGCCCAGCGGATGAAGGCGATGACCGAATTATCGGCGTCGTGAAAGTCAATCCACTCAAAGCCGCGATGGTCGCTATCCCACTCGTGCAACGCAGGCTCGTTGCGATAGAACCAATTCAAATCCCGCACCAACTGTTGGATGCCCCGATGGCTTTCCCATTGCAACAAGTGCCAGTCAAGGCTTGAAGCGTAATCCCACTCCCGCCACTGAGCGATTTCGCCACCCATGAAGAGCAACTTTTTGCCAGGATGAGCCCACATGTAGCCAAAGAGCGCTCTCAGGTTGGCAAACTTTTGCCACAAGTCGCCGGGCATTTTTCCCAGCAAACTCCCTTTGCCGTGCACCACCTCGTCATGGGACAAAGGCAGGATGAAGTTTTCGCTGAAGGCATACCAAAGCGAAAAGGTCAAGGCGTCGTGGTGATACTTGCGGTAAATCGGGTCTTTGCTGAAGTAAAAGAGCGTGTCGTGCATCCAACCCATGTTCCACTTGAAGTCAAAACCCAAGCCGCCGACATAAGTCGGGCGCGTCACCATCGGCCACGCCGTTGACTCTTCGGCAATCATCAAGACATCGGGCACTTCCCGATGGACAACTTCGTTGAGCCGTTTGAGAAAGTCAATGGCTTCTAAGTGCTCGTTGCCGCCGTAAATGTTCGGTTGCCACTCGCCCGGCTTGCGGGAATAGTCCAAGTAAAGCATGGACGCAACAGCGTCCATGCGCAGCCCATCAATGTGAAACTCGTGCAGCCAAAAGAGGGCGCTGGCGATGAGAAAGTTGCGGACTTCCGTGCGCCCGAAGTTGAAAACTTTCGTGTGCCAGTCGGGATGGTCGCCCCGCCAGTCATCGTATTCGTAAAGGTTCGTCCCGTCAAAAAAGACCAACCCGTGCATGTCTTTCGGAAAATGTGCGGGCACCCAGTCCAAAATCACTCCGATGCCGTTTCGGTGGCAGACATCCACGAAATGGCGGAAGTCGTCGGGAGTGCCGTAGCGGGAAGTCGGCGCAAAATAGCCCGTCACTTGATAGCCCCACGATTCGTCCAGCGGGTGCTCCATCACGGGCAACAACTCAATGTGCGTAAAGCCCATGTCCTTGACATAAGGCACAAGGTGTTCCGCCAACTCCCGGTAAGTCATCCACCGCCAATTGCCTTCGGGCTCTTGAACCCGCCGCCAAGAGCCGAGATGGACCTCGTAGATGCTGATAGGTTTGTCAAGCCCCTGAACTTCGTGGCGGTGAGCAAGCCAGTCATCATCCTGCCATCGGTAGCGGCTCAAGTCCCAAAGGATGGACGCCGATTTAGGGCGAACTTCGTGATAAAAGCCCATTGGGTCAGCCTTCAGTTGCAAATAACCGCCGTAGCGTCCCTTGACCTCAAACTTGTAAAGCAATTTTCCAACCCCCAGCCCCAAGTCCTCAGTCCCCAACACTTCCTCAGGCAAAAACAATTCCCAAACGCCCGCCTCGTGGCGAAACCGCATCGGGTGAACCCGCCCGTCCCATCGGTTGAAGTCGCCGACGACGCTGACGCGCAAGGCGTTGGGTGCCCAGACGGCAAACCGAACGCCCCGAACTTTCTCACCAGCCCCGTTGGGCGCTTCTAACTCCACGATGTGCGCCCCAAAAACTTGCCACAACCGAAAATGATTGCCCTCAGCGATCAGGTGCAAATCAAAATCGCTGAGCAAGAGCGGGAACGAATATGGGTCATAAAACTCCCTCGTCCCTCGTCCCCCGTCCCTCGTTCCTTCCGTCACGATGAGCCGATAGGGAAACGGTTCGCTGCGCTCCCAGAAAACCACCTCAAAGAAGCCGTCGGGATGAATGCGTTGCATCGGGACGAGTTCATGGGTGTCAAGGGCGTGCACCGAAACGGTTTCGGCAAACGGGAAAAACGCCCGAACCGCTATCGCTGGTCTTGTGCCAGTCCCCTGTTCCTGATCTCCTGTCTCAACGCTCACCCGATGCATCCCCAGCACCGCGAACGGATTGCCACAGTAACCGCCACAGACGGCGGCGACCAAATCGGGCGGGGCGGTGTAAAGCGGGTCCTCCCATCCCATCTCGCTCACCCTCAAGCGCAACGGATTTCAAAAGCCAAAGCCAAGCAAATGTTGGAGCGGCTATCAGCCGCAACAGAGATGTCCAATGCCCGCTCCTCGTTCTTAACGACCCCGCGAACGGTCATAGCCTTTCACCCGACTTCATTGTAGCAACCTCAAGGGCTAACGCATCCGACGGCATTTGCCCGCATACTTTTAACGGCATTCTGAGGGCGAAAGGAGGCAAATCGTCATGGGCAGGTTCGTCTTTTTCCTTTGTGCCTTGACACTTTTGATCGGTTGCGGAGAAAGTGAGCAGGCGAAGCGGGCGAAGGTGGCAGGATGGGTGGCGCAACTGAAAGCCGACCCATCCTTAGCAGACAAAGAGGAGTTCACCAAACCGTTGGGCGATTACGCCGACATCGCTGCCCCCGCATTCGCCAAACTGCTCAAGGAGAAAGACAAGCGGGTGCAAATGGCGGCGTTAAAAGTGTTGACAACTTTGAAGCGGCTGTCGGTGATAGATGCCGTCGCCGCAGCGGCAGAAGCGCCTGACCCTGAGGTGCGCATCGCTGCCATCAAGACATTGGCTTCCTTCGGCAGCCCTTCAGCCATTCGCCCCTTACTCAAGCGCCTGCAAGACCCCGACCCGAAGGTGCGGGCAGCAGCGATAGAAGGGCTGGCAGGACCAGGCGGACGGGAAGCGCCACCTTATTTGCGCGAGGTGTTGCCTTACCTTACCGCCGCTTTGGATGATCCCGACCCGCAAATCCGTCAGGCTGCCGTCAACGGCTTGGTCAAGTTGGGGCAATGGTCGCTACAAGCCCTTGCGAAAGTCCGAGAGAGCGGTTCGCCCATCGCCAAACAGGAAGCGGAAAAAGCCTTCCGTCAAATTTGTGAAGGCTTCCGCGCCGATTTAGACCCCAAAAAGAACACCGACCGCCTCGTCCGACGCGATATGGCGCGCTACTTGGGCGAGTTGCGCTACCGCCCTGCTATCCCTGACCTGATGAGAGGCTTAGAGGATGTAGACCCTGAAGTGCGGGCGGCATGTGCTTACGCATTAGGCAAGTTGCGAGCACGGATGGCAACTTCTCGGTTGCGGAAAATCATGGACAGCGCCAACGAGGAAATGCCCGTGCGAGTGGCTGCCGCTGTCGCTTTGGGGCAAATCGGTGATATGGTTGGGGTGCGTTTCTTGATTGACCAACTCAAGTCCAGCGACGAAAAAGTGCGGACGGCTGCCGTGGACGCCCTACGGACAATCGGGAAACCAGCGGCGCGCTTGCTGGTGCAAGCCGCCCAAAGCGACGACCCTTTGCAACGGTGGGGGGCATTGGCGGCGTTGGGGGAGACGGGTGACCGTCGTGCCCTTCCCATCCTCTTGCGCGCCTTGCGGGATGACAACCCTGATGTGCGGGCTATTGCGGCGGCGTCCTTAGGACGGTTGCGCTATGTCGCTGCCGTCCCGCAATTGGTGCGCGCCCTTGGTGACCCCAACGAGCGCGTTCAAGCCCATGCTGAATGGGCACTGGAAAACATCGGTCCAGACGCCATCCCCGCTTTGTTGGACGGAGCGAAACGACCTGCCTTGCGTCGGCGCATCTTCCGTTTACTGGGGCGGTTGAAATCTCCTCAGGCTGTCCCCGTCTTGACAGATGGCTTACGCGACCGCAACCCCCAAATGCGGGCGATGGCAGCGTGGGCGTTGGGTGAAATCGGAAGCCGTCGCGCCGTCGCTGCCTTGCGCTCTGCCCTTAACGACCCTGACCCTCAAGTCCGTCGCGAAGCCGCTTTGGCGCTGGGCAAACTGAAAGCGACGGAAGTGCGCTTAGAACTTGCGGAGCGGTTGAAAACCGATCGCAGCGAGCAAGTCCGCATCGCCGCTCAAATGGCATTGCAACAACTCAGTCGGTGAAGGAGCGAAGGGGCAATGCTGTGGCGACTTCCTCTTCGCCTGTTTTGGTGGCTCTTTGGCGGTTTGATCCGAACCGCCGTCACCTTGCTACTTCTTTTCGGCATCGTTTACCTCGTGCTGCGCCTGACACCATTGGATGAGTTTTGGCGCGCCCGTTTTTACGCCCACCTCGGCAACTTCACCGAAGCGGAAAGGTGGTATCGCCTTGGCTTGCAGCAATATCCCCGCAGCCGTTTCGCTCCTCAAGGGCACTACGAACTTGCCGAACTGCTCTTTCGTCAAGAGCGCTACAAGGAAGCCATCGGGCACTACGGCAAGGCATTGGAAAGCGGCTTGACGCCAGAGCAAAAACGGGAAGCGCTCCTGAAAATCGCCGAAGCCTTCCAAAAAATCGGCGAACCGTTGGAAGCCGCCCGACGCTTTGAGGAGTTCGCCAAAACTTTCCGAGAAGACGAGCGGGCGGCGAAGGCGTGGTTTGCGGCGGGCGAAAATTACCGGCAAGCAGGGCGCGACAAAGAGGCTTTGCGCTGTTGGGAGAAGGTGAGCGCCAACTATCCGACTTCGCCCTTTGCCCCCAAAGCCTTATGGGCGATGGCGGAAATGGCGGAAGAAAACGGCGATGCCGACCGAGCGACGCACCTTTACCGCAAACTCGTGGAACGCTATCCCCAATCGGCGGAAGCGGCGAAAGCCAACGCCCGTCTTGCCCTTTGGCACTATCGGCAAGGCGATTACACGGAGGCGTTAAAAGCCTACGGCGAAGCCCTGAAAGCCGCCCCGCAAGTTCTACGAGACGCCCTTAACTCCGAGGCGTTGCGGAAAGCGTGGCAGAAACTGCGCGAGCAAGCCAGTCATTTCATCCAGTCGCCACCTTGACACCTTAGGCGTTCAGTTGTCGCACTGTCGGCTTCCAACCCATTTCGGAAAGCGCCCGCAGGTAATCGTCTCGCATCAATTCTTCGGGGCGACGCTGGAAGTGAGCGACGATGATGCCTTCCAACACATTCGTCCCGAAAGTCCGCCCGTTCAGTTCGGGCGTTGTCGTGATAAGAAGCGAAACCCCCAAAGAACGCAGTAACTCCACATCTTCGGGCGTTGTGGTGTTGGTCAGCACAACTTTCCCAGATAGTGGGACGGGGGACGGGGGACGAGGGACGGGTAGATGTTTGCGGATGAGCAAAAAGTCGCCCGTGATGACCTCCGCCCACATATAAAACTCCGCAAACTTGGGGACGATGCGCTCTTGCTCTTTGCCTGTCGGGTAGAGCCATCGGATGGGCAACTGCGTTAGCAGCGGCAGAAGCAATGCGCCCAGCGTTTCGTAAACCCGTTGCGATTTCAACAACACGGGGATGCCCAAACCGAAGGCGAGGTCACCGACCCGCAAATCAGCACCCAGCGCCCAAAGTTCCTCCGCCATCCCAAACCGATCCACGGCGCTGACGAGCAAAACTCTGCGCCCCCGAAAATCCACGACGCCTTTCCGTTGCAGCCAATGGATGGCTTCCCGCTCCACGGTGTCCTTGACGCCCGAGCCGTCCACGACGGGCGTTTTTCGGACGAGTTGGGCTAACTGCCACGCCTCCCGCAAAGCATATTTGCGACGACCGCACCGAAGCCATATGTCCATCCCGCCAAAGCAGAGAGCATCCACTTTGCCATCCAACTTTTGCAGCCACTCGGCAAAGCGTTGTAAATCGCCGTCCGTTCCGATGCGCTCAATCAAAAAGGGTTCGCCGAAAAATTCCGCCTCCACCCGCTTGTCCCGCTTGGACGAACCCAAACTGACGCTGACGACCCGCTTCATGGCGTCGTCACCAATTGGGGCAGTTGCCGAAAGTCCGTCAGGACGAAATCGGGCGTTGCGCCTTCGGGCATCGGTTCACCTGTGCGGTTGAGCCAGCAAGTTGTCATGCCGACTTGTTTGGCGGGGGCAAGGTCGTATTTGAAGCCGAAGGCGACATGCAAAATTCGTTCGGGCGCTTCGTTGAGCCGTCGCAAGGCGAACTCAAAGATGCGAGGGCTTGGTTTGTAAACTTTGGCGTCTTCCGCCGTGATGAGGGCGTCAAACTCTGCGCCCATCAACTTGACGCTCTCCCGCAAAATGTCGTTGTCGGTGTTGCTGATGATGGCGATGCGGGCATAGCGTTTCAGTTCCCGCAGCGTCGGCGGGACATCGGGAAAGGGTTGCCAAGTCGGCATGGATGCCGCAAAGGCGTCGCCGTCTTCGGGTGAGTGAGGGATGCCGAATTCCTTCAGCGTCGCTTCCAAACTGAGGCGGAGGATGTCCTTGTAGGGACGATAGGTTTGCTGGATAAGGTCAAACTGGATGGCTTCCCAACGCCGATGCAAGGCGTCCAAGTCGGCGTTTACGCCCTTGCGGTTGAGCAAGTGGCGCAAAAAAGAGCGGATGCCTTCGTCCCAGTCAATGAGCGTCCCGTAGCAATCAAAGGTCACCCACGCAAAGCGGCTCATTCAAAGGTCGCCCCTCCGATCGTCCCTGCCTTCGGGATTTGCAGTCGGTCAAAGATGCGGTCGGGCACTTCTTTGGCTTTCAGGCGGATGGTTTCCCTCGTCAGCAAGTTGCCGTGCGTGACGACCTCCCATTTGCCTTCCCGCTTTCGCAAAAACAGGACAAGCGTCTCAAAGTCGTAGACCATTGCTGTCGCGTAACCATCGGCGATGCGGATGTCCAAGATGTGCGGCTTGGTGTAGTAGTGCTTGGCGAGGTAGTCACGGACGGCTTGACGGATGGCCTCTCGCTCCCGCGCCTGCGGGGCGTATTGCCAAACGGCACCGATCACGAGGACGACGAGCAAAAGCCCCACGATTGCCCAAAGCCAACGCATCGCCCGTCCCTCCTTTCCTTCGGTTTTGCGAATGTGCAAAAGTGCAGGGGTGCGAGCGTGAACCGAAATTTTTCACGCTTACCCTCTTGCACGCTGACACGCCCGCACGAGGTCAAGGATGCGCTCAACGACGACCTCGGGCGGAAGGTGTGTCGTGTCAATTTCTACGGCATCGGGCGCTTTGCGCAAGGGAGCGATGGCGCGTCGCTGGTCTCGCTCATCCCGTTCCCGCAACTCCCGCAAAACTTGCTCGTAAGGCACTTCCGTTCCCCGCTGTCGCAACTCCTGCCATCGTCGGCGCGCTCGCTCCTCCAACGAAGCCGTCAAAAACACCTTGACTTCGGCGTCGGGAACGATGACTGTTTGGACATCCCGCCCTTCCATGACGACGCCTCCAGATTCCGCCAGCACCCTTTGTTTTGCCACCAACGCTTCCCGCACCCCTTCGTGGGCGCTGACGATGGATGCCGCTTCCGACACTTCGGGGGTGCGGATGGCTTCCGTCACATCTTCACCGTCCAACACCACTTGAACGCTCCCGTCAGGTTGTGAGAGCAACTGGATGTCCGTCGCTTGCGCCAGCATCGCCATCGTCACAGGGTCGCCGATGTCCATGCCGAGGCGAAGGGCTTTGAGGGCGACGGCGCGATACATCGCCCCCGTGTCCACATAGAGGTAACCGAGCCGCTTTGCGACGAGTTTTGCGACGGTGCTTTTGCCCGCGCCTGCCGGTCCGTCAATGGCGATGACAAGTCCGTTGGGACGCTTCACACCAACGCCACCTCCGCCCCCAATGCCGTCAGCGTTTGGGCAAACTGTGGGAAGGAAATCGTCACGCACTCGGCATCGCCAATGACCGTCTCGCCCTTCGCCAGTAGCCCCGCGATGGCGAGCGCCATCGCCACCCGATGGTCGCCGTGACTTTCCACTTCCGCCCCGCGCAATTTCGCCCCGCCGTGAATGACCATACCGTCGGGCAACTCGTCCACTTGAGCGCCCAGTTTGCGCAACTCACAAACCATCGTTGCGATGCGGTCGCTTTCCTTCACCCGCAACTCTTCGGCGTTGCGGATGACCGTCACTCCCTCGGCGACGGTAGCGATGGCAGCGAGGATAGGCAGTTCGTCAATGACTTGCGGGATGAGGTTGCCAGCGATGGTGACGCCCTTCAGTTTGCTGCCTTTCACCGTCACATCGGCGACGGGTTCGCCACTTTGCTCTCGTTCGTTTTGGACGATGACCGTCGCCCCCATCTGGCGCAAAAGGCTCAAAAACGCCGTGCGGGTCGGATTGATGCTGATGCCTTCGGCGGTCACTTCCGCATCGGGCATCGCTGCCGCCCCGCAAAGGAAGAACGCTGCCGATGATGGGTCGTTGGGAACGACGACTTTCTGCCCCCGCAGTTTCGCTTGACCGATGACCGCAACGCTTTGCCCCCGCACGATAACTTCTGCCCCGAAGGCTTTGAGCATCCGTTCGGTGTGGTCGCGGGAGGGGGCGGGTTCGTGCACCAAAGTCACGCCGTCGGCGAAAAGCCCTGCCAGCAAAATCGCCGATTTCGCTTGAGCACTGGCGACGGGCAACGCCCATTCTATCGGGCGCAGTTTGCCCCCACGCATTCGGATGGGCGGCAAGTAGCGGTCGGTTCGCCCTTCCACTTTCGCCCCCATCCGTTGCAGCGGGATAGCAACTCTGTCCATCGGTCGTCTTTGCAAGGACGCATCGCCCGTCAGCCAACTCTCAAAGGGATGGGCTGCCAAGATGCCCATCAAAAGCCGCATCGTCGTCCCAGAGTTGCCGCAGTCCAGTGGCGTTTCCGACGGTCGCAGGTTCGTTCCGCCGACGCCGTGCACGACGACTGTCGTCGTGCCGATGCCGTCTAAGGTCACGCCCAATTGTTGCAGGCATCGGGCGGTGCTGAGCACATCATCGGCGACGAGGCAGTTTTCCACGACCGTCATCCCGCTGGCGATGGCGCCCAAGAGCAACGCCCGATGGGAGATGGATTTGTCGCCGGGCGTGCGAAAAATTCCGCGCAACAGTTTGCCGCCGCAAACCTTAAGTCGCATCGGCGTCACCGCCGCAATTGTAACATCGGCAAGCGACGGAAAAGCAACGCCTTGCGCTACAATTGGGACGCCCCGACGGGTGACGAAATCGCTTTGCCTTGCCGTCACGATGAAGGTGAGAACGATGGTGAACCTGAACACCATTGACTGGTGGGACTTGATGTCCCGATTGGCACGCCCGATCGTCAAACTCGTTGACCCCAACGAGTGGCAGGTGCGACGGTTGCGCCGCCGCATCCAAGCCATCAACGCTTTGGAAAGCGAAGTGCGCCGTTGGCGAGACGAGGACTTCCCGCAAAAGACCCAAGAGTTTCGGGCGCAACTGCAAGCCTACACCGCCGACTTGCGGGCGGAATACGAAGCGAAATTGCGAGAATACCGCGCCTGCAAAGAGCCTGAAGAACGCTTCCGCTTGGAAGAAGAAGTCGCCAAGTTGGACTTGGCGGTCAAGCGCAAGGAGCAAGAGTTTCTCAACCGCATCCTGCCGATGGCTTTTGCGATGGTTCGGGAGGCGGGTCGGCGCACCATCAAGATGCGCCACTTTGATGTCCAGTTGATGGGCGGCATCGTCTTGCACGAGGGCAAAATCGCTGAGATGAAGACGGGCGAGGGCAAAACTTTGGTGGCGACTTTGCCAGCATACCTAAATGCCCTGACGGGTCGGGGCGTCCACATCGTCACCGTCAACGATTACCTTGCCAAGCGCGATGCCGAGTGGATGGGTCCGATTTATGAGTATCTGGGCTTGACCGTCGGCTACATCCAGCACTTCATGGAGTCGGCAGAGCGAAAGGCGATGTATGCCTGCGATGTGACTTATGTGACCAACAGCGAGTTGGGCTTTGACTACCTGAGGGACAACTTGGCACATAGTCTGGACGAAGTGGTGTTGCGGGAGATGTTTTACGCCATCGTGGACGAGGTGGACAGCATCCTCATTGATGAAGCCCGCACGCCCCACATCATCGGCGGGATGGTGGAGAAGCCGACGGACATTATTGAGCGCGCCGACCAAATCGTTCGGCAGTTGCGCAAGGAAACAGACTTCACGGTGGACGAAAAACATCGCACCGTCACCCTAACCGATGAAGGCGTTCGGCGGGTGGAGCAACTTTGGGGGATTGCCAACCTTTCTGCCCCCGAAAACTTCGCCATCTACCACGCCATCCAAAACGCCCTGAAAGCCCACCATCTCTTCAAGCGGGATGTGCACTATGTCGTCAAAGATGGCGAGGTCATCATCGTGGACGAGTTCACGGGACGGCTGCAATGGGGACGGCGCTGGAGCGACGGGTTGCACCAAGCCGTGGAAGCCAAAGAGGGCATCCCCATCAAACAGGAACTGCAGACGATTGCCACTATCACCTTGCAAAACTTCTTCCGCATGTATTTCAAACTGGCGGGCATGACGGGCACGGCGAAAACCGAGGAGCAGGAGTTCATCAAGATTTACGGGATGCCCGTCGTCGTCATCCCGACCCACAAGCCGATGATTCGCAAAGACTACCCCGATGTCGTCTTCAAGGTGCAGGAAGCCAAGTATCGCGGCGTCGTTAGGGAAATCCTGCAACTTTACGCCATCCAGCGCCCCGTCTTGGTTGGCACTCGTTCCATTGAGGTCAACGAGTTGATCTCGGAGCGCCTGTCGCCTTACTACTTGCAAGCGTTGGCGTTGTGCACTTTGGTGTTGGACAAAGCGTGGGCGATGCACAACCACAAGCAACTGAGCGCTGAGGAATTGGAGCAAATTCGCCAAGCCGTCAACACCCGCTTGGAGGAGTTGGACATCGGGCGGGTGCGCACCATCGCCCGCAAGTTGGGGCTTGACCCCGACCCCTTGCATCCCGACAACTTGAAGCGGTTTGCCGAACTCATCCAAATCCCGCCCGAACATTGGGAGACAGCGCTGCCCCGATTGGAAGCGGCATTACAAGAAGGCGTCCCCCACAATGTTTTGAACGCCAAGCACCACGAGCGGGAAGCCCAAATCATTGCCGAAGCGGGGCGGCTGGGCAAGGTGACCGTCGCCACCAACATGGCAGGGCGCGGCGTGGACATCATCTTGGGCGGCAAGCCTGACCCCGAAAACGCCCCCGACGAGTTATGCGACGACCCCAATTGCACCGTGGAGTTCGTGCACAACAAGGAGTATCACGCCGTCAAGGCGTTGGGCGGCTTGCACATTTTGGGGACGGAACGACACGAGTCCCGCCGCATTGACAACCAATTGCGCGGGCGCAGCGGGCGACAAGGCGACCCTGGCAGTTCCCGCTTCTATGTCGCCTTGGACGACGAACTTTGGCGGCTTTATGGCGACAAAGGGTTGAGCGAGCACAAATGGCTGCGCAGTTGGCCTGAAGAAGAACCCATCGCCCACCCCATTATCAGCAAGTCCATTGAAATCGCCCAGAAGCGAGTGGAAGGGCACAATTTTGAGATTCGCCGACAAGTGCTGCGTTACGACGATGTGATGAACATCCAGCGCGAACAAATTTACGCCAGCCGACGGCGCATCTTGGAAGGCGCTGACATGCGCGCCAACATCTTGGACTTCGTCCGCAAGACCCTTGAAAACTACGCCGAAATTTACTTGCCGACGACCCTTCCGCCCGACGAGTGGGATTACGAGGGCTTTTTGAACACGCTGAGCGCCTTCCTGCCCGTCGCCTTTTTCTATCGCCCCGATGACTTGCGAGGGATGAGGCGGGACGAAATCATAGAGCGCCTTTACGACACCTGCGTCCGCTACTACGAAGAGAAGGAAGCCCGCTTGGCAGAGCAATTCGGTGGTGACGAGTTCCTTCGGGATTTTGAGCGGCGGGTGCTGCTTTGGGCGATTGACCAAAAGTGGATGGAGCACCTTGCCGACATGGACTACCTTCGCGACCACATCCACTTGCGCGCTTATGGGCAGCAAGACCCCTTCGTGGAATACCAGCGAGAAGCCTACGAGATGTTTCAAGCGATGTTGCAACGCATCCGAGAAGAGACCCTGCGGTGGGTGTTTTTCGCTGAACCTGCGCCGGCGGAAACGACGCAGCAAGTGCGGGTGCAAGTCGTCTCGGAAGTCAGCGCAGGCGATGGTGACAACACCTCAGGCGACGGAGTTCGCACCCGCCGAGCCAGCAAGCAGCGCCCCGTCCGAAGCAGCCGAAAAGTCGGTCCTAACGACCCTTGCCCTTGTGGCAGCGGCAAGAAATACAAAAAGTGCTGCATGCTCAAGGAGCAGCAATCAGGCAGCCGTCTTTCGTAGCCCCTTTGGGCAAGTTTTACCAGCGGACGGTGACATCGCCTGCTGTGAGCGTCCGTTCCGTTCCGTCGCTAAGGCGCAATCTCAATCCGCCATCGGGCGTGATGCCGACGGCGATGCCGTGAAGCGTCATACCATCGGGCAAATGAGCCGTCACGGGTTTGCCCCGCAGCCAATCCCATCCCTCCAACGCCCGCCAAAGGCTTTCCATGTCGCCTTGCGCCCATCGTTCCCACCAACTTTCCAGTGAGACCAAAAGGGCTGAGAGGACTTCGCTTCGGTCAATGGGTGTGCCCTTGACCATTTGCAAGGAAATCGCCGTTGCCCGCAACTCGTCGGGCAACTCCGTCTCGGCGAGGTTGACATTGACACCGATGCCGAGGAGCGCCCAATCGCTCCCGACCCCTTCTATCAAAATGCCCGCCAACTTTTTGCCGTCCACGACGACATCGTTGACCCACTTGACAAAGGCGGGCACAGAGAAACGCTGCCGCAACGCTTCCACGAGGGCGACACCCGTTAGCAAACTCAGCGTGCCCAAAGGCGGATGTTCAGCGGGCAATTTCATCGTCAGCGTGAAGTGCAAATTTTTTTGGGGCGGCGAAAACCAAGTTCGTCCCCATCGTCCCCGCCCCTTTGTCTGCTCCTCGGCGATGACCATCCCGCCATGCGGAGCGCCTTGTTGCACCCATGCCTTCGCTTCGTCCTGCGTGGAACTGACTCGCCCGTAAAACCGCCAAACCTTTGCCAACCAACGCGTCGGCTGAACTGCCTGAGCAACCCAATCCATCTTCCTTCACCTCGTCCCAATTTGCCGTCCGAACCTTTGCCGTTGGCGCTGTCAAAATTGTCACGGCTTTCGCGCCCGTTGCGGAGGTGGACGACGATGGAGACGGCAAAAGTATCGTGCCCTGATTGCAGGGCGGAAAACCGAAGCGATGCGCGCTTTTGTGCCCAATGCGGTAGGGACTTGAGCAAACCGACCGCCGACGCCACACCCTTGTCCGACAACCCTGCGTCAGAAGGAAGCGCGATGCCAGCGACATCCGACATCGCTCCGCCCGCAAAAGCGCTGACAGTCCCCGAACCCTTGCCCGAAGGCGCTTTGCTCAACAGGCGTCGCTACGAAATCGTCGCCTTCCTCGGGACTCGTGACGGCACCAACGAGTATCGTGCCGTGCGCACCGAACCCTATAAACGCTGCCCCCATTGCCAAACCCTCAATGCCCCCGACAGCAACTTTTGTGAGCAATGTGGGGGTGACTTGAAGGAGGCGGAGTTGGTGTCGCTGTTCGTGCGGGTCCGGGAGGCAGCGTCTCCTGATGCCCTTCAACGGGAACGAACCTTGCACGAGAAGGGCTTGCATCACCCTCTCGTCGCCGCCCCGTCAGAAATCTTCACCGACGCGCCTTACGACGAACGCCATTATGCCGTCTTGCCCGAAGTGGAAGGGACGCCTTTGGCGCAAGTGGAAGCGGACGATGCGGATACGGCTTTGGGGTGGGCGAAAGACCTTGCGGACGCTTTCGTCCACCTACAAATGAAAGGCGTTAGCCTCGCTGGTTCATTGGCAGAAAGCGTCCTTTTCGCCGACGACGGCACTCCAATCATCTTGACCGATGCCCTTCGCCCTGCGCCGAGCGATTGGACGGCGGTGCGGAGGGAACTTGGAGAAGCCACCCGACGATGGCTTATGGGCGTTCAGGAAGCGACTTTGGCGGAACGCATCAGTCATCTCTTTGCCTCAATAGACGATTGGGCGAAAATCGCCAAAGAGTTAGAGGCGCTCTTGACAGGATTGCATGCCCCTGTCCTGTTGCGCGTGAGCATCGCCAGCGCCACCGATGTCGGTCGGCGGCGAGAACACAACGAGGACAGTTATTTGACGATGCACTTTGAACGCTGCCATTTGGATCAAACGGAGGCGCTGGCGATTTTGGCGGTTGCCGATGGGATGGGCGGTCACGCCGCAGGCGAGGTGGCATCCAAACTTTGCCTGCAAACTTTCGCCACTTCCTTGCTGGATGCCATCCAACAATGGCTACAGTTCCACGAACCCGATTGGGCGGAGGCGCTGAAGCGGGCGGCTTTGGAAGCCAATCGGCAAGTTTTCGCCGAAGCCCAACGGATGCGCAACAACATGGGGACGACTTTGGTGGCGGCTGCCATCGCAGGTAATCGGGTCGTTTTTGTCAATGTCGGCGACAGCCGAGGCTATTTGCTGCGAGGCGGGAAACTGCGCCAAGTCACCAAAGACCACTCCTATGTCCAACAACTGGTGGATGCAGGGTTGTTGACGCCCGAACAAGCCCGCCACCATCCGCAAGGCAACATCATCACGCAGGCAATTGGCATTGAGCCGAGGGTGCAAGCGGACATCTTTGAAGAGCCGTTGCAAGTTGGCGATTGGGTGCTCCTTTGCTCCGATGGCTTGGTGGACATGATAGAAGACGCCGACATAGAACGGGTGCTGTTGATGGAAACGGACTTGCAAAGAGTTGTCGCAACGCTGGTGCAATTGGCGAACGAGGCGGGCGGCGATGACAACATCACCGTCGTCTTAGCCCGCGCCGAAAAAGTGGGGTGAAAAAGGCGTGTCGGCGGAAATTTCGTCGGTCGCTCAACCGTTGACCGAACGCGAAGGCATCACACTGGAACGCTCCGTCGCATTGCCTGCGCCCTTCCTTTTCCGCCGCTTGCCCGTTCAGTTGCCCGATTACGAAGGCTCGGCGGAGTTGCTTGTGTGGCTGTTGCGACGGCAATTAGTCGGCGTCGGCGAAGTCTCCGTCAGTGCCATCGCCCAACAGGTTGGGATGGGAGTCGGCAAAACGCAAGAAAGCAACCGCGACGAACGGGCGGGACGGGATGGGCGAAGCAACTCCCCCCTTGCAGTGGCAGAAGAAGTTGCCATTGCCGCCGAACTGGTCTGGCTCAAATCGGCACTGTTGCTGCCACAACCCGAAGAAGTGGAAGCGCCTGAACCTGAGGAAGCCGAGGGGGGTGAGTCGTTGAAGCGGCGTTTGTTGCGCCATGCCGCTTATGGGTTGGCGGCGAAATTTTTGGCGGAACGCGGCAAAGTTTGGTCGCAAATGTTTCCTCGCCCGATAAAAGACGAAGCGCCCAACCCCGTTCGGGAACTCGTCTTGGGTGACAACCCTTCGGCGTTGTTGCTGGAAGCGCTGAGGCGTGTTTTGGCGCGGATGACAGGGATGCCCATCCGCCCACCCCGTCGCTTGACCGTCCCGCAGCGATTGCGCATGCTTTTGCGGATGCTCAAAAGCAACCCTAAAGGTGTGCTTTCCTTTGACGCCCTTTGCGCCGACTGCCAAAGTTTGCTGGAAGTCATCATCACTTTCCTTGCCGTCTTGGAACTCATTCGGAGAGGTATCGTCAGCGCTCGTCAAGATGAACCGTTCGGTCCGATCTTGCTTTTCCTGCGAGCACCCACCAGCGGTTGAAAGGCTTGGTCAGTTTCGCCCGATGGCGAAAGGTTGGGGTGCTATACTTGCAGCGGTTTCTCGTGCCGCAAGGTCTGGAGATGATGGCGATGGAATTGAACATGGGGTTGCTGCGGCAATTGGTGGAACTTGTTCGGGAGGCTCAAATTAGCGAGTTGACGGTGCGCGTCGGCGATTGGCGGGTGACCATCCGAAAAGGGTTGACCGCACCGCCGACGGAAGCAGACTTTTCCCCGATGCAAGAGTCGGTGGCTGCCGAATCTCCTGACCTGCCACAGGAGGCGGAAGGGCAAAAATCCGCAGCCCCAACTTACTTGCCCATTTTGTCCAACTGGGTCGGGATTGTTCGGCGGCAACAAAATGGCAAATGGCTCGTTCAAGTCGGCGACACCGTTCGCAAGGGTCAAACGGTTTGCTGGATTGATGCCTTGGGCGTCCGCAACGAAGTCCGCTCCCCCCAAGGGGGGCGCATCGTGGAAATCTTCGTGGAAGACGGTCAACCCGTTGAGTTCGGGCAACAACTGATGTTGCTGGAGCCGATAATGGGAGGCGATTGAGATGCGGCAAGGTCAAACCTTAGCCGTTTTGCTGGTCGCCGTCCTCATCATCGCCATCGTCATCACCCTTGTTTGGTTTTCCCGACAAACCCCGTCAGGCGTAAGCGGGACGAAAGGGCAAACGACTTACGGCGCCGCTTTGCAACGGGCGAAGGAAGTGGAATGCCTGAACAACCTGCAACAAATCCGCACCGCCGTCCAAACCTACATCGCCACCAATGGGAGCAACCCGCCCGCCTTATCGGCTGTCTCCTTGCCTGGCGGCGTTCAACCCGTTTGCCCTGTCACCAAAGTGCCTTACACTTATGACGCCACGACTGGCACGGTCAAATGTCCCCAACATCCCAGGTTTTGACGGGTGACGGTGACCATGTTCCGAAAAGTCCTGATCGCCAATCGGGGCGAAATTGCCATTCGCATCATCCGTGCGTGCAAGGAACTGGGCATCCAAACGGTCGCGGTTTACTCGGAAGCCGACCGCGATTGCTTGCATGTCCGATTGGCGGATGAGGCGGTGTGCATCGGTCCCGCCCCTGCCAAAGACAGTTACTTGAACATCCCCAACATCATCAGCGCCGCCTTGCTGAAAGGGTGCGACGCCATTCATCCTGGTTACGGCTTTTTGGCGGAGGATGCCACCTTCGCCGAAATTTGTGCCCGCTATCGCATCAAGTTCATCGGTCCGCCGCCGCACGCCATTGAGTTGATGGGCAATAAAGCCAAAGCCCGTCAACTGGCGCAACAAGTCGGCGTCCCCGTCATCCCTGGACGCGACCATGTGGAGTCAGAGCGCGAAGCCGTAGAAGCGGCGCGGCAATTGGGCTACCCCATCCTCATCAAAGCAGCAGCGGGTGGCGGGGGGAAAGGCATCCGCATCGTCCATAGCGAGCAGGAACTTTTGCGCAACCTCTCCATCGCCCGCACGGAAGCGGAAGCAGCCTTTGGCAACGGCGCCGTTTACTTGGAAAAGTTTCTGGAAGAACCCCGCCACATTGAATTTCAAATCCTTGCCGACGAACACGGCAACATCATCCACTTGGGTGAGCGGGAATGCAGCCTCCAAACGGTGCGCCACCAAAAGTTGTTGGAAGAAGCCCCCTCCCCCGCTGTCACGCCCTCCTTGCGGGAACGGATGGGACGAGCCGCCATGCGCCTCGCCGCCGCCGCTGGCTACACCAACGCCGGCACCGTAGAGTTTCTGCTGGATCGGCACGGCAACTTCTACTTCATTGAGATGAACACCCGCATCCAAGTGGAACACCCTGTCACCGAGATGGTGACGGGCATTGACTTGGTGAAAGAGCAAATCCGCATCGCGGCAGGCGAGCGATTGTCCATCCGTCAAGTGGAGATGCGCGGGCACGCCATTGAATGCCGCATCACCGCTGAAGACCCCCGCCGCAACTTCGCCCCCAACACAGGCGTCATCAGCCGCCTCATCTTGCCGGGCGGACCAGGCATTCGCTTGGACACCCACCTTTACGAAGGCTACGAAATTCCGCCCTACTACGATGCCTTGCTGTGCAAGTTGATTGCCCATGGGCGCGACCGCAATGAAGCCATCGCCCGTGCCCAACGCGCCCTCAGCGAATTCGTCTTGGAAGGCATCCGAACGACCATCCCATTGCATCAACGCCTCTTGGCACACACGGCTTTTCGGCGCGGGGCAGTCTCTACCGGTTTTCTGCCTCGCTTCTTGGCGGAAGAGTTTGAAGGGTGAAACCGATGCAAGGGCGACGACGAGCCCGAGAAGTAGCGCTGCAAATTTTGTTCCAAGCCGATGTCGGCAACTTGCCCATAGAGGAAGCGGTGGAAGTGACCTTAGCCGATTTGCCCGACTTGGACGAAACGACCCGCCAATATGCGGCGGCGTTGGCGAAAGGCGTTTGGGCACATCGCAAGGAGTTGGACGCCCATTTGCGTTCCGCCGCCCCGCATTGGTCGGTGGAACGCATGGCGTCGGTAGACCGAAACTTGTTGCGCATCGCCCTCTACGAAATCCTTTTCGTGGACGATGTGCCCCATCCCGTCGCCATCAATGAAGCCGTAGAACTGGCAAAGGAATATGGCGGGGCGGAATCCCGCCGCTTCGTCAATGGCGTGTTGGGCGCCGTCGTCCGCAAGTTGGGATTGAACTGATGCCTTGACCCTTTGGAGGTTGACTTTATGGCGGCGACTTTGTTAGACGGGCGAAGTGTGGCACGACAAATCCGAGAGCGCTTGAAAGAAGAGGTGGCGGAGTTCGTCCAGAGTTACGGCGTTCAGCCCAAATTGGTGACGGTGCTGGTCGGCGACGACCCCGCTTCCGCCGTCTATGTCGGCATGAAACAGCGCGCCGCTCAGGAAATCGGGATGGCAACCGATGGCTTCCATTTGCCTGCCGACACCACCGAAGCGGAAGTGATTGCCCTCCTTGAACGCTTGAACGCCGACCCAACCGTTCACGGCATCTTGGTGCAACATCCTTTGCCCCACCATCTTGACGAGCAACGCATCATGGCGACCATCCATCCCGACAAAGATGTGGACGGCTTGACACCTTATAGCCTCGGCTGTTTAGCCGCCCGCCATCCCACTTTCATCCCTTGCACGCCATTGGGCGCTTTGCGTTTGCTGCAACATTACGGCATCGGCGTGGAAGGCAAGGAAGTCGTCGTCTTGGGGCGCAGCCGCATCAACGGGATGCCCGCCGCTTTGCTTTTTTGTCACCACAACGCCACCGTGACCATCTGCCACACCCGCACCCAAAACCTTTCGCAGCACACCCGCCGAGCCGACATCTTGTATGTCTCCGTCGGCAAGGCGGAATTCGTCACCGCCGAAATGGTCAAGCCCAGCGCCGTCGTCATTGACACGGGCTACAACCGCTTGCCCAACCGAAAAGGTGATGTCGGCGATGTCCACTTTGAAAGCGTGAAAGAAGTCGCCAGTTTCCTCACTCCCGTTCCCGGCGGCGTCGGACCGATGACCGTGACGATGTTGCTGGCAAACACAATGCTGGCAGCCCAGCGGCTCGTGCGGCGAGAGGGGGCATAAAGCGATGGCAAAACCGACCATCGGCATTGGCGTCGTCGGCTTCGGGTTGATGGGGCGTGTCCACACTTACGCTTGGCGCATCATCCCGCTCCTTTACGGCGGCGAACCGTGCCACATCCGCCTCGTCGCCGTCTGCGATGTCAACGAGCAAGCCGCTGAAGCGGGTCGGGAGCAAGGCGGTTTCTTTTTCCGCACGACCGATTATCGTGAACTCGTCCATCACCCCGAAGTGCAAGTCGTGGATATCTGCGTCCCTAATCGTTGGCATGGTGAAATCATCAGCGAGGCATTGCAAGCAGGCAAGCATGTCTATTGCGAAAAACCGTTGGCTTACGATTACGAGGAAGCGAAAAAGTTGGCTGCCCTCGCCCGAAAGGCTGCTGCCAAAGGCATCAAAACGCAAGTCGTCTCCGAATATCGCTTTTTCCCTGCGACGATGAAGGCGAAGGAGTTGGCGCAAAACGGTTTCCTCGGATGCCTCTTCCACTTTCGCGGCTGTTACCTGCATTCAGGTTATGTTGACCCCAACCGTCCGTTGGAATGGCGACTGCGGAAGGAAATTATCGGTGGCGGCGTGTTGGTGGACTTGGGTCCGCATCTTTTGGACTTGATGCTTTGGCTTTTGGATGGCATAGATGAACCCGTCGCCGTCTGCGGAATGACGGAAACTTTCGTCAAGGAGCGTCCGCTACCCGAAGACCCGACCAAGAAAGCGCCCGTGGAAGTGGACGATGCGGCGTCGGCACTGATTCGTTTCCGAAGCGGGGCATTAGGCTATGTGGAGTTTTCGCGAGTGGCGACAGGGACGGAAGATGAATTGCGGTTTGAAATTCACGGCGACAAAGGCGCCATCGGCTTCAACTTGATGGAGCCCAATTGGCTTTGGGTTTTTGACCGCACCCAGCCGCCCAGCGAATGGGGCTTCAAAAAACTGTCCACCGTCCAAAAATACCCGCCCCCCGCTACTTACCCGTCACCCAAATTCACTTTGGGTTGGATGCGTTCCCATGTCCATGCCCAATTTTCCTTCCTGGACGCCATCGTCCATGACAAACCCGCCAAACCCGACTTTGACGACGCCTTGAAAGTCCACCAACTCATCGCCGCCATCTATCAGTCTGCCCAACAGCAAACTTGGGTCTCCCTGCCATTAACGCCTTAACCCCGTCATTGGAAGCGTTAGGGCACGATGATGGGCTTGACCATTGTTTGCCCCAGTTGACCGCTCAGTGCTTGAGGCAATTCTGTGGGGGAAAGGCGATGGGTGATGAGCATCTCTAAAGGCAACGAGGTTGTCTGCAAAAAGCGCAAGGCATCGCGGAATTGCCACCAAGGATATGCCCAAACGCCCCGCACATCCAAATCCTTGCGGCAAATGAGGTGGGGCGACAAAGGGATGCTGCCGCTGTCGGTGAAGTGACCAACTTCCACGACCGTTGCGCCCCGACATGCCCACTCCAACGCCATCGCAAACGCCAACGGGACGCCCGCACACTCAAAGACGACATCCGCCCCTTCGCCGTCGGTGAAGTCGCGGATTTTTTGCGTGGCGCTTTCGGGCACGCCGCTCCCTTCCTGCGGCACTAAAACCGTTTCCGTTGCGCCCAACGCTTTCGCTATCTCCAACCGCACCGCACTCAAGTCGGCAGCGATGATGCGGTGAACGCCCATGCCTTTCAAGACGGCAATGACGAGCAAGCCAATCGGACCTGCGCCGACAACTAACGCCGTTCGCCCGATGCCCAACCCTTCGCCGATGACGGGGATGCCCGGCGCAAGGGCGCGTTCCACAGCGCGCAAAGCGACTGCCGTCGGTTCTGTCAACACCGCCCGCTCATCGGGCAAATCATCGGGAACGACGAAGAGGAACGAGCGAGGTTGAACCCGAACGAATTCAGCAAAGCCACCGAACAAATGCGGCGGCTCATCACAGCGGCGGAAACCGTAAACGGTTCGGTGGCGGCAAAGGGTGGTGCGATGTGGGTAGTTGAGGCAGTAAAAGCAACGCCCGCAAGGGGCACTGCTGGGGACAAGGGCGACGCGTTGACCCTTTCGCAATTCGCCTCCAAAGATGATGCTGACATCCGCCGCACCGTCCGTCACTTCCACTACTTCTCCGACAATTTCGTGCCCTGCGATGATAGGGAACGACCATGAGCCGTGCCCCAAAAACAGATGGCGGTCAGTCCCACAAACGCCCGTCATCCGAACCCGCAAAAGGATTTCGCCCTCTCGCAAAGGTCGCTCAGGAAATTCCGCCATCACCATTTGCTTTGGCGCTTGCATAACCATCGCTTTCGCCATCGCCTTTCACCTCGCTTGTAAATGGCAGGTGTCGTTGAAGACCACCAACGATGCCTGTCCACTTTGCACCTCCACGATTGTCAGGCTGGCGTTGTCTATGTGCCATCGGGCGAAACTGGTCGGTGGCAACCGCAGCAAGGCACACAGCATCGCTTTGAGCGAACCGCCATGACCGACGACAAGCACCGAGCCTTCAGGCACTTCGGTCAAGATGCGTCGGAGACCTTGCTCCACGCGCAGGAGCAATTCGCCCACGCTTTCACCATTGGGCGGAGCGGGCAACTGATAGGCGGCGAGCCATCGGGCAAATTCCATTTTGTCAAGGTCGCTGAGGCATTTGCCTTCCCATTCGCCAAACCGTCGCTCCATCAATTCGGGCATGGTGATGATCGGTGGCGGCAGGATGAGGGCACTCAAAATCTCTCGTGCCGTTTCCGTCGCCCGTCGCAGCGGGCTGCTGTAGCAAGCGGCGATGGGTTCATGGCGCAATCGGCGCACCAACGCCTTCGCTTGCTTGCGTCCCAGTTCGCTCAGGGGCACATCCTGTTGTCCTTGGATGCGTTCCTCTTCGTTCCAGACAGATTCGCCGTGCCGCACCAGCAGCAACCGCACCATCCGCCATCACCGCAGGGTTTTTGTCGCCGTCACCGTCGCCAAAGGATGCGCCAAGCAGCGTAGAAATTTTCGGCGGTCACTTCCACTGTCCGCTCGTCCACTTGCCGAACGCCCGCATGCAGGTAACCGCGCACATGTTCGGGCGCCGTGAACGCCACCCGCAAAATTGTCGGCGCGGCGGGTTGATAGGGCGAAACTTTGGGCGGATACTGGACGACTTCAGCGACCGCCATCTCAATCTTCCGCCACGCTTCCTGCGGGGCGAGGCAACGCGCCGAAAAGCGCGTCAACCCTTCCTTGACGCAAACAGTTTTCACCCCGTCGCCCAAAATCGCCTTTGCTTCCCGACAAGTTGCCGCATCGCCCGTGACGAGCCAAACGGGGACGCCGAAGTGCCCACAGAGGGCGGCGCAGATGGCGATTTCGCCGACGACTTCGCCATTGACGAAAAAGTTCAGCCAACTTTCGCTGACGGTGTGGCTAAGCACGCCATCGGGCGTGCCCGCTTTGGCGTGGAAGCCGAGGAAAATGGCGCCGTCGCAACCGCGCTCTAAAGGAAGCGTGTAAGTCGTCCAAGCGGCGCCCAGCACATATTCGGCGCCCGGTTCCAGCAATTCAGGGATGAGACTGCGGAAGGAATGCTCGCCGCCAGCGCCGTGCGAATCCACGACGACGATTTCGTCGGCGCCTGCCAATTTGGCGCCGCGAACGGCGGCGTTGACTTCCTGCGTCATCAACCTGCGCCCTTCGTCGTAACGGCTTCGCCCCGCCAACACTTGCTCCCAACTCGTGATTCCGCTGATGCCTTCAGCGTCAACCCAAATCATCACCCGCATGGCTTCCTCACCGAGCAAGATTGTGACACGGGGGCGATGGCAAAATGGTCAAGACGAAGAGGTGCAAGGATGCTGCGTTCCGTTATCGTCACATCGGTCATCTTATTGGCTGCTCACTGGGACGGCGTGACGACCGCTTTCATCTCGTTAGCGTTTCAGTGAACGCTGCAGCACCCGCCGCAATGTCGCCGACGCTTGTTAGCCTCTGACGGCATCATTTAATCCCGTGAGGGAGCATGAGGGAGCCAACGCCGACAGTTCGTCCATTAGTCATGCCGACACCGACAACAGAGCGTTGGGCGCCAACTTTGCGGGTGGTCGCCATCGCTTTGGCGCTCGTCGCCCTCTTCGCTTACCTGACGCCTTACAACGATTACGACCTTGCCAACACTTTCGTCGCGGGCAATTTGCTGCCGACTTCCAGCATGGTCGTGTTGTTGGTTTGCGTGTTTTTGCTCAACCCGTCGCTGCGTCGCCTTGCCCCTCGTTATGCTTTGAGCCCTCGTGAATTAGCCGCCCTTTGGGCTCTCCTTGTCATCCCATCAGGCATCCCTGCTGCTGGTCTCTGGCGCTACATCATCCCGCAATTGCCCAACTTGCTCTATCGGGCATCGGCGGCGAACCGCTGGGACGAATTGCTCATCCCTCATGCGCCTTCGTGGCTGGTGCTCACCGACAAGGCGGCGGCGAAAGGGTTTTACGAAGGGACGGGCGGGCATATTTTGTGGGACGCTTGGATAATGCCCCTTTCCTTCTGGCTGCCTTTTGCCTTCGCCCTGTTTTTCGCCGTCTTCTGCCTCGCCACCTTGCTGCGACGGCAATGGACGGAGCGGGAGCAATTCACCTTCCCGTTGGTGCAGTTGCCTTACGAGTTGACCAAAGAGCCGCCATCGGGCAGGACGCTTCCACCCTTGCTTTACAACCTTCCGCTTTGGGTCGGCTTCTTTGCGTCGGCGCTTTTGCATACCCTTTGTGGGTTAAACACCTACTTTCCCAGCGTCCCTGCCATCCGCCGCTTCCGCAGTTTGGGTGAATACTTGAGGGGCTTCCCATGGGACGCCATCTCAGGCACGGGATTGCACATCTATCCCGCCGCCATCGGTTTGACTTACTTGCTGACGACGGAAATTGCCTTCAGCCTCTGGTTTTTCTATGTGCTGGAACGACTGCAGCAACTCCTTTTCGCCTTCTACGGTTGGACGGGCTTGGGCTATTCGGCGACGGATTTCGTGCAGTATCAGCAAGTCGGAGCGGTGTTGGGGTTACTGGTCATCGTCGTTTATGCGGCGCGGGGGCATTGGAGGCAAGTGGCGTTGAAGGCGTTGGGACGGTTGCGCCATTTGGACGACAGCGACGAGCCGTTGCCCTACGCCGTCGCTTTTTGGGGCTTCATGCTAACGACGGTCGCCCTTTTCGCCGCGCTTGTTTGGTTGGGGATGAACCCGCTTTTGGCAGTGACTTTCCTTTTGATGGCATTCGGCTTTTACCTTGCCGTCAGTTGGATTGCCACCAACGGTGGAATGGTCATGGTGCAAATGCGCATCTTGCCCTTTGACCCGTTGGTGGCGCTCTTCGGGACGAAACGCTTTGACGCCAGAAGCATCCTAACGATGTGCCTGTTACAGGAAGCCTTCACTTACGACCAACGGGAAGTGTTGATGCCGTCACTGCTGAACGCGATGAAGATGGGGCAACTTGCGGGATTGCGGTTGCGCCCACTGATGGCTTGGGGGACAGCGGGCATCGTCATCGCTGCGTTCGTTTCCCTTTACGCATGGCTGAAACTGGGCTACACGAAGGGCGCCGTGACGCTGACGAAGACGGCGACTTTCTTCTGGCACGCCAACTTTCCCTACATGTTGGCGGCGCAATACATCAACCCTGGGATGGATGCTAACCCGTTCCGCATGGCGGGGATGGTTGTCGGGTTGGTCGGGTTCATCGGGTTGTTTCTGTTGCGCTGGCATTTCTCGTTCTCGTTGCATCCTGTCGGTTGGATTGTCTGTCGGGGTTGGGCGATGGAGCAATTTTGGCTGATGATTTTGCTGGGTTGGGCGGCGAAAGCCCTCATCGTCCGTTACGGCGGTTTGACAGGTTATCGGGCGATGCGTCCCTTCTTTTTGGGCATCGTCTTGGGCGATTTGACGATGGCGGGCATTTTCACCATCATCGGCTTCCTGATGCAAAAGGGTTATCCCGTCATGCCGTTGTGAAACGCCACTGTCGTCCAAACCGATTGTCACACAGAGCGGACGCAACTTCACATCGGCAAGGAGGGATGAGACGGTGAGTGACGGTCAACGAACGGTGCGGTTGGCGATGGTGGGCTGTGGTGGCATCGCACGAGCCCACTTGCGGGGTTACGAGCAAATCCATAAGGCGGAGCCAGACAAGTTGGAAATCGTCGCCCTTTGTGACCCCGTTCGGGAAAATGCTGAAGCGTTCGCCGACTGGATTGAACGCTTTCAGGGCAAACGCCCGCGCATTTACGCTGACCACGAAGCGATGCTGAAAGAAGAGGCGGGCAATTTGGACGCCGTTGACATCATCACACCCCATCACCTTCACCATGTCGTCGCCATTGCCTGCTTGGAGGCGGGGTTGCATGTCATGGTGGAAAAGCCCGTCGGTGTGACGGTCAAGGCGACGAAGGCGGTCGTGGAGGCAGCAAAACGAACTGGCAAATTTGCCGCCACCGCCGAGCAAATCCGTCGGGGCGTCCCGCAGCGGACGGCTCGGTGGCTTTTCAACGAAAGCAAACTTATCGGCGAGCCGACCTTCTTTTACGCTATCCAAGTCAGCCATAACCCACCACCGCCGTCGGGGCATGAACCAGCATGGCATTGGCGGGTGGACAAGTTTTTGTCGGGTGGCGGGTTGGTGTTGGACAGCGGCGCCCACTTTTGCGACACGGTGCGCTATTTGTTCGGCGAGGTCAAGCAAGTCCACGCCGTCGTCAAGCAACTCATCCCTCGCTTCTTCCGCAAGGGCGACGAGTTGGTGGCAGACGACCGCGAGGACACTTGGATGGCGATTTTGGAGTTTGAACGGGGCGTCACGGGCTTTTGGAGTTACAGCACTGCCGCACCGATGCACCGCTTCACCCATGTCGTCTACTACGCCACTGAAGGGGCACTCATTGACACGGGCGACGCCTTTCACGGTCCTTGGGGCAGCGCCTTCGTGCAACATGTCAGCGGGCGAATTCGTCGGCTCAACGATTTAGCCCAAGATTTTCGCACCACCATCGGCGAAGAAGCATGGCAGCGCTTGTTCCCTCACGGCTTCACCGACGGCTTCACGCTGGAATGCTACGACTTCGTGGACGCCGTTCAAAACAACCGTCCGCCGGAGGTGACGGCGGAAGACGGATTGAAAGCGAAAGCGATTGCCATCGCTATCTACGAAGCGGCGACGACGGGCAAAACGGTGCGGGTCACCGATGTGCTCAACGGCGAGGTGGAAGTTTACCAGCGCCCCATCAATGAGCGATGGGGGTTGTAGGCTTGAAAGGGACTACTCGGCGAGCAGACGCTTCAGTGCCGCATCGGGGTCTTCGTTCGCCCAACCTTGCAACAGGTGGCGGACATACTTGGCGAGGATGTCCACTTCCAAGTTGACGACATCGCCGACTTTGCGGATGCCCAAAGTGGTGTGTTCCAGCGTGTAAGGGATGAGGGAGACGGTGAACCAATCGGCGCCGACCTCCACGACGGTCAAACTGACGCCATCTACGGCGATAGAGCCTTTGGGCACGATGTAGGGCATCAATTCCTGCGGGCAACGGATGCGCATGACTTTGGAGCGCAGGCGAGGGACGATTTGAGCGATGACACCCGTCCCGTCCACATGTCCTTGCACGAAATGCCCTCCTAATCGCCCGCTGGCACTCAACGCCCGCTCCAAATTCACTCGGTCGCCCACTTTCAAAAAGCCCAAATTGGTGCGGGCGATGGTCTCTTCTACGGCTTCCACCCAAAAGGTCGGCGGCTGAACGGCGAGCACCGTCAGGCAAACGCCGTTGACGCTCACGCTATCGCCCGAACGCAACTCGCGGGCGAAAGAAGTGCGAATCGCCAACAATGCTGCCATCCCTTTTCGCTCCACTTTGGCGACTTCGCCGACTTCTTCTATGATGCCCGTGAACATGCCTATCACCGTCTTCAACTTTGCCGCAAAGCGAAGGCATCAGCCTGCCAATCGTTAGCGTGCTAACCTTTTGCCCGAACATTGCCGACGAAGGAGGGTTGTGTGATGGCGGAAGTGGGTTGGGATTATGGGATGCCGCTGGACGAGATGATTGCCCGCTATCGGCAACTTTACGGCGGTCCGATTTACGATGTGTTGGAACGGCGGGGGTTGCCCAACCAAGTCCTTCACCCGTCCATCAAACCCATCCATCCCGACATGGTGTTGGCAGGGGCGGCGGTGACGGTGAAAGCCGTCATGCGACCCCGCCGTGAAGACGAGCGCCCGCCCAATCCCGTTGATTTCGTCTTCCCCGGCAGCGTCATCGTCTACAGTTCCGAAGAGCAAGTCAGCGCCCATTTTGGCGAATTGACCGCTCACGCTTGCGCCGCCAAAGGGTGCGTCGGCGTCGTCGTGGACGGCGGCTTGCGCGATTCCACCAAGCAATTGCGTATCAGCGAGTGGCGACCGTGGGCGGCGTTTTGCCGCTACACCAGCCCCATTGAACTGGCGGCGCGCCAACGCATCTTGGAAATCAACAAACCCATCTTCATGAGCGGTTCGCTGACGAGCGTCGTGGAAGTGCGCCCTTACGACTTCATCTTCGGTGACTTGGACGGTGTGATCGTCATCCCCCGCGAGATCGCCGCAGAAGTTTTGCAGGAAGCCGAAGACATCGTGCGGCGGGAAAGTCAAGCGAGAGAGGAACTCAAAAGAGGCACGCCCTTCCACGAAGTCGGGCGAAAATATCAGGTCGGGTGAGGAGCGATGGCGGAAGAAACCTTCTCCGCTTGGCTGCGGTGGGGTTGCTGGTATGCGGAGAAAAATTTGCCCCTTGCCTTCCCGAAAAGGTGGCGGGTGACGATGTGCCTACCGCGTGGCGGCAAGGACATCGGAGAGGCGGGGTTGAAAGCAGCCTTTGAACGCCCCATCGGGACGCCTCCCTTGCGGGAGTTAGCGAGAGGCAAGCGCAGTGCCGTCATCGTCGTGGACGATTTAACCCGCCCCACCCCTGCCGCTCGCTTATTGCCCTTTGTCATCGGTGAACTCGTTAACGGCGGCATCCCGAAAGAACGCATCCGCATCCTTTTGGGCATCGCTGCCCATCACCCGATGAACCGCGAGCAAATGGTTCGCAAATTGGGCAAGGACATCGTGGTGCACTTTTGGGTGCAAAACCATTGCCCCTTTGAGAACTTGGACTACCTCGGCACGACCCGCAACGGGACGCCCGTTTATCTCAACCGCGAGTTTTTGCGCGCCGACTTGAAGGTTTGCGTCGGCAGCATCCTTCCTCACGGGCATGCGGGGTTTGGTGGTGGGGCGAAACTCGTTTTGCCTGGCGTAGCGGGCATTGAGAGCATTTACCACAACCATCGCCCCGACAACGGTTTCCGAAAAGGCATGGCGTTGACGGAAGGCAACATCGCCCGTGAGGACATGGAAGAGGCGGCAGCGATGGCAGGTTTGGACGCTATCGTCAATGTCGTCCTCAATCCCCGACGAGGCATTGTCGGTTGCTTCATCGGTCACTTCATAGACGCCCATCGCGCCGGTTGCGAGTTGGCGCAGCGCGTCTATGCGACGCCCATCCCCGACGAAGTGGATGTCGCCATCTTATCGGCATATCCGAAGGACAGCGAAGTTTACCAATGCGTCAACGCCTTTGCGCCTCTCAGCAGCGCTCCCAAACGCTTCGTCCACGAGGAAGGCACAGTCGTCCTTGCGTCGGCAGGTTCGGAAGGCATGGGCACACACTACCTTGCGGGACCTGGGATGCGATTGGGGGCACATCGGACAACCTCGCCCGCCCGAGCCGCTCGCCCACAACGCCTTTATTTCACCCCGACCGTCAACGCCCACGACTTATGGCAATGGGGTTGGGATGGAGAAGCGTTGTGTCAAAGTTGGCGGGAAGTGGTGCAACGATTGCGGGAGCGTTACGGCAATGAGTGTCGCATCGCTGTCTTTCCGTGTGCAGCCATGCAGTTGGCAGAGGCATAGAAGTGGCGATTTTTTGCCGTGCTGTAAAGCGTTTCGTCAGCAGGAGGGTGGCATAATCTTAGCCGGCTTGACACCGACGGCTTGGCGGAGGTGGCGACGGTGAAAATCACCGATGTGCGGGCATGTGTCGTGCAGGGCAATTTCCCTTGGGTTTTGGTGAAAGTTTTGACCGACGAAGGCATTGTGGGCATCGGCGAAGCCTACTGGGGTATCGGCGTGCGAGACATCATCGTTCGCCTCAAACCTTATTTGGTTGGCAAAGACCCGACACAAGTGGATTGGCTCATGCACCGTTTGATGCGTTTTCTCTCTGGCAGCGGTTCGCAATCAGGCACTGTCGTCACTGCCCTCAGTGGGATTGAAATTGCCCTTTGGGACATCGCAGGCAAAGCCTTGGGCGTGCCTGTTTGGAAACTGTTGGGCAGCAAGTTCCACGACCGCATCCGCATCTATTGCGATTGCCACGCAGGCATGACGCCCGACGGCAAACCCATTTACACCCCTGAAGGTTACGCTGAGCGCGCCCGACAAGTCGTCGCCAAAGGTTTCACTGCCATCAAGTTTGACTTGGATGTCCCGACCCCATATCAAAACCCTTCCGACGACGGTTCTCCCTCCCGATATCGTGTCGCTGCCCTTTACCTCAACCGTTCCCTTTCCAACGCCGAAATCCGTTTCCTTGCTGAGTTAGTCGCTGCCGTGCGGGAAGCGGTTGGCGACGGAGTGGAAGTGGCGCTGGATTGCCATTGGCGTTTCAACACCCGCGATGCATTGCGGTTGGCAGAAGCCGTCGCCCCTTACAAGCCCCTCTGGCTGGAAGACCCGACGCCGCCTGAGAATGTGGATGCCTTGGCGGAAGTCAAGCGGGCTTCGCCCGTCCCCATTTGCACGGGCGAAAACCATTACACGGCTCATCAGTTTCGGGAGTTGATTGTCAAGCAAGCCTGCGACATCGTAGCACCCGACATCCCGAAAGTGGGCGGATTGCGGGAGACGCAGAAAATTGCGACCCTCGCCGACCTTTACTACTTGCCCTTAGCGCCCCACAATGTCGCCAGCCCCATCGCTACCATCGCCGCTTGCCATGTCTGCGCCACCATCCCCCACTTTTTGGCACTGGAATTTCACGCCATTGATGTGCCTTGGTGGGACGACTTGATCGTCGGCGAGAAGCCGCTCATTCGGGACGGCTTTATCAAAGTGCCCGATGTGCCTGGCTTGGGTGTGCAACTGAACGAGGAAGTCGTTCGTGCCCATTTGGCGGAGGGCGAGGAATTTTTCGCATAAGGTTCGCTCAAAAGGAGGGATGCTGCGATGGTGACGCCGACCCGCCCTTGGCTGGCGAAGTATCCGCCCCCTGTCCCGCCCACCCTTGTCTATCCCGAAACGCCGCTGGATGCGCTGCTGAGCGAAACCGCCAGCAAATTTCCGCAGGTGACAGCGACGATTTTTTATGGAGCGAAGTTGACTTACCGCGACCTTAACGATGCCGCCGATGCCTTTGCGGGGGCGTTGGCGTCGCTGGGCGTGCAGATGGGCGACCGTGTGGCAATTTTGCTGCCCAACATGCCGCCTTTCATCATCGCCTATTTTGGGACGGTGCGCTTGGGCGCCATTGTCGTCCAACTCAATCCCCTCTTAGCCCCCGCTGAGTTGCGGGCGGAGTTGCAAGATAGCGGGGCGACTGTTTTGGTCACCACTGAGCCACTGCTGGATAAAGCCGCCGAGGCTCTCCGTGACACGGCTGTCCGCCACCTCATTGTCACTTCGCCTGTCGCTTATGTGCCCCTTTTGATGCGTCCCGTCGTCAAACTTCGGGCGCGCCCGAAGGGTGAAGTGACCATCCCTGCAGGCGTTCAAACCCACGACTTTGAAGCCCTCCTCCATCAACGCCGCCGTCCGCCGAAAGTGGACTTTGACCCCAAAGAACAAGTCGCCGTCTTCCAATACACGGGCGGGACGACGGGCTTACCCAAAGCAGCCATGCTCACCCATTTCAATCTCGTCGCCAACGCCCACCAAATCAACGCATGGGTCTATCGCCTCAAAGACGGCGAGGAAGTGTTTTTGTGCGTCTTGCCCTTTTTCCATTCCTACGGCATGACCGTCGGGATGAACTTGGCGATTGTCAAGGCGAGCACGATGGTGCTGTTGCCCCGCTTTGATCCCGCCGAGGCAGCGAAAGCCATCGCCCAGCACAAGGCAACGCTTTTCCCCGGCGTCCCCAGCATGTATGCCGCCGTCGCCTACTCCGCCGAACGCGGGCACATTGACATCTCGTCAGTGAAGGTCTGCGTCTCAGGCGGCGCCCCGCTGCCCATAGAAGTGCATGAGCGCTTCGTGAAAGCGACAGGAGCGAAACTCGTGGAAGGCTACGGCTTGTCGGAAGCGTCACCCGTCACTCATTGCAATCCTGTCTGGGACGGAGAAAACCGCATCGGCACCATTGGGCTTCCCTTGCCCGACACCGATTGCAAAGTCATGGACTTGGAGACGGGCGAGAAAGAGTTACCCCCTGGCGAGGCAGGCGAGTTGGTCATCAAAGGTCCGCAAGTGATGAAGGGCTATTGGAACCGCCCCGACGAGACAGCGCAAACGCTGCGGGATGGCTGGCTTTACACGGGCGACATCGCCGTCATGGACAGCGACGGCTACTTCCGCATCGTAGACCGCAAAAAAGATTTGGTCATCGTCGGCGGCTTCAATGTCTACCCCCGCGAAGTGGAAGAGGTGCTGTATCAACATCCGAAAGTGTTGGAAGCCGCCGTCGTTGGCGTCCACCATCCTTTGCGGGGTGAGATGCTGAAAGCCTTCGTCGTCCTCAAGGAAGGCGAGACGGCGACGGAGACGGAACTTATCGCCTTCTGCCGTGAGCGCCTCGCCAGTTACAAAGTCCCCCGCGAGATTGAGTTCGTGCAAGAGTTGCCCAAATCCGCCGTCGGCAAAATCCTGCGACGGGAATTGCGGGCGAAAGAGGAAGGTAAGTAGGCAGATAGGCAGGGGGCAAGAGGCAAAGAGGGGCGATGATCGCCGTGCGAACTGTCCGCCTCGTTTCGCTGGATGCAGGCGGGACGCTGACCGTCGGCGTTCCTTCCCGCGAGGAACGGTTGCGCCGCGCCTGCAAATACTTCAACCTGTCGCCCGTGCCCAACCTTTCAACGGCTTTGGAAGGGTTGCGAGTCATTGAGCGCTTCTTCATCGCTGCCGCGCAGGAAGGGCAAATGGTAGACCGAGAAACGGTTCGGGAAGCCGTTCGGACGATGTTGAAGGCGATGGGTGTTTTTGGGCGTTTGGATGACCCCGCCTTGCTTTGGGACTTCGTGGAGACGCAATACGAGACGGAAACGCTGATGGATGGAGCATTGGAAACGCTGACGCTCTTGCGCCGACAAGGCTATCGCCTCGTCATCACTTCTAACGCCCCGCCCACTTATCAAGCCCGTTTGACTTCTTTGGGCTTGACAGATTTGGTGGACGCCGTTTTCCTCTCCGATGTCGTCGGCTATGCCAAACCCGACCCTCGGTTTTTCGCCTTCGTCTTGGAACGCATGGAAGCAACGCCCGAAGAAACTGTCCATGTCGGCAACTCCTACTGGCACGATGTCATCGGAGCGAAGCGGGCTGGCATTTTGCCCATCTTCTTTGACTGGCGAAAAGTTTTTCCCGATTGCGATTGCCCCCGCATCACCCATTTGCGGGAGTTGCCCTATCGCTTGGCGGAATGGCAGCACCTTTAAGGTTGCGCCATCCGCAGGAAAGTCAGCAAAGCAGCGATGGTGGATTCAGCGCCCCGATTTTCATTGGCGCCGTGCGGCTCTAAGCCATCATGGCAAGCGCCTGTCTCCAAATCGTAAAGGGCGACCCCCAGCAAGTTGCGCCCCAAAAACCATTCCCAGCAAGCCTGCGCCATCGTTCGGAAAGTTTCCTCGCCCGTCAATCGCCACGCTGTCAGGTTTGCCCAGCAAAGCCACATCCCATCTGTCGGCTGCTGAGCGAAGATCGCTTTCGTCCCGCCCTTGCGATACCAACCTCGATTGCCGACCAAACTGACACAATCTTTCTCGTCGTCCCAGCAAACGGCGTTCAAAAACCGCAACGCTTCCAACCCGATGAGGCAGTAGCACCTTTCTCCCGTCAACAAGTAAGCCCGCAGCATCCCCTCGCAAAGGGCGGCGTTATCGTAAGTCAGGGCATCGCCAAACCAGCGCCATTGACGGTCGGAATGCTCAAAGTAAGCATCGCAAAGATTGTCGGCGAGTTGCCTTGCCAAACCCATCAAAGATGGGCAACGCCCGTTGAGGGCTTGGGCTGCTTCGTGCAGCCCGACGAGGGTGTAGGCTTTAGGGCGCGGATGGCGCAGTTGGGTGGCGACGGGCAAACTGCGTTCCCAAAGGCTCAAAGCAGCCTTTTTCAGTTCCTCAGGCAACCCGCTATTCAACACCGTCCCCAATGCCCAAAGGCTTCGCCCAAAGCAATCTTCACTGCCCACCTCATCGCCGTAGTGGCGGTCATAGCGGATGAAGTTGTGGAAGCGCCCGTCATCCCGTTGGGCGTAACGCAGGAAGGCAAGGTAGCGTTGTGCCAATGACAACGCCTCTTCATCACCCGTTTGAGTGAAATGCATCGCTGCCACGATGAGGGCTCGTGCGTTGTCGTCCGTCGTGTAGCCAGATTTCGGGTCGGGCACACCGTAGAAGGTGAACTGCAAAATGCCCGTGTCGTCGGTGATGGTTTTCAAGTGACTTAGGTTCACCAAATCTGTCCCTACCTCGCTTTTCGGACGGGAAGCGATCATCGCCCATCACCTCACGACCGTTCTGAAGTCCCTCTTTCAATCCGTCCCGACAGGCTCAAGGAAAGTGGGCTTGGTGGGAAGCCGCCGCTCGGCAGGAGCACCAAAGAAAACCCATGGTCGGCGATATTCCTGAGCGAGAGCGATAAACAGTTCGGCATACTTTTTGCCCACCGCCTGCCAAGTCATCTGCCGCCCGAAAGCGTAAGCCCGCCGCTCCATTTCCGCCCGCAAAGTTGGGTTGCCCAGCAGAAGCAACAAGGCATCGACGATGGATTGCGGGTCGCGGAAGTTGACCAAAATGCCCCGCCCGTCAGCGCACAGCGCTTGGGCGTAAAGGTAGGGCGTGGAGACGATGACTTTCCCACACGCCATCGCATATGCCAGCGTCCCGCTGACAATTTGGTTCGGGTTCAGGTAAGGCGTCAGGTAAACATCCGTCGCTCGCAAATAGCGAATGAGTTCCGCCTTCGTCAGGTAGCGGTTGACGAACTGCACATGCCGCTCCAAATTGAGCGACCGCACCAACCCCTGCAATTCTTCCCGATAACTTTCACCCTCGTGCCGCCGCACATTGGGATGGGTTTCGCCCAAAATCAGGTAGAGCACTTCGGGATACTTTTCAACGACAGGCGGCAAGGCTTGAATGGCATATTCCAACCCCTTGCCACGACTGATCAGCCCGAAGGTGCTGATAACGAAGCGCCCTTGCAAGCCTAACGCTGCCTTCGCTTCTTCCCGTCCCCCGAAAGGCACATCAGGCGCCCCGTGATGGATGAGCACGACCTTGCGGGTGTTGATGCCGTAATCGCGCGCCAGCAACTCAAAAGCCAACGGGTTCATCACGACGACCTTCGCCGAACGGGCGACAAGGTGGCGGGTGATTTCGCGGAAGTTTGGGAGCGGGTTGGGCATGATAGTGTGCAAGGTCGTCACCAGTGGCTTGCGCAACAAATCTGCCGTCACGCAAATGAATTCGCCGTCTTGCCCGCCAAAGATGCCGAACTCGTGTTGCAAATTGACGACGGTTGCCGACGACTCATTGAAAAAGGTCGCCATCCGCACATGGTCGCCGTAACTGCTCTCGCGGGCAAAGAAACGGACAGGCAGTTCGTAACGACTCACCTCTTCGTCGGGTTTGACCATCGCCGCCACGATGGGTTTACCCACTAAAGGAAAGCGATGGACAGCGTTGACCAAATCGGCAGTGAAGGTGGCGATACCACATTCGCGAGGGATGTAAGTGCCGATGTAACCGATGTCGGGGAAAAACCGCTCTGCCGTCATCCTTCGGGGCATCGTCCCGATCATTGCGATCACCTCCGTCCGACAGGTTTTTTTTCGCAGACCCCGCCGCACTTCGGCGACCGCCTGAAGCCCACTCAGCCGTCACGCAGCGACACCCGCACTTATCCTCTCGCTGCAGCCGTAAGCGCGGTCAGGTTCAACGGCAGCGTTGTCTTCCACTTCACAGCGAGAACCCAAAATGCATCGTTCAACTTTTGCGCCTTTCCCGACCACGCATTCGTCCCACAAAACTGCCTCACGAACGATAGCGCCTTCTTTGACAATCACCTTGCTTCCCAGAACCGCCAACGGACCGACGGTTGCTCCCTCTTCAATCACGCAACCGTCTCCCAACAAAACAGGTGGTTCAATTTTCGCCGTCGGCGAAATTTGCCCATTCTCGCCGCCCCAAACGCCCCGCCGAAGTTCTTTGCCCGCAATGGGCAATGGCGCTTTACCGCTTAGGACATCAAAGTTGGCTTGCATGTAATGCTCCACCTTGCCGATGTCCAGCCAGTAATCGTTCGGGAAAGGGACGGCGTAAAAGGGCGCGCCCATTTCCAGCAACTTCGGGTAAAGCCCCCGCTCTACCGAATAGGGTTGCCCCGCAGGGATGTGGCGGAGCACTTCCCCCTCGTAAAGGTAGATGCCTGCGTTGATCAGATTGCTCGGCGCCGTTTCCTTCGGTGGCTTTTCAATGAACGCTTGAACTCGCCCATCTTGATCGGTCACGACGACACCATAACGGCTGGGATCGTCCACTGGCGTCAAAGCGATGGTCACCAACGCCTCCTTTTGCTCATGGACGCACAACAGTTCCCGCAGCGGGATAGTCGTCAGGATGTCGCCGTTGAAGACGAAGAAACGGTCACCCAGTAACGGTTCGGCATTTTTGATGGCGCCAGCGGTGTCCAACGGTTGCTCTTCCACGACAAACTCGTATTTGGCTTTGCCGTTTCGTTTCGCAAGGTGATTGGCGATCGGGTCGGGCAAATAGCCCATCGCAAAGACGATGTGGGTGATGCCGTTAGTTTCCAAGTAATCCACGAACCGCTCAATGAAGGGGATGTTGGCGATGGGCACCATCGCTTTCGGGATGTGGTAGGTCAACGGGCGCAACCGCGTCCCGAATCCACCGACCAACACCAACGCCTGCATCGTTTCCGTCACCTCCCCTTCACGAAGTTTTTCAACAGATGGTCAAAATCGGCAAATCGGGTTAGAGAACTCGTCCATACTTGTCCTCGTAGCGAACGATGTCGTTTTCGTCAAAGAAGCCGAAAGAGATTTCCAACACGCGGTAAGTTTTGTCTTCGCCGATGAGTCGATGCTTGGCGCCTTGCGGGATGAAGACGAGTTCCATTGGCTTGGGGCGCAAAACTCGCCCATCAATTTCCACGCACGCCCCTTCGTCCAACGGCACCCAAAGTTCGCTGCGACGGTGGTGCGATTGCAAACTCGTTTGCTCGCCCGCTTTGACTTCCAAAATTTTCACCGTCACGGGCTCATTGAGCACATACTGGATGAACCGCCCCCAAGGTTTTTCCACGATGAGCGGTTCAGGCGGTTCCTTGCGCAGTTCAGGGTAAGTCGTCACAGTCTCTTTCACTTCCGCCATCGTTGTTCACCCCCTTCATTTTTCGGCAAATCGTGAGGTCGGCAAATCGGCAGTTCGGGAGTAAGGCGTTCATTGTTTTTGCAGAGAACGAATGAGGCGGTGAAGCATCTTGCCAACCCGTTCACAGTCGGAAAGTATCGGCGCTATTGCCTCTTCAGAAGCCAATCCTACACGGGTTGCAAGGAGCAAGTAGGTTTCCAATTCCTTTTGCGACCCTTGAGCAAAGCGCAAAAATTGCAAATACTCGCGTCGGCTTTCACGACCATAACCCTCGGCAATGTTGGCTGGCACAGATATTGCTGCCCGACGAATTTGCGCTGTCAAGCCGAACATTTCTTCCTTCGGGAAAGATTTCGTTAGGCGATAGCACTGCTCCGCTACAACCATCGCAGCCTGCCAAACCTCTAAGTCACGATATGACCTAACCGCCTTTGTCATCATTGCGCTTCAACACCTCCTTGCATCCCGACCTCCCGACCTGCCGATTTTCCGACCTGCCGAATTCACGCCGCCTTCAACCATTCATCCAACTGCACTTCGGGATACGGCTTGAGGGCGTCGGTGATGAGTTGGTGCAGGCGTTTCAGGGCTTCAGGTGTTTTCCCTTCGGCGCGCAAAATCAAGGCAGGTTCGGTGTTGGAGGCGCGCACAAGCGCCCAACCGTCATCAGTGACGACGCGGGCGCCGTCCACATCAATGACCTGATAACCGCTGTGCTTGAAGTGCTCCACGACTTTGGCGACGACATCAAACTTGACGGCATCGTCGCAATGGACGCGGACTTCAGGCGTGGCGTAATAGCGGGGCACATCCGCCAACAACGCTGAAAGTGGCTTGTCTGTGTGGGAAAGGATGCGGAGCAATCGGCAGGCAGCGTAAAGGGCGTCATCGTAACCGAAATACTCGTCGGCGAAGAAAAGGTGACCACTCATCTCGCCTGCCAACAACGCCCCCTCCTCGTGCATCTTCGCCTTGATAAACGAATGCCCTGTTCGCCACAAAATCGGGACGCCACCGTGCTTTGCGACATCCTCCAACACCGCCTGCGAGCATTTCACTTCCACGATGATTTTTGCGCCGGGATGCTTTTGCAACACCTCTCGGCTGAACAGGATCATCAACTGGTCGCCCCAAAGGATGTTGCCCTGTTCGTCCACGACGCCCAGCCGATCGCCATCGCCATCAAAGCCCAAACCCACATCGGCGTTGACTTGTTTGACCATCGCAATCAAATCGCGCAAGTTCTCTGGCTTCACAGGGTCGGGCAAGTGATGAGGGAAGTTGGGGTCAGAATCGCAGTAAAGTTCCACGACTTCGCAACCCAACGCCCGCAGCAACTTGGGGGCGAAATGGCTTGCCGTCCCGCTGCCACAATCCACCACGACTTTCAATCGGTGCTCGCCCAAGCGAATGTGCTGAGTGACCCAAGTCAAATAATCGCTGAAGGCATCGCGCTGCGTGACCGAACCGCTACCGCTTTCAAAGTCCTTTGCCTCCATCATTTGGCGCAACTGCTGGATTTGCTCACCGAAGAGCGTCCCCTGCCCCCAAACCAACTTGAAGCCGTTGTATTGGGGTGGGTTGTGGCTCGCCGTCACCATGACGCCCCCATCCATTTGCCAACAACGGCAAGCGAAGTAGAGCAGGGGCGTGATGACTTCGCCGATGTCCACGACCTCGCAACCTGTCGCCATCAAACCTTCCACGACCGCTGCGTGCAATTCGGGCGAACTTTTTCGGTTGTCATGCCCGACGACGACTCGGTTAATGCCATTGCGCCGACACAAAGTCCCATAGGCGCGACCGATGAGGCGGGCGATGTCAGGCGTTAAGTCGTCGCCAGCGACCCCACGAATGTCATACTGACGGAAGATCAGCGGATTGAGACGCATACTCCCCACCTTCCCTTTGAGAAGTCCGACCATGAAAAGCAGCAAAGGCGAAAGCGACAAAGCGGTCAAGGCTGAGTCGGGAGTTGTTCGGTCTTTGCGGTCGCCTAAAAGAATAACGCATTAAGGGCAAGTTGTCAACGGATAGGCTCAAAGGAGGCGTCTCAGTCGGCGCTCCCGCAACGCTTCTACGGTCAAAAAGTGGCGGGGCTCTAAGCCGACGAGGTGGATGAGTTGCTCCACCCACCGCAAGTTGCCGACACCGTGAAGGCTGTGAGCATCGCTGCCGACGACAAACTTCACGCCCGCATCGGCGACGATTTCCACGATGGCAGCGTAATCGCGCAAAGTCTGCATCGGCGAGGCATCAGGAAACCACCACCAAAGGGTGTTGTTTAACTCAAAGGCTTTTTCGCCTTCACGGAAGGCGGCAGCGATTTCCCGCACTGCCGATGCTGCCAACCGAGACAAAGGCAATGGGGTCGGGAAGCGTCCAAGGTTGAAAGGATGGGCGATGACATCCACCAAAGGGTTGAGCGCCAAGTTGCCGTAAGCGTTGACCAAATGGCGCTGCAATTTCACCTCATCTTCAGGGGGAGCGATAGCGATGCCGACGGTGCTCCATTCAAGCCCGCAAAGGACGACATCCAGCGAACGATAAAGTTCGGGGGTGACAGTCGTTTCGCCCCGCAAGTTGAGCAAGGGCGCTTCCACGCCCGCCAACACCCGCGCCCGCACCTTGCCCCGAACGGCTCCCACTTCGCGCAAAAAGGCGCCCACCCAGTCGGTGTGGACATTTCCCCATCGGTCGGGTTCTAAATGGTCGGTAAGGGCGATGGCGTCCAAGCCGACGGCATCGGCTGTCCTTGCCATCTCCCAAACGCTGTCGCGCCCGTCAGAGAAGGTCGTGTGGGTGTGAAAGTCGTAACGCATCACCCATCACCTTGCGGGCATCATCGGTCGTCGGCGTTTCGTCCTTCCATCGCCCATGCCTTCAGGCGCTGCAAATCGTCTCGGGTTTGAGCGATGACTTGTTGCGCGTTCCAACCTGCATATTCGCTGTGGACGGAAATCAGTCCCTCAAAGCCCATTTGATGCAAGCAGCGAAAGAAGGACCGCCACTGAACGATGCCATCGCCGACAGGCACCACTTTCACCCGCCATGCCCCTTGTTCGTTGACCAAGGCGAAATCTTTGCAGCCGACGACCCGCACTTTTTCACCGAGCCATTCCAACCCTTGCTGCCAACCCATCAAGCCCCCTTCAACGGCAAGGTGCCCCGCATCGGCGTAAGCGGCGACTCGTTGGGCGTCAAAGGGACGAAGCAATTCCGCCAAGACAAAGGGTGAAGCCGTCAAGTAGGCACCCGAATGAGTGTGCACGGCGACGCAAATGCCGTAGCGTTCCGCCAGTTGGGCAAACCCATCAAGGGAGCGGCGCACCTCGTCCATAAGCGCCCTAAGCGTCCCGAAAGTGCTGTAGCGCCAATAGCCCAATTTGATGAACTGAACGCCACAATCGGCGGCGACGGTGAAGACTTCTTTGACAAACGGTTCGTTGGGGTCGGTGAAATGGGTGGTGATCATCGGGACGGAGAGGCGAAAGCGTTGGAGGGTTGCGACGGCGTGAGGAAGTTTTTGGGTGGCTTGGTCAGGTTCAATGTGCCCGTTGGGGCGGACGGTCAAGTCCACGCCGTCAAAACCCAAGTCAGCGACCGCTTCGCCCAACTGTTCAAAGTTCAGTTCCTGCAAGTGCTTGGAAAACATCAGCCACTGCCACATGGTCAAGTTGCCCTCCGTTTTTGCCGTTCCCATCGGACCGACAGGTAAGCCAAAAAAAAGAGCGCAAAAGCGATTGTCATCACCAATAGGGCTTTCCATGCGACCGAGATGGTCAAGGGATTTTGCAGGATCAAAAAGTCCAGCCGTCCGATGAAGAGGGAGAAGCGCCCCATGACGGTGTTGCCGAAGACGATGCCAAAGGTGAGCATCAAAAGCCATCGTCCCAGACGGGCAGGGGCGCGGATGGCAGGATGGCGGTGCTCAATGCTGAAGAAAAAGTAGGTCATGACGCAGAGCAGGACGGTGACGAAGATAGCGTTGTTGACGGCGGTCTTGAAAGGAACGCCGAGGACGGGCTTGATGGAACTGTAAATTTGCGGTCCGGCTTCCAAGACGAAGGCTTTGAAGGTGTAGCCAGCACCTAAACCCATAAGGACGCTGAGCGCCATGCGGCTCATCCAAGCAAAACGCGGGATAAGGACGGTGTAAAAGAGCAAGCCCCAAACGAAGGCGAACGCCCACCACCAGCGATAACCGATGCAGTGACGCCAATCATCCAAGTGGATGACGACACCTGCCTGCTGGACAGCGGGATTAGCGATAAGTTCCAATGCGTTGACGCCGCTAAGGACGCGATAACGCCCGACTTTTTCAAAACGCCGATAGGGTTCACCCGTGATGCGGAAATCTCGCCGCAAATCCAGAACGAATTGCCGCCAGCCCACAAAGTTTGTCGGCAATTGTGCTGTTAGCACGGCGTCTTTTTGTGTGTCGGGGTTGCGCAAGCGGATGCGAAAAGTCAACATGCCGTCGGGCACTACCTTGTCCGAGCGCAACCAAAGGCGCAAGTAATTGGGTGTCCCCCAATCGGTTGGCACTTTGGTCAGGAGCAAGCGGGGAGATTCTCGGGGCGACCAACGCCATGCCCCGTCGCCTTCCCGCTTGATCGTTCGGTCCAAGACGACGCCCTTGAGGTTCGGCGACTTGTCAAAGTTGGCGATGACGCCACTGCTTTCCGTCATCATCGCCCGCCACCAGACGGGCTCCAAAACATCGCGGATGGCGATGAACAAGCCATAACCGACAGCCAAACCGATGAAGAAATGTTCCAGCAACCGATAGAGGCGATTTTCGGCGTAAAGGATCGTCAAGATGCCAAGGGTGCAGAAAGCGCCGAGCCAATAAATAGCGGCAAGCAATCGGTCTTCAGCGATCGTTGGCAACATGCCCTCTCCCCCTTCACAGACGCTGCGCCGAGGGGCGGCGGGAAAGCCACATCCCCAAGTTGCCCAGCAAAATCAGGATGATGACAAGGGCATGGGCGACCGATTGGGCGACCATCCCGCGCATGCCCAACCCGTTTTGTTGCAGCAAGGCCTCATATTCGGCAGCCCCCTTGAGCCCGGGCAAAATGCCCACCAATTGTTTGGCTTCCAAGTAAGGGAACAACTCAGGGACGATGATGCCCGTGCAACCTTCAATGAGGGGCACTTTAAACTGCGCCCAAAAAGTTTGCACATAGGAGGGCAAAACCCCTGAACCCGTGAAGATAGCGACCAAACCGATATCTTGAGCGGATCGGACTTGCCTCATCATGGGCAGTTCCGACAAGGGAATGCGTTTGGTGTCCGTCGGGAAAGTTTCCCAGACACTGCGCCCCATCCGTTCCAAAGTCGGTGCACCGCCGGGCAAATAGCCCAAGTTGACATAATCGCGCCCATATTTGTAGCCGTATTTTTCGCCGATAGTTCGGGAGTAAAGTTCGGCAATGGTCACCCCTTGTGGAGCGATTAGGCTTAAGATGACGAACTTCTTTTTGCGCCGCATCAGGTGCTCCAAGACTGTCCGCAGTTGTGGTCCGTTCTCGCCGACAGTGCCCGTGTCAAAATCGGCGGCGATCAAAACGACTTTCTCATCGGGCACATTTTCTACCGCCTTGAAAGCCGCTTGGGTGGGCGGCGTCGGGATTTGCGGCATCCTCAATTGCAGGACGATGGGTAAGGTCAATGTTGCTGCGACGGCAAGGTAGATGTAGCGGCGATCAATGTCTTGGAAACGGACAAGCCAATGGGCAAAGTCTTCCATGACCGATCCCTCCTATTGCCCCCCGATGGTGAAGGTGCGTTCCAAACTCAGGATGATGCGCACCGCCATCGCCAAGGAACCGACCCACAAGCCGAAAACGATTGCCCGCATCGTTGGGGCATTCACTTGCGTTTGCAACCAATGGGAAAGTTTCTCTAACCGCAACCAAGCCAACGGACTTTGTTCAGGAATCCAGCCCGTCAACCATTGTTGACCGATGGGCACATTCGCCAACATGACGACGATCGCTGTCGCCATCAACAAACCTGCTTCCAAAGTGCGGATGCGGAAAGCCCGATAAGCGGCGCTAACGATAAAGAACGCTAACAAGGCGAAGATGGTGGCGTTGAGGGATTGGAGGGCGCCTTCAAAGAAGAGGCGAAAGGCTGCGTCCCAAAAGCCCACCGTCCCGATGGCTTCTTTGGGCACTGCCTGCGCCCAAAGGGTAGGTTTGTAGTGGGAAATCAAGCCGATGACCAACATTAGCAAGAAGCCAGAAAAAAAGGCGAGGCTGAAGGGAGCATTGGAAGTCCAGCGTAGCAAATGCCGCCCGTGAATGATCAAAAGGTTGATGATGCCCAAGCCGAAGGTGAAGGCTGCCATCAACCTCAGGAAATCGGCGACAGAGTTTCGCCAAGGTGTCAGGAAGTTATGATAGGGGATGAAAAATTCCAGCGGGAAATAAAGTCCTGCAAGGAAAGTCAGGACGGCGATGACCCTGTGGCGAAGGGGTGGGGCAAGTTGATGGAGGAACGCCAGAACTGCACCGCTGACTAAGATCGCCCCCACGACGAGCAGACCGCTCAACCAAAGATTGCGCACAGGCTCCAGCATCGGATGTCACCCCTTTCTCGCCCCTCACTCAAGTCGGGAAGGTCAAAAACTTCACGATGATGGGAGGTAGCCATTTCGTGCCCACCGTCGCCGCTAAGATGAAGGTGGCAAGGGCGATGCGGCAAATATCCTGCCCCCAAACGCTCCCGACCAAAATCGGTTCTCTGGTCAAGTAAGCCGTGACGGCATAGTATTCCTCACCGATGACGGTGAAATCGCAGGCGGCGATGAAGAAGGGAATTTGGAGCGTGGACGGAGTGCCAGCGATCTGGATCGCCCCCAACCGTTGACCGATTTCCGCCAAAATCAACGATTCGGCGGCGAAGGTGCCGAAGAAGAAGGATGAGGCTACCCGCTCCCGCTCCATCAACCCGATGACGCCCGACGCGAAGGCGAATTGCTCTCCTGACAAAAATCGCACATCTTCAGGACGGAAGACCTCACCAGCCCCTGCTTCTGCGTAGGCTTCCCGCAACACCTGTTCCGCCATCGTCAAGATCACCGTGTTGGTGACGGGGACGATGACGCGGTTGCGGTAGCGGGCAGCCGAGCGGGCGATGTGACCAGCGATGGCGATGGCTTGAAAAGTGGGGACATCAATGTCCGCTAACCCTGGCACAAACAAGATAGGACGCCCCATCTCCACAGCCCGTCCGACAGCCTCTTCCATCGCATCAATGGCGGGGAGTCGTCGGATATGCAGTTGCCTGCCTCGCGCCGAAAGCCAAATGCCCAACCCCACCATCGCTGTCAACACCCACACCAACCAAGGATAAACGGTGCCCCAATCGGCGTGCTCCATCAACCCCTCACCCCTTCGGGCGAACCGTTTTTGCCCTCGCTCAGGGCTTCAATGCGCTGGATGAGCCGCTCAATTTGCGTCGGGTCGGAAAGTAATTCACCCAACGCGTTCGTCCTTTGAACGCCCCAGAAAAGCGCCCAGATCGGCATCGTCATCCAAACGGCGTGCCCTAACAAGTTCGCCAAAGGTTTGTGCATCTCCAAAAACAAGATGGCAGGCACTTCCATCCCTCGCCGAACGACCGCCTGAGCGACTTGCTCTAATAACTCTTCCCATCGCTGCTGGTTCATCCCCTTCATCCCCCAAAGTAGATGCGAAAGATGATTGCCAACACGCCCGAAAGGATCATCAACATGAAACCGAACAGCCATTTTTCCAGTCGGTCTAACCGCTGCTCCAATCGGTCTATCCGCTGCTCTAACTGCTGAAAGCGCTGGTCGGTTCGCTTCTCCAACTCCTGAAGGCGCTGGTCAAAGTGCTGCTCCAACCGTTGGAAGCGTTGCTCCGCCCGCCTCTCCATCTGTTGGAAGCGTTCATCGGTTCGCTTCTCCATTTCCTGAAAGCGCTGGTCGGTTCGCTTCTCTAACTCTTGGAAGCGTTCATCCATCTCTTGAAAGTGCTCATCCGTTCGCCTCTCACTTTCCTCTATGCGTTGATAGACCTGCTGGAAGCGTTCATCCATCCGCCTCTCCATCTCTTGAAAGCGCTGGTCGGTTCGCTTCTCCAACTCTTGGAAGCGTTCATCCATCCGCCTCTCCATCTCTTGAAAGCGCTGGTCGGTTCGCTTCTCCAACTCTTGGAAGCGTTCATCCATCCGCCTCTCCATCTCTTGAAAGCGCTGGTCGGTTCGCTTCTCCAACTCTTGGAAGCGTTCATCCATCCGCCTCTCCATCTCTTGAAAGCGCTGGTCGGTTCGCTTCTCTAACTCCTGAAAGCGCTGGTCGGTTCGTTTTTCGCCTTCGTCTATGCGCTGAAGGACGAGTTGGATTTGGGCTTCAAAGTAGCGTTCAAAGTAGGGGGGCAATTCTACGGCAAACGGTCCGAGGACTTTGGCGAAGGCGCGCAGGAGGCGCTCCGCCTCCTCCTCCGTCACCTGAAGGACATTCGCCAATTCTGCGACGATGCTCTCTCGGTTCATCGCCATCCCCTCTGGCGGTCGGTCACTTCGTGCACGAAGTCCACCAACCGAGCGACGATGGACGGATCAGTTTGAGGCAAGATGCCATGCCCCAGATTAAAGATGTGCCCCGCTTTGCCTTTCGCTCGTCGCAAGATGTTCATAGCGTGTCGCTCCACGACCGCCCAATCCGCCAACAATACGGCGGGATCAAGGTTGCCTTGCACGGCGACGGCGAAGTCCAAGGTTTGCCACGCTTCGTCCAACGGGACGCGCCAATCCAACCCGATGACTTCGCTCCCCACTTGGCGCATCAGCGGCAACAAAGTCGCCGTCCCCGTCCCGAAAAGGATGCGAGGCACCCTTAAGGGCGCTGTGCGTTCAAAAAGTTGGCACATGTGAGGCAGGACGAACTCGCAATAGTCCATCGGGCTTAAATAGCCGACCCAACTGTCAAAAATCTGGACGGCATCCGCTCCTGCTTGCACCTGAGCGGTGATGTAACGGACGACCGTTTCAGTTAATTTCGCCATGAGTTGGTGCCAAGCATCGGGATGGCGAAACATGAAGGCGCGGGTCTGGGCGAAATCGCGGGACGGTCCACCTTCCACCAAGTAACTTGCCAGCGTAAAAGGTGCCCCTGCGAAACCGATGAGAGGCAACCCGTTCAACTCCCCCTTGACAATCTGGATGGCTTGCATCGTCGCAGGGGCGATAGCGTCGTCATCGGGCACGGACAACTTTTGAACATCGTCAGGGGAACGGAGAGGATGGGCGATGATTGGACCGACCCCTTCCTGCACCTCAAAATCAACGCCCATCGCTTCCAATGGTGTCATCAAGTCGGCGAAGATGATGGCGGCATCTAAAGGGAAGCGGCGCAAGGGCATCAAAGTGACTTCCGCTGCCAATTCGGGGTGACGGCACAATTCCATCAGCCCGTAGCGTTCCCGCAGACGGCGATATTCGGGCAGGTAGCGTCCTGCCTGTCGCATGAACCAAACAGGGGTGCAATCGGTCTCTTGGCGGTGGCAGGCCCGCAAGAAGCGGTCGGTCATGAAGGCTCCATCACCCCATGCATTCTTTTTGGCGCTTTTTCTGTCGCCCTTTAGGCTTTCAGGCTATCAGGTGCGGATGCCTCCCCGTCGCCTTTGAGGCGGAGAAGGGGGCAATTCCTCCTGTCCTAAAACTTCCATCGCTGCCTGCACTTTGGGCGTCAAGAAAATGGGGGCTTTCGCCCGCAGCGCTAAGGCAATGCTGTCGGACGGGCGGGCATCCAATTCCTTAAGCCCGTCGCTGGTTCGTAGCACTAAGGTCGCATAGAAAGTGTTATCCCGCAAGTCGTGGATGACGACCCGCTCCACTTTTGCTTTCACCGCTTGCAGGGCGGCATAGAAAAGGTCGTGGGTCATCGGACGGGGAAAAGAGATGTCGTTGAGGGCAGCGGCGATGGCTAAGGCTTCTGAATCGCCGACCCAAACCCGCAACACTTTCTCGCCTTTCTCAGGGGCTAAGACGACAACCTTCGCCCCGATGGGGTCGTTGTAGACTTGCTTGACTTTCACGGGCAAAAGGTCATCGGCGGCTTGGGCAAGTCCCGCTTGACGGACAGACCGCCAACCCAAAACGCCTACCCCACCAAAAACTGCTCCCGCCCCTGCCAACCGCAGCATCGTGCGCCGCGACAGTTTCATCGCCTTTCACCTCCCTCGTTGAATTGCGTCGCCGTCATTTTAGCAGCGTCTTGGTCGCGAATGATAGGGGCGAAGTGATCGGGCAACAAGGTTTGCAAGACGAGTTTGATAGCACCTGCCACAGGCACTGCCAACACCATCCCCAAGATGCCCATCATCGTCCCTCCCGCCGTCACGGCAAAAAGGACGGTCAACGGATGCAAACCCACCCGTTGACCGACGACTTTAGGCATGATGAGCCAGTCAAAGACTTGGTTGATGGCGATTAACCCGACGGCTACGACAAGAGCGCAAAGGACAGGATGATGTTGGGCTGTCGTGTAAGCCGCCAACGCTCCTGTCAAGGTTGTCACCAACGCTCCAAAGTAAGGGACGGCGTAAGAGGCGCCGCCCAATGCCCCGATGGCTAAGGCAAATTGCATCCCGAACACCTGTTGACAAATCGTCAGGAAAGCGATGTCGGTGATGCCGACGACAAGGCAAAGGGCGAGGTAGCCCCGCACATAACGCCCGACCAAAGCGCCGATGTCGCGGGCTAAATTCGCCCCGACCTCCCGATATTCAGGCGGCACCCACCATCGCACGCGTTCCCGAAGGGGATCGTAAATTTGCAGGGCGTAGAAGGCGATGAGGGGCACAAGGATGAGGGAAAGAAGCCCTGAAAGGGAAGATAGGACGCCTTGCAAGGAAGCGAGTAGCCATTGGCCCAATTGCTCGCCGACCTGTTGCAGCGATTGCTCCACGAAGGGAGGCAAATCGCCCCTTAGGATGCGCCGCTCTATGGTGTCAAGCAATTCTTGTGCCAGCAGGTAGTAGCGTCCCTTCGGGGGCAAGCAACCTTGCACTAACTCCGTCGCTTGCCCGATCAGCGGTGGGAGAACCAGTAGCAAAACAAAGAACGCCAGCAAAGCGAAGAGGAAAAAGATGACCGTCGTCGCCATCCCCCTTGACAGCCCCCGCTCCTGCAGGCGATCCACGAGGGGGTCTAAAAGGTAAGCGAGGAAGAAGCCCAACAAAAAGAGGGGAAGGATGGAACGGATGCGCCAGAGGAAAAGGGCGACCACAAAAAGCCCGATGAGAAGGGCGAGGCGACGCAACCATCGCACCTGTTCGGGCGTCCAAGGGCTGGTGGGCTGACTCGTCCTTGCCTCATCGCCCATCGCCTTCATCTTCTCCCTCTTTTGGGGGACGCTGTTTTCGGCGCCGCCGTTTAAGAGGCGCCATCGCTTCTTCGCCCTTGATGTTTAACTGCCCCCGCAAATACGCCTGCATCTTCTGCAGCGCCCGCCGCAAAAGCCGAGAGACATGCATTTGGGAGATGCCGATGTGTTGGGCGATTTGTTGCTGAGTGAGGTCGTCGTAAAAGCGCATCTGAACGATTTTTCGCTCCCGCTCATCCAAAAGGCTCATGGCTTCCTCAATCAATTGACGCTTTTGCCATCGTTCCATCTCCTCGTTTTCCGACGCCGCCAGCAATTCGGCGAGGGATTGGGGTCGGTCATCGTCGTCGCTCATCATCTCCTGCTCCAATGACATGACCTCGTAAGCGTTAGCAGCCTCCAAGGCTTCAATGACTTGCTCTTCGCTGACGCCCAATTCCTGCGCTAACTCCGCCATCGTCGGCGGTCGCCCCAGTTGTTGCGTCAGGGCATCTATGAGTTTGTAGGCGCGTTGATTGAGTTCCTGAAGCCCACGCGGTAAATGCATCGTCCAAGCGGCGTCCCGAAAATGCCGTTTTAATTCCCCCAAGATGGTCGGGATGGCGAAAGTGATGAACTTCGTCCCCCGATCGGGGTCATACCTGTCAACGGCGTTGATGAGCCCATAAAGGGCGACTTGAATGAGGTCTTCCAAAGGTTCGCCCCGCCCCATGAATCGCCTCGCTAACGCTTTCGCCAAATCCATATGGCGAAAGATCAACTCGTCCCGCACCTTTGGGTCACGAGTGTGCTTCCAGAGGCGAAACAATTCGTCGGTGTCCATTTGTCGCAGTTGCCAGTCGGTCATCGCCCCCGCCCCCATTTTCGTCAACCGACTCGGCGCTTGACCATTCGGACGATTGTCCCTTGCCCCTCAGCGGACTGCAAGATCACTTCATCCATGACCGCTCGCATAATTATCGTCCCCAAGTTTGTTTGCGCCCCTCTGGGAATGCCCCGTCCCAAATCCCGCACCTCAATAACGAGGGCGTTCTGCTCTGCCCAACAACAAACGGTGAAATGCTTGCCTTTCCGATCCTCATAAGCATGCTGAAGGACATTGGTGCACGCTTCCGAAACCGCCAATTTGATGTCCTCCACTTCGTCCAAGCCAAAGCCCAGTTGCGATGCGAAGGTGGCACACGCCAAGCGGGCAACGGCAATCAGTTCCGGTTCGCATGCCAATTGCAACTCCATCCGCCATTGCCCGACGGTCGGTGGCAGGCTGACAGGCGTTGCCACCCGTTCGCTGACGGACGGCTGCGGCGTGATGGGCTGAACCTCCAAGCGTTCCCGCTCTTCCGCTATCCGCCATTCTGTCAAGGCATCGCTGACGGTCGGGAAGTTGGGTAAGGTGTCCAATAAGCCGAGGGTTTCCAGCAACTTGCGCAAGCGGGGTTGCCGAAGGACGACGGCAAATTTCAAGTTGTTGTTTTCCGCCTCGCCCCACGCCCGCATCAACGCCCCGATGCCCGAACTGTCCATGAAATCCACGCCGTCCAAGATGACGATAAGCCCCCGCTCCGCTTGGCGGATGGCGTTGTCCAACGCTTCCCGCACTTCGTCTTGCACGGCAGCGTCCAAAGTGCCGTGAAACTCTAAGACGACAATGCCTGTTTCTGGCTCGCGGGTTGCGATGCGCAACGGCATCGGTCATCACCTCGCTCCGTCGCCTGCCGAAACGCCGCCCCTTTTTTACCCGCTTCTTCCTTGCCCTACCCCGATTGGCTAAAGCCCTTTCACGGGCGTCCCGTAAGGGATCAGGACAGGCACGGGGCGCGCCGAATCTACTCCCACGATTTTCCATTCGTCACCGACTTGACGGACACGAAAAGTTTGCCGCTCCGTTCGGTCGGCGAACACCAACTCGGCGACAATGCGCCAATCCCCTTGCCCATCTTTTTTCGGCTCAAAGACGGTGATGCCTTTGACGGGAGCGATCATTTGCCGCAGGGAAGTTGAGAAAGCGTGGTCACCTTGCTCTTGCGCCACCTTCTCCAAACGCTCCCGCAACTTGCCCGCAAAGCAATCCAAGTAGCGGCGGGCATCGCCTTCCCGACAGGCTTGCACCATCGCCCAAATCACGGCGTCAGGTTGCGTTTCCGTCGGCGGTGGAACGGTTCGCCGGTGAGTCCACCAAACGAGAGCGCCCAGCACGAAGGCGGTGACGAGCATCGGAAGCCAACGCGGGTGTCGCTCCATCCCTTTTCACCTACGGTTGGCGGCGCACCATCCCGACATCCAGTTGACCGCTTTGGGCGTCCACGATGACCTTTTTCAGGCGGGGCAAGATTTCTTCCATCGCCTCAAGGTAAAGCCGAGCCGCCGTTACATCTTTCACCTTGCGATACTCCGACCAAAGTGCCAGAAAGCGAGCGGCATCGCCTTTCGCCTCAGCGATGCGTCGCTCCCGATAGGCGAGGGCTTCGTTGATGACCCGTTGCGCTTCCCCTCGCGCCTGCGGCAGGACGGTGTTGGCGTAGGTTTGGGCTTCCAGAAGGCGGCGGTGACGCGTCTGGCGCGCTTGCGTCACGGCTTCAAAAGCATCCTTGACAGGATCAGGCGGGGCGACCCGCTCCAAAGTGACGGCGACAAGGGTGATGCCGATCCGATAGCGCTCTTCCAAAATTCGTTGCGCCTTCCTTCGCACCCGATTTTGCAGGGCAATCTTGCCCGTCGTCATCACTTCGTCCACAGGCATTTGCGCCACTTCTTCCGCCAGCACCGTTTCCACGACCCGCCGAACGATGCCCTCGGCATCCGATGCCGCAAAAAGGAAACGGACGGGGTCGTGGACGGTGAACTGAGCGACAGTGCGCACGATGAGGATGTTTTGGTCACCCGTCAAAAATTGTGCCATCGCAGGGTTGGCTTGCCGCCCCATCAACGCTTCCGCCGCTTCCATCCCGATGGTCAAGCGCCGAACTTGTCGCACCTTGACCTTATCCAAGCGGGTGAAGGGGAAGGGCGGGCGATAGTGCAACCCCGGCGGGACGCGCCCCTGCCAAACCCGCCCCAACAACCGCACCACGCCGACTTCCTCACTGCCGACGATGTAAAACCCGCTGAGCAAGTAGACGAGAACGAGACCAAACAGCCAGCGCATTTAGCACCACCTTCGTCATTTTCTCCCCCGTGTCAGCAACTGTAGAAACTCCGAGTCAGACGACAACACGACGGTCGTTTTGTCGTCCATCGCCTTCTTGTAGGCGTCCAGCGTCCGAAGCATCTTGTAAAACTGCGGGTCGCGGGAGAAGGCTTGACCGTAGATGCGAGCGGCTTCGGCATCCCCTTCGCCCTTGATGCGCTCCGCCTGCCGATAGGCATCGGCGAGGATGCGTTCTTTCTCTCGGTCGGCTTCCGCTTTGATGCGGGTGGCAATCTCTTCGCCTTCCGCCAAGTAGCGCTTGGCGATGCGTTCCCGTTCCGCCCGCATGCGGGCAAAGACGGCTTCTTTGTTCTGCTCAGGGAAGTTGAGCCGCTTGAGCCGAACATCCACCAACTCAATCCCGTAAAGGCGAAGGGCATCTGGGCGACATCGCTCCCGCACTGACTCGGCAAGTTCCGTCAGCGCCGTCCGTTCTCCGTTGTCGGCAACTTCTGATCGGACGGCGACCAAGCGACCCAACTCGTAATTGCCCATCGCCGCCGCCAACTCCGACCAGACCAAATCGTGCAATCGCGCTTCCGCCCCCAAGTTATCGCCGACGCTTTGCAGGAAGCGGACGGGGTCAGCGATGCGCCAGACGACGAAGGCATCCACGACGAGGTTCTTTTTGTCGCCCGTGAGCATCTCTGTCGCAGGCGGGTTGTAGATTTGCAGGCGCTTGTCAAACTTGCGGACGCTGTCTATCGGCAACCGAAGGTGCAACCCCGCATCACCGACGACCCGCACCAATCTCCCAAACCGCACGACCATCGCCCACTCCGTCTCGTCCACCGTGAAAAAGCATCGGGCAATCAGCAAGACTATCACCACTGCCGATGCGACTTGCGCCATCCGTCGTTTCGCCAATTCGCTCATCCCTTGTCACCCCTTTGTCGCTTCAATGCGGTGGCATGGGCGTTTGGGTTTGTTGTTGCTGTTGTTGGAGCAAACTTTGGACGGCTTCCGCCACGCCCAGCGACAAACCTTTCTCGTCCACGAAAAGCATCTGCTTTCGCCCGACCCGTCGGGCGTCCATGATGACCTTCGGCTTTCCCGCTAAGGTTTGCTCAATGGCTTCCAAGTAAAGGCGCACCCGCGTCACTTCGGGAAATTGACCGTAAACTTCCGACAGCATCAAAAACCGTTGGGCTTCCCCGACGGCACGAAGAGTCCGCCGCATCCGATAGGCTTCCGAGCTTTTGATTTGGGCAACGGCTTTCCCTTTTGCCAACGGAATTTGCTCGTTGCGGTAGGCTTCCGCCTGATTGACCATCGCCAGTTTCTCTTCCAACGCGCTGGCGACCCGTCGGAACGCCCCGACGACTTCCAGCGGCGGATGGACATCTTGCAAACGCACGGCGACGACCGCGATGCCAGCACGGTAACTCGCCAACCGTTCCTGCAGCCGTTGGCGGGCGGCGAGTTCCAACTTCCGCCGCTCCGTCACCAAAACGGCATCCGATGGCACTTGCGCCATCAGTTCCCGCAAGACGCTCTCTCCGACGACCCGCACCAACTCATCGGGCGCGCTGATACGAAAGAGGAAATCGGCGGTGTCGGCGATGCGGTAGTGGATGACGGCATTGACCGCCACCAAATTCTCATCGCCCGTAACCATGAGGGCTTCTTCGGGAATTTTTCGGTAGCGCCCAAATCGGTGTGGGAAGTTCCATTCGTAAGCGAAAGGCTCTTGACCCCGCTGCTTTGGCGGGACGGTGCGGAAGCCAATCTCCACCCGCCGAATTTCTCCCTTGCGCACCTTCGTCAATTTCGTCAAGGGTGTCGGCAAGCGGTAGTGAAGGCCTGGCGGCACATCTTCAGCGACCAACCGCCCAAACCGCTGCACGACCGCCACTTCGTCAGGACGGACGAGGTAAATCCCTGAAAGAAGCCAAGAAATGACCAATGAGCCGATGACCAATGAAATGGCGAGGCGGGGGTGATGGCGGGCGAAGGCGCAAAGGGCTGCCCATCGGGCGGAAAGCCATCCCGCAAGTTGCGACGAACGCTGTCGGAGTGGCTCACGAATGAAGCGGAAATCTGTCAGCAAGCGCAGCGAGTTAAGGACAACGAGCAAGGAGGCGATTTGGTGCATGACGGCAGCGCCGACGGGTTTGAGGGTGCCTGCTGCCGCCAAAAGGACGCCCAAAGCGTTGACGCCGATGGCGAAAAGCAGAAGGTTTTGTCGGATGGTGCGCAAAGTGCGACGGCTGACTTCAATGGCTTCGGGCAACTTGCGCAAATCGTCGGTCATCAACACGATGTCGGCGGCTTCAATGGTGATGTCCATCCCGATGCCACCCAAAGCGATGCCCACATCGGCAGCCGTCAAAACGGGGGCATCGTTGATGCCATCCCCGACCATCGCCACCTTTCGCCCTTGCCCCTGCCATCGCCGAACGATTGCCACCTTATCTTGCGGCAGCAACTCAGCGTGCACTTCCTCAACGCCCACTTGCTGAGCGATGCGCTTCGCCACCGACGCATGGTCGCCCGTCAGCAATGCGAGGTGGGAAATGCCCAACGCTTTCAGTTGCGCTATGACTTGGCTCGCTTCCGAACGCAGTGGGTCGGCGAGGGCAAAGATGGCGAAGGGTCTGCCATCGCAAGCGCCCAAAAGCGTCGTGTAACCTTGCTCCGCCAGTTCGTCCAAAAGACGCCGCGTTTCGTCATCCAGTTCGCCAATCTGTTCGGCGATAAAGTTGCGACTGCCTACCAACACCGTCGCACCGTCCACAATCGCCCGAACGCCCAAGCCAGGCAGCGCCTGAAAATCTTGAACGGGCGGCAAGGTTAAGGAGCGCTCTCGCGCCGCCGTCACGAGGGCACGGGCGAGAACATGCTCGGAGGTTTGCTCGGCAGCAGCGGCAACCCGCAAGGCTTCGTTTGCATCTATGCCGCCGAGCGGGATAATGCGTTGCAATCGGGGTCGCCCTTCTGTTAGAGTGCCCGTTTTGTCCAAAGCGAGGCAATCCGCTTCAGCCAGTTGCTCCAAATAGATGCCGCCCTTGACCAAAACGCCGCTGTGTGCCAATCGCCCCAATGCCGCCACGACCGCCGTCGGCGTCGCCAAAATCATTGCGCAAGGACAAGCGACGATGAGCACTGAAACAACCCGCAACCAAGTTTGGGCGGCGTCCAGCCCCAAAACGAACCGCACGAGGACGAAAGTCAACCCGCCCACCACCAGCAAAACGGGCACGAACCATTGAGCGTAACGGTCGGCGAGGCGCTGGACTTTGCCCTTTCTCTCCTGCGCTTCCCGAACGAGTTGGGCGATTTGCCCCAACTTGGTGTCTTCGCCGACCCGCACCGTGCGAATTTCCAGAACCCCAAACTCATTGAGCGTGCCCGCAAAGACTTCATCGCCGACGGTTTTGTCAACGGGAACGGACTCACCTGTCAGGGGCGCTTGATTGACCGACGAACGCCCCGCCACGACCACGCCGTCAACGGGGATGCGTTCGCCAGGGCGAACGAGCACGATGTCGCCAACTTGCACCTTCTCTATCGGCACTTCCACTTCGCCGCCATCACGGCGGACGCGCGCCGTTTTGGGCGTCAGTTCCAGCAACCGCTCCAAAGCGCTGTGGGTTTTTGCCACGGCGTAGTGCTCTAACGCCCCGCCAACGAGCATGATGAAGATAACTTCGGCAGCGGCGAGGTATTCGCCGAGGAGCAAGGCAGCGATGGCGGCAAGGGAGACGGCGAGGTCAGCGCCGATGCGCCGATGCAAAAGCAACTCAGCAAACGACTCGTAAAAAATCCGCCAACCCCCGATGACGGTCAGCAAAACGGCAGTGTCCAAATTCGTGCCAGGCAAGGTCTTAAAGATGCCCAGCGCATTGAGCAAAATCCCGCCACCAACCGCTCCGATGAAGGCAATTTCTCGCCGACTCAATTGCTCATGTTCATCACCCATGCCAATCACCGCTGGCGTTCGTAATAAAATGTGACGATGACGCCGACGATCGGACCGAGCACCTTAGCGACCTCAGAAAGCAACCTGACAGCGTCGTCCATTGTTCGGATAAAGAACAGGCTGACGACAATAACGACGGCATAAAGGGTAAAAATGCCACCGAGCAATATGACAGCCAATCATTCTCGGAAACCGAGTTTGATAGGTGGTCTGCGAATGCGACGGCGCACATATTCCCTCGGCTGTGACTCTAAACTTGGACGCCTTACTTTCCACCTTTGCGGCTCGTGCACTCATTACCACTCCATCTCCGCCTTGATATTTCCTTTGTCGTCAACAGCCACAATTGTCCAGCCCTGTTCCCTCGCCCACAAGGCGAACTCCAACACGCCCAAAGCCAAACTGAACAGTTCGGCTTCGTCGCTTACGCCTGCCTTCCTCATCAACTCCGCCACCAAAACCCTCGTCTCGTTTGGCAGGAGCAAGGTTATTTGCTTGCGCACTTCCACCTGCTCTGTGATAGCCACAGACTCTTGCAAGGTTTTCACTTCTGCCACGATTGACACCTCCTGATTCGTTTGAGTTCATGAGTTTGCGAGCATAGTGCTTAGTCGGTCCACAAACAGGGCATCTCGCTCCTCGCTTCTCCATGCCCTGTCACTCGTAGCGAATCCACATTGGACTTGACCAAGCCAACTGCCCGTCTTCCTGCTCAACCCGAACATAATACCAACTCGTTTTGCCCCCCTCAATCTCGTTGTCCTGCCAGCGCAACTTGACTTCCCTTCGTTTCGGCTCAGTTGTGTAGACATGCTTGAAGTCTTTGATGATGTGCAAGCGGGCGATGGGGGCTGTGCCGACGACATAGATGTCAAAGATTGGCGGCTTCCTGAGAGTGAACTCATCGCCCATTAAGTGTTCGCCGCAAGTCACGACCAGAAGGATGTTATCGGTTGCTGCGTAAGAGTGGCGGCGCTTGAAAGCGTTGAGGATATCTTGGCGGGTCGGGCGCTCAACGAAGACCATGCCGTAACTAATGTGAGTGCTGATGTGATCCGAGGACGCTTGGTAACCAAGTTTGATCCCTTTCTTGAAGGCTTCCCAAACGAAGCCCGCAGGTTGCCAACCACCTATTGACTCTTCCGCTTTCGTCGCGCTTCGCGGCGCTCCGAGGTATTCGTAGTTTTGCCGGCATCCTTGATAGATTTCCACAACAGGCTCAGCAACAAGGTCAAAGTCGCGCCAGTCAGTTCCCATGTCAGTAGCGGAAGTGTGAGATGCACAAATTCCGTCAAATTGTCGCAAATATCGGTAAAGCATCTTCGTGTCGGGTGCTCCAGCCTCAGCCGTCCCTTTGGTGTCGGGATGGCGAGCCAATGTCCGAACCCCACGCTGTGCGAACATGACATTTCGGTGACCGCTCGGATAAGGCACACTCCGTTCGTAACTGAACATGGGCACGAACTTTGGTGGATGGTGGAAGATGTCCGTCGTTTTCTGCGTCAGCCACCATGGATATTCGCGACCGCCGCCGTTGTCGTGGTCACCATTGCCAATCCAGTCCAAATCGGCTGCGTCCAAAGCATATCGCCACATGTCTTCCAACGAACCATCTCCACCGCCGTCGGCAGAAATTTCGGTGTGTCGGTGAAACTCGCCCCTCATGATGAGGTAAGTTTTACCGCCAAGTTTCAATCGGAATTTGCGCAAGCGCTCAATCGTTTCCCTTTCGTCAGGGTGGACGGGGTTGACTTCAGTTGGGGCGGTGAAGGGAGGCAATTCTGAAAGGGTCGGGGTGGATGGACGCTCAAACCTTATGACCGAAGCGTAAAGGGCGTTGTTGACTACAGCCAAAGGACCAGCAAACCTGTAGCGACCGTCACCGCTGTAAACGACAAGCAAATGCCCTGTCAAGAGCCCGACAAGGGATGGTCTGTTGTCAAGGAGGTTGTCGGAGTAAATGACGGGGATAGGCGTCGTCCATCCGTTGCCATCGTAACTGGTCAAGTAGGACTGCCAATAGGTTCCTGCAGGTCCGCGCCAACCTTCCCTGTGTCGGAAGGAGAGCCAAACTCGTCCGCTTCTGTCAACAGCGAGGCGAGGATAACTGTTGAAGTTGCGAAGTCGGCGAGGCAAGTTTTCAGTTACATCGGCAGGATAAAGCAGTTGCCCGTTTTGCCGACAAGCGACGCGAACCCAAGCACCACCGTTGTAAAGGGTGCTTCCCGGGTTGCCTCCTTTGTCGCGATAGTAAGCGCCCGTGTCCTTTCCCCAGTTTGTGCCCCTTTCCTCCCACGCTATCCAAACTCGGTCTTGCAAATCGCAAGCGACAGAAGCACTCGCTTCAAACAGGGGCGATTTTGTGATGGCGACAACCTGCTTTTTGTCTGGTGAAGCCTCGTTGAAGACCAAAAGCCGAATATCGTAATTGCCCTCTTCGTAAGTGTCAAAGGCGACGAAGATGTTGCCCTTGCTGTCGGCAGAGATTGACGGTGACCATTCGTTTGCCATCTTGCTGCCGACTCGCAAAGGTTTGGCGCCCTTGACCCCAAGGGGCATTGAAAAGATGTCAAAGTTTCCATCACGCCAACCTTGCCAAGCAATCCAAACTTGTCCCGAAGGTGTTCGGGTCGCAACGACATTGATATCGGCACCAGGGTCAGATGTCAGGCGTTCAATCCTTGACCACGATTTTGCTTTGGGGTCAAATCGGCGCACTAACAAGTCCCAGTTGCCTTTCAAGTTCTCTGACCAAACAACCCAGACAGTCCCTTTGCCATCAACTGCAACTGTAGGTCTCCAAACATCAAGCCCTTCGTCAGTGACTGGGACTGGTTGAGCCCACAGTTTGCCGTCAAACCAAGTGAACATTACCCTGTCGCCGCCATCTTCAGATTTCAATGCCGAGAAATCCGTAGGAATACCTTGTTCGTCTTTAGGGAGTGCGTTAACGGGCACGGCAGTTGGCGGACCAAAATGCTTGTG